>Ga0194132_10002524_pt1 | contig 34087 bp, 38 predicted proteins | sample TA2KigOf80mmetaG_FD_148612 | JGI IMG/M metagenome (GOLD analysis project Ga0194132, IMG submission 148612) | Freshwater microbial communities from Lake Tanganyika, Tanzania - TA2015054 Kigoma Offshore 80m | ecosystem: Environmental > Aquatic > Freshwater > Lake | place: Tanzania: Lake... | reverse complement strand
TGTAGGTGATGGTCTAAGCTTGCTTGGTAATACAATAAACGTTAACTATGACGATAGTACTATAGCAACCAATGGAAGCAATCAGCTTTATGTTAAGTCAGGTGGCATAACTAATACTCAAGTAAATGCTTCAGCAGCCATTGCTTATAGCAAGCTAGCTTTAAGTAATAGCATCGTAAATGCAGATATATCAACAACTGCAGCAATTGCTTATAGTAAGCTAAACCTCGCTTCTAGCATAGCTACAAGCGACCTAGCAAGTGGTTTCTTACTTCCATCTACAAATGGTGGTACAGGAGTTAACAATGCAGGCACCCTCACGTATGGAAGTAATAATCTTACATTTACAACTAGTGGTACTACGAATGTTACCTTACCTATTAGCGGTACTCTCTTAGCCAACTCACGTGCTATAAACACATCTGCTCCACTTAGCGGAGGAGGTGATCTGTCAGCAGACAGAACACTAAGCATATCTCAAGCTAGTGCAGGGTCGGATGGTTACTTATCTAGTACAGATTGGTCTACCTTTAACAGTAAAATAAGTAGCGTTACTATTAACACTACAAGTCCTCTTACAGGTGGAGCTAGTGGTAGTTCATTTACACTGGCGATGCCACAAGCAACTAGTTTAGTAGATGGCTTTTTAAGTTCAACAGACTGGTCAACATTTAACGCTAAGCAGAATGCTCTAGGCTTTACTCCTGCTAATAGCACAACTACCATCTCAACTACTAGCCCTCTAAGCGGTGGTGGAGACCTAAGTACAAACAGAACTTTGTCAATTGCTCAGGCAACTGTGAGTACAAGTGGTTACTTATCTAGTACAGATTGGTCAACATTCAACTCCAAAGAGCCAGCAATTACGGCAGGTACTACATCTCAATACTGGCGCGGAGACAAGAGCTTCCAAACACTTGACACTCTAGCTGTCACAGAAAATACCAACTTATATTATACAGATACTCGCGCAAGACTTGCCTTATCAGCCACCTCTCCAGTAGCATATGACAACTCTACCGGTGTTATTAGTATGGGTGCAGCAACTGCACTTGCAAGTGGCTATTTAAGCTCTACAGACTGGGCTGCTTTTGATAGTAAACAAGCAGCATTAGGCTATACTCCAGTTAATAAAGCTGGTGACACTATGAGTGGTGCCTTGACACTTGGTCCAGTTGGCACAAGTGCAGGTGACGGAGGCATTGTAAAACTAACTGAACTAGCAGCCAATGGTACTAACTATGTAGCATTTAGAGCTGCTGACAGTATTGTGTCTAGCGTAACTTGGACTCTTCCCGATGCTGACGGAACATCAGGACAGGTACTTAGCACCAATGGTTCTGGTGTACTCAGCTGGTCTTCAGGAGGTGGCGGAGGTACGGTTACAAGTGTAACAGCAAGCGCACCTTTAGCTTCTAGTGGTGGTAGTACACCTAACATAACAATAACACAGGCAAATACAACTACAGATGGCTACTTAAGTTCAACAGACTGGAACACTTTCAACGGAAAACAAGCAGCATTAGGTTATACTCCGGTTAATAAGGCTGGAGATACGATGTCGGGTACCCTAACTCTTGGCCCAATTGGAACTAGTGCTGGTCAAGGTGGTAGAATACAATTCACAGAACTAGCAGCAAATGGTACTAACTTTGTAGCCTTTAAGGCTGCAGATAGTATTACTGCGGATGTTACTTGGACTCTTCCAAGTGCAGATGGTACAAATGGTCAAGTACTAAGCACCGATGGTTCTGGCACACTAAGCTGGGCAACGGCAAGCGGCGGTGGAGGTATTTCAGGATCTGGTACCACAAATACCATAATGAAATGGTCCGCTTCTACTACAGCTGCAGATTCTAGTATTACAGATAGTGGTACTGCAGTATCTACAACAAGTACTCTTGCTACTACTAACACAACAGATAGCACTAGCTCAACTACTGGAGCTCTTAAATCTAGTGGTGGTATTGCTGCGGTTAAGAATATAGTTACTGGTGGTCAGGTAGCTAGTGAATTCTATGATGCAGGTAACTCAAGTACTAGTATTACTATAGACTTTAACAATGGTAACGTACAACAAACCACACTTACTGCAAACACTACAATAAGCTTTAGCAATCCAATAGATGGCGCAAGTTATGTACTTATCATGATACAAGATGGTACTGGTGGACGTACAAGAGCTTGGGGTTCTACTATTAAGTGGGCAGGTGGTACAGAACCTAGTTGGAGTACTCTAGCAAGTAGAGTGGATATAGCGACTTTCTTATACGCAGGTGGCACTTGGTACGGTGGTGCTAATACAGTGTTTGCATAATAGGAGATAGAATGGTACTTAGTTATTTTTCACCACGCGGTCTTAGTCAAGCCGTAGAAAATAATATAGGAACTGTATGCGGAGCCGACGGATCTGGAGGCGAAATTAGAAAGCATTTAATTTCGGGTACCACTCTTTGGATTGCTGGTCAGTTCGTTACTTACACAGATAAGAATGGTAAGGCGACAGCCTGCAATGGACTTGCTAAAATAGATCTAACTACGGGTCTTCATGACGCTACATTTACTACAGGAACAGGTTTTAACAGCTGGGTACATGATATAAGACTTTATGATGGTGGTACTACTTTACTTTGCGCGGGTGACTTTACCGCGTACAATGGGACAACAAGACAACGAATTTGTAAGATAAGTGCTAGTACCGGCGCGATAAATACAACATTTAACACTGCTTCTGGCGCTAACGGTACTGTTTTTGGTATTGCATGTACAAATGGTTGGACCGGCGGCGATGATGGTTTTCCTCATATTGCTGGTAACTTCACTGTTTACAAAGGTGCCACACGCCAAAATGTCTTGAGATTAAATGGTAGTACAGGAGCATTAGATGCTGGTTACAATTCGGTCTCTGGTGCTAACTCTGCTATATATCAAATAACCCCTTACGGTTACGATTCTGCAACCGCTACTTATTATCACTTTATTATGGGTGAGTTCACTACCTATAAAGGAACAACTAGGCAGCGTATCGCAAAAGTTAATGCTGGCACTGCAGCTTTGATTACAGCCTTCAATAGCGCAAGTGGTTTTGATGCTTATGCTTTTAGAGCAACCTACGGTATTAGCGGTACAGACCTTACAGACCTTTGTGTAGACGGCAACTTTACAACTTACGGTGGTACCTCAAGAAATAGAATAGCTAAACTAAATATAAGTACAGGCGCACTTGACACTACATTTGCACCTGGAACTGGGTTTAATGCTAGAGCAGATGGTTTGCTATATGATGGTACAAATTTGTATGTAAGTGGTGCTTTTACAGACTACAACGGAACTGCAAGAGGTGGCTTAGTCAAGATATCAGCCACAACCGCGGCACTTGACACAACCTTTAATCCTCCCAATAGTGGGTATAATGGCGGTTTTTCTCCTTATACGATTGCTACGGATGGCAGTGCTCTTTACATAGGAGCGATCGGGACTGTATCGTTTTATAGTGGTAAACCTTATGGAACCGTAGTTAAAACAAGTGTCGTAAATGCTCAAGCCATAGACCAAGAATTACGATACGGATTTTTAGGAGGAGTACCACTTACAGGAGTAATTAGTGGCGGCTACGCTTATTTAGGTGGAAGCTTTTTAGGTTATGTATCACCTTCTGGAAAGTACACTGCAGCAGTAGGAATTATTAAAATACGTCTTATAAACAGAGAAGCGGATGAGACATTTGCTGCCGGTATTGGTACCGGTCTTCCCGGTGGCAACTTACGAGCAATGCTTTTAGTTGGAAACGATCTTTACATTGCTGGAGCGTTTGGTTCTTTTAACGGTATAGCTAGAGAGCAAGTAGCTAAGCTTAATGCAACTACAGGTGTGTTGGACACAACTTTTGACAGTGCAAGTGGTTTAAATAACTATGCACTTTGTTTAGCTCATGATGGTAGCAACGGTCTTTACATTGGTGGAGTCTTTACAACCTACAAAGGTACTTCAAGACTAAGACTAGTGAAAGTAGATGCAACCACCGCTGCTTTAGATACAACATTTGACACTTCAACTGGTCCTTCAGCAGATGTAGACTCACTAGTATTTACTGGAGGAGCACTTTACGTAGCCGGATTATTTACAACCTATAAAAGCGTAACAAGGCAATATATTTGCAAAGTAAATGCATCTACTGCTGCTTTAGATACAACGTTTGACAGCGCCTCTGGATTTAATTCCACTAGTTATGTACTCACTACAGATGGCAGCGGCAACATACTTTGCGGTGGTCCCTTTACAACCTACAAAGGAACCGCTAGGCAGTGTATTGCTAAACTTAATCCAACTACCGCCGCTTTAGATACAACATTCAACACTGCTAGTGGAGCTAATGGCGCAGTAAGATGGATGATAGTAGACGGTAGTAATATTTACGTAGTTGGCGAGATGAGTACTTATAAAGGGACGGCTAGACAAGGCATTTTCAAAGCAAATGCCAGCACCGGCGCACTAGATACAACGTTCAATAGCGCTTCAGGATTTACTGGCGGTACATCAAGAACGTGGTGGGTAGGACTAAGCAATAATGTTGTTTATGCAATAGGTCAAGCTCTTGCATACAAAGGTAACGGCCGAATTGGAATAGCAGCACTTGACGCTACGTCAGCGATAGATGGAGGAATATTCTAATGCAAATTAAAGTTAAACCAACTGAACAATACCCGACCTTAGCAACACTAGGTGTCTATGTCAAAGGTATAGACTTTCAAGCACAATGCGCTTTCTTTGAAGTCTTCTGGGAAGATGTAGATGCTAATCATCTAAGGAACCCACAACCTTTAACTATGGAAGGTGAAGCATACGCAAACTGGATAGATGACCTTCCTTATATCAAGGACTGGATATTAAAGCAAACTGGGCTAGAGGAAGATACAACAAATTAAATAGACTTGATACTAAGCTTATTATTAAGGAGATGTCATGGCACAAGATAACAGAATAATAAAAGTAACAGCCGGAGCTGCTGCAAATGGCCAGGTAAAGATGTATGACATCTCTGGTAACTCTGCAACAATAGTGTCTCCTGCATTAGCCGGCAATGCTACAGTAACACTACCAAACGCTACAAGCACAGTAAGTACAACTAACCTAAACGAAACAATAACAGGCACTAGAACGTTTAGTAGTACCCTTACTGCAAACGGTACTCTTACTGCAAATGGTACTTCAACATTTACAAGCACTACAAACCTTAATGGTACTACTACTGTTGGTGGAAATATAACGCTAAACGGTACAGTCTCATTTGGGTCATCAGCAGCTTTGTCAGGTCCTGGTGTACTTCCAATAGGAGCAGTAATAGCAACTGCAGCTAACCTGTCTGGAGCTTACGTATGTGCTGCGACCACAGCAGCCGATGGATACGGGTTTGTAAAGTGTAATGGTCAGGTAATATCAGATGCAACTAGTCCCATGAACGGCGTGACAATACCTAATATAAATAACGACGTATTTTTAATGGGTTCTACTACTGCAGGAACAGCTTCAGGTAGTAATACAAAAACTCTTACAACTACAGAACTACCAACACATACTCACACAAATACGTTTGCTCTTAGCGGTACAGGTGTAGTCTCAGGAACTGGAACTTTTGCTTCTAGTGGTCACACTCACGTATTCAAGCACGTTCACCAATGGATGTCCAACGTTTCAGGAAGTGGTGGTGCTTCAGGAAGTACTTACCAATCTTGGGCTCCTGGAACTGAAAGTACTAATTTAACAACATGGAGTGGTAACCCTGGCACTGGTGGTAACGTTATTCCTTACTCTCACGGCGCATTGCTTAGCACTCAAACTGCTCCTTATGCTAGTACAGCCATGAGAATTAACCAATTTGATAACCAGACCAGAAACTACTACACAGGTGGTGTACTATCTGCTTCAAGTGGAAGTGGTGACACAGCTAACACTGCTGCACCAAGTGCAACTACGACAGTGACCTTTGGAGGTAGCATAGATAACGCTGGTTCAGGATCATCATTTGACATAAGACCTAAGTATATTAGCATGTTATATATTATGAGGATTAAATAAATGAAGTATAAGTTTAAGTGGCGTAGAAAGCTGTTTTGGAACACTAGAACTGTTATTGGTCACCAATATCTTCCTGATATAGATAAGATAGTTCTTTACTTTGAAGACGGCTCTCAAGAAATAATCGCTCACTGGAAAAATTGTGATCAGAAACTCGGTGTAGACTGGGTTCTAGCAACAAAGAAGAGGATGGAAGAAGAAGCTGGCTCTCCTATTCCATTAAAGGTGAACGCTGGTGGTTAAACAAACCGATCGCATTGAGATGAAGCTAGATAAACTAGACGAACAAATCAAAGTACTTGATAAACGTCTAGATAGTGTGGATATAACTCTTGCAAAACAGCAAGTTAGTTTAGATGAGCACATTAAGCGTACTACTCTTCTTGAAAACAAAGTCATTCCTCTTGAAAAAGCTCATGCGATCGGTAAAGCAATAATGCTTATTAGCACAGGTGGGGTTACATTAGTAACTCTAATTTATAATATTTATAAGATCTTATTTCCTTAAGGAGTAAACACATGGCAGAGAAAAAAGTACCAGCTCTTGCAATTATTCTTGCAAAAGCTCACAAAGACAAAATGGCGGGTATGGAGCCTGAGAATGAAAACGAAATGAGTGAAGATGATGATAGTGAAGGTGAAATGTACCTAGAAGCCTATCACAAAGCTATGCAAGAGGGTGACATCAAAGAAGCTAACAAGGCTTTTGAAGATTACCACGATTGGCTACACCGTGATATGCTTGACGAGCACCAGCAATATGCTGAGGAGCACGAAGACTAAGATAAGGAGTATCTAAATGGCAACTTATGCTAATCTAGCAGCACTTAGAGGTGAAGCTCTGCAAATGGCAGACATGGCGAACACTGTTACTGCAGCTTCTTCTCCACAAGACGTTGTTAATACAGGATTTGTTCCAGTTAGTGAGGCAAATAAGTACATCAACCAAGGTTATAAATACTTGTACGGTCTACTAACCTTGCAATGGGAGAACTTCTTTAACAGTACTTACGACTTTCAGTTGCAGGCTAATCAAGAAGATTACGATCTTCCTACAGACTTTCAACACGTAATTGGTGTAGACCTTCTTCCTGGTGGTGATACTAAACTAAGGATAACAATTGCAGAGCTTGGTTGGCAAGAGCGTAACCGCTATAGAAGCTTCTTCTTTACCTACCTAGGTAAACGATATGAATGGCATTTGTTTAACAACAGCATGCGCATTAGCCCAGTACCAAGCGGTCAAACTGGCGATGCAATAAGAATGTATTACGTGCCAAGCTTTACTCCCTTGGTAGACGATACAGATGTTGTAGCTACAATGCCTCAACTAGATGAATTTATTACAACCTACGCTGCCATACGTATGGTTGAAAAGCAAGAACAAGATTCTACTCACCTACAAAGACGTCTAGAAAAGCTAGAAGAGCTTGCTGTAAACATTGGTAAAGCTCGTCAAGTAGCGACAGTAAGAGCTGTGGCAAGAGTTGAAGATGACTACTTAGGTCAGCTAAACGTAGGTATCTACGAGGATTTCTATTAATGATCATGCAGAAGTATCATCGCTACGTAACAGGAGATACGAAACTAGATCGTAACTTGCAGGATGTGCAGCGATCTATAGACAGTATCTACAGCTATGTAAAGACTTTGAGTCTTAGCGGTGGTACTGTTTCTATTTCAGGTGTACCAGCAAGTGCTACTCAAGATGGTTACTTACTCGCAACTGATTGGGTCACCTTTAACAATAAGCAAAATGTTCTTGGTTATACACCTGCAAATAGAAATATAACTATTTCAACAACATCTCCTCTTAGTGGAGGCGGTGATTTGTCTACCAACAGAACGATATCTATTACGCAGGCTAACGGTAGTACAAATGGCTACTTGTCAAGTACCGATTGGAGTACCTTTAATTCCAAACAGGCAGCTTTACCTTGGACAACTACTGGTGATTTACTTTACTATAACTCTGGAGCACAAAGATTAGCTGCAACAACGGATGGCTATGTACTTACACTTGCTAGTGGTTTACCTACTTGGACTGCAGCACCTCCCGCTAGCGGCTCACTAGTACATCCAACAACAGAAAGTACCTTTGAAGTAGGTTCTTATAATGTTGGAATGACTGGAACTTCTAACACAGCTATTGGTGTAGACGCTGGCATAAATATTACAGGTGGTTTAAATAATACACTTTTGGGGGTTGGTGCCGGAAAAAGTATCACCTTAGGCAGTACTAATAATATAATCGGAAGTTTAGCTGGTGGTAACATTACCAGTGGATCCGCAAATAATATAATGGGATGGTATGCTGCTTCATCACTTACAGCGGGTAGCTATAATGTTGTTATAGGAAACGGCGCTGGGGCAGCACTAAATAGTGGTGCATCCTCTTATAATACTTTTGTAGGCGCGCTGGCTGGAAATCAAGTTGGAAACTTTGGTTACAATACCTACATAGGAATGGACGCTGGATTGAACGTAACTGGAGGAGAATATAACACTTCTCTAGGCTACTTTGCTGGAGCCCGTGTGAGCGGAACTGGAAATAACAACACAAGCATTGGTTCTTATGCAGGTCAAAACCATGCTTCAACAAGCGCAAGTAATGTTTGTATAGGTTACGGTGCTGGACCATCAACTTCAACTACTGAAAGTAACAAGCTTTATATAAATAACGCAGCAGGAACTCCTCTAATTAAAGGAGATTTTTCAGCTTCTACTCTTGAATTAAATGCAACTGTAACACTTGGTACTGGAACTCCTACACATAAACTTAATACGGCAACTGGTACTAATTCAACTAATACTCTAACACTTACAAATGCGCCAAGTGCAATTAGTGGTAATCCAACAGGTTATATAAAGATAAACATTAACGGAACAGATCGTTACATTCCTTATTGGTAACATTCCGTACTGGAGACAAAAACATGACTCTAACACCCTACATGTATCTAGATTTGCCACTAGTAAATATAACTAGTGGACCTCAGTTTGCTAGTTTAGTGAACGCTGCCATGACCAAGGTTGATTCTCATGACCATACACCCAACAATGGCAAGCAAATCACAACAGCTGGTCTTAACATTAATGCAGACCTTAACTTTAACGGATTTGGCATACTAGAAACTAAGGCACTAAACCTTAGCGTTCAGACTTCTTCTATAACAAGTAGTTCAACAGTCTATGTTCTCAATGGTGAGCTAAACTTTGTAGATGGAAACGGCAATGCAATCCAGCTAACAAGCAATGGTGCGATTAATGTGAGTAACCTAGCTGGTAACATTTCGGGTATGAACGGAACAACAGCCGCTGTAACATACAATAACACTGCAAAAACCTTCTACTTTACAAGAAGCTCAGGTGTTGCAGCAAATATTTCGGTTGGTCGTAGCCTTGTAATACAAGATAGTGCAAGTAATACAGTCACAGTTCAGTCTCCAACAACTGTAAATACAAGCTACTCTATAACTCTTCCTACAGATGTAGCCTCAAACAACTATAGTTACCTGCAAACAGACACAAGTGGTAATACATCATGGGTACGTCTAAGCTTAACAGGTCTAACATATGTTACTCTTAGCCAAGCTACTGGCACCTTTACTCTTAACCAAGTAGATCCTGCGACAGATATCAAGCAAAATAGCGCAACTACTGGTCAACGTCTTGGTTGGAGCGGTAGTGCATGGGTGCCTACAGACACAGTAACAACAAGTGCACAAACAAGCTTGGCTGCTGGTGCAACTATTACAATTCCATCCGATCATAGGGATTCTACTATTACAGTTGCGGGTGCTAGTACAGCAGTCACTTGTACACTTGCTAGTGGAGTCTACTCAGGTCAAAAAGCAACACTTATAGGAAATAGCAGTACAAATACGGTCTCAATGGTTTACAGCGGAACTCTTCTTCTGAATGGTAATATTACTCTAGGCGCTGGAGACACAATTACTTTAAGTTGGGCTGGTTCTTATTGGGTTGAATTAAACCGCAACAACTAAGGAGTTCTAATGGCTCTTAACTTTAACTATGCTTTTTATACTTTTCACAAAGGTTTAAATCAGAAGACTCAAAAAGAGCTTCTGAATCCTCCTTATGTTCTTACTTGTAACGACGCAGTTTTCTTAAAGACTGGAAGCGTACAAAAAAGAACGGGTTACGATTACAAGTCAACTGGACCAGATTCGTTTACTGGACTAACTAACTTCCACGGTTCTATCTTAGCGCAAAGTGCTAGTGATCTTTACGCTTACTCAGACTTATCAAATAAATGGAGTGGTTCTATAGGTACTAAAAAACCTTACTGGCTAACTCACTTTGAAGTCTTTAGAAGTAACTACAATGCAACTGATCCTGATATGGCACTAGATACCCTTATCACAGCCAATCAAGAAACAGATGTAAATACTACTGCAGTTATTGCATGGGTAGATACTAGAGGTAGTGGATCTAGTGTACGTTGTAGAGTATTAGACTTCAACGGTAACACAATCATTCCTGATACAGAAATAAGTGCAAGTGGTAGAGCTCCAAAAGTAACTCAAGCTGGTGCTTGGTTTTGGATTGTTTACAACGACACGACTGATAATGGAATTAAAGCAAGACGTATAAATAGGCTTACTCCTAATATCTTGGGTAACGAAATCGTGCTAGTAGCTGGAACAAATGTTCATGCTGACTCAATCTGGGATATGGACTTTATTCCTGAACTGGAGGGAATCATTGTTGTTTACAAGCGTATCACTAGCGGTTTTATTTATGCAAAATACTTCGATCGCCTTGGTAATGCTGGTGCTGGAGTGGCAGTTAACGGTCTTCCTACGGAAACTCAAATTGCTGGTGAAGCGCCTACGACACAAGTCTCAATAAGTAACGGTGTTTCTACAGTAGGTGCTTACTATAACCTATGTTTGTACGACAATGGTGGTGATGCTAAGTTTGTAGTGGTAGATTTTACTCTTAACGCAGTAGTGGCTCCAACAGTTTATGAAGCTGCTGCAGGTACCATTGGACGATTTGGAACTCTATGGAGACCCTACACAGCACAATGGATCGTCCTTACTTCTATAAATGCACCTGCAAGTACGGATGATTACATTACAAAAGGTGTTGTTGGATTAAATGGACTAGATGTAACTCCATTTATTTATCAAAGAGGAGCAACTCTTTATACAAACCCCAGTACAGACTTCTATGACGAAAATGCAAACAATAACATGTACTTCTGGGTTCTATTTGATTCACAAGTACAACCTACATACTTCTTGCTTAGAGAACAATTTAGTGACGATGGCTACGGAAGTCTTGATGGTTACGGAGAATCTACAACAATCGTAGCCAAACATCTTCAAGGGTTAGCAGGATCTTCACACTCTATCGGTCATATTGGCAATTATTCCATGGATGCTGCTCTTTTGAAGAAAGACTTCCTGACTAGTACTAGCGGAACTGTTTATGCCAATGATGGTGTAACATGGTTAGATACTATTTCTTATCTTACTCAAGGAGATCAAGCTCAAATAGCACAAGTAGGAACTACAGGTTTAATGACTGGTGGTTTATGCCAGGTAGTTACTAATCAAAGTGTGGATCCAGTTGGCTTTAGCTTATACCCTGAGATTGTAAGTTGTGCTTCTGCAGGGGCAGGTTCAGTGGCTCCTGGAACATATTTATACGTAGCTACATACCAATGGACTGACGCGAATGGGGACATACACGAGTCAGCTCCAAGCGTTCCGTTTTCATATACTATCTCAGGAAGTGCTGAAGATGTAGATGTTACTATTCCAACACTTCGTCTGGACGACAGAACAGGGGTTGTAATTAACGTTTACAGAACAACTGCAGGGGGCACATTATATTATCAAGTATCGCCTACAAATGGAAGTTTCACGTTTAACGACCCTACTGTAGATTCAGTTGTGTTTACTGATGATGTTTCTGATGCGGCCATAGCAGGCAATAAGCAGCTCTATACAACTGGCGGTGTCCTTGAAGCCGTAGCTCCTCCTTACACCTTAACTGCAACAACATTTAAGGGTAGAGTGTTTGTAGCAGGAGATGCCAATCAACCTCATAAGGTTTGGTTTAGTCAACCTTACATTCAAGGAGTAGGACTACAATTCAACGAACTCTTGTCCTTTGATGTAGAGCCAGGAGTAGGTGGCTATATTACTGCGCTTGCTTATCTAGACGATAACCTTATTATATTTAAGGAAAGTATTGTATACTTTGTCCAAGGACTTGGTCCAGATAGGACTGGTGGCGGTAGCGACTACGATCCAAGAAGGATACAATCCGACGTTGGCTGTTTGAATCCTTTCTCAATTGTAACTACTCCAGATGGTATAATGTTCCAATCCACCAAGGGTATTTGGAAGATAAATAGACAGCTACAAGTAGTTTACATTGGTGCTCCAGTAGAAGACTTCTTTGTTTCTAACGCTCCTACAGACAAACATCAAGCTAATCCGCTTAGTTATGTTTATGCAGCGACACTTCACGCTGGAGAGAATGCAGTAAGACTCTTCTTAGATACAGGAGAAGTACTTTACTACAACTACTTCCACGATGTATGGTCAGTTCATACTAACTACAATGCGTCTGGAGCTTGCGTGAGACCTATTTCTAACAACTATATTGGTCAACAAGGAATAGATGATTTCTTCTTTGTAAGAGATAATGGAGCAATATTTAAGGCTAATACCTCTAGTTACCTGGACAACGGAGCTCCAATCAGGATGAAAATCAGAACTACTTGGATTAACCCAAGTGGTCAAAAATGGCAGTTCTGTAGGATTCCTTGGATGGTTTTATTTGGAGAGAGACTTACAGATCACTTAGTGACTATGAATATTTACTATGACGAGTCAGATGTAGTTACTGAGACAGTTACTTTTAACGTAACGAGCTCTGATTCACTTTATGGTGAAGGTCAATCTTGGGGTTCAGACACCTACTACGGTGGTGGTAATGGATCCTGGGGTGACCAAAGCTTTTGGGGAAGCCAAGACTTCTGGGGTGGAAGCTCAAATGACGTTATGTCGTACAGGCATATGCTAAAGCAGCAAAAGTGCTACTCTATTTCGTTTGAATTTTTAGATGATATTATTCCTCTTACAGGTGGTCCAGCAAATGGGCCTTCATTTACATTGATGGGTATTGGGCTAACATACGGACTTAAAAAGGGTCCTAAGTTTAATCAAGCTCGCACGATATAAGGAGACATTATGTTTAATCCATTTAAAGGCGTGGAAGGTGGGCAGTGGCTTGACAAACTAGCTACTAAGGACCCAATTGTTCACAATGCTGCTAACGATGCAGCAAGAGCAATTAGTGCCCGCGGTGATGAGATCCAAGATCAGTTCAAAAAAGGAATGATCACTAAAGAAGAATGGGCTGCAAAGACTAAAGAACTTGCAGACCAACTTCAAACTTCTCTTGGTACAATAACAGGCCTAAGTAAGCAAGCAATAGATGCACTAGTCCCAGCCGTAGCCGTTGCTGCAAATGTAGATTATACCAAAACAACACCAGACGCCGCAGTTCAGTTAATGACGGCAGCCAAGGTGGGCGATGCTTCTGGATTAAGTCCACAGCAAATGGCTCAGCTTTACACAAATCCAAGCAGCCCAGAAGCTGCTCAAATTGCTAGTATACCTCAGGTACAGGCGGCCGTTACTGAGGCTGCTCCAGAAGTAGCGCCTGCAAGTCTTGGACAAGGTCTTCAAGATCTTGCAACACAATCGACACAAACTGCACTTGGTGCACAACAAGCTGGAGCACAAGCCCTAACAGGTCTTGCAGGTTTAGCTCAAGGTCCTAGTGGTGCACAACAACTCCAAGCTACACAACTTCAACAACAACAAGCTCAACAAGCAATCGCATCACAAGCAGCTTCACAAAGAGGTGCTTATAACCCTGCAATAGCACGAGCAGCAATGGCACAACAAGCTCAAGCAGCTCAAGCAATAGGTGGCCAACAGGCTACTCAACAGTTCCAACAAAGCCTAGCAGGACAACAAGCTCTTGCGCAGGCAGCAATTGCACAGCAAGCACAAAGCTTTCAACAAGCTTATAATCCACAGTTGCAACAAGCACAAATGTCTCAACAAGCGGCTTTGGCTAATCAACAAATAGCTGCTCAGTACGGACTTACTGGTGCAGGATTTCAACAAGCTGCAAACTTACAACAAAGTGCTCAGCAACAACAAACAGCTTTGGCTCAAGCACAACTTTTACAGCAAGCAGGATTGGCTGGTTATCAAGGTCAGTTGCAAGGAGCACAAACACAAGCTCAACTTGCAGCACAAATGGCAATGGCTCAGTACGGGTTTGGAACTCAGCAACAACTTACAAATGCTCAGTATTTACAAGCTGCAGCATTAGCTAATGCACAAATGGCAACCCAAACCAATCAGTTTAACGTAGGTAATCAAATTCAAGCAGCACAATACCAAGCTGGTTTAGATCAGCAAGCTAACATGGCTAGTGCTCAGTATCAACAACAAATGAACCAAGCAATAGCACAGGCATATCAGAATCAAATGGGCGCTACTCTTGGAGCTCAACAGTACTGGTCAGGTCAAATGCCTACACAACTTCTTGGGATGCAGATGGGGCAGAATGCTCAGCAAGCAGGTGTTGCTCAAGGAACTCTTGGTAGCTACCAACAAGCACAAGCTAGTGCTGTTGACTATCAACAAAAACTTAAAGGTGGTTTAATTTCAGGCGGATCTGAAATGGGGGCTGCTAAACTAGGTCAGGCCGCTGCACCAGCCGCAACAACAACAGCTGGTGGTGCTGGAGCCGCTACTGGTGCAGGTGCAGCTACAGCAGCTCCAGTAGCAGCTGGCGCAGCAGCATCTGATGCAAGATTGAAACACAACGTTGAAGATCTAAGTGCTGGTGATATCAAAGAGTTCTTAGATGCAGTGAATCCTAAAGCTTTTGAATACCTATCAGAACAGTACGGAACTGGATCAAAAGTAGGCTTTATGATGCAAGATATTGAAAATACAAAGGTTGGTAAGATTATCTCCAGAACGCTTCCAAATGGAATGAAGGGTTATGATCCACAAAGTCTTCAAGGCGTTCTATTAGCTGCTCTTAAATACCAACTAGTTAAAGGAGCATAACATGGCTCGTCAGTTATACATGAATCCAGCTACTGGTGTTCAGTCTGCATTGGATCCAAGTGACCCAGCGCAAGCTAAAATTATTCAAGATGGTGGTTTTGTTCCTTCTGGACAGGCAAGCAACACCCCAACAGACTTTACTACAGCAACTGGAAGAGGAGGACCAGGTAGCGTTCCTACTCCTAGTACAGCCCCTACTCCGCCTCCAGGTCGTGCCTCCGCAACTAATATGTCTCCAGCAGTAACAGGTGGAGGAGCAGGAGCTCCAACGTTTAATGCTACTGCAACGCCACAACCAGGATTTAATGTAGCACAAATACAAACTCCTGATATCTACGGCAACTTAGCTGCAATGGGTGCAAAAGCTCCTTCTACTAGTGTTGGAGCTGGTGCTTATCCTAGTATTCCTAAGACCCCTCAAGAATTAGGTGCTCCTTCGCCAACTGAAGTGCAAACAGAACTTAAGAGACTCGGAACTACAGCCGAAGATATTTCTACACAAAAAGGTAAAGTTTTTGAGCAACAGCAAACAGCAATGGGTGAAGCAAGACAAGAACTTAAGACAGAACAAGGTCTTGTTGAGCTTGGTCGTCGTACCTTTGAAGAGAATCAAGCTGCTCTACAAAATGAGCTTAAACTTCAAAGAGAAGTTATAGCTAGTACCAAGGTTGATCCAAACAAGTTCTATGAAAATCTTGGCACTTGGGGAAGAGTGGGTGCAGCTGTTTCTATTGGACTAAACACCATAGGTAGCTTTATTGCAGGCGCTCCTGGAAGACCCAACCTTGCCAAGCAAATACTAGATGATGCGGCTCATCGTGAATATCTAACTCAAAAAGAAAAACTATCTAATCTCAAAGAAGTATATGGTCTTACTTCTGATCAAATGAAGAATAATGTCGTAATGCAAAACCTACGTGAATCACAATACCAAAGTAACGTAGCTCGTATTAACATGGATGCAGGTATGAGGATGCAGGAGTTAGCTACTGGTCTTCAGAAGCAAGATGCTAGACAAGCAGCATTAGCTTTCTCGTCGGATCTAATGAAAGCTGCAAATGAAGCTGCGTGGAAACAAGCACAAGCACAAACTACACTTCTTAACATGGGTATTGACATTGCTGGTAAGAAGCAACAAGCTGCTCTTGCTGGTAAACAACTTGAGATGGATGCATACAAAACCAAAGTTGGTATCGCAGAGAAACAAGCAGAACTTGGTCTTACTACAACTAGGCTCAAGGCAGAATACGGAACAGCTATGGGTCGTCTTGGTATTCCTCCAAAGGATCAGGATTCAGCTCAAAAAGAAGCTTCACAGATTATCAATCATCAGAAGGCTTCTAAACTTGTTGAAACTGGCTTTAACGAACTCAAAGACCTTGCAGGAGGCGTTACAGGTAAGCTTAGTACTTTCTTACCAAACTGGGCTGGCGGTGCATCAGGTAAGATCGACGCACTTAAATCAGTAATTGCCACAAGTTTAGGTAGAGCTTCCGGTGGATTAACCGAAGGTGCAGTTCACAGGATACTTGACCAGCTTCCAAATGAAGGTGATTCAGCTAGCGTGATGGATAAGAAATGGGAAGCTATTCAAATGGAGATGCAAGGTGGTGTTCCAGCTACTCCTATTCTAGACCAGTATCCTTCTGCTAGGAACTACTTTGAGGCTGGCGGGGTAAGCACAGTACCTGGTCAAGGTCTACCAGGCAAAAAACGATAGGATTAAAACATGGTTGATCAAACTATTCCTGCACCTAGTGCAGTTCCCGAACAGGCTCCTCCTCCAAATACTATTCCTTTCCAGTATCCTGGACAAGAAGGTATTTACGATGTAGATCATACTCAAATTGAAGAAGCCATCAAGATGGGTGGCGTTCCTGCTAACGGCTATAATGTATCAGTCTCTTATCCTAACACTCAAGATCTTTACAACGTTCCTTCTGAAGAACTGATTGCGGCTGTTAAGCATCACGGAGCAAAAATAGCTTCACCAGACGACGTCACTGCCTACGATATGGCTAAACAAGCTGGAATTCCTGAACATATTGCAGCATTTGGTCGTCAAGCTGCTACTACACTAACAGGTGGAGCGCTTGAAGATGAACAAGGCCATCTACAGAGAAGATTAGAACAGAAAGCTTTTCCTGCTTCAACAACAGTAGGAACAGTGGCAGGAGTTGCTGCTATTCCAGTAGGTTTGGCAGCAGCAGGAGTTGCTGCTCCAGCAGGATTACTAGGTGCCGTAGCAATGGGTGCAGGTGAAAGTATGCTAGCTGGTGCTCAAATGAGGGGTGCTGAAGCTCCAGTTGGACAAAAGCTATCTCAAGCATTTGATGTTGGCGCAATGACCGAAGATGCTGCTTGGGGTGGAGCTTTTGCTGGCGTAATAGGTGTAGCGGGCAAAGGGCTTGCTACTGCAAAAGAAGCAGTAGGAAAGGCTTTACAACCTGAATCTAGAACAATGATATATGCAAGTAATCTTAGTGAAACACTGTTTGGTAAAAGACCTCCAGGTCCAGGCGTAACAGCTAAGGTTGTTCCTCCTGCCTTTGAAACTGATTTAGCTACTGCGGGAACATCTAGTGGTGAACGCTTATTGCAACAACTTCGTTCTTTAGATACTCCAGAAGCAAGAGCTTCACTTGAAATCTTAGACGCTACAAAAGCAAAGTATAATAGTCAGTTATCTTCATGGTTTCAAGAAGCTGAAAAGTTTAAGTCAGGAGCAGAGGGCGCATTACCTAAAGCAAACATAGAAGAGATGCTAGTTAATCTAAATAAAGCGGCTAGAGAAAGTTATTATACTCTCTGGAAGGAAGCAAAAAAATACGGAGGTGGTTGGGAAGATTGGCACACATTCTTCAGAAAATTTAGTACAGAAGCTGTTGGCGGTGCAGTTGGTTCAATGAAAGAAGACGTAGGTAAAGTACTGGGTGGTGAGTTTGGACCACTTGGAAGTCTCTATATACTTAAAGAAATTTTTGGAGCTAAGCTTGGAGCAGGTGTACAATACGGAGCAAAAGCAATAAAAGCAGGAGCTATAAAAGGTTGGGAAGAATTAGATCCTTATGTTCAAGACTTGTTTAAGTATCAAGTTGGTGTTCAGATGAGTAGAGTAGAAGGTATACTTACCTCCAAGGCTGCACAAATTGTAAAGAATACTGTACCAACTACAGGGTCTTTTGTTTCTAACTCTACCCCACCAAATGCAGAGCAAGTAAGTACTATGACCAAAGTTTATACTGCAGCTACTAATCCTCCCAAAGCTTTGAGTGAAATAGAAGTAGGCAATACTCATATGGAGTACATAGACACACTTAAGGAAATCTATCCAGCTCAGTGGAATAGATGGGTTGCCGAGTACATGGGCAAGGTAGGTGATAAGGTTCGTGAAGGTCACTCTATGAGCGAGCAAGATAAGTTAAACTTTTTTAAGATAACAGGAATGCCGTTTGATAATAATTATAGTCCTTACATGCAGAACAGTATAAATCAGTTTTACAACGTTCCACAACAACAAGGTGGCATTCAATCAGCACAGGTACCAAAACAAAGTTCTAGCCGGGTTTCTGTTAACCAGGCAGGGAAGTCTGATCTAGCTAACAGAATGCTATCAGACGATCAAAGAGTAACATACACCAGTAGGAGTAGATAACATGGTAAAAGTATTTAACGACGCGAGCGGGTACGATGTTGAGGATTTAGGAGCAGAGACAGTTGAGGAGGCTGCTTTTACCTCAGCTTGGATTTCACATGCGCAAAGAGATATGAAGAGCGGTAGAACAAATGTAACGTTTAGGGATAATTACACGTGGGTCGGTAGTATGTCGGAAGACGAATGGTACTCCTTCTTATCGTCTCCCTCAAAGGGCAAATGGTGGCATAGCGAGATAATGAGACGTTAGTTCTTTTTACAATCACAGCTGCAACAGCAGTTGCATTTAGGCTTGTAATTGGGATCATAACATATAAACACAATTATACCAAAAATGATGGCAAGTAACATATTCTCTCCTTATGATATCTTCTTGAGACGTTTTACTACAGCTTCGTAAGCATACTTACCTTTGATATTCTTGCAAAACCAAGAACCAACACTACCGCCAGCCTTGCTTACTTTCTGCCAAGCAACCACTTGGTCAATACCAACGTTAAAGTAATGATAGACGCCACCCCCCTGAAACTCTACAGTTAGAGTTCTGAGATCTGTACAATAGAATGCCGACCTAATGTTAGAACTATCTGCTAGCTTTATCTTTTTCATATCTTCTCTCCACTTGTTATAGCTAAGGAAGGCTAGTACTTAATACTAGCAGTGTCAGAATCTTTCTTGCACTCTTGCCACCACTCTTCATCTTGTTCTATGCCATCTGAAATAGCTGCCCCCCATGCAAGAGCATCATCTACTGAGACTGCTGGACGTTCCTTCGTCTTAACTGTCCATGGACACAGCAACGCTCTTTCTCGTTCCCAATATGCAAAAAAAGTCTCATCATCCCTGAGGTCCCATATGATCACATTGCCTGTATCAAACCAGTGTGGCAAAATAAATATTATTAGCAACAGCACCAAAATAATCATAGTAGCTTTTCTTTCTCCACTTGTTATGTTTATACTATAGTATGTAGTTTTTATAAGTCCACACACACGACAATTTAAAATGTATTGCTATTCTTGATCTTAAGAGAGATCACTCCTTGTAGTTCGGGCCTGCGAGTGGTGATCAACCCGAACTGATCACCATTTAGCCTGGTACTATAGGAAGTGATCTCTTTTTATTTAACAAATGGAGTTTTTATGACGCACAAATCAGAAAATCAAACTACTTATTCTTGTCCTTTTTGGGACGAAGCTATAGCACTTTACAATGGACATAATTTACATTCCTTCAAGTATCTTATGCTAGAGTATATTAATTTTCGATCCAAGGCAAAGGGTGTTTTGACAAGATCCGCCATGAGAAGTGTATGTGAACGGCATGGATTTGATACAAAAAGTTTCCGGATCCTGCTAGGGAGATGTAAGAAATTTTTGGACAAAGATGAGTTAAAAGACGGAGTTATAAAGCTGAGTTTGGAACCCAATAAGGCTAATAAGGCTAATAAGGTTAATAAGGTTAATATAAGCTTAATAAGATCAGATTGTAACCAAGGCTCCAATCTGATCACATCAGAAAACTCAGAAGAAGACTTTTTAGACTGGGAATGGGATGAAGAAGCCTAATCTCTTTCTCTAATTGGCAGTTAGGACTAAACCACAATTATGATTAAAGATAATAAGCTTAATAACTTTATGAAGGCAGCTCTACGTAAGTACTGGCAGAGATGTGAAGCCTATCAAAACCTTATCAGAAGTGCTAAAGTTGAAGGTAAGTACCACTGCAGTAACTGTACTAAGCACATCTTACGTAAGGATGTTTATATTGAACACATAGTCCCCCTTAGCACTAGGGCCTATGACTCCTGGGAGAGTTATTGGTATGCCCTATCTGACTTGTCCAACGTAGCCGTATGGGGCAAGCAATGTTGTAAAAGGGAAAAGGACAAACAAGATCGTGTCAAGAAAAAGAAAACCAATCTCAAACCTACAAGGACTAGATGACCAGTCAGATTACAAAAACAATCCAGCTCACTGGCGTGAAGTTCATGTACCTCATATAGTTTTAGAAAATGCTCTAACAAATGAAGAAGATCTAGATCTACTTGAGTTGTCTCAACAAGACAGAGACTATCTTAAAGAAGCCAACCTAATCCTTCGTGAACGTCTTCTAGATCTAGTTGCTATCCATGTTAACAACAATCTTACGTTGCATCAGAAGAATGTAGTACAGCTTGTTGTAGTACAGGGCTATACTTATAATGAAGCTGCAGCTACGTTAGGAATAAACTACACTGCTGTCAGCCACGCTCTTAAAGGTATCAAGCGTGGAGAAGTCTATCACGGAGGAGCTGAAACTAAGCTCAAGAAGCTCTTAGAAAACGATACACAGTATAATAACATTAAACAGATGCGACATGAATTAAGAAACCACAATATAGACATAGCACGCTGGGTTGTTGAAAACGAGAACTCGGCCTATATTTATAAGGATCCTAATGTATACAGTAAAACTTCTCGTGTGGCGACCAAAAAAACTAACAAAAAAACCTAAAAATGTATTGCCAAAAAAGTCTATATATATAGATTCACAAGGAGGAAGAAATAATGACAATGTTATGTCTGAAACCAACTAGATCACAATTTGCGAATAGAACACAATACGTCCAAGCCTGGCTCCACTGGAAACGTCATAACGATCCTAGGTACAGGTTTATTCTAAATACTTACTCAAATATGTATAGGTTACTAAGAATACCAAATGCCAAGTTTTGTAAGAGCATTGGATGTGACGGTGCAACTCTTCGTCTTCATCTTGAAAGCCAATTTACTCCAGAGATGAATTGGGATAACTACGGCAAAGGCAAGTTGTGGGAGGTTAACCATAAATATAGCCTAGTTGAAGCTTTTGAGCAAGGCGGAATGGAAGCCTTAAAGCAAGCAGCTCATTACTTAAATACTGAACCCTGTCTAACTAAGACTAACCGAAAAGGCAAGAATGGTAAGAAGCACACTACTAGGAATGGATTTATGCATTCTACATGTGAAGTAATTGAAGAAGCTGACGACTACATTAAAGTTAGTTTGCGTTTAAGAAATAAGGAGCCAAGGTATCCTTATATTATTCTTGACCGAGAACTAAAAGACCTCATTAGTAAGGGTACAATCTTCTTTCAACAACAAGCTGACTCTCCTTGCTATAGACCTTACTCACCTACTGTAGGAACAAAAGAGCCTATGGTTACAATTTGGACCTTTCTATTTCCAAACCAGAAGTGGTCAAGGAGAGTACGCAGAGTGTCTGGTGACAATCATGATTTCAGGAAGCAGCACTTTAGAGTTATAACTGAGGAAGATATTGTAGCAACTAGAAAAGCAGTTGCAAAAAGATCTTATGAAAAGAAAAAGCATAGGAGAAAACAACTTGGCCGATCAACCTAAAAAGCCTAGAAAGATAATTGTCCCAAATATGAAAACTTTACCTCCCAAAGACGCTCTAGAGGAGATAGTAAAGGTTGGACTGAATCAAATCAAGCAGCAAGTAGGTGCAGGTGAATTAGGCAAAGAAAATAGAGAGTTCTTCAATTCCCTTATGAAGGGTTATCAGATTCTTTATTCTAATCCTACCAAAGAAGACAAAGATGAAACTGAGACAGTTACTTTATCTACAGACGCGTTGATCGCGATGCTGGCTCAACAAAATAAGGAAGATATCCCACAATGAAAAAGTATGTTGTTCACAGAAATGGAAAAGTATACCTTTCAAGTACCAGTAACCGACAACTATATGACTAAACGTGCTGGTTGGGGACCTCTAGAGATAGTTAGAGCAGTAGACATGACCCTAGTAGAAGCCTTAACTCACCCACATGAGTTTGTACGCGTACAAGCCAAGGCATATAAAGAAAGTGAAAACCAATGAGCGATATAAAACTACTATCCGAGTTTATTAAACTAAATGGCCCAATACCAAGCAAGGGAACTAAAGAATACTTACTTTACATGATGAAATACCGTGGTGTAAGTTTTAATGGTAACAATGTTGTCAAAAGCCTTATTAGTTCAGACCCCGTTGAGAGAGTTATTGCGGAGTGGGTTGTAGATGCTAGGAAAGGTAAGGACAATGGCTAAGTACGATGTATTAGAAGATGGAACAGTAATTAATGTTAAGACTGGAAAGAAGTTGAAACCTTTCAAAGGGCCAAATGGTTATTACATAGTATGGTTGTGTGAGAATAGAACTAAAATCTGTAAATCAGTACATAGGTTAGTTGCTGAAAAGTTTATTTCTAATCCAGAAAACAAATCTCAGGTAAATCACGTAGACGGCAATAAACTTAATAATCATGTATCTAATTTAGAATGGTCTACTAGAAGTGAAAATGTAAGACATGCGCTTCAAATTGGTCTAAACCGCAAACGCAAAGGCTACATATGTTGGGATAACAACAATGAAACATGGCTAGCTAAAATAGAATTCAACACTCAAAAATATGTAAAGTATTCTAAGCACGATCGCAAAGTTTGTGAAAAATGGTTAGAAGATAAAAGAAAAGAACTAGGTTTAACAAAGGAGTAAATAAATGAATCAGCAAGAAGCAATGGTTGAGGGTATCCCAGTTAGTCATCTCTCAGCTAAGTATCCAGAATTTACAGTTCTCGTAGACAAGTATGTAACAATTGCAAATGAAGAGAATGATCTACGAGTTAAGCTAAACGCTAAAGTTGGCGCTCGTCAAGAGTTTGAAGCTCTTCTCAAATCCTACGTTGATAAATTTAAAGCAGCAGCAGATGTTGTTGCAACTGAAGTGGTGAGCTAATGACAATCCGCGGGTACGATGAAAAGGATAAGAACTTTATTCTAAACTCCTACTTAAAATCTACCCGCCATCAGGGTCTCAACTCCTGGCGTAAGACAACCGAATTCTACAATTCTCAGCATCCTGCTCAAGAAGACTACCTTAGTAGATCTATCGTACTAGTTGACGAAGAGGATAACGAGATACGTGGCTACATTATGGGTTATTACGATTATAATCAGGAAGTTATGGTTGGAATGCCAGTCTTTGTTGTACATTTTTCTTATACCAAGAAGAAGTATCGCAGGACTGGCATTTCACAAGCCTTGTCTAAAGCTCTCGTTGAAGCAGCTCTATATCAAACTCCCCAGTGTCTTATTACAACTCTCACCTTAAATACTAAGGCGCAACGCCTTGCAGAAAAGTTAGGATGGCGTTCTATTGGAACAACACTTGTAAGGGAATTTAATGAAAAAGTATAAGTTCATTACTACCTCCCCCGAAGTTTTTATATCTTATAGTGTACTTAAGAAGTACACGTATATTCCTTCTAGTGAAATAATGGGGTATATGCGACTCTACGATAGTGATAAAATAGTTTACGAACCCAAGATAGAAGAACTTACTCTCATTGAAGCCTTAACCCATCCTAACTCCTATGTTAGAGAACAAGCCAAAAAGCTAAAACTTGAACTAACTTAACCTATATGGATATTATCTGATCCTATATGGATCAGACTAAAATAAAACAAGAACTTACCAAACGAGTTCAACTCCTCAAATCTATTCCTATTTCTCTATTCCCAGAACAACAAAAGTTTGTTGCTTCTCCTTCCAAGTATAAAATAGCCAAATGCTCACGTCGTTCAGGTAAGTCTACAGCTGTATGCTATGATCTTGTTAAGGAAGCGATTCTAAATCCTGGTACCAATCATCTTTATGTAGCTTTGTATAGACAACACATCAAGAAGATTGCTTGGCAACCACTAAGGCAATTTACTGCTCAGCTTGGGTGTACCTACAACGAATCTAACCTAACTATCCAATTTCCCAATGGAAGTGAGATTTGGTTACTTGGAGCAGATAAGCCAGGTGCCATGGAAAGCTTGCGTGGAATTAAACTAAGAAGCGCTGTAGTAGATGAAGCAGCCTCATTTACTAACTTAGAGTATCTAGTAGATGAAGTACTAATGCCTACTCTTCTAGACTTAGATGGTCAGCTTACTCTTATATCAACTCCCAAAGCTGCAGTAGGATATTTCTACAAATGTTGGAAGGATCCTAAGTTTGCACAATTTGAATGGCTAACAGACAAAAATCCTCACATAGCTGCAGCTGCTTTAACTAAACTAAAGAAAGCTTATAATCCTAACTCAATGGCTTACAAGCGTGAGTTCCAGGCTGAGTTTGCTACTCCAGAAGGTCTAGTATATAATTATAGTGATGAAAACCTAATACAACCAGTTGACCTAGACCATCACTGGCAATGGTGCCTTGGCTTAGACTTTGGTGTAAGAGACGACTCAGCATTAGTATTAGTAGCCTATTCCGATTTTGCTGATGAGATATACATTACCAAAAGCTTTAGCTCTCCTAACTTAGCTATCTCTGAAATAGCTACAAAGATCAAGGAGATGACAGAGAATATACCAAAAAGCAACTTAAGTATTGTATACGACTCTGCTGCTCTTATCTACGCAAGAGAACTGACAGAAAGATTCAACATTAGTCTTATACCAGCAAAGAAGCAGGATAAGCTTGGTAGTATAGCAAGAGTAAACTCATTACTCTATAACCTTAACCTTAAGGTGTTTGTTCCCAACCAGATCATAAATGAGTGGAGCGTACTTGAGTGGAACAATAAGTCTCAAAAGGAAAGAGAAAATCCTAGTCAACCTAACCATCTTAGCGATGCTGCCCTGTATGCTCTTACTTATATTCATTCTCGTGAGAAGCCCTTAGTTAAAGATCCACCACCACGTGAAATGGATCCTTGGGAAAGGCAACTACTAGAGCAAGCAATGCGTAGGGAAGAAGAAAGACTAAATTACAAGGAGAATGGCTATGACGACTCGCTTGAATGGAGTTGATTTGACTGATCTAGATATAACCGATTGGTTTACGGAAGAAATTGAGCCCATAGACTATAGCCAATTAATCACAAAGGAAGAATACGATGAAACCTTCAACATTAAAAGCAAAGAGGAGCCTAAACCTCACAAAGATAGAAAGAATGATAGACATGCTAAGAGCAAAGGGAATCACAAAGTTCAAAAACGCAGAGTTTGAGATTGAGTTTGAAAGCCGTTACAGTCTTCAGGCAGAGTTTGCTGTTCCTACACAACAACTCACCAATGGTGCAGGTATGCCAAGTATGTGGTCTAGTCCTGAAGAACTTGAGAAGATTGAGTTCCTGGCATCAGATATGGAAGCAGGATATGAGTATGGTGCGGACTAAACAAGAACATCTAAAGGTATTAGAGCTTTATCTTCAAACTAAATTAGAACAACGCGATTGGCATGGCGTTAGAGATGTGTGTGTAGATATTGAAATACTAGAAGCTCTTATTAAATATGAAGGAGGAGAATAACGATGGCACTTAGTAGACCAACTAACAATTCAGCACAAACAAAGGATCCTTGGTGGCGCACCAAGAAAGATCCGCATCATAGACTTCTTGAAGACTTTCGTACAATAGCTCAAGAATATTATCCTCGTCAACAAAACCTCTTAACCTGTATGAGGCATTATAGCCACCGTTACTATCAAAGTGCCTTGCGTGGACACTACATTAGTTCTATGCACCAGGTTAAAAATGAGCAAACAAATCCAATAGTTGTAAACGTAATTAGGAATGCTATAGACACCGTAACAGGAAAGATTACTAAGAACAATCCTAAGTTGGTAGTTCTACCAGAAAAAAATGATCCAGTTGCCGAGACCAAAGCAAAAGCTCTTGAAAAGTTTCTTCACGCTCAGTTTCAGGGAGCAGGCATCTATCAGAGAACTCGTGAAAGCTTTAGACATGCTTGCATCACAGGAACAGGAATAATAAAACTCTATTTTGATCCTCACAAAGGTGATGACGGTGAGATTGTATGTGAAACCATTCTTCCTCTTGAGATATACTTTCCACCACAACTAAGCGTATATCAGAACCCACCTTATATGTTTCAAGTAAGAAACGTTAATAAACAACAGTTTGCAGCAATGTATCCAGCACATGCCAAAGATATATTACATGCTCCAGCAAACCTAACCAGTCAACAAAGACCCAAAGACACCATTCGTCAAGAACACTTTCAAGAGACTGTAGAAATTGTTGAGGCTTGGTACAAAGCGAGCCCTGAGCTTCCAAATGGTCGTCATGTAATCTGTATGGACTCTGTAACCCTTCTAGACGAAGAGTACCCAGAAACTGAGTTTCCATTTATTCTTATACACTACAACCATCCTCCAGTAGGAATGTGGGGAATAGGAATAGCAGAACAACTTAGAGGTCTACAACTTGAACTCAACAAGCAGTACCTACATATCTCTAACAACCAGAACCTAATGGGAAGGCCAAAATGGTTTGTTCAAAAAGGGTCCCAGATCCCACAGGGAGCGTTTACCAATGGCTCAGGAGCTATAGTAGAGTACGCAGGAAATGTGCCCCCACAGATGCAAGTTGGAAATCCTACACCTCCAGAAGTATTTCAGCACGCAGATCGTATAGTTCAAACCTCTTATCAAATCATTGGTCTAAGCCAAGCAAGCGCTACGGGCCAAAAGCCAGCTGGACTAAATTCAGGTATAGCAATTCAAACCCAGCAAGACATAGAAAGTGAAAGGTTCATAGAACTACAACAAAGTTATGAACATGCTCTACGTGCAATTGGCAAACATATGATTAAGCTTGCCAAGAAGCACTACAAGCCAGAAGATCAAAGAGTAGTAAAAGCATTAGGAAAAAGTAGCTTTGAACTCATAGAGTACAATAAGCTAGACACGGACGATATGAAGTATGAGTTAAGTATTCAGACAGCAAGCTCACTTCCAGATACCAAAGCAGGACGCATGCAGTTTGCTCTAGATTTAGCTCAACTTGGAGCCTTTCAACAAGATCCAATGTTACTACTTGAAATCCTTGAAGTTCCTGGTCAAGAGAAACTATTTGATAGTCTACTTAATGATCGTCACCTAGCTGACGAGTACATAATAAGACTCAACAACGGTGAGTATGTAAGTCCAGATCCATTAGAAAATCATAAAGTAATCTACCAGAAGATGCTTGCCTACTATAAGTCTACTCGCTTCTACGGAATGAGTCCAGAAGTAAGAGACTTGTATAGACAACATCTACAAGAACGTATGATGCTAATGAATCCACCTCCACAACCTCAAGAGATGCCGTCTCCTCCAAATCCAGCAATGGGTTTACCACAGAGAGCAGCTCCAGTAGGTCCAGGACCTAACTTAGGTGGAGCAGCACAACCAGCAGCCCAGCCAGGCATGCCAGGTGTCCCAGGAGTAAGCTAATGTGGATTAAAGATCCAAGTACAGGTCAACCTTCAGTCTCTCTAACCTTATCTATAATAAGCTTCATAGGATGCATTATAGCTTCAGGGTTAGAGATGGCTGAACTAGTCCACAATACAGGCCTAATACTAGAAGTGTTTTACGGTAATATTGCTCTATACTTTGGCAGAAAGTTTACATCTTCCAAAGGGTTAGTACTAGACTCCAAAAGCGATAGCCCCAGCGAAAGCTAGGGCTACCTAAAGGAGAGAATTGAAATGCCAGAACCAAGACTACAATAGTAGGATAGTCTAATATGTCAACAACGGTATGGATTTTCACTTACTAGGTAACAATGGACCTTAACACTCCTTTGTTACACACATATCCGCACGCCAACAGGCCTTAGGAGGTTATTATGACAACGGCTCAGGTTACAGATGTAAACTCACCCGACACGACAGAAGTGGTAGAAAGCAGTGAAGCAACAGAAACAACTGCAGAGGTTCAACCCACAGAACCAACAGTACCCACAGAAGCTAAAAAGGATCCAGAGAAAGAGTTAAGGCAACGATTTGCCAAACTAGGTCGTAGAGAACAAGCTATCAACGCTAAAGCAGCACAGATAGACGCCCAACTAAAAGAGCTAGAGAAGTATAAAGAAGTAGATACTTTAGTTCAACAAGGTAAAAGGCTAGATGTTCTTAATAAGTTAAACATACAGTACGACGATCTAACACGCGATTTAATCTCTAACCCACGTGATCCAGCACAAGAAAAGTTCCTAGAGCTACAAGAGCAGATAGCTGAGCTAAAAGCTGAACGAGCTCGAGAACTTGAAAGGGTACAACAAGCTCAAGCAACACAACAAGAACAAGCCGCACGGCAGTTTGTTGCTAGCAAGGTTAAAGAACTTAACGCAGAGCTTATAGATACGATAGAAGGTGGTCTTGACACAGCGTACTCAATGGCGATCCAACTCCTACAGGACGGTACTTACTCAGATCCAGTTAAAGCGACAGAGGCAGCAGTTAAAGAAGTACAAGGCTACTATGCAAATCAACTAGAGAAGGCGCTAGGCACATCAGTTGGTAGATCATATCTAGAAAAACGATACGAAGAATACACTAAAGCCAAGAAGGCAGAGAAAGAGAAGGCAAGTACACTAACAACTAGAACTCCTACAGGGAAGGTTAATAGTACAGTACAGTCAACATCACCTGAATTCGAAGGCAAAGGGACCGCAAAAGGTCTCAAAGAGCTACTCAAACAACAAAGAGCTCTAAACAAATAACTAAGGAGAAACTCAAATGGGTATTACATTAAGTAATTTTGATCCAATTTTAAAACAAAACTATGATGCAAAAGTAATCATGGACCTCGTGACTGCACGTCACCCATGGTTCGCACTTGTACCAAAAGACAATGGCTGGACTGGTAACGTAGCTGTACTTCCACTACAATACGGCAACCCACAGTCAGTTGGTTCCGGTACTTCTAATTTCTCAACCCTAACCAGCAACATCGGTCAGTCAGCTTACACCAAATTCCTACTCTCAACTGCTCAAACCTACGGTGTAATCAAAGTAGATCGTGAAGCATTCCTTGCTTCTGCTGACATGGACGGTGCATTTGCAGACGCACTTGACCGTGAAGTTCGTAGCGTACTCAAAGAAGTTGGTCGTGATATTGCACGCCAATTGTTCGGTACATCTAATAACTATCTCGGCCAAAACACCTCAGGCACAGCTTCCCCAATCACACTATCTGCACAAGATGGTCGTAAGTTTGAAGTTGGCATGAGAGTTATTGCTAGTGCAAACGCTAACGGCTCTTCACCACGTTCTGGTGTTGGTACTGTTACAAAAGTAGACATAGATGACGATGCAGGAACCTCAACAATCACCTACAGCGGCACAATTTCTTCACTTGGCTCTTCTGATTACATCTTCCGTGAAGCCGGTGCTGGCGCTGGTATCTCTGGTCTAGGTGAATGGTTAGGCAGTGATAGTACACTTTTCTCAGTTGATCGTTCAGTTAGCTACCGTCTCCAAGGTCAATCACTAAACGCTGCTGGTCTCTCAATTGAAGAGGCTTTCATTCAAGCAGTTACCCGTGCTGACCGTGAAGGTGGCGTAGTAGACATCATCATCACTGATCACGATACCTTCTACAAACTTCAGTCTTCAGAACAAGGTCAACGTCGTTACGCTAACTCAGACAAAGCCGCTCAACTAGGCTTTGAAGGTCTAATGATGGCTAACGGTGCTATGGTTGTTGCAGACAGGTTCTGCCCATCCAACACTGCTTACGCTCTTGAGCTAGACAGCTGGGTTCTTAAGTCTCGTGGTGATCTCGTTCACTTCGTAGAAGATGACGGTCGTATCCTCTTGAGAGATGCATCCAGTGATGCAGTACAAGCTCGTGTAGCTTCCTACGCTCAGCTTGGTTGCGTTGCTCCAGTTCATAACGTTGTAATCACTAACCTAGGTCTATAATATTAGCACGGTTAGTTACTGTGGTGGGTGCAGCAGTCAAAATACAAGCACCTTTTTTTAATAAGGAGATTCTACTATGGCTAAATCTGATCAAAAAACCGAAAAGGTTGGTGATGTAAAAGCCGTTAAGTCTAAACAAGACACTCCTACTACTACTCAAGATCCAGGTCTAGGCAAACTAGGCCCCTCTGTTGCTAAGCATGAAAACGCTCCTACCACACTTGACAAAGGCGTTAAGCAAGGCAAAAAAGAAGACGATGAGTATGGTGTAATGTCTGTTATTACTGGCAAATATGTTATCACACCAGGCAAACCTAAGCTTGATCCTGAAGATATGTTAAAGACTCAGGCAGCTATGCAAGCCAAAGAAGCTAAAGATGACAAGACTCGTGCAGCAGCTAAGGTCTCTAAGTCTAAGCCTCAGAAAAAATACTAATAACTTGTCGACCCGTTCCTCGACATTAAACAACACGAGAAGGAGATTCTAATATGGTATGGCACAAACGATCACCCAAAGTATACGATTCAGGCGTTCACATTGTAGAAGGTAGATTTGAACTAGATGGTTCTAGCGATCCAACTAACGTTCAAGGTAAAGGTATCAAGTCAGTAGTTCACACAAGCACTGGTCTTTTTACTATTACTCTTGACCGTGAGTATGTAAAGCTAATGTCTGCTACTGCTACTGTTGGCCTTCGTACACCCGATGACGTAGCTGCTCAAGTTGGCAAAGTTGCAGTAACCTCTAACCCACCCACAGTTCAAATTGCAGTTCTAGATGCTGGTACTCTTGCTGATGTTGCAGCTGATGGTTACGGCGATAATGCAGTAAGTTTCTGTTTAATTCTAAGAGACAAGTCTCTACAGTAATGATTTCTAGAAGGAGGGGAGAGCTTCCCCTCCTATTTCATTCTTATTAAGGAGTTAATATGCGCACGACAGTCAAAACAATCCTAGATGGCTATGCCTCACAAGACGCCTACTCAGACGTCTTTACAATCGGTGAACCACATCGTAATCTAGCTCTAATGGTAATAGTTACCGGAGCTGATGGATACGGAACAGCAACAGTACAAGGATCCTTGGACGGAACTAACTTTGCTATAATCGGTCCAGATAGTGGCTTTGGTGGGTTTGCATTATCCGCTGGCACCTACCTATACGATGCATATGGTACACACACTAACACTCCTGCAGTCTATGGTGAAGCTCTTATTGATGGCTATACAAACGAAGGTGGAGACCCAGCTCTCAAAACATGTCGTTTAATTAACATGAACAATGTTGCCTTCAAGTATGTACGTGTTAAGTGGGATCATTACAACATAACTGTTCCTACTGCAACCATACAAATACAGGCACAGGCCTCCAGCTAAGGAGCTCTAAATGATTTACTTACCTACACTCGGGGTTCAGTTCCCCGATGTTGAACTTACTCAAGGTCCGTTATATGCAACACTTATAAATGGTTTTGCAGTAGCTGTAGATGATTTTCTTGGTCAAACTGATCTAGCTCATGTTACTGGTAATATTCTTACTATCAACTACGGAGCTACTGAGACAAATAACGACTTCACTCTAGTCCTTCAACGCAATCCTGGCAATCAAACAAGCACTGTAACTATTACATTTCCCTACAATAACGGAACTGTAGGTCAGATCTTACAAGTAGATAGTAATGGATATCTTAGCTGGGTGAACCCAAGTACAGTTGGCTTCCAAGATCCAATGACAAGTGCAGGTGATATAATCATCCGCAATGGATCCAATGTTACCTCAAGACTAGCAGTAGGAAGTGCAGGACAATATCTAAAAGCAGTAGGTGGTGTACCAACTTGGGCAACAGCAGTGTCAAGTGTAAGTGTAAGTTCTCCTCTAGCTGTTGCAAATCCAACTACAACTCCTAGTATTAGCATACCAGCTGCAAATGGTTCAGTAGATGGTTACTTAAGTTCCACTGACTGGTTAAATTTTGATAGTAAAGAAGCTGCGTTACCTTGGACTACCACAGGCGACCTAGTTTATTATGGAAGCACGTCTCCAGCTAGGTTAGCAGCTCCTACCAGCCCTCCTACTAGCAACACAGCCTATAGGCTTATTTACAACTGGTATGCGGGGGCTCCAGAATGGCAATCTTTTGGTACACTTACTGTTAACTACAGTGTAGCAGCTCCGTTATATGCGAACTATATAACTCCTAGCTCTACTGAGTTTAATATACTACAAGCTACTTCATCACAAGATGGATATTTAACTTCAACTGACTGGGTTACTTTTAACACAAAGCAGCCGCTACTTCCTTGGGTTAATACAGGAGATTTACTGTACTATGACAGTGGTTCTCAAAAACTAGGAATAGGTTCTACTGGCCAAGTATTAACTGTATCTGGTGGTCTTCCAGTTTGGAGTACGCCTGCTTCTACTTCTATTACTATTAACACTAGTTCTCCGCTTACAGGCGGAGGCACTGCAACAACATTTAATCTTGCAGTATCTCAGGCTACTGCGAGTACAGACGGTTATCTAAGCTCTACCGATTGGAATACCTTCAACAATAAACAACCAGCCGGTAGCTACGCTTTACAAGCAACTTCTATCTCAACCACTAGTCCTTTACAAGGTGGAGGAGATCTAAGTACAAGTAGAACACTTAGTATCCTTCAAGCATCTAGTTCTCAGTCAGGATACCTATCTTCAACCGATTGGAGCACCTTTAATTCCAAGCAAGCCGCATTAGGCTATACTCCAGTTAATAAAGCTGGTGATACCATGACTGGTGCACTAGACATGGGAAGCTTTAAGATAACTTCTCTAGCTAACGGTACAAGTACTAACGACGCTGTTAACTATGGTCAGTTAACTAGTCTAGTTACAGGTCTAATCTGGCAAAATCCAGTACTAGACCCAGATATTGTAAACGATAGTCTTTCTACTCCTCCAGGAAGTCCAACAATAAGTGCTACTTATATCATTGGTGCTAGCCCTACAGGTGCTTGGGCTGCACATGCTGGTCACGTTGTATGGTGGGATGGTGCGAACTGGATTGATGTAAGCACTGGTGATAAACTAAAAGCAGCTGGTTCTCCAGTACAAATTGGTGATAGATTCCTTGTAGCAAGCGCTCATGATGTCTCAGGACTAATTGGTGGTAACTTTACAGGTCAACAGTATAAGATTGCAGTAGTTACAAATGCTACTCCGGGAAGTTACGCTTACACTTTTACTAGTCCAGTAAACAACTGGGCACTTAGTGTGAACGGCATAGGATCTAATCATGTAGGTTCTAGCTTTACTTACTCTAGTACACTTGGTTCTTGGGTCAACTTCTCAGGTCCAAGCCAGGTAGGTGTAGGTGATGGTCTAAGCTTGCTTGGTAATACAATAAACGTTAACTATGACGATAGTACTATAGCAACCAATGGAAGCAATCAGCTTTATGTTAAGTCAGGTGGCATAACTAATACTCAAGTAAAT
>Ga0194132_10002521_pt1 | contig 34109 bp, 32 predicted proteins | sample TA2KigOf80mmetaG_FD_148612 | JGI IMG/M metagenome (GOLD analysis project Ga0194132, IMG submission 148612) | Freshwater microbial communities from Lake Tanganyika, Tanzania - TA2015054 Kigoma Offshore 80m | ecosystem: Environmental > Aquatic > Freshwater > Lake | place: Tanzania: Lake... | reverse complement strand
GCAGAAACGCACCGTCGACGACGTCTGGCGTCACATCGGCAGCCTCGTCACGACCATCGGCTCCCGCGAATGCAGCGCATACTTCGCCAACGCAGGATACGCTTCCGTCAAAACGTGAAACGCTCTAGAGCGATTCGCATGGCAAGATTATGGACGAAGGCAATGGCCTTCAAACGCTGCCGCACCGCGGCGAGCGTTTGTGCACCGCTTGTACACAAGGAATTGCGGGAATTTCGGAGCGGCGCGGAGAGCAGGGCTGATTTCTGCCTCTCCATGCGATGGGGAGCGGTTCCATCCGGCGTCCGTGGACGGGAATCTAGTTCAGCTTCGCCTTGGCGTCGGCGATGCCCTGGACGACCAGATCGTCCGCGACCTTGCCCTTGGCGGTCTGGACCAGGATCCGCTCGGCGGCTGCGACGGCTGCGTCGGCAGCTGCGGCCCGCACCTCGGTGAGCGCCTGCGCCTCGGCCTGGCCGATCTTGGTCTGGGCCAGCTTGGTGCGGCGGGCGACGAAGTCTTCCATCTTGGCGCGGGCTTCGGCCGCGACCCGTTCGGCCTCGGCCTTGGCTTCCGTCACGATCGCGGCAGCCTCGCGCTCGGCGTCGCGCTGCTTGCGCTGGTATTCGGCCAGAAGCTGGGCGGCCTCTTCGCGCAGCCGGCGGGCCTCGTCGAGGTCGGCCTTGATCTTGGCGGCGCGCTGGTCGAGCGCCTCGACGATCTTCTTGTGCACGCCCACGTAGATCAGGACGCCGATGAAGATCACAAAGGCGGCGGCAACCCAGGTCTCAGGCGCTTGCAGCAGTGCCATGGTTCAACCCTTGAGCACGTCGGAGACGGCATCCTCGACCGTCTTCGCGGCGGGGGCTGCGCCGACCAGCCGCTGGACGATTGCGCCTGCGGTTTCGGTCGCAATCCCGCGCACGTTGGCCATGGCCGCGGCCTTGGTTGCGGCGATGGTCTTCTCCGCGTCGGCCAGCCTGGCGTTGAGCTCGGCTTCGAGCTTCTTGCGGCGCTCCTCGGCCTCGGCATTGAGCCGGTCGCGGGTCTCGTTCGCCAGCGCCTGGGCGCGGGCGCGCGCGTCCGCGAGCGACTGCTCGTAGGCCTTGAGCGCCGCGTCGGACTGCTCCTTGAGCCGTGCCGCTTCGGTGAGGTCGCCCTCGACCCGCTCGCGCCGCGCCTCGACGATCCCGCCGATGCGCGGGATCGCGACCTTCCACATCAGCACGTAGAGCGCGACAAAGAAGATCGCGAGCCAAACCAGCTGCGAGGCAAACGTGTCCTTATTGAACGGCGGAAACGGTGGTTTCGCGCCGCCCGGTGCGGACGTATGGGCGCTGGTCGCCATCGGCGTGCGTTCGTTCCGCGCCTAGAGTGCGAACAGCAGCAGCAACGCGATCAGCAGCGAGAAGATGCCGAGCGCCTCGGTCACGGCGAACCCGAAGATCAGGTTGCCGAACTGGCCTTGCGCGGCCGACGGGTTGCGCAGAGCCGCGGCGAGGTAGTTGCCGAAGATCGCGCCCACACCGACGCCGGCTCCGCCCATGCCGATGCAGGCAATGCCGGCACCGATGTACTTTGCGGCCACAGGATCCATGAGAAGTACTCCTTTTCGAGGTTTGAAGGTTTCGGGTCAGTGACCCGGATGAATCGCGTCGTTGAGGTAGATGCACGTCAGGATCGCGAACACGTAGGCTTGGAGGAACGCGACCAGCAGCTCGAGTGCGGTCAGCGCCACGACCAGGATCAGCGGCAGCGCCGCGCCGATGACGCCGGCGATGCCAAGCCCGCCGAGCAGCGTGACGAAGCCGGCGAATACCTTCAGCGTGATGTGGCCGGCCAGCATGTTGGCGAACAGACGCACGCTGTGCGAGATCGGACGCGACAGGAACGAAAGAACCTCGATGAACACGATCAGCGGCAGGATGTAGATCGGGATGCCGTGCGGCACGAACAGCCGGAAGAAGCCGAGGCCGTGCTTGTACAGGCCGTAGAAAATCACCGTGAAGAAGACGAGCAGCGCCAGCGAGGCGGTGACGACGATGTGGCTGGTGACCGTGAACGTGCCGGGCACGAGGCCGATCATGTTCGCCACCAGGATGAACATGAACAATGTGAACACCAGCGGGAAGAACCGCATGCCTTCCTTGCCGGCGGTGCTTTGTATCGTGTTGGCCACGAACTCGTAGGACAGTTCCGCGATCGACTGCAGCCGGCCGGGAATCAGCGCCCGCGCGGACGTGCCTCCGACCAGCAGCGCCCAGATGCCGACCACGGTGATCGCCATGAACAGCGCGGAATTGGTGAAGTGAATTTCGCTCCCGCCGATTTCGGCGATCTTGACGAGATTCTTGATCTCAAACTGCGAAATGGGATCGGCCATCGCCGGTCTGGTCCTGCTAGCCTAGCGCCCGGGCCCCTTGGAGATGCCTGCGGCGCGCATCACGTTCACCACGCCGGCGGCAAAGCCGAGCATCAGAAAAAAGAACATCCCCCACGGCGCGCTGCCCAGCCAGCGGTCCAGCGCCCAGCCAATGAAGGCGCCGACCAACACGCCGGCCACCAGCTCGGTGGAGAGCCGAAAACCGCGGGCGATCGCCGATGGATCGGACTGCGATCCGGCAGCGGGTTCGGCTTTGCGGTCCTGGCCTTGCCGGCCAAGCCGTTCGCCGAGACGCTGAAGCCTCGCGGAGAGGGCGGCATCTTCGGCCGACCGGTCCCCGTCCATGCCGTCCTTGCGCGCGTCGTCGGCCATCGTTCTCAAAACCTGGCACTCGACACCGCGAGAAATGCAAGCAAATAGAAGGGGAATCCTGCCGTCCTCGAAGCCGCGCGGACCATAGTGATTGGGTTATCGCGAGTCAAGAAAAGCGCCGGTTTTGCTCGTGGGGCGATAGGCTTGTGATTTCAAAGCGTTCGCTCAAGATGCGCGGCTTTGTCCGGAGGCTCTGCGCGAGCGCTTGCGGAGCGGACCCGGAGCCGCCGCAATCCGGCCGTTCGATGCCTTCATCGGCATCCCGGAGGACCTCGTGATGAAGTATGCCGCAGCCGTTTTGATCACCGCTCTGATCGGTACCGTCGGGGCCGCGCTGGCCCAGCCTCCGGCTCCGGCGGAGAGCGAGCCGCAGCAGCCGAACCTGCGGGTCCAGAAGCCCGGCCCGGAGGCCGTGGCCCCGCCGGCCGACGACAGGCGTTACACGTTTCACCGCATGCACGACGGTTTCGCGCGGCTCGACTCGCAAACCGGCCAGGTGGCGCAATGCGGCTGGGGTGCGGCCGGCTGGACCTGCACCGTGGCGCCGGACGAGCGCGCGGCGCTGGAAGCCGAGATGACGCGCGTGCGGGGCGAGAACGCCGCGCTCAAGAAGGAACTGCTTGCCCGCGGCATCGATCTGCCCGCGGGCGTACGGCCCGAGCCGCCGCAGGCCAAGGCGCCCGACGCGCAGGCTGCGCCCAAGCCTGAAGGCAAGCTCCCCACCGAGGCCGAGATCGACCGCGCGTTCAGTTTCATGAAGGGCGTCTGGCGCAGGCTCATCGAAATGATGGCCGAACTGCAGCGCGACATGCAGAAGAAGAGCTGACCAGGAAGGATCCTGCTGTGGCCGCACGGTTATCCGCGATCGCGCGCATCGCACCCGACCTGATCGCGTCCGCCGAACTCACGGTCGATACCGCAGGTGAGGGTTTCGTCGAGATCACGCGCGAGGTGCAGCGCTTCGTCGCCGGCAGCGGGGGAGGCGAGGGCGTGCTGCTGCTCTATCTGCGGCACACCTCCGCCTCGCTCGTCATCCAGGAAAACGCCGATCCCGACGTGCAGACCGATCTCGTCAGTGCGCTGCAGCGGCTCGCGCCCGCCGATGGCCCGTGGGTTCACACCGTGGAGGGGCCGGACGACATGCCGGGGCATATCAAGGCCATGCTTACGGGTGTCTCGGTGCACGTGCCGGTGCGCTCGGGCGTGCTCGCGCTCGGCACCTGGCAGGGTATCTATCTCGTCGAACATCGCGCACAGCCGCACCGGCGCGAGGTGATCCTGCAGTTCGTGGGCAGCCTGAAATAGCCCCTGCTGCGGCGCGGCATTTGGCCTCTTGATTTTGACGAGTTTTCTTGACGCGAACCGGTATCCACTTCGCTCGAAAACGCTCTGGGCGGCGTGCAATGCAGGCCGCGGATCGGGTAGATTCGATCCGGGAGCCTGCGACTTGCCGCCCGGGGGCGGCGCGCCGGGCCAGGGACGGGCTGTGAGCGAACCGACGTACCGTTTGGTCATCGCCGACGATCACCCGCTGTTTCGCGGCGCGCTCCGCGAAGCGGTGGCGGGTCTGTTCGACCGTGCCGCGATCGGGGAGGCCGGCTCGTTCGATGAAATGTCGACGCTGCTGGACGAGGGCGGCGACGTCGACCTGATCCTGCTCGATCTCAGCATGCCCGGCGCGCGCGGCTTCTCCGGCCTGATGTACCTGCGTGCGCAGTATCCGAGCGTGCCGGTGGTCGTGGTCTCGGCCAACGACGATCCGGCCGTGATCCGGCGCTGCATGGACTTCGGCGCTTCGGGGTTCATCCCAAAGACGCTCGGCATCGAGGCGATGCGCGACGCGATCAATCGCGTGCTCGGCGGCGGGGTCTGGACGCCGCCGGACGTCGATCTCACCGCCGCCGCCGACGCCGCCTCGGCGGCGATGCTGGCGCGGCTCGCGACGCTCACGCCGCAACAGGTGCGCGTGCTGATGATGCTGTCGGAGGGCAAGCTCAACAAGCAGATCGCGTTCGAACTGTCGGTGTCGGAGGCGACGGTGAAGGCGCACGTCTCCGCCATCCTGCAGAAGCTCGGCGTCGACAGCCGCACCCAGGCGGTGATCGCGGCGTCGAAGATCGAGCAGGGGCAGTGGCCGCAGGCCGCGGGATAGGAGCGCGCATCCGGCGCGCGTCGGTGCGACGCACGCCGGGATCGAAACGCGTCAGGCGCGCTTGTGGGTCACGGCCACACCGGTCCGATGCATGTTGAAGAACACCGTCTCGTAGTCCGGATCGGTCGTGATCGCGCGGACGTAAGCGGGGTCCGGCTCCGGGATCGCCATGTTGTCCGAGATGAAGACGCCGCCGGTCCGAAGCTTGGGCGCGAGGGCCCTGAAGTAGGTCAGATAGCCGTCCTTGTCGGCGTCGCTGAACACGAAATCGACGGCGCCTGTGACCTTGCCGACGTCCTTGTGCGCGTCGCCGACAACGATGTCGATCAGCCCGTCGACGCCCGCGCGCTTGAAATTTGCCGCCGCCGTCGCGGCACGTTCGCGGTCGATTTCGAATGTCGTCAATCGCCCGCCGGTGCGGCGCAAGGCCAGCGCGATCCAGATCGCGGAATAGCCGGTGGACGTGCCCAGTTCGATGGCCTTCTTGGTATTTGCCAGATCGGCCCAGATTCGAAGCAGCCGCCCGTCGTCGCGCGAGACGTTCAGGAAGCGCTGGTTCTTGTGAATGTCGGCGAGCACCTCGAATGCGTTGCGCTCGAAATCGTCGCGCGGCAGCGGCGGCGGGGTGTTTTCGGGCGGCGGCTGGCGTCCGCCTCGTTGTGCCAGAGCTTGCGTGGGCGCCGCGATCGGTAAAACGGCTGCGGCGGCAATCAGTCTGCGTCGGGAAAATGGCATTGCTGGGTTCTCTCGAAAATTTGCAGGAGATCGGATGGGAAATTGCAGTTTCGCGAAACGCGATAGAAGCCGTTTCGAATCCGTTCGCTGCATGTCGAACGCCGCCCCGGCTGACAATCTGAGCCGGCGCCGGCGCGCGGGCAACTTACATTCTCGTAACATGATCGATTCAAATGACCGACAATCGTTGCGCCTGATCTCTGCGTCGACGTTCACTTTGAACAAGCGTTCAGAATTGAGTTGGATCAAGCCGCGCTGGCTCTCCCAAATTTAATTTGTAAAAAACCGACGCTCGCTGGATGCTGCCAGCATCGTCGATTGACTTTTCGAGGACAATTCCATGACGAACTTGTTTCGCCGCCTTCACCGCTGGCTCACGCTTCTGTTTGCGCTTCCGCTGCTCGCGGTCATCGGCACCGGTCTGGTTCTCTCGTTCGAACCGCTGGCGCAACAGGCGCGCCCCGAGAAGCCGATCGCGTTGTCAGCGGTTTCGGAGCTGCTGAAACGTTTCGATCCGCAGGGCGCATCGCGCAGCCTCAGCATCAGAACGATGGACAACGTCCTGACCATCGGCGGCGCAGGACGAGGTAGCGCCGTTGTCATCGACCTGCGCACCGGCGAGCCGGCGACCGAGCCGCAGCGGTTTGCGGACTTTCTTCTGACCATGCGCAGGATGCACGAAACGCTGCTTCTCGATCTCGGATGGGTGGTCACCGCTTCGACTTTTGCCATGCTTGCCATCGCCAGCCTGGGACTTCTGATGGGATGGCCGCGCTTCAGGAATTCGCTGAGCGGGTGGCACCAAAGCGCGGCGTGGATCGCGCTGCCGCTAATTGTCATCAGCCCGCTCACCGGGCTCGCGCTGGTTTATGGCGTTACCTTTACGCCGCCGTCCGCGCGCGGTCCCGATACCGGCCATGTCGCCATGGCGGACGCGGTCCGATTGGTTGCGGCCGATCACGACCTCGCCAATCTCACATCCATTCGCCAGCGCGGCCGTACGCTGATGGCGCGGATTTACGTTGGCGGAGAGCTGCGCGGGTTCAGGGTCACCGCTACAAGCCTGCAACCGCTGCCGCGCAACTGGCCCCGCGTCATCCACGAAGGCAATTGGGGCGGTTTCATCGGGCCCGTGGCGAATGTCGTGACGTCGGCGGTCCTGCTGGGCTTGCTGGGGACCGGGCTGACGATCTGGTTCCGCCGCACGGCGCAGCGATTCAGAGGGCGACGCGGCAGCTTTCGCTCGATGCGCGCGGCATCTTGACCGCGGTGCAATTCCTGTACTGGCGGTGCCGGTTCATCGCCTTTCGGCCCTGCATTGCGCGCTGTCCGCCTGCGGCCCGCATCGCGCGCATGCGAGCGCCCGCCCGTCGAGCCGTACCAGCGTCCAGATTTCCGGTACGAGCGGTCCCAGGATCGTCTGCCGCTTCTGAACGGTGAACCGCTCGCGCGGCAATCCTGCGATCGGCGCCAGGGCGTCCACCCGACGGTCGTTCCGGATGCCGGGCCACAGTGCAAATGCGATCCGGTCGTCCGCGGGCCGCCGCGGCGGGCATTCCAGGCGGAATGTGTCGGCGGTGATCGCGCGCACGCCCGGCAAGGCCGCGCGGACGTTCCCGGCAATGCGGATATCCGGGACGTAGGCGGTGCCTTCCGCGAGCCCGCGCGCGGTCAGTTCCGCCGCGAGCCGGTCGTAAGGCACGAGCGTGTGGTAAGGGTCCGTCTTGGCGATGCCGGTGTCGACGACCGAAAACATGCGGACGATGAGCACGGCGGCCGCGCAGCACACGAACAACACGCCGAGCTTCACCAGTCGCAATTCGGTCGCCGCCAGGCGGTCGATGCGGGCGAACAGGTAGATCGGTGCGATCGCGATTAGCGGATACATGTAGCGCTCGCCGAGGTTCGTCGCGCCGACCGCGGTGACGCCGATCAAGGCGAGCGCCACGGCAATCGTCATGGTGCGCCCCGCAAGCCGTTCGGCGAGGCTCGCGGGCGGAGCTGCGGCGGGCGCAGGCCGGAACGCCGGCGGCACCAGGATCGCGATCAGCACGATCCACGGCATCCAGAAGGTCAGCATGGCGCGGAAGAAGCGCGTCAGCCCGTTGTAAGTTCGCGTGACGTAGTCCAGCCGCTCGTGAATCAGGGTGTCGCGGGACGCCGCGACGACGTCGCCGCCAACCTGGGCGAGCCATGCGAGGTACGGCGAGACGATTGCGAACGCCAGCGCGGCTGCGGCGAGCAGTAGCCGGTTGCGGAGCAGGTCCCGCATGCCGGGCAGGCTCGCGGCCGCGAGCGTGAGGCTCAACAAAAACAGCGCATAGCTGTGCTTCGACAGGAAGCCGATGCCGACCGCTGCTCCGAGCCACAGCGCGTGCCGCAGTGACGGCCGGGTATGAAAGCGCATGACCGCGTCGAAGGTGCCGAACATGGCGATCGACAAAAGGATCGTCTGCGTAACGGACTCATGGAAAGTCCAGCCGATCTGGTAGTTGATGCAGATGGACAGCGAGGCCAGTGCGGCGAGCCGCCGGTCGCGCACGGCGTGGCGCACGGCCATGAAGATCGCGTAGCCGAGCACGGCGATCAGCACATAGCGGACAATCAGGAAGCTCAGAATGCCGGTACCGGCAATCTGTTGCACGTTCCATAGCAGCCACTCGTAGAGCGGCGGTTGCCGGGCCTGGTAACCGAGCGCGAGCGCCTGGACGAGTTCGCTGGCCGCCGAGTCGTCGAGAGCGAGCGTACTCGAATAACCGATGCGAAACAGGGCGTGTAAGAATCCAAAAATTAGCCAGAACGAAACCACGCCGCGGGCGGACGCGACCGCCATGACGAAATCGTAGGCGAACGGTTTTGAAGCGTTCCTATCGAAAGCCATTGTACGCTTCGAACCGATTGCAGCGCCTGAGAGGCGGGCGGGACGGCGAATGCCGGCGCCACGTGGCATGGCATTTGTGAATTTTCCATGGCGCAACGATCTGGCAGCATGGCGGTTACTCAGCCGCTGCAACCCTCTGCACTCGCCACTGTGCCATCAGCGCGCGGAGCGCGGCGGGCTTGACCGGCTTGTTCAGCACCTGCACGCCATGGACCCGCGCCTCGTCCCGCACATGCGGCGAGCGGTCCGCGGTGATCAGAATCGCCGGAAGGTCGGATCCGAAGCGCCGCCGGAGTTCGACGATGGCCTCGATGCCGTTGCCCCGGTCGAGGTGGTAGTCGATCAGCAGACCGTTGAGTGGCGCCTGCTCCCCGGCGACCGCAGCCATGGCGGTGTCGAGATCCGGCGCCTTCAGCACGCGGCAGCCCCAGCCGCCGAGCAGGGCGTCCATGCCGTCGAGCACCTTGGGTTCGTTGTCGATGCACAACACGACTGTGCCGGCGAGCTTGCCGCGGTCGGTCGCGGCCGGCTCGCGCGGCGCCTGCGCCGCCGGCGAAGCGCTGGAGAGCGGGACTTCGACCGAGAAGCGCGTGCCGCGTTTGACCGCCGAGCGCAGGTCGACCTTGTGGTCGAGCACGCGGGCGATGCGTTCCACGATCGAGAGGCCGAGCCCGAGGCCGCGCGCTACCTTGGCGCCCTCGTCGAGTCGCTGGAACTCGCGGAAGATGAGCTTCTTCTTCGTGTTCGGAATGCCGAGCCCGGTGTCGTAGACGTCTATGCGCAAATTGGCACCGGAACGCCGGCAACCGATCAGCACGCGGCCCTTGGGCGTGTATTTGATCGCGTTCGACACCAGGTTCTGCAACAGTCGCCGCAGCAGGCGGCGGTCCGATCGCACCGTCAGCGAACAGGGAACGAAGGTGAGTTTCAGGCCCTTCTCACGGGCGAGCGGCGCGAACTCGACTTCGAGCTGGCGCAGGATTTCATCGATACGGAAACTGACGAACTCGGGCCGCATGGCGCCGGTGTCGAGCCGGGAGATGTCGAGCAGCGCGCCGAAAATCTCCTCGACCGCGTCGAGCGAGGCGTCGATATTGCCGATCAGCGGCGCGTCTTCGCTGCCGCCGCGCCGCTCGATCAGCGAGGTGACGTAGAGCCGCGCGGCGTTAAGCGGTTGCAGGATGTCGTGGCTCGCGGCGGCGAGGAAGCGGGTCTTGGAGACATTCGCCTCCTCCGCATCCGCCTTGGCACGGCCGAGCTCGGCGTTCAGCCGCGTCAGCTCGGTGGTGCGCTCGCGCACCCGCATCTCCAGCGTGGCGTTGGCGCGCTCCAGCGCTTCCGCGGACGCGACGCTCGGCGTGATGTCGGTGACGGTGGTGACGATGCCGCCGTCGGGCATCCGGTTTGTGCGAACCTCGACCACGAGTCCGCGGTCGGGGAAACGCTTCCGGTAAGGCTCGCTGTCGCTGACGTAGCTTTTTAGCCGCTCGCGCACCAGTTCGTCCACCGGACCCGTGCCGAGCGCGCCCTGCTCGGCGCTGCAGCGCACGATCTCTTCGAGCGATACGCCGACGCGCGTGAGCTCGGGCGGCAGGTCGAGGATTTCGCCGAACTGGCGATTCCAGCACACGAGGCTCCGATCCTTGTCGTAGACCGCGATACCCTGGCGCACGTGATCGAGTGCGGTCTGCAATATTTCGCGGTTGTAGTGGATTGCGGCGTTGGCGTCGTCGAGCAGCTTGAGCGCGGCCTTGGTGGAGACCGTGCGCTGGCGCAGGAGCAGCGACAGCACGAGCCGCGACGACGCCGCGCCGATGGCCGAGGCGAGCTGGTGCTCGGCGTAGCGGATCAGCTCGAAGTCGGCTTCGGCCTGTGGATCGAGGCTGATGCGGCGCGCCGAGGCAAAGCTCTGGAAGGCCGACCGCGTGCGCTCGTCGCCAAGGTAACGCGCAACCGTGGAGGTGAGCTCTTCGACCGTGACGGACGAGCGCCACAGCCGGAAGGTCGGCGTCATCGGCGCCAGACTCGGCGGCACGAAAATGTCCGCCTGCATGCGCTCGATCGGGGTCGGCGCGCGAACCAGTGAGAAGCCGATATAGCCGAGGATGTTCAGTGCGAGCGACCACGCGACGCCGTGCACCAGCGGCTGCAGTTCGAGGCCGAACAGCGCCTGCGGCCGCAGCATGGCGATGCCGAACGGACCTTCGGTTAGCACGTGCACGCCGACGAAGCCGATGTCGGCTACGCTCGGCAGCAACAGCGTGTAGCCCCAGGCGAGAATGCCGAGCGTCATGCCGGCGATTGCGCCGCGCGCCGTGGCGCGCCGCCAGATCAGTCCGCCGAAAAATGCCGGCGCGAGCTGCGCCACCGCGGCGAATGCGAGCAGGCCGATGGCGGCGAGCTGCGCTTCGCCCGCCAGTCGGTAATAAAGATAAGCCAGCAGCAGGATCACGAAGATCGCGCCGCGCCGGACCTTGAGCAGCAGTTCGCCGACGTGGCCCTTGCCCGAGAGCAACGCCTCCCGGCGCTTGAGCACCCAGGGCACCACGAGGTCGTTGGAGACCATGATGGCCAGCGCCACCGTCTCGACGATTACCATCGCGGTCGCGGCCGAGAGGCCGCCGATGAAGGCCAGCAGCGTGAACAGGTCGGAGCGCGCCACCAGCGGCAGCGCGAGCACGAACATATCGCTGTCGGTGCCGCCGGACGGGAACGTCAGAAGTCCCGCCATGGCGATCGGCAGCACGAACAGGTTGATCAGCACGAGGTAAATCGGGAACAGCCAGATCGCGCGTTTGATCTCGGATTCGCTGTTGTTCTCCACCACGGTGACGTGGAATTGCCTGGGCAACAGCACGATCGCGACGAAGGACAGCAAGGTCATCGCGATCAGCGAGCCGTATTGGGACTCCCGGTTCAGGACGGCCGCGGTCGCGGGATGCTCCATCGCCTGCTTGAACAGCGCGATCGGGCCGTCGAACATCCAGAAGGTGACGAATACGCCGACCGCGACGAACGCGAACAATTTGACGAGCGACTCCGCCGCAATCGCCAGCATCAGCCCGTCCTGGTGCTCGGTCGCGTCGATGTGGCGGGTGCCGAACAGCACCGCGAACGCCGCCATCGACAGCGCCACGAACAGCGCGATGTCGCCCAGCAATGGCTGTGCCGTGCCGGTGTTGGTTGCGACGTGGGCGAGGATGGTGCCGAGCGAAGCCGAGACCGCCTTCAGTTGCAGGGCGATATAGGGAATGCAGCCGACGATCGCGATCAGCGCGACGGTCGCCGCCACCGCCTGACCCTTGCCGTAGCGCGCGGCGATGAAGTCGGCGATCGAGGTGATGTTCTGCGCCTTGGCGAGCCGCACGATCCGCATGACCAGCGGCGCGCCGAGGCAGATCATCAGCACCGGCCCGATGTAGATGGTGAGGAAGTCGAGCCCAGTGCGCGAGGCGAGGCCGACCGAGCCGAAGAACGTCCACGAGGTGCAGTAGATTGCGAGGCACAGCGGATAGATCATCAGCCGCGAGCGGCCGTCGCGGCCGAGCTGTCGGACGCGATCCCCATAGCTCGCAATGACGAACAGCAGCCCGATATAGGCGAGCGCGACTGCTACGACGACCCAGCCTTGCAGCATGTCGTCCCCTCTGGCCCGCCGGGCTGGGCAAGGCCGGCCCGGCGCGCATCCTGAGCAACGTCACCACAAAAGCCGTGGCTTTGTCCACCGCCCGGCGGCGGGAAAACCTTCTGACTTTCCATGACTTTAGTCGACATTCGAGGTGGGTCTGGCAGGCCGGAGCTTGCCGCGCCCGGAGCCGCGTTAAGATTGCCGGGACGCTACGTCCAACCACAAGGGAGCACCCGATGCTGAAGAAATTTCAGGATTTCGCGATCAAGGGCAACGCGTTCGATCTCGCGGTCGGCGTCATCATCGGCGCGGCCTTTGGGCAGATCGTATCGTCGATCGTCGGCGACCTGTTCATGCCGGTCGTCGGCGCCGTCACCGGCGGTCTGGACTTCAGCAACTACTTCACCGCGTTGTCCGGCAAGGTGACGGCGGACAGTCTCGTCGAAGCCAAGAAGCAGGGCGCCGTGCTCGCGTGGGGCAACTTCCTGACCATCGTGATCAACTTCATGATCATCGCGTGGATTCTCTTCATGGTGGTCAATACGATTCAGAAGCTGCGTCAGAAGGAAGAGGAAAAGCCTGCAGCCGCTCCGCCGCGCCAGGAGGTTCTGCTGCAAGAGATCCGCGACCTGCTCGCCAAGCGCTCGTAACCGCTCCGGCGCGCCGCCGGGTATACGCGCCCGGCGGCGTTTCGCCGAACGGCGGTCTTGTCGCAAGCGCGCCACGACGCGCGACAAATTGCGCCGGGCCGCTTGCCATTTGCGCACAATCGACGCAACCTTGCTCCGCGCAATGACGAGTAGCGGGCGGGATCGTACGGCGCATGGACCGGCATCACCTCAGCAGCAACGAAGGGCCGGTCCGGACCCGGCGCGCCGGCAAGAGCGACAGCCGCCTCGCTCACGTCAAAGGCGCCGACCGTTTGACGCCGCGCGAGCGCGACGTGCTGCTGCTCCTGACGTCGGGCGCTTCCAACAAGGCCGCGGGCCGGCAACTCGGCATCAGCCCCCGCACCGTCGAGGTCCACCGCGCGCGCGTCATGACCAAGCTTGGCGCCAAGAACGCGGTCGACCTCGTCCGGCTTGTGCTGAGCCAGTCCCAGGGCCGCTGACGCGCCCCGGCGGCCGCCGACAGGTTTGACGGTAGAACCGCGGCGCGGCATTGATCGTGCCGATGGCATCGCCGCTCCTCCCGTCCAGACAGGCGCTGCTGCACACCGGCGAGACGCTGGCGATTGCGGCGGCGGGGGGAAGCGCACTGGCGCTTTTGGGTTTTCCAGCCGGGCTGGTCATCGGCGGGCTTCTTGCGGTCGCGGCTGCGGCTCTCGCGGGCCGGCCGATGACGGTGCCGGCGCCGCTGTCCCGCGTCATATCGGTCCTGGTCGGCATCTCGCTTGGCGCCGCGGTCACCCCGGAAACGCTCAAGGGCCTGGCTGCATTCCCGCTCAGCGTTGCGGTTCTGGTCGTGGCAACGCTGTGCATGATGGGCGCCACCACGGCCTATCTGCGGTTCGCCCACGGCTGGGACCGTCAGTCGGCCCTGCTCGGCGCAAGCCCGGGCGGGCTCGCCCAGGTCATGGCGCTGTCGGCCGAATACCGGGCCGACGTGCGCGCGATCGCCATCGTCCAGACTTTGCGTGTGGTGCTGTTGACCATCGGCATCCCGGCAGGGCTGGCGTGGTTCGGGTTGACCGCGGGGGGATCGTTCCTGCCGGTTTTGGGCGGCGGCGGCCCGGCGGCGCCGCTCGAACTGGCCGTTCTGGTCGCCGTCTCAACCGCGTCGGCGGTGATCGTGTGGTGGCTGCGCCTGCCCGGCGGGCTGCTGTTTGGGGCTATGCTGGGCTCCGGTGTCCTGCACGGCACCGGCCTGATTGCGGGTTCGCTGCCTCCGACGGTCGCCGTCGCCGCGATCATCGGCATCGGCGCGATGACTGGATCGCGCTTCGCCAACACCGATTTGCGTACCCTATGGCGGTTCCTCGGCGCTGCGTTCGGGTCGTTTGCGGTCGCCATGGCGATCGCGGCGCTGTTCGTCCTGCTTCTGACAGTGGGTCAGGTGTTGCCAGTCGCCGACCTCGTGGTGGCCTTCGCGCCAGGCGCGCAAGACACGATGATGGTGTTGGCGCTGGCGCTGCAACTCGACCCGGTGTTCGTCGGCGCGATGCACCTGTCGCGCTATCTGCTGGTGTCGCTGCTGGTGCCGTTCCTGGTGCACCGCGCAGGCCCCAGGCCGCCGTCCAAGGATCGGCCGCTTGGACCGCGGCCGACGATCCAGGATTGACTGCGTACCGGCTATTCGGCGGCGAGCGGCCGCTCTTTGAGTGGCAGTCCCAGCTCGTTCCAGACCTCGACCAGCGACTCGGCCAGCGCGTCGATCAGCGCGTCGTCATGGTACGGCGAAGGCGCGATGCGAAGGCGTTCGGTGCCCATGGGCACGGTCGGATAGTTGATCGGCTGGATGTAGATGCCGTGCTCCGATAGGAGGCGGTCGCTCGCGGCCTTGCACTTTTCCGCGTCGCCGACCATCAGCGGCACGATGTGGGTCGGCGTGTCCATCACCGGCAGGCCCGCGGCCGTCAGCACGGCCTTGACGCGCGCTGCGCGATCCTGATGGCGCTCGCGCTCCCAGGTCGACGATTTCAGATGCCGGATCGCGGCGACCGTCGCCGCGCACACTGCCGGCGGCAGCGCGGTCGTGAAGATGAAGCCCGGCGCGTAGGAGCGCACGGCGTCGCACATTTCGGTGCTGCCCGCGATGTAGCCGCCGAGGCTGCCGAACGCCTTGCCTAGCGTGCCCTCGATCACGTCCACGCGGTGCATCGCGCCTTCGCGTTCGGCGACGCCGCCGCCGCGCGGGCCGTACATGCCGACGGCGTGGACCTCGTCGAGATAGGTCATTGCGCCGTAGCGCTCGGCAAGGTCGCAGATCGCGCCGATCGGTGCGATGTCTCCGTCCATCGAATAGATGCTCTCGAAGGCGATCAGCTTCGGCCGGTCGCCGGCCGCGATCAGCAGCTCTTCGAGATGTGCCAGATCGTTGTGCCGGAAGACCTGCTTTTCGCATCCGGCCTGACGGATGCCCTCGATCATGGAGTTGTGGTTGTAGGCATCCGACAGGATCAGGCAGTTCGGGATGAGCCTGGCGATTGTGGCGATGCCGGTCTGGTTGGAGACGTAGCCTGACGTGAATACGAGTGCCGCAGGCTTGCCGTGCAGATCGGCCAGTTCGCGCTCGAGCTCGACCAATGGATGATTGGTGCCGGCGATGTTGCGGGTGCCGCCCGCGCCGGTGCCCATCCGGGTTGCGGTCTCGACCATCGCGCCAATCACCTTGGGGTGCTGGCCCATGCCGAGATAGTCGTTGGAGCACCAGATCACGACCCGTTGCGGGCCCGCTGGCGAGTGCCACATCGCATGGGGGAATTGCCCTGCAATGCGCTCCAGATCGGCAAACACCCTGTAGCGGCGTTCGGCATGCAGCCGGTTCAAGGCGCCGGCGAAGAAGTCGTCATATGTCATGAGTACGGGCCTCTCCCGGCCGGCACGGGCATTGCTCTTTTGTTCCAGTCCACACTTTTTAGAAGGCTTCCACGTTGCTTGTCGAGGCGCTTTTTGGACCCAAATCCGCGATTTCCCATTGATTCCGATCAAGCTTTCGGCGTGAACCAAATTCGCCGAACGCCTCAATCTGAGGCAGGCCCGCCGTTGCCCTGACTGGCCGCCGGCCGCATAATTGCCAGTCGGCGCTTGACGGTCCGGATAATGCATAAATCTTCAATTTCCCAATCGCTTACCGGCGGGGCTGCGCGGGATGCCGCGTTTCCCGGCGGAGCGATTGCGGGCCGGAGGTGCTGAAGCGGGAAGGTGCTGGCCGCGCCGGGATAGCGGCAAGAAGCAAGAAGGTTGGGTGATCCCGTGTCGGTGGGTGGGCGTAAAGCGACGGACGGGGAATGTCCGGCTTCGGCGCGGGTTGCGCGCCGGTGCCTGCAGGTGCTTTTCGCTGCCGCATCGTTTTTCGGCGCCTTGGTCGTTTTTGCTCCCGCGTTCGCTCAAACGATTCCGCCGGGAGAACTCGCCGGCCGCGAGCGGGAGCGCTTTGTCGATCCGCCGGGACCGCGGGCGCAGCCCGCCGGACCGCGCATCGCACTGCCGAGCACCACCGCACCGCCGGAAGCCAAGTCGATTCAGATCCGGATTCGGCGCATTCAGGTCGTCGGCGTCACCGTCTTTCGCGAAGAGGAGCTCTCTCCGCTCTATCGCGATCTGCTCGGGTCGCGCGTGCCGTTGCAGGCCGTGTACGACCTCGCCCAGCGCATCACCTCGAAGTACGGCGCGGACGGTTACGTGCTGTCGCGCGCGATTGTGCCGGTGCAGGAGCTCGAACCGTCCGGGGCGACGGTGCGGATCGAAGTCGTCGAAGGCTACATCGACCAGGTCGAATGGCCGGCGCGTGCAACGCACTACCGGGATTTCTTCACCGCCTATGCGGCGCGCATCACCGCCGAGCGGCCGATCAACATCCGCACCCTCGAACGCTATCTGCTGCTCGCCAACGATCTGCCGGGCCTCAAGTTCAAGACCACGCTGAGGCCGTCCAAGACGCGCCAGGGCGCTGCGACCTTGGTCGTCGAGATGGAGGAGAAGCCGCTCGACGTGTCCGCGCGGGTCGACAATCGCGGCACGCTGGCGCGCGGGCCGCTGCAGTTCATGGTTTCGCCGACGCTGAACAACCTGATGAGGCAGCACGAGTCGGTGTCGTTCGCCTACGCCAGCGTCGCGCCGTTCAAGGAACTGCAGTACGTCTCGGCGACCTTGCGTCAGGTGCTGAACAGCGAGGGCCTGACCGCGTTCGTGACCGGCAGCTACAGCTGGAGCTATCCCGGCACGTCCGAACTCCAGGCGCTCGACTTCAAGACCCGCAGCACCTACGGCGAGGCCGGGCTGATCTATCCGATCATCCGCTCGCGCGAGCGCAATCTCAATGTTTCGGGACTGATGTTTGGCGGCGAGAACTACAGTCACTTCAATCTCACCCCCACCGAGCCGCAAGCGGTGGATCGCCTGCGCGGTCTGCGGCTGAAGGTGGAAGGCGATTTCGCCGATCCGACCGGCGCCATCAACCAGTACGGCCTGACGTTCAGCCAGGGCATCGAGGGCGCGGGCTCGACCGACAACGACAACATCCTCGCGTCGCGCCGCGGCGGCCGGCTCGATTTCACAAAGGTCGAAGGCCTCTACAGCCGCCTGCAGCCGATCGCGCCGCAGGTTTCGGCGCTGGTGGCGTTCTACGGCCAGTACGCCGTCACGCCGCTGCTGGTGCCGGAGCAATGCGGCTACGGCGGCCGCACCTTCGGCCGGGCCTTCGATCCGTCCGAGCTGGTTTCCGACCGCTGCTGGATGGCGAGCGCCGAGCTGCGTTACGACCTTCCGGCGCCCGGCAAGTCCGACGCGGCCAAGGCGAACGGCAAGCCGGCCGCGGATGCACCGCCGTCCGGCCCGGCGGCCGCTCTGCCGAATGTGCAGTTCTACGCCTTCGGCGATATCGGCAGGCTTTACCGGATGCCGGTTGCTTCGGTGGGGACCACCTCCGCGACGTTCAAGGGCGCCTCGGCCGGAGGCGGCGTCAGGCTGGGGTGGCAGAACAACTTCAACGTCGATCTGTCGGCGGCGAAGGCTGTCGAGGGCCCTCGCGACGTCTGGCGGTTCTTCTTCATCGCGTCGATGCGGTATTAGCGCCATGCATCGGCTCCGCCCCATAGCACTGCTGCTGGCCTGGACCGCGATCCTGCGGTTCACCTTCGTGCCTGCGCTCGCCAATCCGCTGGGCGGTCAGGTGGTCGGCGGCAGCGCGGCGATCAGCGGCACCGGCACTTCGACGGTCACCGTCACGCAGTCGAGCCAGAACGCGGCCATCAACTGGCAGTCGTTCAACATCGGCGCGGGCGAGAAGACTCAGTTCATCCAGCCGAGCTCGACCTCGACGGTGCTCAATCGGGTGATCGGCGATCCAAACGCTTCGCAGATCTTCGGCGCGTTGACCGCGAACGGCCGGGTCTATCTCATCAACCCGAACGGCGTGCTGATCGGCAATGGCGCGACCATCAACACCGCAGGCTTCCTCGCGACCACGCACGACATCGCCACCGGCGATTTTATGGCGGGGAACTACAAATTCAACATCCCCGGCAATCCTTCGGCCTCCGTCGTCAACCTCGGCACGATTACGGCGTCGAACGCGGGCTTCGCCGCGCTGGTCGCACCGGGCGTGCGCAATTCCGGCACGATCACGGCGACCTACGGCAAGATCGGGCTCGCTTCGGCGAACGGCTTTACGCTCGACCCCTACGGCGACCAGCTCATCACGCTGTCAGTGAGCGATTCGATCGCGGCGCAGGTCAAGGACGTCGCGACCGGCCAGACGCTGCAATCGCTGGTCAAGAACGAAGGCACGCTGTCGGCCAACGGCGGGCGCGTTGAGCTGACTGCCGTCGCGGCGCGCCAGGTCGTCGACTCGGTCATTAACAACAAGGGTGTGATCGAGGCCCGCAGCATCGGCCTGAACAAGGGCCGGATCGTGCTTGGCGCGGCCACGGTGAAATCGAAGCCCGCCGGCGCGCCGAAGCAGACGGTAAAGGTGTCGGGCACGCTCAACGTCGCGAGCGCCGACGGCAACGGCGGCACCATCCAGGTCACGGGCGAGGACGTCCAGATCGCGGGCGCGACGCTCAGCGCGTCGGGACTGACCGGCGGCGGCAAGGTGCTGATCGGCGGCGACGTCGGCGGCGGCAATCCGCTGCCGATGGTGACGTCGCTGGTGCAGCTTGAAGGTTACGAGATTCCCAACGCGACCACTGTCAGCGTCGACGGCGCGAGCGCCATCGACGCCTCGGCGACCGGCACCGGCGACGGCGGCAAGGTTGTGGTGTGGGCCGACGGCGCGACGGCGTTCGCGGGCAGCATCGCGGCGCGCGGCGGGGCGGCGGGGGGCAACGGCGGGTTTGTGGAGGTGTCGGGGAAGGAGACGCTGACATTCGACGGCAACGTCAACGTCGGTGCGGCGGGCGGTCTGAATGGCATGCTGCTGCTCGATCCGCTGAATGGCCGAATCGACACGGTTGCGGGTGCCGGCGTGATTACCGTCGGCTCCATCGTGAATGCCTTGCAGAGCGGCGACGTCGTCGTGACCACCAACAACGCAGTCGGTAACGAGGCCGGCGATCTGACAGTGGCGGCGGCCATCAATTGGTCGACGAACAACAACCTGTGGCTCACCGCCTACCGCAACGTCATCGTCAACGCGGCGATCACGAACACCTATTCCGGTCCCATCGTCAGCGACAAGCACGAGATCAATCTGGTTGCCGATAGCACTGGCACTGGCGTCGGCACCGTAATGTTCGGCGCCAACGGCTCGATCAACACCGGCGCCAACGGCAAAGTTCACATTGCCTTCAATCCGTCGGTCAATCCGGCGGGGAGCGGAATTAACGGCACCAGCTATGTCAATCCGACGGAGGACTTTGGTCCGAACGTCACGGGTGGCATTCTGAAGCAGTACATGAAGGTCAACACCGCGACCGACCTTCAAAACGTGCAGAACAACCTGACCGATAACTATTTGCTCGGCCGCAACATCAACATGAACGGCGTGACAGGGTTCGTTCCGATCGGCGAGTCGACCGCCGCGGATTTCACCGGTGAATTCGTTGGCTTGAACAATACGATCAGCAATCTGACGATCAATTCCAGCGCGACCAACGTCGGCCTGTTCCGCTCAATCGGCGCCAACGCCGAAGTCGAAGGCGTCCTTTTGGAAAACTTCGTTGTCACAAGCACGGCGACTAGCGGTTCGGTGAACATCGGCGCGCTTGCCGGACAAAACCTCGGCAGGATCGGCGATGTCAACGTCATCAACGCCAATGTAACGACATCGCGCGACGGCAATATAGGCGCGCTTGTCGGTCTCAACACGGGCGCCAGCGCGACCGTCAAAGAATCGAACAGCAGCGGCCAAGTCAACATTTCGGCGACTGCATCGACGATCAATGCTGGCGGTCTCGTGGGCAGTAATGCTTCGAACGCGCAAATTCAGAGTGCGTTCTCATTGGTGTCGGTTACGTCAAATGCCACAGGCACGGGGGTCCAACTGGGCGGCGTAGCCGGATTCAACAACGCGACGATGTCGCGGCTCTACGCGCGCGGTTCGGTGACCGGCACCACCAACAACGCAGCGGGCGGCATTGTCGGCCGTGTCGACGGCGCGGGAACCGTGAGCGAGGCCTATGCGGCTAACGTGGTCACCGCTGGCGGCGTGATCGGCGGCGTCACGGGTCAAAACAGCGCCGGTTCGACCGTGTACACCAACGTGTACTGGGATACGAACGTTGGCTTGGCCGCCGCCGTCGGCCTGGGCGATGCCACGGGAACCACCGGCAAGACGACCGTGCAACTGCAAGGCGGTCTGGGAAATCTGCCTGGCTTCAGTTCGACCGACTGGGCCTATACGACCGGGTTCAATGGCAACTATCCGCATCTCAAGTTCGAAAAGGAGACGGACAACAGGACGAGCCTGACGCCCCAAGGACCGTCGTCGACCGTCCCCGACAACATCTTCCACCCGCCGCAGTTCGGCAACAATCCGCCGCCCGGCGATCCACCGCCGCTGGTGCTGATCGCGCTGAACCAGCCGGGCTCCGGACCCGGCGCCGGTGGTTCTGGCGGTCCGGGAGCCGGTCCCGGCGGACCGGGCGGCCCCGGCACCAATCCTCCGATCGGGCCCGGCGGTTCGATACCTTCCGCGGCGCCCGGCATGACCACATTCTCCCCGCCACAACTACCGCCGCGGACGGTCGCCGGCCCTGACGGCGAGGCCTTGAGCAGCATCCCGCCGCTGACCGAGAACCGGTTCGTGCAGAACCAGGTTCTGATGCAGCTCAATTTCAATCTCTCCGATGCCGACATCGCGCGCATCGTCGGTCCGCTCGGCATCCGCGTCGTCACCACCGACGCGCTGACAATCCACGGCCGCAACATGTTCCAGCTCGTGCTGCCGCCGGGCATGTCGGTGCGCCAGGCGATCCGGCTGCTGGAGGCCAATCGGCTCGTCTCGGTTGCGGCGCCGATCTACAATTTCTTCCTGACCCAGGCCGCCAGCACGCCGAGCAAGGGCGATCCAGCGCAGTACATGCTGACCAAGCTCGGGCTCGACAAGGTGCATCAGGTTGCCACCGGCAAGGGCGTGACCATCGCGGTGATCGACTCCGAGGTCGACAAGCGGCACAGCGAATTGCAGGGCGCGATTTCGAGCGAGCTTAACCCGATCGGAGCGAAGCCCGTGCCGCACTCGCACGGCACCGCCATGGCGGGCGCGATCGCATCGCGCGACCGACTGCTCGGCGTCGCGCCGGAAGCGAAGATTCTGGCGGTGAAGGCGTTCGGCGAGGCGAGCGACGCCGCCGGCGGCACGACCGTCAGCATCGTCAAGGGCATCGAGTGGGCGGTGAGCCAGGGCGCGAAGGTCATCAACATGAGCTTCGCGGGCCCGCGCGATCCGTCGCTGGAGCGCGCGCTGAAGGCGGCCCATGACAAGGGCGTCATCCTGATCGCGGCCGCGGGCAACGCCGGGCCAAAGTCGCCGCCGCTCTATCCCGCGGCCGATCCGCACGTCATTGCTGTCACCGCAACCGACTCGCGCGACCGCATCTTCCGCGGCGCCAACCAGGGACCGCAGGTTTCGGTTGCGGCGCCAGGCGTGGAAATTCTCGCGCCGGCGCCGGATTCCGCCTACCAGATGTCGACCGGCACCTCGATCGCCACCGCGCATATCAGCGGCGTGGTGGCGCTGATGCTGGAGCGCGATCCCACCTTGCGGCCCGCCGACGTGCGGCGGATTCTGGAAGCGACCGCGTCCGACCTCGGCACCAAGGGCAAGGACATCGAATCCGGCTGGGGCCTGGTCAATCCGCAGAAGGCGCTGGAGGCGGTGGCCGGCCGGCGCGTCAGCGACGCAACCGGTGCAAGGCGCTGACAGCGTCTGGGGCTTGGTTTTTGGCGAAGAAATGGTGCTGCCGGTAAGGATTGAACTTACGACCTCCCCCTTACCAAGGGGGTGCTCTACCACTGAGCTACGGCAGCACTCGCGGGAGCGAATAACCGATCGGGCCTGCGATGTCGAGCCGCCGCTGAAGGCCGCTTGCCGGGCGTTTTGGCGCGCCCTATCGGTAGCGGTATGACGGCCGGCAACGAACGCTCCGGACCCAAATCCGGGACCCGCAAGGGCGACGCACAGCGCGCCGCGCGGCTCAAGGCGGCGCTACGGGAAAACCTCAAGCGCCGCAAGGCGCAGGCGCGCGCGCGGACGCAGGCCGATGCGTCCGGGCCGGCCCACGATTCCGCCGGATTTGTACCGGAGAAGCCGAAGGGCTAGACGGAACAGGCACGAGGCGGCCCGAAAGCGGGCTGGGGCAGGAGCAGCGGGTATGGATCGCATTCGTATCGTCGGCGGCAGGCCGCTGACCGGGACCATCCCGATCTCGGGCGCCAAGAACGCCACTCTGCCGCTGATGATCGCGAGCATGCTCACCGATCAGACGGTGATTCTCGACAACGTACCCCGCCTCGCGGACGTCAGCCTGCTGCAGCGCATCCTGTCCAATCACGGCGTCGACATGATGGTGCCTGGCAAGCGGCCGGGCGAGAGCCAGCAGAACGGCCACACCATCCACATCGTCGCGTCGCGCATCGTCGACACCACCGCGCCCTACGATCTGGTCTCCAAGATGCGGGCGAGCTTCTGGGTGATCGCGCCGCTGGTGGCGCGCATGGGCGAGGCACGGGTCTCGATGCCCGGCGGCTGCGCCATCGGCACACGACCGGTCGACCTTCTGATCATGGCGATGGAAAAGCTCGGCGCGCAGATCGAGATCGACGGCGGCTACGTCGTCGCCCGCGCCAAGGACGGGCTGAAGGGCGGCGAAATTAAATTCCCCAAGGTGACGGTGAGCGGCACCCACACCGCGCTGATGGCGTCGGTGCTGGCGCGCGGGACGACCGTGATCGAGAACGCCGCGCAGGAGCCTGAGATCGGCGATGTCGCCAATTGCCTCAACAAGATGGGCGCGCGCATCTCCGGCATCGGCACCTCGCGGCTGATCGTCGAGGGCGTGAGCCGGCTCGGCGGTGCGCGTCACAGCGTGCTGCCGGACCGGATCGAGACCGGCACCTATGCCATGGCGGTGGCGATGACCGGTGGCGACGTGCTGCTGGAAGGCGCCCGTCCGGAACTGCTGCAGTCGGCGCTCGACGTGATCGCGCAGACCGGAGCCGAAATCAGCACCACCAACGAAGGCATCCGGGTGCGGCGCAACGGCTCGGGCATCGCGCCGGTCGATGTGACCACGCAGCCGTTCCCCGGCTTCCCGACCGACCTTCAGGCACAGCTCATGGCGCTGATGACCAAGGCCAAGGGCACCTCGCGCATCACCGAGACCATCTTCGAAAATCGCTTCATGCACGTGCAGGAGCTGGCCCGGCTCGGCGCGCACATCCACCTCGACGGCGAGACCGCGACGGTCGAGGGCGTCGACCGGCTGAAGGGCGCGCCGGTGATGGCGACCGACCTTCGCGCCTCGGTGTCGCTCGTCATTGCGGCGCTCGCCGCCGAGGGCGAGACCACGGTCAACCGGGTCTATCATCTCGACCGCGGCTTCGAGCGGTTGGAGGACAAGCTCGGAGCCTGCGGGGCCGCAATCGAGCGGGTCAGCGGGTAATATCCGGCCCGGACGGGCAGGCTTGAAGGTCGGCGGCGCCTTTCCTACCTTTCCGGTATTGCCGAAACCGGGTCCGGCGTCATGGATCAACTCAAGCTGGTCGCGCTCGATCGCGACGACATCGAAGTCGTATCCGCCCATCTCCAGGACGCGGTTCTCAAGGCCGCCGACATCCACTGGCGGCCCGCCGAGCGCCGGGTCGTGATCGCGCTCAATCGGTTCGACTGGGAGACTGCCAACGACGGGACGCCGGGGTTCCGCCGCTGCCGCACGGCGCTGAGGTTCGAGCGGGTGCTGGCCTGCCAGTGCCGCAATATCGACGCCGCCGCCAAGGACCAGACCCTGAACTTGCTGGCGGTCGCCTTCGACGAGAGCGATCCGCCGGCCGGGGCGGTGACGTTGACCTTCTCGGGCGCGGGTGTATTGCGCCTTCAGGTCGAGTGCCTTGAGGCCGAATTGGCCGACCTCGGCCCGGCCTGGGGGACCGACTGCTGCCCGGAGCATTCGGTCGGCGACGTCGGCCTCGACGAAAAGCTTATCGACGCCAAGCCGTCGGCGCCCCGGCAACAGGGTTGACGCGCCCGCGGCCGCGCGCCATTGACCCCTGACGCCGGGATAGGGCCCGGCGCGGAACGCGCGATGCCGATCCGTCTCGACAGTCAGTCTCCCGACTTTCCGGAGCGCTTTGCCGCCTTTCTCGCCACAAAGCGGGAGACGGCGGAAGACGTCGAGCAGGCGGTTCGCGCTATCGTCGCCGACGTGCGCAAGCGTGGCGATGGCGCATTGATCGAGCTTACGGCGAAATTCGACCGCGTCGATCTGGCGCGCGCCGGCCTGCGCGTTTCGGTATCCGAGATCGAGGCTGCGGCTGGCGTCTGTGCCCCCAAAGCGCTCGATGCGCTGTCGCTCGCACGGGACCGGATCGACGCCTATCACCGCCGGCAGAAGCCCGCCGACGACCGGTTTACGGATGCGCTCGGCGTCGAGCTGGGGCACCGCTGGACCGCGATCGAGGCGGTCGGCCTTTACGTGCCGGGCGGCACGGCGGCCTATCCCTCGTCGGTGCTGATGAACGCGGTGCCGGCGAAGGTCGCGGGTGTGCCTCGGGTTGTGATGGTCGTACCCGCACCGGACGGCAAGCTCAATCCGCTGGTGCTCGCGGCCGCGAAGCTCGCAGGCGTCGATGAAATCTACCGCATCGGCGGCGCGCAAGCGGTGGCCGCGCTCGCCTACGGCACCGAGACCATCAAGCCGGTGGCGAAGATCGTCGGGCCCGGCAATGCCTACGTCGCGGCGGCGAAGCGCCTGGTGTTCGGCACCGTCGGCATCGACATGATCGCGGGGCCCTCGGAGGTGCTGATTCTCGCCGACAAGGACGCCAACCCCGACTGGATCGCGGCCGACCTGCTGGCGCAGGCCGAGCACGACACCGCGGCGCAGGCGATCCTGATCACCGACGACGCGACGCTCGCGAATTCGGTCGAGCGTGCGGTCGAGGCGCAACTTTCGACCCTGCCGCGCGGCGCGGTCGCAGGCGCGTCGTGGCGCGACTACGGCGCCGTCATCACCGTGCGGAATTTCGACGAGGCGATCCCGCTGGTCGACGCCATCGCGGCGGAGCATCTCGAGATCGAGACTGCCGACCCCGAACGGCTGGCGGGAAAGATCCGCAACGCCGGTGCGATCTTCATCGGCGCGCATACGCCGGAAGCCATCGGCGACTACGTCGCGGGCTCCAACCATGTGCTGCCGACGGCGCGCTCGGCGCGTTTCTCGTCGGGCTTAAGCGTGCTCGATTTCATGAAGCGCACCTCGATCCTCAAGCTCGGCGCGGATCAGCTGGCGGCGCTCGGGCCCGCCGCGATTACGCTCGGCGAAGCCGAAGGGCTCGGGGCGCATGCGCGTTCGGTTGCGATCCGGCTCAACCGGCGATGACCCGCTCCAAGCCGGCCTCCAAGGATCGCCTTGTCGCCGTCACGCTCGACGAAGCAACGATCGGCCGGTCCAACCCGGATGTCGAGCATGAGCGCGCGGTCGCGATCTACGATCTGATCGAGCAGAATTCGTTCGCGCCGGTCGGCCACGACCGCGGGCCCTACGCGCTCAATCTCAGCCTGAAGGACAACCGCCTGGTGTTCGACATTCGCCGTGCCGACGGCGAGCCGGTGATCGCGCACTTGATATCGCTCACGCCGTTCAAGCGCATCGTCAAGGACTACTTCCTGATCTGCGACAGCTACTACGCGGCGATCCGCACCGCGACGCCTGACCGGATCGAGGCCATCGACATGGGCCGCCGCGGGCTGCACGACGAGGGCTCGCGCATTCTGCAGGACGCGATCAAGCGCAAGATGAAGGTCGATTTCGATACCGCGCGGCGGTTATTCACCTTGATCTGCGTGCTGCACTGGAAGGGTTGACGTCCTATGCCGCCGCGCAGCGCGAAGCCGCAGGCGGTGATGTTCGCCTGCGGACTCAATTCCGTCCGCTCGCCGATGGCGGCGGCGCTGTTCGCCTGGATCGTCGGGCGCGGGACCTATGTCGGCTCGGCCGGCGTGCGCAAGGGCGAACTCGACTCGTTTGCGGTCGCCGTCATGCAGGAGATCGGCATCGACATCGCCCGGCACCGGCCCATGACCTTCGAGGAGCTGGACGACTGGGAGGGGCTCAATTTCGACCTGATCGTGACGCTGGCGCCGGAGGCGCATCACAAGGCGCTGGAACTGACGCGGACGCTCGCATCGGAGGTCGAATACTGGCCGATGCCGGACCCGACCGCGGTCGAGGGCAGCCGCGAGCAGCGGCTGGCCGGTTATCGTGAAGTGCGGGATTTGTTGATCGCGCGAATTCGAGACCGGTTTGGTGGACCTTCGCCAGGCAATGAGTAGGGGCTCGCGGTATTGACACGATACCGCAAGTCCAGTTGTCGAACGGGGCCCATTCCGCTAGGTTTTGCGCCTGTTTTTGGGTCGCTCATGGGGTCTCGCGTCTGCCGATTCAGTTGGACAGCGAATGGCGAAGGAAGAACTCCTCGAATTTCCGGGCGTGGTCACGGAACTGCTTCCGAACGCCACGTTCCGCGTGAAGCTGGAAAACGAGCACGAGATCATCGCGCACACAGCGGGACGCATGCGAAAGAACCGGATCCGCGTGCTGGCCGGCGACAAGGTCCTGGTGGAGATGACACCGTACGATCTGACCAAGGGCCGGATTACTTACCGCTTCAAGTGACCGCCGCCACCACGCCACACCCGAAGCGCGCATGCGAGCGCAGGTAATGCAATGATCATTGGACGTCCCAAATTCGTACTGGCTTCCGGCTCGCCGCGCCGGCTGACGCTGGTCAATCAAATCGGCATCGAGCCCGATGCGCTCAGGCCCGCCGACATCGACGAAATGCCCAAGCGTGGCGAACTGCCGCGCGCCTGCGCCAACCGGCTGGCACGCGGCAAGGCGGAAGCGGCGCTCGCCGCGGTCAAGCTCGACGACGAACTGGCGGGGTCCTACATCCTGGCCGCCGACACGGTGGTGGCGGTCGGACGACGTATCCTGCCCAAGGCCGATCTGCTCGACGAGGCGGCGCAGTGCCTGCGGCTTCTGTCCGGCCGTAGCCATCGGGTTCACACCGGCATCTGCCTCGTGACGCCCAAGGAAGCGTTCCGCCAGCGGCTGATCGAGACGCGCGTGCGCTTCAAGCGGCTGACCGACAGCGATATCGAGGCGTATCTTGCGTCGGGCGAGTGGCGCGGCAAGGCCGGCGGCTATGCCGCGCAGGGGCTCGCCGGCAGCTTCATCGTCAAGATCGTCGGCTCCTACACCAACATCGTCGGCCTGCCGCTGTACGAGACCGCACAGCTCCTGTCCGGCGAGGGTTTTCCGATCCACTTCGGCTGGCTGAACGCTGGATAGGCGCCCCGCCATTCCGGCGTGCGGGCCGGACGCGCGTCGACGCGCTGTCGCGATTGGCCGGGATGACGGCGGAGTGCCATGAACCTCGCGCTGTATCTCGAACAGGCGGCCAACGCCGAACCGCAGCGGCCAGCGCTCGGTCATGGCGCGCGTCCGATCTGCACCTACGGCGAGATGGCCGGGCGCGTGGCGCGGTTTGCCGGCGCACTGCGGGCCATGGGGCTCATTCCCGGCGACCGCGTCGCAATCGCGTCGAAGAACTGCACGGACTACGTCGAGCTTCTGTATGCGATCTGGCACGCCGGACTTGCCGCGGTGCCGGCCAACGCCAAGTTGCATGGCGCCGAGCTCGGCTACATTCTCGAACAATCCGGCGCGCGGGTGTGCTTTGCATCGGACGACGTCGCGAGTGCGTTAGCGCCGCACGCGCCGCCAAGCCTCGAACGCATGATCGCGGTCGGCGGTGCGGAGCACGGCAAGCTGCTCGCCGCCGATGCGATCCCGCTCACCGCCTGCAGCGGCGACGATCTCGCCTGGCTGTTCTACACGTCGGGTACGACCGGACGGCCAAAGGGCGCGATGCTGACCCACAAGGTGCTCGCGGCCGCGAGCAGTGCGTATGCTTCGGAGGTGGACACGGTTGCGCCCGGCGATCCCGTTCTGCATGCCGCGCCGATGAGTCATGGCTCCGGGCTTTACATCATGGCGCACGTGATGAACCGCGGCGTCAACGTCGTGCCGGAATCCGGCGGCTTTGAGCCTGAGGAAATCTTCGCGCTGCTGCGCGCCTGGCCGCGGACCTCGATGTTCGCCGCGCCGACCATGGTCAAGCGGCTGGTCGAATGTCCCGCCGAATGTCCGAACGAGAACATCCGCACCGTCGTCTACGGCGGCGCGCCGATGTACGTCGAGGACGCGATCCGTGCGCTCGATCGGCTGGGGCCGCGCCTTGCGCAAATCTACGGCCAGGGCGAAAGTCCGATGACCATCACCGTTCTGACCAAGGCCGAAATCGCGAACCGCGACCATCCGCGCTGGCGCGAACGCCTCGGCTCGGCGGGCCGGCCCTATGCCTGTGTCGACGTTGCGGTGACGGATGAGGACGACCGGCCGCTACCGGCGGGCGCCGACGGCGAAATCCTGGTGCGGGGCGACACCGTGATGGCCGGTTACTGGCGGAATGCGGAAGCCAGCGCCGCGGCCCTGCGCGGCGGCTGGCTGCACACCGGCGACGTCGGCGTGTTCGATGCCGACGGCTATCTCACGCTGAAGGACCGTTCCAAGGACCTGATCATATCGGGCGGCTCCAACATCTATCCCCGCGAGGTCGAGGAGGTGCTGCTGCGCCATCCGCGCGTCCGTGAAGTCTCGGTCATCGGTCGGCCCGACCGCGAATGGGGCGAGGCGGTGGTGGCCTATGTGGTGGGCGACGCGCCTGTGGCCGAGCTCGATGCGCTATGCCTTGCCTCGATTGCGCGCTTCAAGCGGCCGAAGGACTACGTGTTCGTCGACGCGTTGCCGAAGAACAACTACGGCAAGGTGCTCAAGACCGAACTGCGAACGATGGACGGAGCGCGACCCTCGCGCCAAAACGTCCAGGCGACTAGATTGCGTCCATGACCGAGCCCGCCGCGCCCCGTCTGTCGCCATGCCCGATCTGCGGGAAGCTGCCGTTGCCGGAATTCCGGCCGTTCTGCTCCAGGCGTTGCCGCGACGTCGACCTCAACCGGTGGCTCTCCGGGGTCTACGCGGTTCCTGCGAAGGGTGAGGAGGACGAGGACGGCGACAAGCCGCCGGAGACGCCGCGTGGCGAGGGGCGGTAAGCGGTGTGCCTGCCCCCGGAACGGCGCGCCAGCCGGTTTTCAGTCGGCTGCCGTCCGCACGCTGAGCGGTCCGAAGTCCCTCGTTCCGCACGCGAATTCACCGCTTCCGGCGTTCTGGACAGGGCGAGCGGGGGCTTCTATAAACCCCGCGCCAGTCTGAATGCCCCAAAATGCCCAGGTAGCTCAGTTGGTAGAGCACGTGACTGAAAATCACGGTGTCGGTGGTTCGATTCCGCCCCTGGGCACCAATGCATTTTTGCATAGCTTCGCATAAGTGACGTTCTGTATGCCCAATCAAACGGTTATGTGAAGAGCGGACGCGCGTCCTGAGTCATAGTGACTCATAGTTTTGCGCGAGTTTGCGGGTATATTTCGGGTAGCGCTCAAGACCGCACAGGGCGTACCCACATGCTTCTTTCGCATTTTGTCATCAGCAAAGCGCAGCCGCAGGTTCGGCCTTACAAGCTATCCGATGGCGGCGGTCTCCATCTTCTCGTCGGCCCGAGCGGCAGCAAGCTGTGGCGGTTCCGGTATCGCTATCGCGGCAAAGAGAACATGCTCGGCTTGGGTGCATACCCGGCCGTTTCGCTGGCCGAGGCGCGTGAGAAGCGCGACGGAGCCCGCAAACTCCTCGCCGCCGGCATCGACCCGTCGGCCAAGCGGCGTCAGGACAAACTCGACGAAGCGATCGCGACGGCCAACACCTTCGGGGCTATCGCCGACGAAGTGCTCGCCAACAAGCAGGCCATGGAAGTGGCGAGCGCGACACTGGAAAAGAACCGTTGGCTGCTGAAGGACCTAGCTGCGCCCCTGTCGGACCGGCCGATCACGGAAATCACTGCGGCCGAGGTGCTCCGTCTCCTGAAGAGGATTGAGGTCAGCGGCCGACGCGAGAGTGCACGCCGTTTGCGCGGGATGATCGGCAGCGTGTTTCGATATGCCATCGTCACATTGCGCGCCACCAACGACCCGACGCAAGCAACGCACGGCGCATTGCTCGCGCCGAAGGTCAAGCATCGCGCGGCGATTGTCGACGAAAAGCAACTGGGCGGCCTGATGCGCGCGATCGACGACTACGACGGCTGGCCAACAGTCGCCGCGGCGATGAAATTTACGGCCCTGACGTTTGCGCGGCCCGGAGAAGTTCGCGGCGCGACGCGAAGGGAAATCGATCTCGTGAACGCGGTGTGGCGCATTTCGGCAGAACGGACGAAGATGCGCCGGCCGCACGAAGTCCCATTGTCGAGGCAGGCGATTGCGTTGATCGAGAGCATCTGGACGTTGTCTGATCACGGTGAACTCGTGTTTCCGTCGATCCGGTCGAACCGAGAGCCGCTTTCGGAGAACGCATTGAACTCGGCGCTACGCCGTATGGGATACGGCAAGGATGAAATGACCGCGCACGGTTTCCGGGCGGCAGCGAGCACCATTCTTCACGAGCGTGGCTTTCCGCCTCATGTGATCGAGGCGGCCCTGGGTCATCAAGACGAGAACGAAGTGAGACGGGTGTACAATCGAGCCAAATACTGGTCAGAACGGGTTCAGATGATGCAATCGTGGGCTGACCTACTCGACAGCCTTAGAGCTGCTACGTCGGAAAATGGCGGCCTACGTGATGACGACAACGCTATAAGAGAACGATAGAGACTCGAAATGGCGAAGCCGCAAGCTTATCAAGCCTTGGAGGTACTCGGCCTAAGACATCCTCCAATATATGAAATGGAAGAACTTAACGAGCTTCGGCCGGACCTAGAGATTTATGTAAGAGGTGCAAAATCAAATCCACTTCTCAACCAGCGCTATTACGTACGAGACATTTTGGAATGGAAAAACCTGAGTGAGCTAGTTAGACGAGGGGACCTGATTGCGGTCGAGCGCAGTCCGGTTATTACATTTGGTGGAGCAACTGCTACGAACGAGAAACGGCAAACATACATCGAAGTCGCTGTCGGCCATACATCTGGACTTCTGCATTACGGATATTGCGCAGCTAGATTTCTGTATGCGGCAGACCATTCCGAATTGATAGAAGCAAGATATGAGACACAGATCGATGTCATTCGACAGGGGATCGGAAAACTAGCAGAGTCGCCAGTGCGCGCGACAGATAGGTCCACGATTCTGCAAGTCGGAAAACAGGTTTGGCAACAACTTAGTCGTGATCGCCATCAATTCGACGCGGTTGGATTTGCGGTGACGGAATGGATTTACAGCGACGACCATGGTGTCGAATTTGTTGATTTGAAATGTACTGCATCAAGCAACTGGAGCCGAGATTTTCGGCGAGTCTTTCAGCCAAGACCAATTGTGCTGGAAGATACCATATCGGATCGATCACGCCTCAATCGTTGCATGGTGGGGCTATATTGCGCCTCTTATCGGGAAACGGAGGGCCTGAACAACTTTCATGCTCGAATTCGGTCGGAGGCACTCCTAAGTCATTTTTTCTCTTATACCTCAGAAAAGCACCGAATAATCGAACTCATTTAGCAAATCCTACGCTCTGCAATATGGACGTTAATTCCGGCGAGTAAACCCTTGCTAAGAACAATGCTGTGATCAAGGCGGACAGCGTTACAGCGATCAGCAAGGGAGGGCGAGACAAGAATTGCCTCCAAGCTTCAGCAATTCGAATTCGTAGCCCCCATATATGATATCGTTCCCGATGCCAGCCTATATAGATGATATATAGAAGACCAATGACGACGACATACGTCCAATACCAATGAAGTTGAGATTGGACGTATGTGAAAAAAACACCTTCTCTAAATTTCTCTTTTGTGTCGGACATTATTAGCCCAGTCCACAACCACAAAACGGCAACAGGATAGATCGACAAGAACGGGTAACGCAGTGCGTCGACTAAACTGGAAACACGCTGGCTGCTACCCGGCAACTGCGATGTTCGCGGAAGCGTTCTCGCCCCCCAGACTTCGCACACGAGGCCCACAGTTAAGATGACGGCCACCGTAAACCAAGCCACTGTAGGCTCAACGACGCCCCAATAAGGAAATGCGACTGTCGCACGGAGTTTTGAGCGCTTGGCATGTCTCGACAATATGGCTTGAGTATTTCCTAAGCTCGGCAAGCCTGTGTCCATCTAAGCCGAAGGCAACCACCACGGGAACCGCTAATCCAGCAAAGAATTCGCTATGAGTAAATGCCGAAACTTCGAGATCAGTCTCGAAGGTTATTTTCTTGTATGGAATCTCACCGAGCAATTCGAGGGGCTTTCCCCGCAGCCGATACACGACTGCCTCGCCGATTCTAAAATCTCTCTTCCATTCTTCGAAATACGCGCGGTCGTCGCGAACCATCTGGTCGATAGGATTGCGCCGGGGCTGCAGGTCGGTTGATACGACAAGCTCGCTTTGTAGAATTGCTCGATCTGAATTGGGTGTCCAATCACGAGGCACGACAATATAGAACTTGACGTCGTCGAAGCTGATAGCGGTCTTAACTCCAGATTCGTCTTCCTTCAAATCGCTCCGATTTGAAAAATTCAAAGTGATCCTCAGTTTTCTCTGACGAATCCCCTTCGGCCATGAGACATTTGGAAAGCTAATCCTGTTCCAGCTGATCACGTCGACGATGCCAAGTTTTCCTAATCCTTGGGTTCGCGACATTGAACATACGACTCGGCCCGGACGAATGACTTCCTGTTGTGATGACGGGACGCAAAACGACAGATTTCGTAATACATCTTCATCAGCATCGCCCTCAAGGATTATTGCTTTCTGCTCCAGGCAAGCGTCACAAAATTGAGCCACCTTTTCTGGTATAAAGCCCAGAATTCCGTTGGTATTAAATAAGAATGAGAGATGGCTTTGCCTTGCTTCACGTGTTGTGAGACCACGCCTCACACGATCCAGGGCTTCTGAATAGCGATTCGTGTTGCTGACGGCCGCATCAACAAAGGAATGCCTGCCCCACATTAGCTGCCAGGGTTCCGGCTCACTTCTAAATTCCGACAATTTGGACGTGAATGTCGGTGTGCTGCTTGCGGAGGCGGCATCAATAGATGTCGCGAAGTCGATAGAGATGTCTGTTGCGGATTCCTCCGCAGGCGCCGCAATTATGCGGTCCGTTGGATGCGCGCCGAAGACAATGCATGAATATAGGTCTACTTGGCGTAGGTCGCTCGATAAAAAAACGACGTGATACAACTTACGAATTAATATTCTTTTATAATGAACAACGTTCGTGTGTTCTAGCGTTAGCTCAATATGCATCTTCAGTCTCGCTGAAGCAGCACGCTCGAAGCCATAATTCCATTAGGACCACAAACAGATGATGCGCGTTGATTAAGTCCACTCAGCCGTGCGATTTGGCTAAATGTAATGAGGTGGTCCCACTTCCTGAGACAGGCGGTTAAGGTGGATTCGCCGATGCGAAGGATAATCCACCATGAGGACGCGGAGACGGTTTTCCGGGGAGTTCAAAGCCAAGGTCGCGCTTGAGG
>Ga0194132_10002519_pt1 | contig 34118 bp, 25 predicted proteins | sample TA2KigOf80mmetaG_FD_148612 | JGI IMG/M metagenome (GOLD analysis project Ga0194132, IMG submission 148612) | Freshwater microbial communities from Lake Tanganyika, Tanzania - TA2015054 Kigoma Offshore 80m | ecosystem: Environmental > Aquatic > Freshwater > Lake | place: Tanzania: Lake... | reverse complement strand
TTGCCGCCCCCTGGACCCCCGCTAGCCTTTCTCTGTTCCGCGGGAAGAGAAGCGGCTTGTTTCGCACCGCCCGAAGACTCACACAAAACCGGGCTCAACGATTCCACTTGAACCCCGTACCAAGACATGCGGGGTAATCAATTCAGCTTTGGCGCTCGTAACGGAACGAGGCGAGGCTCCCATCCAGTTGATTGTCTCAGGATCTCAGGAAACGGTGTATTGGTCCGCGGTACGCGCCGCGGCTGGTTTTCCCGTCCGGTCTTCTGGAGGACACCATGCTCACTCTGCGCCGATGGTCCGCGAATTGGTTTCGCCTCAAACGATCAGAGCCCAAGCCTGTGCGCCGCAAGCGTGCCACGCTGGCGCTGGAGCGCCTCGAAGATCGCCTGGTCCCCGCCGCCGGCATCGACACCACGCCGGCCGTCACCTTCGCCGTCGTCAACAACTGGGGCAGCGGCTACCAGGCCGGCGTCACGCTGCTCAACGACCAGAGCGCGACTATCCACGACTGGCGGCTCGAGTTCAACCTCGCCACCAATATCGATTCCATCTGGAACGCCCAGATCGTCAGCCACGTCGGCGACCGCTACATCGTCAAGGCGGACGGCAGCAATGGCAACCTCGACGCCGGCAAGAGCGCCAGCTTCGGCTTCACCGCCGGCGGGACCACTTCGCCGAGTAGCTATGTCCTCACCTGGGGCGCCGAGCCCGCAGCCACGTCCACGGTGGCTGTCGACTTCGCCGTGACCAGCGACTGGAAAACCGGCTTCGGCGGCAGCATCTCCATCAAGAACACGGGGACGGCCAGCATCTCCGGCTGGAAGTTGGAGTTCGACTTCGGCCATGCCATCGACTCGATCTGGAACGCACGCATCGACAGCCGGCAAGGCAACCACTACGTGATCCGCGACGGCGGACACAACGCCGTCATCGCGCCGGGCGCGACGGTGTCGTTCGGCTTCAACGGCTCGCCCGGCAACGTCACCACCAAGCCGACCGGCCACATCTTCAATGGCCAGCCGGTCGGCGGCGTCACGCCACCACCGCCGCCGGCGACGCCGTCCATCACGGTGGCCGATGTCAGCGTCACCGAGGGCAACGCCGGCACGACCACCGCGACTTTCACGCTGACGTTGTCCCAGGCGGCGACGCAGGCCGTCAGCGTGGCGTATGCCACCGCCGATCAGACGGCGCTCGCCGGCAGCGATTACCAGGCGATCAGCGGGACCGTCACGTTTGCCGCCGGGCAGACGCAGAGGACCGTCAGCGTGCTGGTCAATGGCGACACCACGGTCGAGCCGAATGAGACGTTCCTCTTCAAGCTCAGCAATCCAGTGGGAGCGACGCTGGCGCGCGTCCAGGCTCTCGGTACGATCATGAACGACGATGTCGCCGTGGCGTTGCCGACAATCTCCATCGGCAACGCCAGCGTGACCGAAGGCAATTCCGGCACGACGCTGGCGACGTTCACGGTCAGCCTGTCGAAAGCCGCGTCCGGCACCGTCAGCGTCGCTTACACCACGGCCGACGGCACCGCCAGCGCTGGTAGTGACTACGTCGCTGCTTCCGGAACGCTGACGTTCGCAGCGGGTGAGACGCAAAAGACGGTTGCGATCCAGGTAAAGGGAGACACGTTGCAGGAAAGCAACGAGACATTCTTCGTCAACTTGTCGGCGGCGGTGGGTGCAACCATCGCCGTCGCCGCGGGACAGGGCACGATCATCAACGACGATGCGCCGACAACGTCCACGTTCAACTATGGCGAGGCCTTGCAGAAAGCGCTGTTCTTCTATGAGGCTAATCGTTCCGGCGATCTGCCGGATGACTACATCGTGGACTGGCGTGGCGACTCGGCCATGAGCGACGGCAGCGACGTCGGTGTGGATCTCACCGGCGGCTACTACGACGCCGGCGATCACGTCAAGTTCGGCCTGCCCATGTCCGGCTCCATGACGTTGCTCGCCTGGGGCGTCGACCAGTATCGCGACGCCTATCAGCAGAGCGGGCAGCTCGACCGCGTGCTCGAAGCGATCAAGTGGGGGACCGACTGGATCGTGAAGGCGCACACGGCGCCCAACGAGTTCTGGGGCCAGGTTGGCCGCGGCGATCTGGACCATGCCGCCTGGGTGCCGCCCGAAGTGATGCAGATGGCCCGGCCGGCGTACAAGATCGATGCCACGCGCCCCGGCTCGGACCTCGCCGGCGAGGCCGCCGCCGCCCTCGCCGCCGCGTCGCTGGTCTTCCGCGCCACCGATACGGCCTACGCCGACAAGCTTCTGCAACACGCCATCCAGCTCTACTCCTTCGCCGATACTTACCGCGGCAAGTACAGCGACAGCATCACCGACGCCGCCAGCTATTACAACTCCTTCAGCGGCTACCAGGACGAACTCGTCTGGGGCGCCATCTGGCTCTACAAGGCCACTGGCAACGCCGCCTATCTCAACAAGGCCGAGACCTACTACGCCCAGCACTTCGCCGGGCAGACGATGACCTGGACGCACTCGTGGGACGACAAGCGCTACGGCGCCGCCGTCATGCTGGCCCAGGCCACCGGCAAGCAGGTTTATCGCAGCGACGCCGAGCGCTGGCTCGACTACTGGTCGGTCGGCATCAACGGCGGCGCGACGCGCATCACCTACACCCCCGGCGGGCTGGCGTTCCTCAGCAACTGGGGCTCGCTCCGCTACGCCTCGACGACGGCCTTCATCGCCCTGATCTATGCTGACACGGTGAAGGACTACAACGGCCGCTACCACGATTTCGCGCTCGGGCAGATGGAGTACATCCTCGGCAAGAACCCGAACAACCGCAGCTACGTGGTCGGCTTCGGCAACAACCCGCCGCAGAACCCGCACCATCGCGGCGGCAGCGGCATCTGGGACGGCAACGTCTCCAATGCCGCGCCCAACCGCCACGTGCTCTACGGCGCGCTCGTCGGCGGTCCCGAATCGGCCAACGACAACGATTACCACGACGTCCGTAGCAACTACATCAGCAACGAGGTCGCCCTCGACTACAACGCCGGCTTCACCGGCGCTCTCGCCCGGCTGTTCCTCGAGTACGGCGGGCAACCGCTCGCCGACTTCCCGAAGCCGGATGTCCGCGATCGGGAGTTCTTTGTCCAGGCCAGCGTCAACCAGCAGGGCAGCACCTTCACCGAGGTGCGCGCCGTCCTCAACAATCGCTCCGCCTGGCCGGCGCGGCTCAGCTCCGACCTGTCCTTCCGTTACTTCGTGAATCTCTCCGAGGTTTACGCTGCCGGTTACACGGTCAGCGACGTGGTCGTCCAGTCCAGCTACTCGCAGGGCGCCAAGCTCAGCGTGCTGCTGCCATGGGATGCCGCCCAGCGCATTTACTACGTGGATGTCAGCTTCGCCGGCGTGGTGATCGGCCCCGGCGCCGGCATGTTCGCCAAGGAGTCGCAGCTACGCATCGGCCTGCGCAACGGCTTGCCGGCGTCGGCATGGAACCCGGCCAACGACTGGTCGTTCCAGGGCCTGTCCTTGAACCGCGACCTGCTCGCGCCCAGCGATTTCATCCCGGTGTACGAGTTTGGCACGCAACACCTCTCCGGACTGACGCCGACCTCGACGCCCGGCGTGCCGATCATCTCCATCAACGACGTGACGGTGACCGAAGGCAATACCGGAACGAAGACGGCCGTCTTCACCGTGCAACTTTCCGGGCCGGCGACGAGTCCGGTAACGGTCAGCTACGCCACGGCCAACGGTTCCGCCACGGCCGGCAGCGACTACCTCGCCGCCAGCGGCACACTCGCTTTCGCGCCGGGGACCACGACGCAGACCATCGCCGTCACCATCCTGGGTGACACGCTGGTCGAGGGCAAGGAGACCTTCTTCGTGAACCTCAGCGGCGCGACCAACGCAGTGATCGGCATCGCGCAGGCAACCGGGTCAATCGCCGACGACGATGCGCCGGCGACGGGCATCGGCGTTGCCTTCAAGGTCCGCGATAACTGGAGCACCGGCTTCGTCGCCGACATGACTATCCGCAATCTGGGCGCGGCGGCCATCAACGGCTGGACCATCGCCTTCGACTTCGACGGCGCGATCACGTCGATCTGGAATGCGGTCATCGTCAGCCATGTCGGCAAGCGCTACGTCATCCGCGCCGCCGACTGGAACAAGACCATCGCCGCCGGCGGCGAAGTCACCTTCGGCTTCCAGGGCACGCCCGGAACCGTGCCGACGCCGACGGGAATCCTGGTGAACGAGAAGGAAGTGGAGGTGCTGTAAGCAAAGATTCGTTGCGTTGCCACCCCCCTCTCGGCACCCCGGCAACGAAATGCCCGGCGCGCTGAGTGTCGCAGCCGTTACGGTGAAACAGGTTGCGGCACGGCGTCGTCGGACAGATTCGTTGCCGGGGGTAAGCTCGCCTGAACCAGACCGCTCCGCCCGACATGCGTGAAGGAAGCTCGCTCGGCGGTTTCGCGCACTCCAGGCAACTCATCCGTGCCATCAGTGAAATCCGTGGTTCTCTGCCTTTCGCATAGTCTTCGCCATCATGGCGAGGTTGCCGACGAGCCGTTGCGTCGGGAAACCTCGCTGACGTCGCGAAGTGTCTACACGTCGAAACTGCCTGCCTCCATGGCGAGGCGGAGCGCGCGAATGTCGGCCGGCGTGGTGCGGCAACAACCGCCGATGATGCGGGCGCCGCGGGCACGCCACTGCCTGGCAGCCTGGCCCCAGTCGCCGGGCATGGCCGGGCCAGGCAGCCAGCGACGATGCGGCGCGTCCCAGGACTCACCGCGATTGGGATAAACGATGAGTGGCTTGCACGCATGGCCGGCAAGGCTTTCCAGCAAGGCGTTCACGAAGCGCGGCGGCGTGCAGTTGATGCCGGCGGCCGTTACTTGCGGCGCTGACTCCGCAACGACCAGGCACTCATGCAGGCGCTCGCCGTGGCACACATGCCGTTCATCCCGGCAACTGAAGCTCAACCATGCCGACACGTGCGGGTAGTTCTCCAGCAGCCGGACTATGGCTTCGGCTTCGATCAGGCAAGGAATGGTCTCGAAAGCAAGCAGGTCGGGTTCGCTCTCAAGCAGTGACTCCAGTCTGGGCCGGTGGAAGTCGCTGAGTTGCTGGCGGGACAGACCATAGTCGCCACGATACTCCGAGCCGTCGTGCAGGGCTGCACCGTAGCAGCCACACGAGGCAGCGACGAGCGGCACGGCGTCGCGCGGCCCGACGGCAGCGAGGAACTCATCCCGCGCTTCCCGGGCAAGCTGCACGCTCAGCCGCAGCAAGCACGCCGCCGACTGGGCGTCAAGCCCGCGCCGCGCGAAACCGGCAAAGGTCGCCTGGTAGCTGGCGGTGGTGGCAATGTCGGCCCCGGCGGCAAAGTACTCGCGATGAACCTCGCGGATCCGTTCGGGCTCGTCGATCAAGAGCCGCGCGGACCACAGCGGGTCGTCCAGATCGGCGCCGCGCCGCTCCAGTTCGGTGGCCAGGGCGCCGTCAAGCACCACCGTACCGCGGGCATCGAGCAATGCTTGCAATGGATTGGACGCCATGTGCCCAGCACCATCCCAGGGCTGACACGTTGCATCTTCGAGACGCTGTCCGAAAAGGGGTCAGACCCCTTGCCCAACCAGGTGCAAAGTCCCCAGATTGACGCTGGATCACACGAAACGCAGGGGGTCTGACCCCTTTTCGGACAGCCTCTGAGACGCCATGTTGCCATGTATTGTAGCGGAGGCACCGGAAAACGGACCAAGGCCTAGGAAGTCAAGACGTCAGTTGTCGCCGCCGCGCTTCGCCGCCTCCAGTGAGTACGTCGGGTCGTCCTCGGCCCATTGCACGTCGCCCGATGGTCCGTAGATCGGCGGGACGTGCTGTCCGGCCAGCCGCAGCCAGGATTGCACCTGGGTCCGATGATGGGCCGTGTGCAGTACTCGCCGCCAGAAGATCCAGATGCGCTCCCTGTGCAAGCCACCGAAGAAGGGCCGTTGTTCCAACCACCATGAGGTCGTGCCGCCCGCTATCTGCGGCAGACGCAGCTTCACCAACATGACGTACTTCGCAATATACTCCTCGACGACCGGGTTCTCACTCATCGGCAGCAGTTCTTCGACAGGAGGCTCCTTCGTGCCGATGAACATTGCGAAGAAGCGGCGCTCGGAGAGAAGCTGGTGAACCAGGATCGTGCGTATGGAATTCGTCTTTGCGTGCGGCTTGAAGTCGAGAAGGTCATCCGGCACGGCCCGCCACATGCTCACGGTCTTGTTTGCCTCGCCGGCATAGGTCGTGACGACGTGCTGGAAAACTGGCTCGGCTGCCAGCGGCACGTCGGCCTCGGGGATAGCGATATATTCGTAATCCATGGTCTCGATCCTCCGGGTTGCTACGGTAACTGTAGGGCGTTGCCGTTTTAGAAGGCCAGAATTCCAGAGGCGCGCATGTGGCGAACAGTAATCCTTGTCGTCGGGTTCTCCCTGGGTTGGCCGCTGACGGCCGCTCTGGGCCAGGAGCGAGCGAAAACGTGGCAGTATGCGCCGGAGCTGTTGCGGCCGTTCTGGGCGGGTGACCGGGTCGAAGGGGAATCTGTCTTGTTCATCAAGGATGCCAGGACGGGCACGGCACGGGCCTCGGTACTGTTCCCGGTGCGCAAGGTGCTGGCGGTTCGCAATTCGGCGGGAGACGTGACTTACCAGAGCGGCAGGGATTATGTCTGGAAGCCGGAGTCGCGCACCATCGTGCTCCCGGAGGGCTCGCGCATTCCATCGCGAACGCCCGAGCAATTGCGCCGGCCGGCCAAATCGCAGAAATACGAGCTGACGCACCGGGACGGCAAGGGCGAGATCTTTTTCGGCGGCAAGCTCGAGTACGCCGCGATGCAGACCTGCATCACCTACACGCACGCGCCCGACTTGTGGAAAGCGTCGGTGCCGAGATTCGATGGCAAGGCATTGCCACGATCCGTGGCGAAACTCGTCAAGCGGCAAGCGCTGTCGATCGTGACGCTCGGGGACAGCATCTCGGCAGGCGCCAATGCGTCGGCGCTCTACGAGGCGATGCCATTCCAGCCGGCATATCCGGAGTTGCTGCGCGCGCACTTAGCCGCGCGCTTTCACGGACCGGTCCGCATGAAGAATCTTGCGGTCGGCGGGACCGATACCAGCTGGGGACTGACACAGATCGACAAGGTTGCTGACGCGAAGCCGGATCTGGTGATCCTTGCGTTCGGGATGAACGATTCGGCCGGCCGGGCCGCGAAGGATTATCAAGCCAACACCAAATCCATGATCAAGAAGATCCGTGCCCGCTTGCCCGACTGTGAGTTCATTCTGGTGGCATCGATGCTCGGCAATCGCGCATGGGTCCGACTCAAGCATGAGCTCTGCCCACAGTATCGCGATGCCTTGCAGGAACTGGCCGAGCCCGGTGTCGCAGTCGCGGACCTGACTTCGATCTGGGCCCGGTTCCTGGATCTCAAGCAGGACTGGGATCAAACCGGAAACGGCGTCAACCATCCGAACGACTTCGGCCATCGCGTCTACGCTCAGGTCATCGCAGCCCTTCTCGATCCTGGTCCCTGAATGAGCGGCCGTCCGAAAAGGATCAGGTTGGGCAACGGGTCTGACCCCACAGCCTTTCAGTCCTGGCGAAGCACCGGGGAGTAACTCCCACGGTACTCCCGTTGCCACCAGGCGCCGGTTTGACGGCGTTCCTCCCGGCTTGTGAAACGGTACTCGTAGACGAGCGCGCGAATGAAGAGGGGCGGCCGGTCCGGAAATGGATTCCGTTCCAGCAAGGCGAGGACCTCGGGAGTGCCTTGCAAGAGATGAGCGAGGAACTTCTGGAACCACGGAGTGCTCTCGTATGTCTCCAGGGCCGCGAACCACATCTGCCAGTCGAGCCTGGGCATATGCAAGGGCACGATGGCCGGCGGACGCCTGACGTCTCCCGGCTTGTAAGGGAACTCGTAGGCCAGCCAGGTCTTGCCGTCCGCGCTGCCTTCGACGATGATCTCGCGCCGGCTGGTGGTCATGATCGCGAACATGCCGTACTGATTGACCGAACGAAAGGCAGCCACGGTTCGTCGCGCCTCGCGCAGCCAGCCAGGCCAGTGCCGGTCGAGGCCAAGATTGCTCAAGAACGGCTCAAGGCTCAGCAGAACAATCGTTGCGGCGAAGCACCAGATCAGGACCAGCCATGCCGGTCGGTCGCCGCCGGAACCGGCCGGCGGTTGCTGCGGTGTCAACCATCGCCGCAGCGCAGCCGGAAACACGCTGTCGTCCAGTTGTGCCACGCACAGGGCGATGGTCAGCAGGTTGAAGAAGCCGAAATTGCCCGTGGCCAGGATGAGCAACTGAAAGCCGGCGATGCCAAGGCAGCTCGCGTGCCGCCAGCGCGGCGGGCCGAACAGCAGGATGGGCAGACCCAGCTCGACGACAAACGTGAACAGCACCGACGCCGACTGAAACCAGCCGGGCAGCTGATGCATGTACCAGCTCACCCAGCTTGGCAACGGCTGCGTCTGGTAGTGGACCTGCAGCGCGCTCAGATCGCGCCAGCTCATGTCGCCGCTGACCAGCTTGACCAGCCCAGCGGCAAACATCAAGCGAAACAGCAGCCAGCGAAGCAGCCAGCGAATCACGGCGGCCGACCTGTCAGGCCGGCCGGGCATGGGCAGAAAGCCCCACGGCGCGAAGAAGATCGCCAGCAAGCCGGTCTCCAGCAGCAGCGCATCCCATTGATAGCCGAGAAACACTTGCCCCGCCACCGTCAATGACAGATAGGACATCCATAGCAGCCCCAGCATCAGGCCCGGCAGGATGCCGAGGATCAGCAGCGACGACAGCATCGTGCCGCCGGCACAAAGACCGTGCAGCATCGGGTCGCCCGGGTCGAGCCAGCAGAACGAAGGTGCTTGCAGCCAATCGGTGTTTGCATTCCATTGGTCCAGGAATTCGCTGACCGGCAGGATGCCGCGGCTGCCGATCAGGCCGTCGATCTGCGACCAGAGTGACACGAAGGCTGCCAGATAGACCACGCCGAGAAGGCGCAGAAATACCCAGCGGGACATCTCGGCGTGCGATGTGTCCGCGTCAACTGGAGTCAGCTTGTCGCAAAGCCAATTGCGCATGCCCAGGCCTCAGGATCCCGCCAGTGCAGGCCTGTGAAGATCCTGCACCAGTTTCCTTGCCAAGTCAAAGCGAGAATTCGGGTCCGTGGAGCCTGGCTCGATCCTCAAGCCGAGCGAAGCGCGTCGCGACGCGTGCGGCTCTGGAATCACTGGATTGCGCAGGTTGCACGCCTGAAGTACCGATCGGTTGCCCCGATGAGGCCATTATCCTCCGTAGGCACTGTAGCGCGCCAGCCCCACGCGATAGAGCACGCGTGCCAGGACGACGAAGGCGATGATCCAGGCAAGCTGACCGGCAAGGCCCCAGTATAACTCGGGTCCCTCGACCTTGCCGAGAAACACTGCTGCCGGAAAGTATGCCAGGTACTGGAACGGCAGCGACTTCAGCACTGTCACCCATGCCGGCGGCAACAGTTCCAGAGGAAACATGTGCCCGGACACGAAGAAGTTCAGCGTGTTGACCACATACAGGAACGAGGTCACTTCCAGAAACCAGAACCCGACCATGCCGATCATCATCTCGAAGAAGAAGCCCAGTAGAAAGCCCATCACCAGCGCGAGAAAGTAGAGAGCCAGCGTGCCCGCGTCGGGCAGGCCGTCGAAGAAGTCGCGGCAGAAAAAGAACAGGATCGCGTAGGGCAAGGCCGTTGTCGCGATGTACGCCATCTTGTGGGCGATGCGGTACGACAGCAGGTATCCGATCATGTCGATGGGTTGCAGCAGATACTTCTTCAGCGTGCCGTCGCGGATGTCGCGCGAGATGCCGGCCGCCAGCCCCGGCATGCTCGAGAACATCCGGCTGATCTGCACGAGCAGCAGGTACGCGACCATCTCGTTGCGCGAGTAACCGCCCAGCCGCGACCGACCGGAACTGTCGAAAACCGCTTCCCAGAGCAGCACGGTCGTGACCAGCGGCAAGAAGCGAAAGATCGTACTGACGAAGAAATCAGCTCGATAGACGAGCCGCTCGACCAGCGCGATGCGCAGGATCTTGCCGTACTTGCGCAGCGCGCCCATGGCGCGCGGCGGCGCGGGCGGAGCTGGCAGCGGTTCAGGCGGGCTGGTGGTTGCGCTCATGCTGGCTTCGCTCATGTTGGCTTCGCTCATGCTGAGCTCGGCTCTCCTCGAAGACCTGGGCGATGACGCGATCCAGCGGCGGATCCTGTACGCTCACGTCCGCCACGGTTCCGTGATCCAGGATAGCCGCCAGTACCTCGGACACGCGGGCCCGATCCACCTTTAAATCGACGACAGGGCCTTGTTGGCCTTCCTGGACCTCGCCGAACCGGCTCAGGTCGGGCGGCACGCCGCCGTCGGCAAACTGCACGCGCACCAGCTTGTCCCGGCCGAACTGCTCGGTGATGCCGGCCAGCGGGCCATCGTAGACGAGCTTGCCGTGCGTGATGACCAGCACGCGGCGGCACAACGCCTCCACGTCGCGCATGTAATGACTGGTGAGCAGGATGGTCACGCGCCGCCGTACGTTGTACTCGCGCAAACACTTCTGGATCGTCACCTGAGCGACGACGTCCAGACCGATGGTTGGCTCGTCGAGCAGCAGCAACCGCGGCTGATGCAGCAGGGCGGCGATCAGCTCCATCTTCATGCGCTCGCCGAGGGAGAGTTCGCGGACCGGCTGCCGCGTCAGGCCGCCGACGCCGAACATCTCGGTAAGCTCTCCCAGCGTGCGCTCGAACTGATCGGCCGGCAGCGAGTAAATCTCGCGATGGAGCTGGAAGCTGTCGCCGGCCGGTAGGTCCCACCAGAGCTGGTTCTTCTGGCCCATGACCAGCGAGAATTGCCGGCGAAAGGAATCGGCCCGCTCCGAGGGGACGAAATCGAGCACGCGGGCCGCGCCGCTGGTCGGGTAGATCAGCCCGGCCAGCATCTTGAGCGTGGTCGTCTTGCCCGCGCCATTGGGGCCGAGGAAGCCGACGATCTCGCCCGGCTCGATGGCGAAGCTGACGTCGTCCACCGCCCGGACCTCGCGATGCTCGCGGCGAAACAGCCCGCGCACGGCCCCGAGCAGCCCCTCCTGCTTTTGATAGACGCGATAGACCTTCGTCAATTGCTCGGCCTGGATGATCGGCATGCCTTCTATCTTATCGATACGGCAATGCGATGCACTCATGCCCTGGCGTTGATCCCCGACCACGCCAGATGCGAAGAGCACCCGCTGCATGTCGTAACGGCGGCCTAGGCCTCCGCCACCACCCGCCGCACCAGCACGCGCAGCTTCTTCTCCGCCGTGTTGGCGACGGCAATGATTTCTTCCAGAACGGCCGGTTCCAGCGCGTCCGGCAGGCACATGTCAGTGACGACCGACAATCCCATGATGCGCATGCCGGCGTGCACGCCGACGATGACCTCCGGCACTGTGGACATGCCCACCACGTCGGCACCGATGTCCTTCAGGAAGCGATACTCGGCCCGTGTCTCCAGACAGGGGCCGGACACTGCCACGAACACGCCCTTCTGCGTGGCGATCTTTTCTTCCAGAGCAATCCGGCGGCCCAGCTCGATCAGCTTCGCATCGTAGGGATGCGACATGTCGGGAAAGCGCACGCCCAGCCGCTCGTCATTCGGGCCGATGAGCGGGTTGTCGCCGAGCAGGTTGATATGATCCTCGATAAACATGATGTCCCCCTTCGAGTACTGGGGATTCATGCCGCCACAGGCATTGCTGACGATGAGCATGTCGCAGCCCAGAGCACGCATGACGCGCACCGGAAAGGTGATCTGCTTGAGGGTGTAGCCTTCATAGAAGTGGAAACGTCCCTCCATCGCCATCACGGCCTTGCCGCCAAGGCTTCCGCACACCAGCCGACCGGCGTGGGACTTGACCGTCGAGCGCGGGAAGTGCGGAATCTCCTCATATGGAATCGCCGCCTCTGCCTTGATATCCTCGGTCAGGCCGCCCAGTCCGGTGCCCAGGATGATGCCAACGCGTGGCTTGCCCTGCCAGCGCGACTCGACGGCCCGCTTCGCTTCTTGAATCTGCTCGTACATTTCCATTGCCGGGCCCTCCATTGATGTTTTCCCATTGCCGAAGACGGTCCGCAGATTTTAGATTGATGGAGGGCGATTTGCAATCTCTGGTTTACGTTTCGCGTTCGCAGGTTCGCACGGCACGGGCGATTGCGTCCGCCATCATGCAGCTGCCTGTGCCAGGCGAAACGCAAACACGGATCCGACATCATGGCCGCCAACCTCACGCCGCAGTATCTGGAAGCCGAGGCCGAGTTCAAGAAGGCGCAGACGCCCGAGGACCGCCTCGCCTGTCTCAAGAAGATGTACACGCTATTGCCCAAGCACAAGGCCAGCGAGAAGATGCAGGCCGACCTCAAGACCAGGATGAGCGCCCTGCGCGATGAGGTCGAGCAGGCGAAGAAGAGTCCGAAGAAGATCGGTGTCAGCCACAAGATTCCCAGGCAGGGCGCCGGGCAATATGTGATCGTCGGCGGACCCAACGCAGGAAAGAGCCGGCTCTTGAGCCGCTTGACACGCGCCACGCCGGAGGTCGCCGCCTATCCCTTCACCACGCACGAACCGCAGGTCGGCATGATGGACTGGGAAGATGCCCGCGTGCAACTCATCGACACGCCGCCGATCACTGCCGATTTCATGGAAGGCTACCTGTCGAGCCTGGTCCGCGCCGCCGATGCCGCGTTGCTGATGGTGGACGTGGGCGACGACGATGGCCCCTTCGCCGTCGAGCCTGTGCTGGATCGTCTGGCCCAGACCAAGACCATTCTCGTGGCCGAGGAGCCAAAGACCCAGGACGATTTGACCGTCAAGTACGTCAAGACATTGCTGGTAGCCAACAAGATCGACTTGCCCGGCGCCGGCGACCGGCTGGAAATCGTCCGCGAGATGTTCGGCCAGCGCTTCACGATCCACGGCATCGCCGCCGAGCATGGCACCGGGCTGGAGGACTTGCGCACCGCCATCTACAAGTTCCTGAACATGATCCGCGTGTACACGAAGCAGCCAGGCAAGCCGCCGGACTTGACCTCGCCGTTCACGTGCCCGGCGGGCAGCACGCTGGTGGAGATGGCCGCCCTGGTGCATCGCGATTTCGCCGACAAGCTCAAGACGGCCCGCATCTGGGGCACCGGCGTTTACGACGGCCAACCGGTCAGCCGCGACCACGTTTTGCACGACAAGGATATCGTGGAACTGCACTTGTAGGCGACGCTGCCGGCGTCGCCTACGCAAAGGCGCCGCCGCGGCCCTGGGCCGGCTCGAAATTGAGGCGTTTGACAAACTTGCAGGCTTCCTCGGCGCCGTGGTTGCGGTCCATGCCAGCGTCCTTGAACTCGACGGCGAGCGGGCCCTCATAGCCAATGTCGTTGAGGGCGCGGATGATGGCTTCCCAGTCGATGCCGCCGTGCCCGGGAGCGCGGAACTCCCAGCCGCGGCGCCGGTCGCCATGAGGCAAGTGACCGCTCAGCAGGCTGTTCTTGCCATTGAGGTCGAGGGCCGCATCCTTGATATGCACGTGGAAGATGCGTTCCGGAAAGCGGCGTATGAATTCGACGGGATCGAGACCCTGCCAGTGAAAATGACTGGGGTCGAACGTGAAGCCCAGTTCTTCGCGGCCGTCGAACAGATCGAGAAACATCTCCGCGGAATGGATGTCGAAGGCGACCTGACCTGGGTGCACTTCGTGCGCACAGCGAATGCCGGCGTCGCGACAGGCGTCAAGAATCGGCCGCCAGCGGCGGACAAATGGCTGCAGGCCGCGCTCCAGGAAATCGGCATCGGGACTGGGATAGCCGAACAGGCTCGGCCAGACAGGTGAGCCCGTGAAGGCGCCGACAACCGATAGCCCCAGTTTCTGTGCAGCACGGATCGTGGCCAGCATCTCCTCGGCCGCGCGTTGCTGCACTCCCTCCGGGTCCCCGTCGCCCCACACGTATTCCGGCAGAATCTTGCGATGGCGGTCGTCGATGGCGTCGCCGACAGCCTGGCCCACACGATGATTGCTCAGGACAGTCAGCGACAGGTCATGCCGGCCAAGGAGGTCGATCTTCTGCTGGCAATAGTCCGGCTCGCTCAGTGCGCGCTGAACCTCGAAATGATCTCCCCCGCAACACAAATCCAGTCCCTGGTAGCCCCACTCGCCCGCCTTCGCAGCCAGTTCCTGCAAGGGCACGTCGACCCATTGCCCGGTGAACAGGATGATGGAACGTGACATCAGATCCTTCTTTTCTTTGCTGCATGCGCATGCCGATTGCAGTTTCGGACTTCGGAAACTCCGAGGTTCTCGAATCGGCAATCGAGTCGCTTATCCGTGTCCCGGCGTGTCGCCATCCGGGGGCGGGGACGGTGGCGCGCCCGTGTTTTCCGGCGGCTTGCGCAGCGTGGGAGATTCCACCATGGTCACGGCGGCCGTCGACTTGGCTGGCTCCGAGGGCGACGGTGGCGGCGGTTCGGGCGCGAACGGCTCATCATCTTCTTCTTCCAGATGCACCTCGTCCAGCTCGGTATCGTCCACCTTGCGACGCAGCAGCAAGTAGATGATCGTCGCCGAAGTCCAGAAGAAGCTGTAGCCGAAGCCGACGATGAGCAGGAAGACCAGTCCCAGCCAGAACGTGACCATGTAGGCGCCGATGCGATTATTCAGGCTTATGGTTTTTTCATATTCTTCCGTGAAGCCGTAGGCCGGTATGACCTCGCCCGTATTGACTAGACGCTTCTTCAACTCGACATTCGGACTCTGCTTGAGCATCAGGTCGCGCCAGCCAAAGGATGTCGGTGCGCTGGCGAAGAAGTAGGTGGGCTCACGATCGCTCGGCACGAAGGGTGCCGTGGCGACGCCCCACTTGGCCATGTACACGAACAGCGAGCCCATGAAGCCGACGAAAAAGATGAGCACGGCACCATAGACAATGGCCACGAACGCGTACCAGGCATAATGCCACGGCGCCTGGTAGACATAGCTGTACGAACGGCTGAGGGCGTCGAAGCTGTCGCTTCCCTCGGCGCTGATGGTCGCGTGCATGAGCGGCCAGCCGACCAGGCCGACCAGGATGGCGGCCATCACCAGCCCACCGATCAATATCATGGGCCAGAACAGGCCGGTCACAATGTCGCCGAGAGCCCAGGTGAAGCCTTCGAACCAGCCGAACAGTACCAGCAAGAATGTGATGAACGCCAAAAAGAATAGCGGGAGGATCGGGGCGAAAAAGAACGAACGAAGCCGGCCACGAGCGAAGCGAAAGGCCTCGACCATGCCCACTTTCTCATTCTGTCGCGCGACCTGCACGGCCGCCATGCGCGTGATGGCCCCGCCGAACAAGCCCCACGTCAGCATCGTCCACAGCATCACGAACAGCAAGTAGATCTTCTCGCGGACGCCGGCCGACGGTTTCAAGAACGACTTCACCGTCTCCATCAGCTTGCACAGCGGTTCGAGCACGACGGGAATCTGCTCCGACCAGAACCAGCTGAGCAAGCCCTTGGTCCGCCCCACCTTGACGTCGCCGGTGGCGTACAGGACGGGGTTGGGTCCGCGGTACTCCGACCATGGCAAGGTGCGCAGCTTGCCGAACGGCAGGATCAGATCATCCGTTCCTTCGGCGAGCGACACGGCCTTCATGACCAGATCGCGTCTGGCAGGATCAGCCAGCAAGATCTGTGCGGCTGACTGGACCGTGGCAATGAACTTTTGCAACTCGCCGACCTTCTCCTTGTTTTCCAGCGTGACGACCAGGCCCCCAAGAAGCACCTTGCCAGTGGCCACATCGACGATCTTGATCTCGCCGGCCTTCACTTCCCTGGGCGGCGTCGCGTCCTTGTCCGCCTTGAAGGCATAGCGATCCTTGTTGATCTCGAAATATGCGACGTCGCCTGAGGTGATCGCGACCAGCATGTGGAACCGTTCGACGCGACTCCTCAAGTCTTCGAGCGCCTTGTACTCGCCATACGTGCTGGCCAGATCGCCGGCGTCCTTGCGCGTCGCGCTCTTGATGGATTCCGGCGTGCTGCCTGCCAGCTCGTACATCAGGTTCCACGAAGCCCGCGCGGCCTTGAACTTGCGAAAACCTTCCTCTTGCTCCTTTGCATCCTGTCCCTTGGTAATGACGTATTGATCCACGGTCGGCCGTGACGAGGCGAATGCGGCAAAGAAGACGAAGGATAGCAGCCACCAGCCGATGGCCATCATCAGAATTCCGCCGCCGGCAAGAAGCAGCTTCTTGGGATCGAGGGCAACCTTGAACGCCGTGAACAGCTTGAGCCAGGCCATCTGGGGCAGGTTGCGTTGCCCGCCTTGATCCTCTGCCATGCAGGTCTCCTTATGGGAATCAGCGCTTCCGGGGCATAATAGTGCGAGTCTCGAAAACACATTATATTAGGGCCAAAACACTTAGCAATGGTCGTGCCTCACCCGCAAGGGTTCTGTAGCAGCAGTTTTTCACGCTTGGGAATTGCACCCGTAGCTCTGTCGGATCGAGTTGCAGCCCTGGCTCTCACTCTGGGCAATCTGCGTCGGCCCAGCAAGCGCCGTTCAGCAAATGACGGCACCGGTTTTCGTGTTGCTCCGGCGCGGGGGGCTGGCTATAGTCCCGCCCTCTTTTGGGTTGGCGAGACGATTCCCGTCCGATTCGTACGCTGCGATCGGGCTACAATTGACAGGCACGGTCCATGCTGGCGCCGCGAGCACTGCTGAATCCGATCTTCGAGGACGAGGGGCTGACACGCGGCCTGGGCGATGCCGAGGCACGCATGCTGGTCGATTGGCTCGTCGATCGGGCGGAACTGATCCACGACAAGAATCCCGCCGAAGAGAACACGCGCCGCGAGCTGGGACGCCTGTGTCGCCGGGCCCGCTCGATCGTCAAGTTTGTCGTGCTCTGGAGTCAGAAGTCCGACCGCGGCGCGGCGTGCCAGCTTGCTGCCACCGAACGCTTCGGCTGGCCCCTGCCGGAATGCGAGGTCGATCCCGCCGACCTCATGCACGCCATCCTGGGCTATGAGCAAGGCAACTGATAATTCACCTCGTATCCAGGCCCTGACCATACGCGCCGCTCGAGCTCTGCCTGGCTGCTTACCAGGGTTGACACCCGCGAGGCAGCGCCGCGCGGGCAGTCCGTTCCCAGGTTGAGCCGACCGAGCCGGGGAACGAGATTTAGTTTCTAGTTTCGCTTGCCTCGCGTATAATTTGCTTTGATTGTTCCTGTCCTGACAAGTCCCCTTACTGAACGAGGATAGCCGTGAGCGTCGGCCCCGAACCAAACCTCGAGCAGGTAGAGCAGATTCGACGTCAGATCAATCGCCTGGCCGAGGAGATCGCCCGACTGTCGGAAATGGAGCTGCCGCCGCCAGACTATTACAACGAGTTCCTGCAACGAGTCGTGGCGGCCCTTGCCGCGCCGGCAGGCGCCGTCTGGCTGCGGACGGCCCAGGGCAATCTCCAGCTGCAATTCCAAATCAACATGCGGCAGGTCGGAATTGACAATTCCGACGTCGGCAGGCAGATGCATGACGAACTGCTCCGTCAAGCGGCCATGAAAGCCCAGCCGGGAATCGTCTGGCCGCAGAGCAGCATGGGCGAACCGAGCGGCAACTCGGTGCCGCCGGGCAATCCCACTGATTACGTGATCTTGCTGGCGCCCATCCTTATCGAAAACCAGGTGGCCGGCCTGGTCGAGATCTGGCAAGAGGCCAATCGCGGTACCGATGCGCAGCGCGGCTTCTTGCAGTTCCTGGTCCGCATGGCTGCGCTGGCCTCGGGCTACACCGTCAAGCATCAGTTGCGACAGATCACCGGACAGCAGCAAGTCTGGACGCAGCTCGAGTCATTTGCCAAGCAGATCCACGGCAGTCTCAATCCGACCGAGGTCGCGTACTTGATCGCCAACGAAGGCCGGCGTCTCGCCGAGGCCGACCGTGTCACCGTCGGCGTGCGCGACGGCCCCAGATGCGCCGTGCTGGCCGTGAGCGGCGCCGATGTCGTCGAGAAGCGTTCCAACCTCGTTCGCCTCATGCGCACCTTGTTCGACAGCGTGCTGGCCTGGGGTGAGAAGCTCGTCTATAGCGGCATCAAGGACGACACCCTGCCTCCGAACGTGTTGAAGGCACTCGACGAATACCTCGCGGAAAGCAACAGCAAGCTCCTGGTGGTGCTGCCGCTGCGCGACGAGCGCGAGACCAACACCAAGAAGCCGCCGCGCTCCGTTCTACTTCTGGAATGCTTCGATCCTCCTGCCGGCCCGGAGCAGATGGTGGCCCGGCTGGAGGTCGTCGGCAAACACGCGACCGCGGCGCTGTACAACGCTTCCGAGTATCGCCGCATTCCGATGCGCTTCCTGTGGTTTCCGCTGGCCAAGTTGCAAGACGGCCTGGGAGGCAAGGCCCGGGCCATCCTCACACTGATCGGCGTGGCCGTGGTGCTGCTGATCGGCGTCTTGGTGCTGGTGCCTTATCCGCTCAAGATGGAGGCCTCCGGCCAGCTCCTGCCGCGCGACCGCAGCTACCTGTACTCTTCCAATTCCGGTACGGTCCGGGAAATCAAGGGCACGCTGAAATCAGGCAGCCAGGTCGTCAAGGACCAGCAACTCCTGCGCCTGTTCGACATGGACCTGGATGACAAGATCACCGACATGAAACTCAAGATCGACACGGCCGACAACACCATCAAGCTGAGCAGCCAGCTCAAGGAAGGCGACAAGTCCACGCTGGCGCACGAGATCAACGAGGCCAAGATTCGCCGCGACGCCTATTCGCGCCAGCTGGAGGACTTGCAGCAGCGGACCAATGCCATCTTGCAACGGCCGGGCGAATTCTGGGTGCGGGCTCCGATGAGCGGCATCATCCTCACCGGCGACTTTCGCGATACCCTCCTGAATCGACCAATCAAGCCGAACGAGGCCCTCTTGCAGATCGGCAAGGTGGACATGAAGAATCCGAAGCTCTCCGAGTGGGAGATCGAGCTGAAGATTCCTCAGAAGCACATCGGCCAGGTGCTGGCGGCGTACGGCCATGCCGCGGTCAACGATGAACTGGACGTGGACCTGCTGCTCACCAACATGCCGACGTCCACCTTCAAGGCCAAGCTGCATCGCAGCAAGATCGCCAAGGAAGCCAGGGCCAAGCAAAACAGGGAGCAGAAGGACGATCCGGGCGGCGAATCCGAGCCGATGGTCATGGCCTGGGCGCGCATTTCCGGCAACGACATCCCCGAAGAATCGCGCATCCCGCTGGCTGCCCTGCAAACCTCGAACATCGAGGTCCATACCCGCATTCGCTGCGGCAACCACGCCATGGGCTACTCGCTCTTCTACGGCGTCTGGGAGTTCCTTTACGAGAAGGTGGTCTGGTTCTTTTAGTTTACGTTTCGCGCTCGAGCGGCGCCGCGCGAGCGCGAAACGTAAACAGCCGAGGGATTATCATGGGACGCTTCTTGCTGACGGTGGTGCTCGGCGTGGCCTTGTTCGCTGTCGTCGTTTATTACTTCGACTGGTGGAAGACCGACACGCCGAACAGGAAAAGCAACACCGAACCGGAAACCGAGGAGGCCCTCGGCGAACTGCTTTATCCGCGACAGACTCCGCGCGTGGACTGGCATGTCGGCAGCGGCAGTCCCATGAACGCGGTCGTCGTGCACGGACACACCACCACGCCCGAGCAAGTGGATGTCGCCGCCCAGGTGGATGCCAAGGTGCTGTGCATCGGCGACGAGATTCCGGAAGGGACGGCGGCCGCTGCGGGCGTGGCATGCCTGATCGGCGAGCCCTTCTTGCAACGCAACGTGATCCAGGGACTGGCCGATCTGGCCGTCATCTATCGGCCGTGGGAAGAAGAAGCCACGGTCCGCCCAAAACAGGTGATCGCAAAGCTCGACCCCGCGCGAATCCTCAATGAGGTTGCCCTGCGCAGGGCCAAGTACAATGCTGCAATCGCGGAATACAAGGGCGCCGAAGAACTCTACAAGGAAGCCGATCTGCGAGCGATCTCGGCAGAGAAGGCTTACAACACCATCATTGGTGGCAATCGCTTGATCCGCGAAGAAGAATACCGTGAAAAGCTCCTGTCCCGCAACAAGTCGTTTCAGGACAAGATCACCAAGAAGGAGGGCATCAAGGTTGCCGAGCACGAGCAGCAAGCTTCCGAGATCGACTTGAAGGAGCACACCATTCGCAACGAACTTCCGGTTCGCTGCCGCATCAAGATCATTCATCACAAGGGAGAAGAAGCGGTCAAGAAGCTCGAACCGATCGTGCAGATCTATTCGACGGAACGGCTGCGTGCCGAGGGCATGGTGGACGTGCCGAACCGCAGCCGGCTACACGTTGGCATGCCGGTGTTTCTGGAGCCGACCACTGAAGTCGCCCCGCGTGTCCTGATGGGGCATCGCAAGGAAGTGACCGCTGTTGCCGTCACCCGCGACCCGCGCAAGCCGCGCGTCATATCCGCCAGCGAAGACAAGACCGTATGCGTCTGGGATCCGGCCGAATCCTCGCCGCGCTGGGTGCTGTACCATCCCGATGCCGTGCGGACCGTCGCGTGCACACCTCCCGGCGCGCCGATGGATCTGCTCCTCACCGGCTGCGCCAATGGCGACATCTATCTCTGGGAACTCGACAAGCTCGACATCAAGAAGCGCCGCTATGATGTCAGCTTTGCCGACAAGCTCAAGGCCGGGCACGCCGACGGCGTCACGGCGCTTGCCTTTGGCCCCGTCGGCGCGTTCTTCGCAAGCGGCGGCGCCGATCACCGCATTCAGGTCTGGAAGACGGAATCGCGTGAGCCGCTTTACACCTTGTCGCCTGGCATCTCGCCGGACGGCACGATCACCGCGCTGAGCTTCACGCCGGAGACGAAGCTGGTCGCCGCCAGCACGGACAACACGCTGCGCGTTTACGATCTGCATGAGAAGGGCGCGAAGCAGGCCATCGATCCGATCCCGGACCGCTCCGGCACAGTGGGACAGCTGGGCGTGGATCGCGACGGCCGCCGCATGGTCTTTGACCAGGGCCGCCGCCTGCAAATCCTCTCGACCCAGGACGGCATCCAGACGGGCATCCTCGAAAACCCTGACGGCACCACTCCCTTCGTGACCCTCGCGTTGTTCTCGCCCGACGGCTCGCTGATGTTGACGGGCGGCGCCCCGGAAGGCCGGCTGATTCTCTGGCGGACCCCGGGCGCCAACCAGCGCGGCTTCGAGCTTCGCCAGTACGTCACCCGTGAGAAAGCGCCGGTCACATGCGCGGCGTTCTTTCCCGACGCCGGCCTGTCCGGCAAGGACGCGGGCTCGTACGCCGTCTCCGGCTGCAAGGACGGTCACGTGTATCTGTGGCCGGTGCCGAACATGCTGGAGGTCAGCCAGCATCGCGTGCTGGCACGTCTGACAATGGTCGGCGGCGCCGTCGATTCGGGTACCCGGCAGATCCGCGTCGGCGTCGATGTCGATAACCGTGACGGCCGCTTCCTCTCGGGACGGCCAGTCACCATCGTCGTGGAACATTGAAAAAGATTGCAGTGTTTAGTTGGCAGAAATAGGTCCACACTGAAAACTGAAAACTGAAAACTGAACACTGAACACTGAACACTGAACACTGAACACTGAAAACTGTGAAAAAAGACACCCCGGCTTCCGACCTTGAACGCCGCAAGCAGTTGCGATTGCGACTGCGCGCCGATCTCAACGTCAAGCCGCAGCGATACGAGGGCCGGACCTACTACGTCGTCAAAGATCCCGTCAGCATGCGCTATTACCGCTTCAAGGAGCACGAGAACTTCCTGCTCGGGCTCATGGACGGCAAGCACACGCTGGACGACGCCCAGAAAGCGTTCGAGAAGCGCTTTCGTCCCGATCGTCTCACGCTTGAGGACCTCGAGCAGTTCGGGCAGCAACTGCTCAAGGCGGGTCTGGCACAGAATGAGTCGCCGGCGGCCGGCAAGCAACTGTGGGATGGCCGCAAGAAACGCAAGCGCCAGGAACTCATCCAGGCGCTCACCAACATCCTCTACATCAAGATTCCGATCTTTGATCCCGAGCGCCTGCTGGAGAAGATGCTGCCCTACACGCGCTGGATGTTCACCATCTGGTTCTTGCTGCTGAGCATCGGTGTGATGTCGGGGGCGCTGTTGCTGGTGTTGACGCATTTCCAGACGTTCCGCGACCGCTGGCCGTCGTTCCACGAATTCTTCAGCTTCAAGACCATCTTTTACATGTGGGCGGCGCTGGGGGTCGTCAAGGTCATACACGAGTTCGGACACGGACTCAGTTGCAAGGCGTTCGGCGGCGAGGTCCACGAGATGGGCTTCCTGTTCCTGTGCTTCTCGCCGGCAATGTATTGCAACGTTTCCGATGCCTGGATGCTGCCCAGCAAGTGGAAACGCATCATCATCAGCGGCGCCGGCATATACGTCGAGCTGATGATTGCCGCCATTGCCACCTTTGTCTGGTGGAATTCGTCCAGCCATCCCTTCATCAATTACATGGCGCTGTGCCTCATGGTCGTGTGCAGTGTCAGCACCGTGATGTTCAATGGCAATCCGCTGATGCGCTACGACGGTTACTACGTCCTTGCCGACTGGCTGGAGATTCCCAACCTGCGCGATCGCGCCAATCGCTATATCCAGCGGCTGGTGATGGACCACTGCCTGGGCATCGAAGTGCAGCCCGAGCCGTACATGGAACTGTGGCGGCGCATCCTGTTCGTCACCTACGCGGTGACCAGTTACATCTATCGCTGGGTCATCACGTTCGTCATTCTCAAGTTCATGGCCACGTTCTTGAAGCCTTACAAGCTCGAGGTCATCAGCAACATGCTGGCCGTCATGGCAGCGGGGTCGATGATCGGCTGGCCGCTGTACAGGCTGGGCAAGAACTTACACAAGCGTGGGAGGGTGCCCGACATGAAATCGATCCGCGTCAGCATCAGTGCCGGGGTGCTGGCCCTCATCCTGGCGGGCTTTTTCTTCCTGCCGCTGCCCGTCAGCCGTGTCCGCCAGACGGGACTCGTGCAGATCAAACCGGACGACATCGTTCAGGTGCACCTCGAAGTCCCCGGCATTCTCGACAAGATCAAGGTCAAGGAAGGTCAGGAGGTCAACAAGGGAACGGTGCTCGCCGAGTTTCGCAGTCCGGAACTGGATAACAAGGAAGCCGACAGCCGCACGCAATTCAGCATCAAGAACAAGCTGCTGCTGGCCTACGACAAGCAATTGCTGGACACGCGCGATCCCAAGGAGCGGTTACAGGTTCAGAGCAACCGCAAGCGCGCCTGGGAAGAGCGCGAGGAAGCACGGCGACAGCTGGAGGTACTGGGTGAGTCGCGCCGACGCCTCGTGCTGTATGCGCCGCGGAAGGGAGTCGTCATGGGCTTGCCGCTGACGGACGAGCTTGGCAAGTACTGGGACAAGGACCAGGCCAGGGCGTTCTGCAGCGTCGGAGACCCCAGGTCGCTGCGCATTTTGGTCCCGCTTTCCCCCGATGAGTACGAGTTGGTGAAGGAAAACAAGAAGAACGATCCGCCGGTAAGCATCCGCGTCATTGGCCGTGACACCATGACCTGGCAAGGCAAGGTCAGTTTCTGGCCCGTCTCCGAAGCCAGGGACGTGCCGGTCGCGCTCACCAACAAGGGCGGCGGCCCACTCGCGGTCAAGCCCGGTTCCTCGGCCGGACAGTACGCCCCGCAATCCCAAGTCTACCTCGTCGGCATCGACTTCTTGCCCGAGGGACTGGACGCCGCCATCTACCCCGGCGTGCTCGCCCAGGTAAAGATTCACAACGAATACCGCACTGGAGCCTGGTGGGTGTGGCGAGCGCTGTCATCGACGTTCGATCTGGGCCTGATGTAGCCGCATGACGATTCCGCTGCCCATCCTCGATTCCGCCGCGCCGCAGGTGGCGCTGGACCATCTCGACGATCTCTGGTTCCAGGTCGGCGGCACGGTGTGCAATCTGGAGTGCAGCCACTGCTTCATCAGTTGCAGCCCGCGCAATCACACGTTCGGTTTCCTCGACCTGGAGACGGTTCGCCGACATCTCGCGGCCTCGGTCGGGCTCGGCGTGAAGGAGTATTACTTCACCGGCGGCGAGCCCTTCCTGAATCGCGACATGACCGCCATCCTGGAACTGACGCTGCGCTACGGCCCGGCCACCGTGCTCACCAACGGTACCGTCTTCAAGGAAGACTGGCTGCGCCGCCTGCGTGCGGCCGAGGATGCGTCCCGCTACAGCCTCGAATTCCGCGTGTCGATGGACGGCTTCACGGCGGCGGAAAACGACGCCATCCGCGGCGCCGGCACCTTCGCTCGCATCCTGGCCGGCGTCCGGCACCTTTTGGACCACGGTTTCCTGCCCATCCTGACCGTGACGCAAACGTGCGACGACGACGCGGCGCGGCTCTTCGCAGGCTTCGTGAATCTCATGAAGACAAACGGCTACCGGAAGCCGCGCATCAAGATTCTGCCCACGCTGCGAATTGGCGCCGAGGCCGACCGGCAGCGCGGTTACCAGGACCATGAGCGCGTCACGCCGGAGATGATGGCCGGCTTCGACGAGCGGCTGCTGCTGTGCAGCCACGCGCGCATCGTCACCGATCGCGGCGTTTTCGTCTGTCCCATTCTGGTTGAAGCCGGCGAAGCACGAATGGGAGACACGCTGGCGGATAGCTTGCGCCCATTTCGCTTGCGCTTTCGCGCCTGTTACACGTGTCATCAGCATGGCACACTGTGTGCCAACATCCCGACCACAGGAGACTCGTGAGCATGGCCGAGCGTATCGCCGTCTTCGGCGGCATCTACAGCAATTACCTCGCCTTGCAAGCGGCGCTGGCCGACGTGCAGTTACGCGGCATCGGCGACGTCTATTGCCTTGGCGATGTCGGCGCCTTCGGCCCGCAGCCGAATCGCGTTTTTCCGCTCCTCAGAGAACACGGCGTGCGTTGCATCCAGGGGAACTACGACAATTCCATTGGCCATGAGTTACCGGACTGCCAGTGCGGCTACACGGATCCGCGCGACAATTATTTCGCACGCATCAGCTACGCCTATACCCTGGCCGGCACCAGCCGGGACAATCGCGCCTGGCTGCGCGAGTTGCCGCTCGAACGGCGTCTGACGGTGGCCGGCCGCCGCGCGCTCATGTGCCATGGTAGCCCGCGGCGCATGAACGAATTCCTCTGGGATTCGACAACATCGAGCCATTTCTTGAGGCACCTTGCCGAAGTCCATGAAGCCGACATCATCCTGGCCACGCACACCGGCATCAAGTGGCAGCGGCATTTCGACGGCAAGCACTTCGTCAATGTCGGCGTGCTCGGCCGGCCGGAAAACGATGGCACGACCAATGTGTGGTATGCCATCCTGTCCGTTGACACCGATGTAAGCGTCGAGTTCGTTCCAGTGGCATACGATCATGACCGGCTGGCCCACGAGATGGCAGCGGAGCGACTGCCGGACGAATTCATCGAGACGATCCGCACCGGCTGGTGGACGACCTGCCTGGAAGTGTTGCCCTCGAAAGAACGGCGCCGCGGACACAATTGATCGTCGCCAGCTGCGCAGGCTGCCGATTTGCGCCAGACGGCGGCGGTTGCCCTGCCCGCGCTGATTCACCAGGTTCACGACACTTCTGCGGCCTTGCTATCTTGGGCTTTTCCGGCATTTTCCCTACAGCCCATAGCATTGCACCTCCGATGAATACTGTCGTCTCACCTTCGCCTCGATTCTCAAGAATCGACCGTCCCACCAATGGAGGGCGTTACGGGTCATGTTTGCCGAACTGGGTCGGATGACGGCCAAACATCCCTGGATAGTCTGCCTCCTCTGGGTGCTGGGCGGCGCCGGCCTGGCCGCGATCGCGCCGCGCTGGGACACGCAGACCCAGGACGATGACGTCCGCTTCATTCCCGAGCGATTCACCAGCGTCCGCGCCTATCATCTGATGGAACAGGCGTTTCCGCAGGACGTGATGGCCAGCAACCTGGTCTTTGTCGTCGAGCGCGACGAGGCGCCGCTCTCCGAGGCGGATCTCGCACTAGTCGATGCCATGGTCAAGGACCTGGACAAGCTTCGCCAGGACGCGCCTGAGCTAAAGCTCGGCAAGGTGGATAGCTACAGCGACGGCCTCGTCGGCAACCGGCTTCTCAGCTACGATCGCAAGTGCACGCTCGTGAAGCTGGCGCTGAGCACGCCATACCTGGCGCTGGCCACGGCGGATAGCGTGGATCGGGCTCGCGAGGCCGTGATCAAACGCGTGCAGACGGCCGGACGCAACGCGCCGAAGGTCTACTCGACCGGGGCCGCCGGCGTCGGCCGCGACCTGACGCGAACCTGCGCCACCAGCCTCGACAATACCACCATCGCCACCATCGTTCTCGTTGTCGGCATCCTGTTGCTCGTCTACCGGGCGCCGCTGCTGGCGTTGATTCCGCTGGTCACCATTGCGTTCTCCGTCTGGGTCGCGCTCAACGTACTCGCCCTGCTGACGCTTCTGCCGGGAGTGCACCTTGTCAACATCAGCAAGATCTTTGCCATCGTGATCCTCTATGGAGCGGGGACGGACTATTGCTTGTTCCTCATCAGCCGCTATCGCGAAGAGCTGGAAGCGGGCAAGCAGGGCATCGAGGCGCTGGCGGCGAGTGTCGGCGGCGTCGGCGAGGCGCTGGCGGCGAGCGCGGCCACTGTCATGGTCGGCCTCGGCCTGATGGGACTCGCGGAGTTTGCCAAGGTCCGTTACGCCGGTCCCGCCATTGCCCTCAGCCTCGGTGTCGCGCTGCTGGCGTCGCTCACGCTCACCCCGGCTCTGTTGCGCCTGCTGGGACGGGTCGCCTTCTGGCCCGTGGGCATGCCCGGACCGTCCCGGCATCGACTGCAGCGGCAGTTGCGGATCCAGCGTCTCGGCTTCTGGGACTGGGTCAGCCACCGCGTCGCCGCCCGGCCCGTCATCGTCTGGCTCGTGGCCATAGCCATCCTGGTGCCGCTGGCAATCATCGGCCTGCGCGTCCAGCCCAACTACTGCGCCACCAGCGAGCTGTCCAGCGAGTGCGACAGCCTGAAGGGCCTGGCGGCGATCAAGCGCCACTACACTGCCGGCGAGATCGGGCCGGTCACCGTCTTGCTGGTCTCCAGGACCGCCTGGAACAGCCGCGAAGGCCGGCTCGAGGTCGATCATCTCAGTCGTGGCTTCGGTCTGCTCGACAATGTCGCCGAGGTCCGCAGCTTCACGCAACCCATGGGCGCTCCTTTTCCGGACTTGACTCCCGATCCGAACGGCGACGGTTTCTTCCATCGACTCCTCGTCTACTTGCAGCCGAGCATCGAGAGCTACCTGGAGAGTCTGCGCGACAAGGCCCGGCAACATTACGTTGCTCAGATCGCCGACCAGCCGAGCACCGGCGACGCCGAGGAAGCGGAGCCAGAGGTGAGCAGCCCGGCCATCAAGGACGGCCGGTTCGTCACGCGCATCGATGTCGTGCTGAAGTCCGATCCATTCACCAGGCAGAGCGGCGAAACGCTGCGGACGATCAGGACCTGGCTGGACAAGGAACTGCCGCGCTCGACGCTGCTCCCCGAAGCGCCGCAGTCCGAATGCTTCGGCGTCACCGCCAACTCCCAGGACCTGGAAGCCCTGACCGAAGGCGACCGTTTCCGTGTCAACAGTCGGGTCATCGCCGCCATCTTTGTCATCCTGCTGATCCTGGTGAAAAAGCTCGCCATTGCCGGCTATCTCCTGGTGACGGTGATGCTGAGCTATTTCGCGGCACTCGGCGCCACGGTGCTGTGCGGCTACTTCTGGGCGGGCGCCCCGCTGCCGCACGTGGACTGGCGCGTGCCATTCTTCCTGTTCACGATCCTGGTGGCCGTAGGCGAGGATTACAACATTCTGCTGGTAACGCGAGCGATCCAGGAGCGCAAGCGTTACGGCATGGTGGAGGGCATGCGGCGGGCCCTGGCCCGGACCGGCGGCGCCATCACTTCGTGCGGCCTCATCATGGCCGGCACCTTCGCCACCCTCATGCTGGCCGGCCTGAACACGCTCATGCAGATCGGCTTCGCCCTCGCCTTTGGCGTGCTCATCGACACCTTCCTCGTCCGCCCCTTCCTCGTGCCGGCCTTCGCGATGCTCTTCTGGAGCACGGATGAGTCGGCCCCCCGCCGCAAGACCTGGCGAAAACACCCCGGCCCCAAGCAAGCCAGTCCCGCCTGGAAGCACGCGGCGTGAGCCTGGCAGTCACACGTCAGACTTGCCTCAGACGCTCGCCACGTTCCCTGCGCGGCATCATTCACGATCTGCACGTGGGCATGCAGGCGAAGCGGCATACAATACCTGGCAGGAAACTCGGACAGGAGATGCGCAGGCCGGGGAGCCAGCTGCCATGATTTTCACTTGTTCCTGCGGCAAGAAGTTGCGGATCCCCGAGGAAAAGATAGGCAAGAAAATCCGCTGCCCTTCATGTCAAGAGGTACAACTCGTGGCTGCGGAAGGGAACGACGGCGAACCCGCGCGCCGGCGCGCCGAGGATGTCCAGGAACTTTCAGATCCTCGCAAGCGGCCGCCATCGAAAGCCGCCAAAACCGCTCGAAGGAATCGAGACGACGTTGACGTTGAGGATAACGATGACGAGGGGGACGACGATGATGATCGTCCGCGAAAGAAGAAGAAGAGGAAACAGCCCAAGGCAAGCCTGTTCAACGCCCGCAACCTCATCGGTGGCGGCGTTCTCCTGGGCTGCCTCATCGCGCTGGTCATTGTTCTCATTGTTCGATTCTCCCCGTCAGCCGACGACAAGACCGCCAAGGGAAAGCCGGCTCCGGTGCCGCCGGTTCGCAAGGTCAGCCTGGGAAATGGCAACCCCGAATTTGAGAAGATGGCCTCACGGCTGATCGGGCAATGGGTGGATTCGGTCGCGGGAAATACCACCTATGATTATCGCTCCGATGGAACTTTCACTTTGTTTGTCAAGAACCCCGCGGCAACTGTCACCGGCACCTGGAAGGTCGTGGGTGTTGGGCTGGACAGCGCCAAGCTTCGACGCGACGGCTCTGTCCCAGCTGCAGATTTCTTCAAGCCCAACGACTCTCCCATCGTCTACTTCGTGGGAGATGACCAGTTGAAACATACCGATTCGGCCGGGACGGTTACGATTCCATTTCGCCGGGCATCCGTGGATCCGAAGATCGCCAAGCCGCCGCTGGAGAAGCCCAATGCAATAGTCGAAACCTCAGCCGTGGCGCTCGGCACGCAAACGCTTGACAAAGGCCCGGACGCGATGGATCGTCTGTATGCCGGCAAACGAGTTCGGGTCACCGGCAAGGTTGAGTCGGTGCTTGACGAGATTGTCTACCTGGAGACTGGTTTGCGGCACAAGGAAGGACAGCCTGTGAAAATTGCGATGTACTTTGGCGACAAGTCGGAAACCCGCTCGGTCAAGCACGGAGCCTCGGTCGTCATTGAAGGGAATTACAATCTCACGGGCGTCTTCGGCCCGGGATTCAAGGGCTGTCGCTTGATTTCGACTTCCAACTAGATGGCCATTTCGCACGCCCGGCCGGGCAACCGAGGCGCACTCCTGTCGAGCTTTCGTGATACAATCATCTCATGGCGGACATTGGCCGTGAGCAGCTGGCCGGCTACCTGGATGATGCGCTGGGCGATGCCGAGACGGCGCAGGTCGAGCAGGCGCTGCGCGAATCGGAGAAGCTGCGCAGCGAGCTGAAGCTGATGATGCAGGAGCGCGATCGCGGCGAGCATTCGCTGGGAGCGATCTGGCGACGGCACCGGCTTTCTTGCCCGGGGCGCGATCAGCTGCGTGCCTATCTCCTCAAGGCCATCGACGACGGCCTGCGCGACTACATCGACTTTCATCTCGACACCGTCGGCTGCGCGTTTTGCCAGGCAAACCTGGCGGACCTCAAGTCCCGGCATGAGGAGCCGAAGACGCGCGTCGAGAAACGCCGCCGCAAGATGTTCGAGTCGAGCGCTCCCTATCTCGAGCCGCCGCGCCGGAAGAAGAAGCCATGAGCGATGCGCCCGGCCTGCTCGCACGCTGGTTTCGGCTGCGCGACCGCAAGACCACCCTGCGGACCGAAGTGCTGGCGGGGGCGACCACCTTCGCGGCCATGGCTTACATCATCGTCGCCAATCCCGCCATTCTCGAGCATGCCGGCATCCCGCGCGGCCCCAGCACCGTCGCCACCGTCCTCACATGCGTCTTCGGCTGCCTGCTCATGGGGTTGTACGCCAACTTGCCGGTGGCCGTCGCTCCTTACATGGGCGAGAACGCATTCATCGCTTTCGCCCTCGTGGGCATCGGCTGGGAGAAGCGGCTCGGCTCGGTGTTCGTCGCCGGAGCCATCTTTCTGGTGCTCACGCTACTTGGGCTGCGGACCTGGCTGGCCCGGGCCATCACGCCGAGCATGAAGCACAGCTTCGCCGCCGGCATCGGGCTGTTTCTGCTCTTTTTGGGCTTGTGGCAGACCGAGATCATCGTCGGCAGCCAGCCCATGCCCTTGAAGATCGGCGACCTCGGCGAGACGAAAGTGCTGCTCGCAATCGGCGGCTTCGTCTTCATGATGGCGCTACTTTACTGGCGCGTTCCGGCGGCGATCCTGCTCGGCATGGTGCTCACGGGGACGCTCGGCTTCGCGCTGGGCGAAGGGGCCGTGCCGGAGCGCATCGCCGCGGCGCCTTGGAGCGACGAGTACGATCTTGGCCGGATCGCCGGGCATCTCGATATCGCCGGTGTGCTGGATATCAACTTCCTGCCGATCCTGCTCACGCTGGTGCTGATCAGCTTCCTCGACACGCTGGGGACGTTGCTGGCCGTTGCCGCCGAGGGCAAATTACTGGATGAGGACGGCAACCTGCCGGACATGCATCAGCCGATGCTGGTGGATTCGCTTTCATGTGTGTTCGGCGCCGTGGTGGGCACCTCGACCAGCGGGGCCTATATCGAGTCGGCCACCGGCATCCGCGAGGGTGGCCGGACTGGGCTGACGGCGCTGACCACGGCCGGGCTCTTTCTGCTTGCGTTATTTTTCATCCCGCTCTTTCAACCGCTGCAAGAGATGCGCTATGCGTACGGGCCGGCATTGATCGTCGTCGGCTTCCTGATGACGGCGGCGTTTCGCAAGATCGATTTCGACGATGTCAGCGAGGCCGTGCCGGCGGTGGCGACGGTGGCACTCATGGTCTTCACCGTCAACATCGCCAACGGCCTGACGGCCGGGATGGCACTGCATCCGATCCTGAAAGTGCTCACGGGCCGCTGGCGCGACGTTCATCTCGGCGGCGCGATCCTCGGCGTTGCCTGCCTGGGGTACTTCGCATTCGGCCTGCCGCATTGAGTGAAGCTGCCGGCAAGACAGCTCTTGCGTTCGTCGGGCAGGCACAAATAGAGCTTGCCCGGGACGACTCCATCCATTTCCATGCCGAACTCCAGGTGCATCGCGTAATTCTGGGAATTCACGTTGAGCACCGGTGCTTTCGTCGAATTGATGTGGAAGTGAATTGCCGGGCGACCTGGGCCCTGGGGATCCTGGGAGCTGATGAGAAACGACTTGCCGGCGATGGCCTCGCCGGCTTTCAGGTGCAGGAACATATGGATCCAGTCCTTGCCACTCCACAGCGACAGGCCCGTATTCAGCAGCTGAATTCTGTCCTTCACCACAGAAATCCGTCAACTGGTTACCACGACTTTTTTCCGCCAGTCCATCCCTTTCACAGCGCGGTCGTCTTCCCATGTCAATGCCGAAAGCCCTTCGACGGCGGCGGCGATCTGCGCCACCAGTTCCTCGGCGCGTGAGGGCGGAGCCCCGGTGAACTTGGCCAGGTGGATCATCGACGCCAGCTCGCGCACCCACGACAGCGTGCCCAGCAGGTCGGCATACGTCCGTTGCCGGACCTGCCGGAGGCGTTCGATGTTCTGGCGAATGACCTCCTGGCTGGCGCGCAGCCGATCGCCGGGGTCGATCGCACCGGGGAGGGCGAGCGGTTCGCCGGCCAGCGCGTACTCAGGCCTCTCCAGGAGTCGATCCATGTCGCGGATGCGCTGGGCCTGGCTGGTCCAGGCAGAGCGAAGTTCGAGCAGCCGTCCATTCTCGCGGGCCAGCACGTCTTCTGCCCAGCCATCCAGGCTCCCTAACGCGTGGTCCAGTTCGCTATCCACCTGTGCGATGATCCGGCCAAGGTCGTCAGCAGCGGCGGGTGGTATGTCGCCGGTTTCAGGGTCACCGGTCGTGGTCGCCTGGCGTGAGAGCAACACCGGCAGGTACATCGGCCAGAAGAGCAGGGCCGAGACAACCTGAAACCAGAGTGCCGCGTATGTACGGCGCCGCGCGGTCAGGTACACGGCGCCGGCGACGCCGGCTCCCGCTCCCGCCATCAGGTGCAGCATGAGCAGTTGTCCCAGCGACATCTGAATTCCCCCAGACATGCGAGGTTCATGGACGCATGTCCGCTACGTCGTCATTCCCAGCGCGAAGAACTCCCACAGGCGGTAGATCATGATCGGCAGCACGGCAGTGTAGACGGCCGCCCAGGACAGCGTCAGCCGTCGCAGGAAGCAGCGGCGCTTCGAGCAATCGGGCTGGCCGCCGACATCGTGTAAGTCCATGATGCCTTCGTAGATGGCCCGCAGCCCCCACAGCCCTGCAAGGAACGGCAGCATCAGGCCGATCTTGATCATCCATTGCAGCTCGGCTTCCGGCGCCGCCAACACCACCCCGCCAAGCACCACGGTCACGTAGATCGGCAAGATGCCGAGGAGCATGATCGAGTTCGCCGCGGTTCCCTTGGCAATGAGGCTGACGATCTGCAGCCAGGTCAGCCGCACTCCTGCCAGCAGGCTGGAGAAGTAGAAGCTCGGCAGGCACACGCAGGCCGCCAACACGATGCCGAGATTGTAAGCCAGCAGCAGTCCCAGCCCGCTGCCGTCCTGCCAGCCCGCCGGCGGCAACCTGATCAGGCGATCGGGATCGCTATCCTGCGGCGCCAGGTTGATCACCAGCAACATGATCAAAGAGTAGGCCAGGTAGCTGGCCTGAGCGATGAACAGGAAGCGCGGCAACAGCTCGCGCTGGTTTTCCGGTACCCGGTTCAGCTCGTCCACGCGCGACTCGTCCTTGAGCAGCAATTCGACCAGGTGCATGGTCGAATGTTCCTCCAGGGACGACTCGTGGTTCGTGGGCGCTGCCGGCTTTTCAACGACACCGATGGTCATGTCAGGCTCCTCAGGAGAACTGGAACAGGCCGAATGCGTAGAACAGTTCGGCGCCGATGGCCCCGACAAGGGCGAGCCACAAGGCCGGGACCCGGCCGCGGCTTGGCTCCAGCCGGGCCATCACGCGGCTGAAGACATCGATCATCGCCACGCCCACGCCGGCGAACACGATGAGATTGATGAGCAACACCACGGGCGCGTACGGCAACGCCACCGAGAAGAACACGTTGATCGGAATGGAAGCAATCATGGCGAGCCCGCCCCAGCTGGTCGTGACCAGGGCGGCGAGAAAGGTGGTGCTGGCCCGCAAGCGCGATCCGGTGAGACTGTTGAGGATGTACAGTGCCGGCAGCGGCAGCGACCAGGAAACGCCGGCCGCCAGCGTGCAGGCCAGCCCGCACTCCAGCATGCGCTGCACGCCGCCGAGCAAGCCCATGGTCATCCCGTAACTCAGGGTGCCGGCGATGGCCGTCGCCGCCAGTGCCGCGAACACCCACCATGGATATGGCGACCCGATGCGCTGCCAGCGCCATGCGAACCCCTCCGGCTCGCGCAAGGCATGGCCAATATGCTCCAGGCTTTCGCGAAACATGTGCTGATTCCTCCCATCTGCAATGGTCGCCGTCACCTTCGCCGCGCCCCATACCTGCACCGCAAGATGGCGCCGTGATTAACTAAGGTTTTGCAAAGCTGCAGCTGGCCTTGTCAAAATGGGCAATTTCGTTCAAATTCCTGGTAATTTCACATGGCGCACGACGACCACGGAGGGTCCGGTCATGCCAGGGATTGTCGAGTTCCCCCAGGTAGTTGCAGAAGCCCAGG
>Ga0194132_10002516_pt1 | contig 34131 bp, 35 predicted proteins | sample TA2KigOf80mmetaG_FD_148612 | JGI IMG/M metagenome (GOLD analysis project Ga0194132, IMG submission 148612) | Freshwater microbial communities from Lake Tanganyika, Tanzania - TA2015054 Kigoma Offshore 80m | ecosystem: Environmental > Aquatic > Freshwater > Lake | place: Tanzania: Lake... | reverse complement strand
GCGCTTGGAGGTGGTGCGCCGTTCGGCAGACGCCAAAGGCTTTACCGTGTTGCCCCGCCGCTGGGTGGTGGAGCGGTCCTTCGGTTGGCTGGGGCGCTAGCGGCGCTTGTGTCGGGACTTCGAACATACCACCGTTTCCAGTGACGCTATGGTGTACTTGGCCAGTATCCGGCGCACGCTGCGGATGGTGACGACGGAAAATACGAATTAAAAAACACTTTCTTAATACTTTACGCACCAGATCGTCCATGTTCCCCAAGCTGTAGAGTGACCGAACTCTGTCGTAATTGCAATGCCGCAGTTCTCTCAGCTCCACCGTGAGAGTTGAAAACTCAGCGAGCTAGGGTGGCGATTCCTGCGACTCTTTTGCCTCTGGCGTGGACTTCCTCTGACTGGTCTGCTACACAACGAGCGGGTACAGAGTCGCATGTGGCGTACGCTATCGTTTCGTACTTCAATAGCTGCGGTGTTGGCACTGCTGTCTCTTGCTCCGCCGTCGTTGGGTTGGCGTGGGGTGATCGACTGTGCTCGACGCTGCCAGCTCGCGGCTACCACCGGCGCGCATTGTCCGCTGATGTATGGCGTCCATCACAGCACCTCGCGTCATCACTGTCATGAACAGCAAACCACAAAGCATACTCCTGCGTTGCGCTGCGCCTGTCCACAGTCGTCTTCACCCACAGCATCGCCCCCTGAGGGGACCCATTTCCTTGTGCCACCGGCATATCGACTTCTGACGGTTTCCACGAATCGCTTTGCGGTCCTGGAACCGCATCTTGTGATTCTCTTTTCTATTATCCCGCCTCCCGATCCCCCTCCTCGCCTCGCCTCGCTCCATTCCGCGTAAGGTCCGCAGTTTCATGCTCTTCAGTTGATGGTAAACGTCCGTCTGCAACCGCAGTCGGGTGCTGGACCGTACGCGCATAGACATTCTCACGACGACGTTTCGCTGGCTGACAAGTGCGTTGCAAGCGACTTTGCTCACATGCGGCGGTCGATTACCGCGAAACGCATCAATATCACGGACTATTCGGGCAATAGCACCGGAGCGGCTATGTATCATATTCGTTTAAGAACGGCAGAACATCGGGCACTGACACACGCCTTAGAAACGACTGCGAATCAACGTCTACAACGCCGCTATCAGGCCGTGGTGATGGTGCATCAAGGCTACTCGCGCCAGCGTATTGCGGCTGACCTTGATATTCACCGCACGACTCTCACCCAATGGTTACGAAAATATCGCACCGGCGGGCTCACCAGTAACAACACACAATGGAGAACATATCGATGAAGACACTACGAAAACAACAACTTGTGATTGGTACCCTGCTCGCCCTCGTCGTGAGTAGTTTCCTACACGCTGGCTATGCTATAGGCGAAGAGCAAAAGGGCGTGGTGCAGCTCCCTGCAGTGACCGTAGAAAGCAGTGCAGAGGTGCCAGAGCGCACTCGTACCGAAGAGCAAGCACGCAAAGAATTACAACGTACACCCGGTGGTGTTGCGCTGATCGGCTCCCAAGAGATTCGTGAAACGCGAGCGACTGCTTTGCAAGACGTTCTGGACTTCGTACCGGGCGTCATGGTGCGACCGCGCTTTGGCAATGTCGCCGACGAGAGTCAGATTTCCATTCGTGGCTCAGGGTTGCGCAACAACTATCATCTTCGCGGTTTAACGCTGTTGATTGATGGGTTCCCCTTGAACAATGCCGATGGCTTTGGGGATTGTGAAGCGGCGGAGTTACTCGCCACTAAGCGCATCGAAGTCTACAAAGGCGCCAATGCCTTGCGTTTTGGCGTGAACACTCTGGGCGGAGCAATCAATTTGGTCACACGTACTGGAGAAGACAATCGACCGTTTGAGCTGCGCACGGAAGGCGGGTCATTCGGATTCATGAAGTATAGCGTGGCAACAGGGTATACCTCCGGCCCTTTTGATCTCTACCTTGGGTTGACCCATACGAGCCAGGATGGCTATCGTCAGCACAGCGAGTTGACCCGCCGACGCGCGTATAGCAGCTTTGGCTATCGTCTTGCCAATGGCACGACGCTACGACTTGATTTGAACTATACTCGGAGTGACCAAAATATCCCTGGCGCGCTCACCCGCGAGGAGTTCAAGCAGAATCCACGACAACGTAACCCCAACAATGTCGCCGCCAAAGAAGCGCGCGATTTTGATTATTATCGCGGGGCTTTCACGGCTTCGATTCCTTTAAGCGACACCCAAACCCTCGATTGGTTTACGCACCTCAATGATCAGTATCTCGAACATCCGCTGAGTTTTGCCGTTATCAATCAGAATACCTACAACTGGGGTTCAGAAGCACGGTATCAGCTGACCGCCCCCATTGCGGGTTACAAAAACCGGCTCACGGTGGGGCTGCAATACCATCAAACACGCCAGGTTGAGCAATGGTTCGAGAATGTACGTGGCAATCATGGGGCGAAAGGCCGCGATCAAATGAACAAAGCCACGTCCATGGGCCTCTATGTCGAGGAACAGCTCAGCCTGACTAATAGCTTTATGGTACTTGTCGGCGGGCGTTTACAGTATGTGCGCCGTGCGATTGATGACGCGTTCCTTGGCGACGGCAGCAGTTCGAATTCCATCGAGTACGTGGACGTGTCCCCAAAAGTCGGCTTTGTGTGGAACGTGCATCCCACCGTACAAGTCTACGGCAATGCCAGTCGCGCTTATGAACCACCATTGTTGCTGGAAATTACCTCGCCAGGACAGCTCAGCAGTGACCTGCGTTTGCTGAATCCGCAAAAAGCCTGGCAATTCGAGATTGGTACACGTAGCACCACGAATGAGTGGCTGTGGTGGGACATGGCGGTGTATGACATCGAGTTGTGGGATGAGATTCAGAACGTCAATATCCAACCGTTTCCCAACGCGCCGTTTACCATCCCGCGCTTTCGCAATATTGATCGTTCGCGTCATCTCGGCGCAGAATTCGCGGTGGACGCGCTCCTGGTCAAAGATGTGAACCGCTTGCTTGGAGGATACACACTGGGTGATACGCTGCGGCTCCGCACGGCCTACACGTGGTCACATTTTGTCTTTGTTGACGACGTGAACTTTGGCAACAACGATATTCCTGGCGCGCCAGAGCACGCGTTGTATAGCGAACTCCGCTACAACAATCCGCTGGGGTTTTGGTTCGCGCCCAATGTGCAAGTGATTCCCACGGGCTATTTCGCCAATAGCGAGAACACGGTCCGCACCAATCCCTACACCCTGGTCAATTTGCGCTTCGGCTACCAGTATAAGCCGTGGAACCTCGACCTCTTCTTTGAAGCCCGGAATCTGATCGACAAGGACTATATGTCTGGCGTGATTGTTGATGATGCCAACGGCCGCTTCATCGAACCGGGTGACGGACGTGCATTCTACGGTGGGATCAGTTATCGCTGGCAGTAACGGAGAAGCGAATGCGCATAGCTCACCGCCGCAGTGCTTCTGCCCTGTGGCATCTGTTGATCGTGTGTATCACTTGTCGTGCGCTTGGTGGCATGACGGCGGCAGCACAGTCGTCGTCATCAGCCTCCCAGCCGAGTACAACCTCAGCCTTCGTCAACGGCCAGTGGTTCAATGGCACAGAGTTCCGCACTGAGACTGTGTATATCGTGAACGGTCGCCTAACACGGATGAAACCACACCGTGTTGATGTCGAGAGGGACCTCACGCAGGGTTTTGTCATCCCGCCCTTCGGCGAAGCCCATAACCATAACGTCGAAGGAGCATGGAACATCGACGCCGTCATCCAAACGTACCTGAAAGCCGGCGTCTTCTACGTCAAGAATCCGAACAACATTCCCGACTTCTCCGAGCAGATCCGTGACAAGATTAACCATCCAACCAGTATGGATGTTGCCTTTGCCAATGGCGGACTGACCACCTCTGGCGGCTGGCCGATTGCGTTATACGAGCACGTGTTACGCACGATGCGGTATGCCCCGGTGGTCGGGGAATTAGCGCCGGGCTGGTTTGCCAACCGCGCCTATTTCATCATTGATAGTGAAGCCGATCTACGTGAGCGGTGGCCGCAGATCATGGCGCGCAAACCAGACTTTGTGAAAGTGTACTTGGCGTCTACAGAAAACTTTGAGAAGCATCGCAATGCCGCTGATCGGCACGTTCGGAGAGGAGTGAATCCGCTCTTTGTCCCCATGATTGTCGCCAGAGCTCATGCAGCAGGATTACGGGTGTCCGCGCATGTCGAAACTGCGAGTGATTTTCATGTCGCACTGGTGTCCGGGGTCGATGAAATCGCCCATCTCCCTGGGTTTGCCATCACGAGTCCAGCGCAGGCGCAGCAAGCGCACATCAGCGATGACGATGCCGCACTCGCAGCCAAGAATAACGTGACCGTCGTCACCACCACACGACTGAGCCACACCTGGCATGGCGGCGAACATGGACATGCAGGTGGGCACGGTCAAGACAAGGCATTGCTCGTGTCAGCGATAGAAGGACAGCAAAAACAGAACTTGCGGGTACTCCACCAGCACGGCGTTAAGCTCGCCATCGGCAGCGACCACGACGAGACGTCGGTCCCAGAAGCACTGAACCTGCACCGCTTGGGCGTATTCGATAATCGCACCCTGCTGAAAATGTGGACAGAGGCCACGCCGCTGGCAATCTTTCCAGGCCGCGCGATTGGCTCGCTCGCCGAGGGCCAAGAAGCCAGTTTTCTCGTGCTACGTTGTAATCCGCTTAATGATTTTGCCTGCGTGGAGCAGATCACGCAGCGCGTGAAGCAAGGGTCTGTACTTACCCTACCAACCAACTGACGGGGTAAGTGCTCGATTCATCACGACAAAGGAGTTTCCCATGATCTGGCTAATTATATTCACACTTCTCTGCCTGCAGGCGGCGGCCACGCACGCCGCAGAACTCACCCGTGGTGCACGAGCCGAGTTCACACATGCCGGGAAAGGGCACGAAGTGGAACTGTCAGGCACGGCGGTCGCTGCTGGTCGAGACGGTGACGTATTTATGGCCTGGGCGCGGCACGACGACCACACCAACAATCTCTATGTCACGCGCTTTACCAAAGACGGCAAAGGCACTGAAGTTGTCCGCGTCAATCCTGACGGCATGGCCGTCGATTCGCTGCATCAATCGCCTGATATTGCGCTCGGAACAAACGGTGAGATTTATGTCTCTTGGTCCTCAGCCAAAGCTAAACCAGAAGGGACCTTGTTCGCCTCGGATGTGCGCCTCTCGCGCTCGCTTGACGGCGGACAACGCTTCGACAGCCATCTGCGTATCAATGAAGATCGACCGATTTCTCATTCGTTCGAAGACCTGGCAGTCACTGTGGACGGAACCGTCGTTGTCTCCTGGATTGATACACGCGAAGGATGGGACAAAGCGGGGACCTATCTGGCCCGTGTTGGTCAACAAGGATCACAGCTAGAGAAGGTCGTCACCCTTGGTGGTAACACCTGTGTGTGTTGCCGCTCGCATGTGACGACTGGTCCCAACAACACCGTTGCGGTCCTCTGGCGCACGGTATTCCCTACGGATATTCGTGACATGACGGTACGTCTCTCCAGCGATGGCGGTCTCTCGTTCTCGCCAACTACACGTGTGCATAAAGACCGCTGGCAGCTCAACGCCTGTCCGCATCGAGGCGGGACGGTCGGCATCGACGCGCAGGGGCGTGTGTACACGACCTGGTACACCGAGGGCGCCAAGCAACAGCCAGCAATACTTTTTGCTACGTCCAAGGATGGGAAACGGTTCTCCTCACCACTGCGCCTTGATACCTCACGTGGCTCGGTTCCCGATCACGTGCGTATGGCGACCGATCCGGCTGGACGCACGGTCGTGGTCTGGGAGGACTCTACCGCCGTGCATCGTCGAGTCCTGATGCGCTATACGACTGACGGCGGGCGCACATTTAGTGCCGTGCAGAGCCTGTCCCCAGCCCTCAAAGCCTACGCTCCAGATCTCACCGTCTCGCCGAGTGGCGTGTTCGTCATCGCCTGGCATGAAGAGCAGTTCCCATTGACTAAGACGATCATCCAGACCATACAGTTACCTGACCGCTAATACAGACAAGAAAGCGGATGCAGCAGTGTCTCGTCAACGGTGGCAACCACTGGGATAGTCGGTCCGCTGCCAACATCCAAACCTGTGGCAACGGTCGTAAGCATGAAGGGAACATCTGCGCACGCAGCAACAGAGTGAGCGCCACGTGGAGACCCTGAGAACAAACACTCTCCAGTCTCGAAGCTTTGTCGTCGCCCTGATCGGCATGTTTGTCCTGTCGCTTGGGCTCCCACGGGTTGGCGCGCTGCGCCATGACCATGCGGGCGGCGAGCACGCGCACGTCCATGCTGAATTCGCTGAATCTCCAGCCGCCCTGCTCCACACCCATCGTGATGATCCGGCATCACAACATTCGCATCCGCAGCCACATGTCCATCACGACCACGCCGCCCACGACCTCCATAACCGCTCGCACTCACACGCACACGCGCATCATCACAAAGTCACGGCGAAAAAAGAGCGTCCCGCAAAAGTCGCTTTTCACCAACCAAAAACTTCGCCTGGCATGCACTGGCATGCGGTCAATGTCTTCCAGCACGCTACTGCCACGCAGCTCGCGCTGCTTCTTCCAACACTGTCAGCTCCTCCTTTGCCAGTGTTGGTCCACACGTTTCCGTTCCTCCGCATTCTGCCGGTCTGTCAACCCCGTGCTCCTCCCAGCGCGACGCATTCCTTGTTTATCTAACTGATAGTTTGTCGATTGAGTCGGCGTTGTCACCACTGCGTCTGCGCAGGGGCGCGTCCGGCTCACGTCAACCCATCGAAAGGAATCACTATGCACGTGATACAGCGGATGTGCGTCCTGGCCCTGGTAGCGCTCGTCTGTGGACCCGTCTGGGCTCAGGAACGTACGGCCAATGACAAGGACGAGAAAGTCGAACAGTCCAAGCAACACTCGACAGCGGAACTGCAACTGGCACAGGCTGCAGCGAATGCGTCGGCTAACCCTCGCATGACCACCAATACAGCTCCACCCACCACGCGATTGGAAGGACTCACAGTAACCGAGCGGCGGCCTACACAAGCCGCATCATCGGAAACGATTCGCGCCCGTGACTTGAAGTTGCGACCGCATACTACGACACAAGAAATTCTCAATAACCTCCCCGGCCTCGTGGCTGGGCAACACGCCGGTGGCGGGAAAGCGATGCAGTACTTTCTGCGCGGCTTTGACAATGATCACGGTACTGACGTCGCGCTCTTCGTCGACGGCGTGCCGGTCAACATGGTCAGTCACGCCCACGGTCAAGGGTATGCGGATCAGAATTTTCTCATCCCCGAAACTATCGAACGCGTAGAACTCTACAAAGGTCCGTATTTCGTGCCATGGGGCAATTTGGCAAACTCTGGCGCAGTCAACTTCGTCACCAGAGAGAATGCGGCAGAGAACTCGATACAAGCACTTGGTGGATTCTTCAACACCATGCGGTACACCGGTCTGGTCTCTCCCAAAATCGGCCCCATACAGAGTCTCCTGGCTGCAGAGGTGTATTTCAGCGACGGTCCCTACAAGAACCCGGAACATTACCGTCGCTACAATTTTTTCGGCAAGTTCACCCTCGATCCGACGCCTGAATCGAAACTCTCGTTCTGGTTCTCTGCGCATGACGGCGATTGGGATGCCTCGGGACAGATTCCCGTGCGTGAAGTGCATGCGCGGCGGCTCGATCGCTTCGGCTCTCTCGACCCGAGTGAAGGCGGCACGTCTGACCGGCAAAATGTGAACCTCGTTTACACGTACACTCCCAGTGCGCAAGAAAGCTGGCTGGTGCAGCTCTACGGCAGCCGCTATAAACTGAAACTCTTCTCCAACTTCACCTTCTTCCTCGGCGACCCGGTGCGCGGCGACGGTATTGCACAAGATGATAGCCGCGTCCTCTACGGTGGCCGCCTACGCTACAACCGGCTGTGGAACCTGGGCAGCATCCCGACCCAAACCACCATCGGTTTTGAAACCCGCAACGATGATGCCGATGTCGGTCTCTTTCGCCAGCAGCAACGGCAGCGATTGGCGGCGACCACGAAGGTCAACATTGAAGAACGGTCATTCAGTGGCTATCTACAACAAGAGTTTTTCCTGCGCGAATGGCTGCGGTTTCAGGTCGGGCTGCGCGGCGATTTCTTTCTCTTTGATGTCAATGATCGCTTGCCTGCTCGTGCAACTGACGCCATTCGTATTCGCGGCAACACGACCGACGGCATCGTCAACCCGAAAGCCAGTCTGATTCTCACGCCATTTCTTCACAACCCGTTCTGGCGTGAAATGGAAGTCTTTCTCAACTTCGGCATGGGGTATCATTCCAACGATGCCCGCGATGCGGTTCAAGCTGGTGGGAAACCGCTCACCCGTTCGACGGGCGGAGAACTTGGTGTCCGCACCAGACTGTGGGAGAGTCTCGATCTCTCCGCCGCGCTGTGGACACTCGATCTCGATAGCGAGTTAGTGTTCGTTGGCGATGAAGGCACAACTGAAGCCAGTGGTCCGACGCGACGCTGGGGCGTGGATTTTGAGGCGCGGTACTCCATCTTGTCGTGGCTTCTTGCTGACTTCGATCTGAGTTTCGCCGACCCACGTTTCCGTGTCAGTGGCGAGGCCATTCCGTTGGCACCGACACTGTTGATGAACGGCGGACTCACCGCGTTGCTTGATAACGGCTTCTCCGGGGCGCTCCGCGCCCGGTTTCTGGATGATCGACCAGCCAATGAGGACCGCAGTCTCGCCGCGCGTGGCTACCTGCTACTCGACGTGATTCTCCGTTACCGGTGGCAGAACGTCGAAGCATCAGTCCAGGTATTGAACCTCGCCGATGTCGATTGGCGCCAGACGCAGTTTGCCACCAATTCCTGCGTCAGGCGAGAAGTTGGTGTCGACCCGCGCTGTCCGACCGATGGTTCCGGTGAAGGCGTGGAAGACGTCAACTTCGTGCCAGGATATCCGATCACCTTGCGCGGTGGGTTGACGTACTTTTTCTGAAACCTGCGCGCTTCCTCCACACACCTCCTCACATCTCTCCCACTCGGAGTAGTGTCCCGCTCCTCCGAGTGCTATGTCTGGTAACATGCCTAGTGTGAATGGAGGGACGTATGACAGAGACGACGGAAGGACCACGACATGAACAACACGCTCCTGCGGCAGCACTCACCCGCCGCACCGTGCTAGGAAGTGCAGCGGCAGGCCTCTTTGCAGCGATGACACCCGCGTTGGCCCACGCAGAGGACCACACAAAACATGCCGCCCACGGCAAGTATCATGACCTCGTCGACGTCACGCTCAACTGCGTGGGTTGGGGGCAACAGTGTCAAAAGCATATTATGAGCTTGTTCACCTCGGGTGATACTTCCTTAGCGCTATGCTCGCTGCGCATTCAAGACATGATCACCGTATGTAACGCATTGGCCAGTCTGGCGGCGGCGGAATCTGATTATCTGAAACCGCTCGCGAGCGTGTGTATACCTGTCTGCGAAGCGTGTGAGAAAGAGTGTCGCAAACATGAACAAAAGCACGCCATCTGCAAAGAGACGGCGGACGCCTGCGCGAAGGTGGTCACTGCGTGCAAGAAGCTGGTTGCCTAAGACAGAGGAAACCCTGCTGCCAATGAAACCTGACCTGTAATAGCCCGGATCACCAAAGACTCGTTGGCTGCACCAAAACCAACTGATGCACGAGGTGGCGGTCCATTGGGTACAGCGACGTTGAGCGTCAGGCGTAAAGTTGACCTGAGAGCCGAGCCGCATTTGCAACGTATAGGCGCGACAGACGATGCCAATCAATCGAGTGACTATTGAAGAACCAGCTGTGATATACCGGGTGCGCCAGACAATCGCCTGGCGCGGAGTCTGATAATCAGTGAGGGTCTTCTGGTGGGGTCGCAGAGGAGCGTTGAGGTTAAAACTGCGGTAACAGGACACTATCGATCACGTAGATCGTGCCATTGGTCGCTTTTACCGCCTGACAGGCAATATTCGATTGATTGACGCGCCCACCATCCTCATAGACAGAGAGGAAGAGACTTTGTCCCTGTAGACTATCAACCTCTTTCGCTCGGCTCGAACGGCGTGGACGAGTGCCCATCGGCACAACGTGATACGTCAATACGCCCGTGAGCAGCTGCGTGTCGCCGACAATGGCTTGCAGCAACGGTGCCGGAATTTTGCCAAACGCGGCGTTCGTCGGTGCGAAGACGGTGAATGGGCCAGGACCTTGTAGCGCACTGACTAACCCGGCGGCTTGCAGTGCACCAACCAACGTACTGAAGTCAGCGGTTGCAACAGCCGCATCAACGATAGTTCCTTGGAATTGGACGGGATCGGTTTTTAAACACGTCCGTGCTTCGGCCGAGATGCCATGGGCCAACGCAGGCACAGCCGAACTCCACAACAGCACTCCGGCAATGAAAACAACAGCGAATACTTTGCGTAACATACAGTTCTCCTTTTGGGTAAAGCGGTTGATACTTCACGATCCCACGCTCGGCAGAGAAATGATCGCGGTGGACCACGGTCATTTCGCCTGCGATGTGTTCGATGTCTCTGACAACATCCGGCGCTGCGCATGTTTGTTTCCGTTCGGTAGTAGAATGTCGCTCCTCAACAGCGCGACAGAATCAGAGGACAGGAGAAGTCATTCCCTTCCTCGCGCTGGCAGTATTAAGATAACGAGAAAATTTCTTTTGTCAATATATTGAGTAGATTTTGAATATTTATTTTACTCGTTTCGCTTGTTGCCGTCGCTACGCTGTAGGCCGTGATTCACCTATAGTTGCTCCCGTTGCGAATGAACTATCAATCTGTGATATTCGCGTGTTCGCGATGTTGGTCGTTACTTACTGCGGTCGTAACAGGCAGTCGAGCATCATGAGTGCGAGCACCCCACGGAGTGTCCAAGCGATGGTCCGTATCCAGTTTGAGGTCAGCAAAAAGCGATGTACGTCCGCAGCAAAACCACGAGTGAGGATCTCGTGCTGCGGTACTTGCAGGAGTGCAGTTGAGCCCCAAATAATAGCCACGAGGAGAACGCCACCCCATACGTAGCTGGCTGGGATCTGCTCCGGCTTCACCAGTACGAGCAGAAAGGCAGTGACCACTTCAATGAGCATCGGCGGACCAACGACCCACGTCGTAAGGCGATTGTGGGTCGTTTCATATGCAGTGAATTGGTCCGCTCCGACCTGGGCAAAGAGCGGATAGTGAACGATCTGGACGAACCAGATGAGGCCGACCATCGTCCAGGTGGCCGCTACATGCGTTAGGAGAACAATGATCATATAGGTTTCCTCCCTCACTTGTGGATAGGTGCGCCGTTCATGCTTCGATCCTGCGACTAAATCGAACCCCGCGACATTCGTACACTCAGGCGGCAAGTTGTGAGATCTCAGCAGGTGTAGAGAGTGCCGCTTGCAGCGTTGCGACCGCAGCAGTCACCTCAGGCGTATAATAGATCGCGGAGAGCGCATAGCGCCACGGACCGTTGCGGCGTAGATGTTGTTTCACATCCTGCACCAGGTGCCAGATGCGTTTGCGGGTATGATTGCGGGTACACTTGTCGTGGACGTCCCCAAACGCTCGCTCAATCGGATTGGCCAGCGGACAGTAGGTGGTACGTAGAGCACCTCAAACCGCGGATGGGTGGCGAGCCATTGCTGAACTTTGACCGCTTTGTGAATCTTGGCGTTGTCGGCGACGACGGTGAGGTACGTAAAGAGCGGCGCGGGGTGCGTGCGATGAAGGTATCGAGCAGGTCAAGAAACAGGCCGGTCTGTTTGCGATATCACACACAGTGGATGATCGTTCCGATCGTGATATCCAAGGCACCGGCCAGTTAGCGCCTCTCATTGGTCCCGGGCGTCAGCACTTCCACTTGTTCTCCCTTGGGCATCCACTGATACCCGACCTTGGACAACACATTGAGGTCCAACTCGTCGGCAAAGAACAGCGCGGTGCCCGCGCGCAATTGCTCGAACGCCAGGCAAATCCGCGCTAATTTCGTCACCCGTTCGCGATCATCATCCCTGGCCGCGACCTTCGCGCGCTTCCATCCCCAGCCCAAGTCATGAAGCCAGTGGCGCAGAGTTTCCGCCGATACGGTAATTCCCCGCCGCACCCGCAATTCCACGGCTAACGTGACGCAACTCCACCGCGTGCGACACCATCCTAACATCCGAGGCGCAGTCTTGAGCAGGGCGCACACCGAACGTTTCAGCGACGGGGTGAGCAGGCGCAGCCGTCTTTGCTGGGGGGCTCGCTCGTTTCCTTCCTCGAAGGTGAGCGTTCCGGCCCGGTAGGCCCGGACGACCCGATACACACTGGAACGCGAACAAAAAAGCACCGCCGCCACTTCGCTCGGTGTCCGTCCAGGGCACACAGGTGTAACAAATGAAGCGCTAAGAGGTACCCATACCGGGCGCGGCGTAATTCAGCCCGCATGCGGACTTGCTCCTCCAGGGGAATCTCCACTATCGTAGGTCTCGGCACAGCAGCTCCTCACTGATCGATTCAAAGATGTCACAACTCTTGATCTATCAGCGTGTGCGCCTCTGTGCCAATCTCCTCTGGTTTGATTTAGAATGCACAGAACGAACTTCGCGAGAAACGCTGTAAAGGACCGCGGGGCGACACGCCAGTCAGCCCCGTTAGGCCAGCCGAAGCTGAGGCGCTCGGTTATGCAACAACGAGCGCAGGACCGGATCGACGCGATTTTGCTGGCAACTGAAAAGGCGCTCGTGGCGAAGGGAAATGACAGCCTCAGCATGGTCAACATTGCCACGCGCGCCGGCATCACGCACACCTCGATCTACCATTACTTCAAGTCGATCGACGAGATCCTCGTGATGCTCCTGTGGCGCCTCATGGCCGACTACTTCGAAAAGACCAAAGCAATGGTGGAGGAGGCGAATACTGTACGGGATTTGATTGAGAGTTACGCGGCAAGCAAACACCTTGCGTGGGATAAGTATCGCAATACTCCAAGCGCCCGCGGACTATACGCAAGGGCCCGTTACCTGACGACGTTGCGCAGGGTCGATGACGAATACAATAGTCGCCGGGCAGATGTAGTGTGTGCACGCTTCAGGCAATTGGCGCCAGAGGCGGATCACTGCGCGATCCGGACCACGATCGAGCTGACACAATCGTTGACCGTACCGACTTTCGACTTCGCGATGAGGCGGCCGAAACGAGAGCAGCTCAAAATCGTCGATGAATTCATCGCGATGATGAAGTCGCGGTTGATGTCCGTTGTCGGCGTCAATGCAGGAGATGAAGACTGATTGCGAGTGGCCGAGAGGGCATGATCTCAAGCGGGCGACTGCGCTTGTGATCAAGTTGTTGGGCTGCTCTCAGTTAGTTAGCTGGTTGCCTCGATACGCTCGTTGAGGAACGAGCGTATCTTCGCATTGGCCGAACGTGCGATATCGATCGGAAACGAATTGAAAGCATGAATCCCTCCTGGATAGACCGCCAGCTCGGCGTGTCCAGCCGAAGCGCACCAGCGGCTGGCCATGAACAGCGTATCGTCCAGCAAAGGGTCCAATGTCCCGACCGTGAACAGGGCCGGGGGAAGCCCAACAAGGTCGGCATAGAGTGGTGAGACGTCCGGCTCGCCGCGCAACGAATTTGGCGCGTACCAGTCATAGTATTGGTTGATGATCGGAGTCGAAAGAATCAGATTGCGCTTCCCCCAGCGGCGCGCGCTCGGCGTCATTGTGAGGTCATATGTGCCATACGTCAGCATCGCGCCGTGAAAGGATGTGACGCCATGCTTGTCGCGCAGCCGCAGCAGGGTCACCGCCGAAAGGTGGGCACCAGCTGACTCTCCGCCAATGAACAGTCGATCCGAGCCGAACTCTTGCCTGGCATTTGCAATGAGCCAAAGCGCGGCGGCCTCGCAGTCGTCGGACGCTGCAGGATAAGGATGCTCTGGCAGTAATCGATAGCCCACGCTGACCACGGCGAGTCCGGTACGCTCCGCAAGCTTTTCAAGGAACGGATCCTGATGGTCGTGCGCCCCGAACGTCCAGCCGCCGCCGTGAATGTGCAACAGCACGCCACGGGCATTGGGGGTGGCGAAGATTCGTAAGGGAATTTGGCCGACAGGGCCGTTGATGAAGCGCTCCGCACCTTTCGGCGATCTGATGATCGGCCCAAAGAAAGACGCGCCGCTCTCACGTGCTTGACGCACGACCTGCGGGGGTACATCTAGTATCGTTGGTATATTGGTGAGGGCTCGTTCGAATCTTTCATTAAAGGCCTGGGTTTCTGCGCTAACAGCTCGTGGATCGAACCACGCAGCATTGAGAATCAGACCAGAGGGCTTATGCATCGGCCAAACCTTTCTCAGAAGGAGCCTCTATGCGTACGGCTAGGATATCGATCAGTGGGTGGGACATGGCTTTCGATGCGGGAGAGGCCTTCAACAGTTTGCATTGAATAAGAGTTCATTTGGCTACCCACAATGCCTTTAGCTGTTCCGCTCAGCCGGCCCTGACGAGCACGCTTCGCTCGCTCTCGAGTACCTTGCGTACTGCAGGGCGCTCCGACATGCGCTCCTTGAAGGCCGTGTAGCTGCCGAGTTCGTTCATCGGCAGCTTGGCGATGACACCCCAGGCATAAAAGACAAGCGCATAGCAATCAGCGACTGAGAACTCTTTCCCTATGATCCAGTCCTTGCCTGTGAGCAGTGAATCGATCTCCCGGCAGTAGGTCCAGAAGTTCTTGTTGCCCATTTCCTTCACGCTCGGCTGCGCGGCGGCGTCCTCCGTGAAGCGCTGGGGATGCCTGAAGTGAGTGAATGACGGATGCACCGCATTCGAAAACCACACCATCGTCGAAATGCACAGCGCTTCTTGAAACGGATCGGTCGGCAAGAGTCCGCTCTCCGGGAATCGCCTCCCCAGATAAATGAGGATTGCAGTGTTCTCAACGAGAACGCGGCCGTCATCGATGACCAACGCCGGCACTCGGCCGCGCGGATTGATCTTGAGATAAGCCTCGACCTTGTTCTCACCCTTCTCGATAACCGTCCGCCTCTCGACGTATGGGAGTCCAATTTCTTCCAATGCGATGTGCGAAGCGGTCGAGCAAGCGCCGGGACTGAAATAGAGGGTCAGCATGGTGAATGGTCCTTAGCGAATGTTCACTGTGATGGTGCGACTGTGATCTCGAACCGTGTGGCCTCGGGCAAGAATTCCAGTGCAGTTTGTTCGGGAGTGCGTTCAGCGGTGGAGCGGATCAGTTCGTAGGTAGTGTCCATTGTTTACCTTGGCTCAACGAGCGCCGAGCAGCTCTCTTCCGGCCCAGCACGAATGCGTTCCACTCGAAATCTTATGCGGCAGTGCCACGCGAGCGATCGGACCGTCCTGGATACGCTTCGCGTCGAGCACCCAGCATTCTGAAGTTTTGGTATTTTCGTCGATCAGGAAACTGACGACGTAGCCGTCGTCCTCCTCCACTGCTCCCAGGCGCGGCGCGAACGGCGACTCGCTGCAATAGACGCCGGGCGGCAACTTGAACTCCCAGCTCTTGCCGGTTTGCAGGTCGTGTTTGACCCAGCCTTTGAACAGGAACCAGCCGGGCTCGAAGGTGCATGAGTACGCAAAGCGGTATTTCTTGCCAGCATGGCGTTGATTGAAGGTGCCAAACTCCAAGATACGGTCGTCCAGCCGCTCCTCGCGTGTCATCCCAGTTGCGAGATTGAAGCGCCAGCGCTGCAGTCGGCTCTTGACGAGATGCAGGTCGATTGTTGCCAGCATGTTGCCGAGTCCCCCGGAGGTACCCTCAGGCGGCTTAGGCAACGGATCTTCCTGGAAATAGCCATCGAGGATCACTTCGTCGCCGTCTTCGTATGCATTCACCCAATGTTGCACGTAGGTCGGCGCGGCCTCGAACCAGCGGATGCCGTCGGCCGGTCCGCGACGGGGCACCAGTGCGAAGCGTGAGGGCACATCCCAATGCATCGTCATCTTGCGACTCTTGCGGGCCACGGCCTCGGCATCGGTGAAAAGCGGCAAGTCGTTCAAGATTGACCAGTGCTCGGTGAAGGCCATGTCGTGCGGCATGCGCGGACCCGGTAGTTGCACGGGAAAGTACGTGAGAACGCGATTGTGCTTGTCGACGACTCCGTAATGCATGTGAGGCGCACGGTTCGAGTAGTTGAAGAACATGAGCTCGCCGGTGTTCTCGTCGACTCGCGAGTGAGCAGAGAGACCGTCAATCGGCACCCAGCCCTCGATTCCCAGCGTTTCCAGTGTATTCGGGTCCAGGCGGTAGCCTTCGCCACACAGGTAAAACATCGACAGTGCTTTGCCAGCGTGCACCTTGATGTCGGTACTGGATGCGTCCTTCAAAAGATCGAAGGGGCCTACTCCCGGCCGCTCCGACATGTCGCGACCGCGATCGCAGAGTCCCCTCCAAAGCGAATGCCTCGCTTCCTGCTCCGCTTGAAACCCTCGTGTGCGGACAAAGCGATTGCGATAGTCCGCTCGCCCGCGGCGGAAGTCGACCTGATGAATCATGCCGTCCCCGTCGAAGGGGAAATAGATCCCAAGCGGCTGCTGCGCTGGGTTCTGACTGTTGCGCAGGTAGATTCCATCCAGGTCCGCCGGGATCGCACCTTCAATGACGTCGAGGTCGGTTGCATCGACCTCGGTGTGCTGAGGCGTCCAAGCGCCGTTGAGGTAGGGGTGATTGCTTGGCTGTAAAGTTACGACAACTGGCGACTGTTCTCTGACGATCATTGTAAGTCTCCCCCTAACGATGGACTTGAATGTTGTGGAGCCGCCGCGGCGACACACTCCGAGATGCATTCCGCGCGCGATTGTTCAGTTCGCTTACAAGTCGCATTAGAGAGAAAAATTGACGATGTGTCAATAAATCGGAGATCGGATGAAAAGGTGTCAAAATGGCGGATTTGTCGCAAACTTTAGATGAAGACGAGGGGAATATCACTATTTGTTATCTACGCAGCCCCAAACGTAGCCATGATCGTGACCTCCATATGCTATGGCTTGAAGATGCAAAGGGCATTGCCTCGTCTACTCAGTTCATGACACTGGCTGGTCGTAGCAGGGGAGCGTGAACAGCGCATGACCTCTATCACACGACCTGTTACAGTGATTGCTGTCTCCACCTCAATTTCCTCTCGGAATGAACCCGGGAATGCCGGTCTCCACAACGGTATTAAGCCTGACCCGCAGCGTGATTCCTTCGTTCATCTCCCGCATGGCGTTTTCGGGAAGGGTGGAGACGTCAAAGTTCTCCTTCAACCTCTTGCAAATGAAGAAACTCCGATGTCACTGCCCAGCTAAATCGAACCACAGAACATTTGTACACTTTATACGAGAGCCCTTTGGCCGTGTCATTCTGAGTGCAGCGAAGAATCTCTCGGAGAGACCCTTCGTTACACTTAGGGTGACAAACCAAGTGTACCAATCTTTTGTGGACTGATTTAGGCTCAGGACTTCAGCATGAACGGGAGCGCGAGCAACACGGAGACCCGTTCACCCTGAGTCCTGAGCTTGTCGAAGGGTCGAAGGGTGGTCTGCATTCTGGCGTCTTCATCTCTAATAGGACTCGTATAGCTGCGCATTCGCTAGCGTTGCTCGAACGCTTCTTTTACCGCCTCTGCTGCTTTGCGGCCAGACTCCATCGCACCGTTGATCGAAGCGGTGCCATAGTGGTCACCACAGACAAACAGGTTTGGTCGTATCCGTACCGGATAGTCAGTGCTGACCTGGGAGGGCGGATACTGTTGCGGTAGGGCATAGGAAATACGGTAGGTCCGCAGATGTCGCCACTGATGATGGACGTCATGGCCATACCAGGTGGCAAGCTCGGAACGAACCGCTGTTTCTAGCTCCTGATCGCTCGCAGCTGGGTCTCCTAACACGGTCACGGATACGAGCGCACTCTCTGGCGGTGCATACGTCGGCGCCACTGCACTAAGAACACAGAGACTATTCACCACCCCCTGCCCGTCTCCGTTCAAGACGAGGATCGGCTCGGCGAGTGGTGGCTTCGGCGTAGCGAAGTAGAGACAGGTGACTTTCTGTGAATGTGGCACAACCTGCGTATCGAGTAACTGTGCGGCTGTCGCGCCGTCTGTCGCGAGGACGACTGCGCGCGAATGGAGCCGCTCTCCAGAATCAAGGAACACTGCTCCTTCTTGTATCCCTTTCACTCGCGTTTGAAGCCGGATCGTTTCGCGCGGAAGACTGCGCGCGAGTTGTTGGGCGATGGCTCCCATCCCGCTCGCTGGCACCGCTATCTCTCCCTGTGAGAACATGCGAAACACGAATTCGAGCATGCGACTGGTGGTCCGCAATTCACGATCGAGAAAGACTCCCCCAAAAAACGGACGAAAAAAGCGCCCGATCATCGCATCGGAAAACCCAGCGTTGATCAGTGCTGCGTGGGTAGTGGTTTCTGGCCGTTGCAGCAGCTCGTCGATCGAGCCTGCGCGTACGCGGTGCCGCAAGCGGGCAACCGCACACTTATCCCACAAGGTGCCGATGGGCGAGAAGACATGGGTCACGGCGTCGATTGGTCGGCGCCACGGATCTGCCACACGATGAAACCGTCCGTTGAAGCGCACCAACGCGCCTGGATAGAAGGATCGGAGATCGAGTGACGTGTAGTCGAGGACGCGTCGCGCCTCTGGGTAGGCGGTCAGCAAGACCTGGAACCCACGGTCAAGTAGAAATCCCTCTACGTGATCTGTGCGCACGCGGCCGCCGACAGCATCGGAGGCTTCCAAAATCTGATACGGAATCCCGAGCGCTGCGAGCCGTCGGGCGCAGCTCAAGCCAGCCAGGCCAGCTCCGACAATCAGGACTTCGGGTATGGGTGTCATGTCGTTTCCTCCGATACTGGTCCAATCAATTCAATGGCATTGCCAAAAGGGTCGCCGATGTAGATCGACTGCGTCCCATCTCGATGTCGTTGCAGTGGGCCAAGCCTGGCGGCATCTGGGGTGACGAGTGCAAAATGCGCCGGATGCTGTCCGGGCGTCACCAAGGCCAGTTGTGTGTTCGCGAATTCGAGTAACGCCCACGTCTCATCCTGATAGGCAACCGTGCAGTTGAAGCGCGTTGTGTACCACGCGACCGCTCGCGGGATGTTTGACACGACCACAGCCAGGTGATCGATCCTGTCCCGCGAAGGATGCTGTCTTTCCGGTTCCACTATTTCCCTCCTCACGGTGTCAGCAGCTCAGGCGTTCATACCTTTCCCAACACATGACGGAGCGCGCCCTCTAAGTCTGGATGGCGAAACGGATAGTAGGTGTCTTCCAATTTCTGTGGCAGCACGCGGGTGCTGGAGAGGAGCAGCTCGTCTGCCATCTCACCCATGGTCAGGCGTGCGACCGCCGCTGGTAGCGGCACGAAGGTGGGTCTACCCAATACGCGCCCCAGCGTCGCAGTGAATTCACTATTGGTGACCGGTCGTGGTGCCGTGATATTCAGCGGCCCCTGTATCGAGTCAGTAATCAAAGCATGGTGGATCGCGCCGATTGTATCGTCGAGCGTCACCCAGCTCATGTATTGCTCTCCTGTGCCGACCATGCCACCAACGCCAAGACGAAAAGGCAGCAGCATTTTTGCCAAGGCGCCGCCACTCGGACTCAAGACAATGCCAATGCGGGCCGTCACGACGCGAATGCCCTGCTCCGCCGCTGGTCGCGTCGCCTCCTCCCATGCGTGGCACACCTCAGGAAGAAAACCGTGCCCTGCGCCACTGTCTTCGTTGAGCATCTCCTCGTTACGGTTGCCGTAGTAGCCAATCGCCGAGGCACTGACCACCACTTTGGGTGGTGAGGAGAGTCGTGCCAACGCCTCGCAGAGAAGTCTGGTTCCGGTGACGCGACTGCCACGGATCCGAGCGCGCTTCTCCGCGGTCCACCGTCCGACCACGTTTTCTCCTGCCAAGTGGACGACGGCATCGAACCCTTCCAAGCGAGCAGCGTCGGTAATGCCCTGTTGTGGATTCCAGAGAATGTCGTGCGACTCAGCACGCGGCTGTGATCGCACCAAGCCAGTGACGTTGTGACCACCGGTAGTCAAAAACGAGACGAGGGCGCGGCCGATGAGACCGTTAGTACCACTCACTAAGATGTTCATGGGCTTCCCCGTATAGCGTGCATGCGCCGCAATATCGTCGCTTGTGATGCGATGCCGATAGGTAAACATTCGGTCAAGTTTCTGGCGAACAAACGAATCTCCCAACTGACCAAGGATCCCGAGCGGGAGCGTATACTCGATGTGATCTTCGAGAGAACACGCCGACGGCCCGTCTGGTGCAAAGCGATGGGTATGCGCCCAGTGGGTAAACGGGCCAGCGACCTGCGTGTCGCGGAACTGCCGTCCTTCCACATAGTCTGAATGTCTTGCCACCCACGATTGACTGATCGGCCCCATACCCATGCGCAGCACGACCAGAGCACCATCCTCAAGCCCGCCCTGCCGTGCGACCAGCTCGACCGGTTCCCACGGTGGGGTTAAGCGCTCAAAGGCGCCAGGACGGGCATGCCAGCGAAAGACCTCTTCGGCGGGTGCGCCAATCTGCGTACGACGAACGTACGTTTCCATCGTTAGAGACTCCCTCTGATACGGAGGGTGGCTAATCCACCATCAATGCCGAGTACCTGGCCAGTGACCCAGCTCTGCGCAGGATCAAGGAACCACGCGATCGCCGCCGCGACTTCCTCTGGCTCACCGATTCGTCCTAGCGGATGCATGGACATGGAACCTTTCAGCGAGGCTTCGTTTGCCGTCAGGCGAGCGGTCAACGGCGTCCGCACCAGACCAGGAGCGACACAGTTCACACGAATCTGGCGAATCGCGTAGGATGCCGCCGCTGATAGTGCAAGGCCAACAATCCCAGCTTTCGCGGCAGCAATCGCTTCATGATTCGCCAAACCAGTACGAGCGACAGCGGAAGATACAAGCACGACCGAGCCCCCCGTTTTCATCATCGCCCGTGTCGCGGCTCTGACCGTGATGAACGCTGACGTCAGGTTGGTGGTGAGCGTACTGGTCCACTCGACATCCGAGGTCAAATGGGCTGGCTTCAACAGCAGAGAACCGACACAGTTGGCAACGCCGTCAATACGTCCATACTCACTCACAATCCGTGCAAAGCATTGCTCCATCTGTTCAGACGACGTTGCATCGACTGCCATGGGTATCACGCCCAGCTCCTCAGCTAAGCCCTGAAGTTTGTCTGGATCCCGTCCCGCCGCGATCAGACAACTGCCTTTCGCGGCAAGAGAGCGACACAGCGCTGCACCAATCCCGCCAGTGGCCCCGATCACCACCTGAACAGGATTGGCGCGCTCCTTCGTCGCATACTCGTTATGCATAGTGACCTCCTGTCTCGCCAATTTCCGCGATTATTCAGACCTTATTCACGCCCCAGCGTCGCTGAATGCCACCCAGTTGCACGATCTGATAGAGTGCGGACAAACCGACGATGGTATACACAAGGTTACTCAGGGTACTCCCGCCAAGGAGCGCCGCGACCAGGTCAACGCCAAAGGCGCCGACCAGTCCCCAGTTCAATCCGCCAATTACCAGCAGGACAGCCGCTACTACATCGAGCCGTTTCATGATGACCTCCATACGACTGGTGTTGGATTCGTGTACGCCAGTCGCTTTCTGTATCGTTGAGTATAAATCGGGATTGATTTTTGTCAATATATTGCATAGATTTTGAATAATATATTTTCTTTCCCCAAGAGGCCCCATGAGCGGTACGAGAGAGGAATCCCCTCTGGCAAAGACGTTCCCCGCAGGACCCACGTGGTCGCAGGAGTCAATCACCACGTTTCTTCGGCAGATGCGCATGTGCTTCAAGCTAACGGAGGTAAAGGAATCATGAACCGCAAACACTCACACGGTGAGCAGCGAGTGCTCTCGGGTCGCTGGACAACATTTATCCGCTGGTTTGATTCCTGGGCTGGCTCTGACACGAGCGAAGAAGAGCAGCCGCGGCGCGTCGATTGGGTTCGGATCATACCATTTCTTTCCATGCACGCGATGTGCCTGGGAGTGCTATGGGTGGGCTGGAGCTGGACTGCCGTCGTCGTCGCGGTGGGACTCTATCTCGTCCGCATGTTTGCCATCACCGCCTTCTACCATCGCTATTTCTCGCATCGCACCTTCAAGACCGCACGCTGGAGTCAATTTCTCTTCGCGCTGCTTGGTACGACGGCCATCCAACGCGGGCCGTTGTGGTGGGCGGCGCACCATCGCCACCATCATCGTTACTCCGATCAACCGCGGGATCGGCATTCGCCGCTCCAGCACGGGTTTCTCTGGAGCCATAGCGGCTGGTTTACTGCACGCGCGAACTTCCCCACCAACCTCGACGCCGTTCGTGACCTCGCGAAATTTCCCGAACTGTGTTTCTTGGATCGCTTTGACAGTCTCGTCGCCCTCGCGCTGGCAAGCCTTCTCTACACTCTCGGCTCTGTGCTTGCGGCTGTCGCACCGGATTTGCACACCAGCGGGATGCAATTGTTAATATGGGGGTTCTTTATTTCCACCGTGGTGCTGTACCACGCAACCTATACCATCAACTCCCTGGCCCATCAGATTGGCCGCCAACGCTATGCCACAGGTGACAGCAGCGGCAATAGCTTCCTTCTGTCGCTCGTCACTCTTGGTGAAGGGTGGCATAACAATCATCATCACTATCCTGCGACCGTGCGCCAGGGGTTCTACTGGTGGGAATGGGATCCGACGTACTACCTGCTTAGGGTGTTCGCGTGGATGGGTCTGGTGTGGGATCTCAAACCATTGCCTCCTCACATACGCGACACCCACCGTGGCGATCTGGTTCGGGCAGCGTAAGCGTGCAGAGTAGTACACTGCGTGAAGACTGCCCCTCGCTCCAAAACCATGTCCGCCTCACCGCCCAGAAGCAACCGATGGGTCTTACTTCGCCGTCACGTATCCCACATTTTCGTGCTCATGTAGCGTTCGCCGATGTCGGGGAACAAGGTCACAATCCGACCACGGCGGAGGGTTTGCGCGATTTTCCACGCGCCATACAGATACGCGCCCGAGGACTGTCCGACGAAAAACCCCAACCGCGCGACGCGTGTGCACATCTCATAGGCATCGTCGATGCGTACCGGTATCCATTCATCGATCAGATTCTCAGCGAAAATCTCCGGCATAATGTGCCCCGGGCCGAGTGGTTTAAGTCCTTCGATCCCTGGAAACTCCTCAGGCATCACACACGCAATACGGAGCTTAGGATCATGCGCCTTGAGCCGCCGCGCCACGCCAGTAATCGTGCCCCCCGTCCCTACCCCAGCCACAAACCAATCGATGTGGCCGTCCGTTTGCGTCAGGATTTCTTCAGCAGTCGTATCATAGTGCGCCTGCCAGTTGGCCGGGTTACTGTACTGATCGCAAAAGAAATACCGCTCGGGATGTGCTGTCGCCCGACGACGCACTTCGCGGAGCGCTTCATCATAACCAGCCACCGGATCGGTCAAAATGAGCGTCGCCCCATGTGCTTGGATGCGCTGCTTACGCTCCGCGCTGGCGTTCGCCGGGACCACAAGCTCCACACGTCGACCCAGAATCGCGCCGATCATAGCGTAGGCGATGCCCGCGTTTCCCGATGAGGAATCAAGGATCGTCTTCTCTGGTGGCAGAGCACCGCTGATCACCGCTTCTGAGAGCATACGTAAGACCGAGCGATCTTTGACTGAGCCGCCCGGATTCAGAAACTCACACTTGACCAAGAGTTCGACCTGCGGCAGTTCCTGGTGAAAGAGTGGCACCGGCACAAGTGGCGTGTGGCCAATCAGGGATAGGAGTGGATAGCGACGAATGAGTTCTTGTATGGCAGCAGGATGGGACATGGTTCCTCCGTGGATACGCATGACACTGCGGCATCATGCCCGCAGCACCGCCGCGAGATACTCGCTATTGAGCTGCGCAATGTGGGATACGGAAATGCCTTTGGGACACGCGGCTTCGCAAATTCCAGTATTCGAGCACGCGCCAAAGAGTTCCTGATCCATCGCCGCGACCATGCTGGTCACGCGCTGGTCCTTCTCAGGTTGTCCTTGCGGCAGCGCCGAGAGGTGGGCGACTTTGGCGGCCACAAACAGCATGGCCGAGGCATTTGGACACGAGGCGACACACGCACCACAGCCAATACACGACGCCGCGTCGAAGGCTGCATCAGCAACTGGTTTCGCGATGGGTATGGCATTGGCGTCCGGGGCTGCGCCAGTGTTGACGGACACATACCCTCCGGCTTGAAGAATGCGATCAAACGCCGAGCGATCAACGACGAGATCTTTGATCACAGGAAAGGCCCGTGCGCGCCAGGGTTCGACCACAATCGTATCCCCATCGTGAAACACGCGCATGCGCAGTTGGCACGTGGTGGTTCCCGGTAACGGACCATGGGCCTGTCCATTGACGCACACACCGCAGGAGCCGCAAATCCCTTCGCGACAATCATGCGCGAACGCGATCGGCTCGTCACCTGCGCGCGTGAGTTCTTCATTGAGAACATCCAGCATTTCGAGAAAGGACATGTCGGGCGAGATATTCTCCACCTCATACGTCCGCAATGCCCCGGTCGCCGCAGTCGTTGGCTGTCGCCACACTTGTACCGTGAAGTGCATACTCGTTTCTCCTATTTGTAATTGCGTTCACTCGGGGAGACGTAGGTGAACTCAAGCGCCTCCTTGTGCAACTGCGGCGGGCCCTCAGCACCGCCGTATTCCCACGCTGATACATACGCAAAGTGCTGATCATTACGTTGGGCTTCGTGCTCTGCTGTCTGGTGTTCAACCCGGAAATGCGATCCACAGGACTCGTCGCGCTGGAACGCATCCATCACCATCAGTTCCCCTAGTTCGAGGAAGTCCGCGACGCGGCCCGCTTTCTCAAGCGACGCGTTCAAACTGTCCTCGCCGCCTGCGACCTTGACATTGCGCCAGAACTCCGCACGTAGTGCGCGTATCTCACTGAGAGCGCGCTGCAACCCAGCCGCACTCCGCACCATGCCCACGTCATCCCACAGGATTTTGCCTAACGCACGGTGCAGCTCATCGACGGTACAGCGGCCGTTCATCCCCAGGAGCTGCGCGACGCGGTCCTTCACCTGCTGCTCGGCCTGCGTGAACGCGGGATGACGTGCGTCAACCTTCGCGAAGCCTTCGGTCGCGAGATAGTCGCCGATCGTTGCGGGAAGAATGAAATACCCATCCGCTAACCCTTGCATGAGCGCGCTGGCACCGAGGCGATTGGCACCGTGATCAGAGAAGTTGCACTCCCCGAGCGCGTATAAGCCGGGAATCGTCGTCATCAGGTTGTAATCCACCCATAGGCCACCCATGCTGTAGTGTGGCGCAGGGTAGATGCGCATCGGCGTCGCGTAGGAGTCTTCACCCGTTGTTTCCGCATACATCTGAAAAATGTTGCCGTACCGTTCCTGAATCGTCCCGCGTCCCAAGCGGGCCATCGCGTCGGCAAAGTCCAAATACACTGCCATCCCGCTCGGCCCTACGCCGTAGCCCGCGTCGCAGATGTCCTTGACCGTTCGTGCCGCGAGATCACGCGGTACCAGATTACCAAACGCGGGATATTTCGATTCCAGAAAATAGTGCCGCTCCGCCTCGGGAATCTCATGCGCGGCACGTCGGTCCTGTTTGCCGGAGGGCACCCACACGCGACCATCATTACGCAGGCCTTCGCTCATTAGGGTGAGCTTCGATTGATATCCGCCAGAGACTGGAATGCAGGTGGGGTGGATCTGCGTGAAGCACGGGTTCGCAAACAATGCCCCCTGCTTATGCGCGCGCCAGATGGCTGTGGCATTGGACCCTTTCGCATTGGTCGACAAATAGTAGACGTTGGCATACCCACCGGTGGCAAGGACAACGGCATGTGCGGCAAAGGAGCGAATCTCACCGGTGCGGAGATTGCGGGTCACAATGCCGCGCGCTTTCCCGTCCACCGTCACCAGCTCAAGCATTTCGTGAAACGGAAAGCTGCGCACCTGCCCCACATGAATCTGCCGATTCAGTGCGCCGTAGGCCCCTAACAACAATTGCTGCCCTGTCTGCCCACGTGCGTAGAAGGTGCGTGAGACTTGCGTGCCACCAAAGGAGCGGTTTTCTAACAGCCCACCATATTCACGCGCAAAGGGGACGCCTTGCGCAACGCATTGGTCAATGATGTTGACGCTCAACTCCGCGAGGCGATAGACATTGGCCTCGCGCGAGCGATAATCTCCACCTTTGATGGTGTCATGGAACAAACGATGGACGCTATCGCCGTCATTACGATAGTTCTTGGCGGCGTTGATCCCACCCTGCGCCGCGACACTGTGTGCACGCCGTGGGCTATCGTGAAAGAAGAAACAGGACACATTGTACCCCAGCTCGGCTAACGATGCCGCCGCCGCCGCGCCCGCTAGTCCGGTTCCGACGACGATCACGTCAAGCTTGCGCTTATTTGCTGGGCTCACTAACTTCAAACTAAACCGCTGATGCGTCCATTTGTCCTCAAGCGGTCCTGATGGAATTTTTGCCTCTAACTTCATCACCCTCTCCTGTCGCGATTACCGAACGAAGTAAAAATACAGTGGGATACTCGCAAATCCTGCGGGCACCCCGATCGAAAACAGCACCCCAAACGCCGTAATCAGCGTCGTGTAGCGCCGCCGTGTCACTCCGAGTGTGCAAAACGCACTGTGAAATCCGTGGTAGAGATGGAAGGCTAACAGGACCATCGCGGTCACGTAGAGGCCTACATAGAGCGGGTTCGCAAACGCCGCGCGGATGAGGTCGTAGAGGCTCGCGTCGGCACCCAGGATTCGATGTTCGACGAAAAACGTGCGTAGGTGAACCACGAGAAATAAGAAGATCACGCTGCCCGTTATCCCCATGTGGCGCGAGATCCAGCTTCCACCACCTTTCGGGCGCTCGGTAGCGTAGCGCACTGGACGCGCGTTGCGGTTTGCCTTGCTTAATACCGCGGCATCGACAATATGAAAGAGAAACCCGCCCACGAGGCCAATTTCCAGCACGCGGATAAGCAGATTCGAGGCCATGAACCGCGCATAGGCCGTGAACGCGACCCCGCCGTCGTCTCTGAAGAGCAAGAGATTCCCCGCAAGGTGCACGACGAGAAACGAACACAGGAACACGCCGGTCACAGCCATGATGAGCTTGCGACCGATCGAGGAAGACATGATGCCAGTCTGTTTTGTCATACGCTTTCCCTCTGCAAGGCGTGGGGCTTTACGATGCCACCCTGGTGTATGTTGAGTAACCATAATTATTACTCAATATCTATGCAATATATTGACAATAATATTTTGCGCCATATATTTGCTGTACCACCTGAAACGGGACGTTCCCTGGAAAGGTGGTCAGGGTCCGATGCCGTGACGCGGCTAGCAACGATGCACGGTCGCAATGTTACCGAGAAGGGGTAGGCATCATGATTGACCGTTCTCGCAGTGGACAAAAAGTGCGCGTCCGTACGACTATTCGCACGACTTCAATCGATATTCCCGCAGGGTCAACCGGACGCATTCTGTACGAATTCGACAATGGGGTCGGGCGACAACTGATGGAAGTGCTCTGGGATGGCAGCGAGACCCATTCCCCGGTTTTTCCCAGTGACGTCGAGATTGTGGATGTAACTCTTAACAGCAGCATACGCCAGGAAGGAGAAGCACGATGAAAGCGAATATTGCCTTATCAGAGGAGCAACGCGCGGAGGTCATCAAGATTTTACACGTCCTGCTCGCCGACGAGTACGTGTTGTATACCAAAACCCGTAACTACCACTGGAACGTTGTCGGACCGCAGTTCACCCAGTTACACACCTTCTTTGAGACGCAATACAACGCGCTCAACATCGTCGTCGACGACGTGGCAGAACGTGTCCGCACGCTCGGCAGTTTTTCGCACGGCACCCTCAGCGAATTTGCTCGGCACACCCGATTGCAAGAGGAACCAGGACAGCATCCCAGTGCAGCTGAGATGCTCCGTCGCTTACTCGCTGACCATGAAACCATCATCCGTAACGTGCGGTGTGATGCGGAACGCTGCGCTGATCAGTACCGTGATGCGGGAACCAGTGACTTCCTCGTCGGATTGATGGAACAACACGAGAAGCAGGCCTGGATGCTGCGATCACTGGTGAGTGGAGAATGAGACGCGGCCGTGGGCGTCTGGCCAGTCGTGTTGCCCACAGCAGCGCCCACATCATCGCGCCGATCAATTGCATAGACATCTCACAGCGTAACGAAGGAGAAGAGTATGGCACGGCCAACCTACACACCAAAAGAGTTTGCGCTTACCGGGCTCACTGGTATTTCCGACCGCACCCTGGAGCTCCATTGGGGTCTGTACAAAGGGTACGTCACCAACACCAACGCGCTCACCGAGCAACTCGCGGAACTCTCCGTGGCAAAAATTACCCCGGCGTCCAAGCTCGCGTACGCCGAACTCACTCGCCGTTTGGGATTTGAGTATGGCGGTATGGTGCTCCATGAATACTACTTCGGTAACCTCGCCGCCAACGGCAAAGGCGCGCCTTCACCAGAACTTGAGGAGGCACTCACGCACAGTTTCGGCAGTGTCACCAACTGGCGGGAGGATTTTGTGACCATTGGCACCCTGCGTGGGGTAGGCTGGGCGATCCTGTATCAGGATCCGCAGACGCGACAACTTTCGAACCACTGGGTCGAGCTGCATCACCACGGCGTACCGTCTGGGTTCCAGCCGCTCCTGGTGATGGACGTATGGGAACACGCCTTCTTACTGGATTACAAACCAGCAGAGCGGGGAAAATACATCGAAGCGTTTTTCGCCAATGTAGACTGGACTGCAGTTAATGCACGCCTTAGAAGCAGTTGACAAACCCTTCGATCCTTCGACAGGCTCAGGACTCAGGGTGAGCGGAGAAGAACTGAAAACATGGGGGCGGTTTCCCCGTTGGCGCTAAGTTTTTCGAAGCACGAGTGTGCCTGAGACATTGACTCTGAGGAATTTATTAACAGCTTCTTACGCCCGCGACTGCCGTCGGAGCGCTTGGTTCACCCTAGTGATAATCAGCATTAATAACTGAAAGTGATATATTCTTATTAAACCAACAAGGAGAAACTGTATGGCACATGCACTACATGGCAGCAAAACCCACGAGAATCTCAAGCACGCCTTTGCTGGCGAGTCACAAGCGAACCGGCGCTATCTCTACTTTGCTCGTCGTGCTGACATTGAAGGTTACCCCGACGTCGGCGGGTTGTTCCGCGATACCTCCGAGGCTGAAACTGGCCACGCCTTTGGCCATATGGATTTCCTCAAAGAGGTCGGCGACCCAGCAACTGGCGAACCGATCGGGGATACCGTGAAGAACTTGAAGGCAGCCGTCGCTGGAGAGACCTATGAGTACGCTGAGATGTACCCGGGCTTTGCGAGAACGGCGCGAGAAGAGGGATTTGCAGAGATCGCTGAGTGGTTCGAGACCCTGGCACGGGCGGAGAGATCACACGCTGGGCGCTTTACCAAAGGGTTAGATACGCTCAATACGTAAACCTCCCCTCGCACGGAGTCGTTTCTGGGCAGCGTGCGGGGACGGAAGAGCAACGGAGGCAATAGAAATTTATGCACAAAGTCACCATCAATGATATCGTTGGTCGCGAGCGGTATGAGCATATCCGCGACCAGTTTCGCGAGCATATTATCGCGGTAAAGAAGATCCGGCGGATTGCGGTTGGAAATATCATCACCTTCGTGTTTGAAAACCAGGACACAGTCAAGTTCCAAATCCAGGAGATGTTGCGCGCGGAACATATTACCGACCTGGATCAGACGCGGTCTGAGATTGAGACGTATAACGAGTTGATCCCCAGCGACGGAGAACTCTCCGCGACGATGCTGATTGAGATTACCGAGCACGATCAGATTCGCCCGCAGCTCGTGCGTCTCCTTGGTATCGACACAGCGGTCTCGCTCCATATTGGACAGCAGGTCGTTGTTCCCGCAGTATTTGAGGCTGGCCGCAGCAAAGAAGATAACCTCAGCGCCGTACAGTATGTCCGCTTCGTCTTCTCACCAGAAGCCAGAGCGGCGTTTCACGATGAACGCCAGGAAGCGAAAATTGTGATCGACCATCCCCACTATCAGGCGCACACGGTGCTCAATCCAGAAACACGCCACGCATTGGCTACAGAACTGTAAGTGTGGGGTCCAAAAGACAGAGGCGCACGATCCCTACGGTCGTACGCCGTTATCCTTACTATGAATCGCTGATTATCTCAGTGCACGAAGAAATCGTGCACTGAGATTGCCTACTGAGAGAGTCTGGGGGAACCACCCCACTATGGAGAACAGGATGACATACCAGAAACCGCAGTCCGTCGTAGTAGGTCTTACTCTAATTTTTGGCCTACTGACCGGTTGCACACAAGAAACGCAAAACCAAATTGGTCGGTCAGTGCAGAATTGGACCGGCACGAACGGCGTACTTGACATCTATGCTGGAGATAAACTTACCATGAGATTTATCGGCATTGATAAACTGTCAACCGCCTACGGCACGAACGAAGATGCCATACGGCCGTATCGATTTGGCTATGGCACAGTGGATAAGAATCTCAACTACAAGGCCGATGCGGGAGAGAAGAAAGTCTACTTCGAGATCAACGCAAACGCCACCAACTATGTGTTCTATGAAAACTACGAAGAGTGAAAATAGCGAATCCAACCCCGCCGGGATGTCCAGACGAAAGCACGAGGCGCAGTTGCGTCTCCCGTATGGCAAAGTGAGACACAAGCAGTAGTGACCAGGGAGGTGCCGCGGGAATACGGTACGCGTTGAGCACACGCAACGATAAACGGAGTACAGATGAACAGCGAGCATACAGTTCCCGACTTTCCCACGAGAAGCCGACGACGCATGCGGTGGCTCATCATTCTGAGCGGCCTTATCTTTGCCCTCGGGATTGAATACTGGGCCTTCGAGAATCGGCATTTCCAAACGCCGCAGGCCCAACCCCGTCCGATCGCTGCTCGGACGGAGTTGACGACTGAGGAGCAAGCGACGATCTCCCTCTTTCAGGAATCATCTCCGTCTGTAGTGTACATCACCACCGAGGTTGTCCAGCGCGACGCGTTCAGCTTCAATCTGCTGCAAATTCCACAAGGCACCGGCTCTGGTTTTCTCTGGGGTGCGCAGGGACATGTAGTCACCAACTTTCATGTTCTTGAAGGGGCAAGCTATGCGCGGGTCACCTTGGCCGACCAGTCTGCGTGGGATGCGCAACTTGTCGGCGTAGAGCCGGATAAAGATTTGGCTGTGCTGAAGATTGGCGCACCCGCAGCTCAGCTCAAGCCACTCCCGCTCGGCACTTCACGAGACCTGGCGGTGGGGCAAAAAGTCTTTGCCATCGGCAATCCCTTTGGGTTAGATCAGACCCTCACCACTGGTGTGATTAGTGGTCTGGGCCGAGAGATTGAATCGGGCACTGGGCGGCCTATTCAAGGAGTGATCCAGACGGACGCGGCCATTAACCCCGGCAACTCGGGAGGGCCGCTGCTCGATAGTGCCGGTCGCCTGATTGGCGTCAACACTGCTATCTATAGTCCTTCCGGGGCCTACGCGGGTGTCGGCTTTGCGGTCCCGGTCGATACTGTCAACCGGACCGTTCCCCAACTGATCACGCACGGCAAAGTCGTGCGCCCTGGGCTTGGCGTCACGCTCGTCGAAGACCAGATCGCCCAGCGTTTTGGCGTCGATGGCGTCCTCATTCTGGATGTCGTGCCACAGAGTGTCGCCGCCCGCGCCGGTCTTCGTCCGACACGGCAAGATCCTGCAGGTCGGGTACAACTCGGCGACGTCATTACCGCCATCAACGATACGCCCATACACAACGGTAATGATCTTTTTGCAGAACTCGACCAGTACCAGGTCGGTGACACGGTCACGCTCATCATTCGGCGCGAGGGAAAACCACAACGTCTGTCGATCACTTTACAGGCGTTATCATAAAGAGATCACAGGTGGTCAGGAGCGCATGGTATCCCTCACGGAAGGTAGGGTAACGAAACACGTACCCGGCTTCCACCAGCTTGGTATTTCGACAGCGCTTATTACTACGGTGACCGCGGGCGTCGGCATTCCCAGCAGGAACGGTCCGGGGCGGAGGCAGACCGAGTTGCAGGGCGAGCCATCGTAAGACGGTACTCTGTTCAGCGGGTTCATTGTCCACTGCGACATACACACTATTCGGCTGCGTCAATTGCATCACATGTTGTAATACTCCGGCACAGTCATCTCGATGGATGCGGTTGGTGTAGACTGGCGGTCCAGCCGTGCATTCCGCTGTTCCGTGTCGTACGCTGTCAATCAAACGAGTTCGGCCTGGTCCGTAAATACCACCGAGCCGCACGACGATAGCGGGAAAGCCACTGCGCAATACTATTTGCTCAGCACTGAGGAGTTCTCGACCAGAGAAATGAACCGGCTCGGTCGGGGAGCTCTCGTCAACCCATTCTCCTGACTGCTGCGCATAGACCCCGGTACTGGAGGCAAAAATAAATCGCTGCAGCTCATGCCCCTGTGTCACTAACGCGGAAAGTAAATGACGTACACCATCCACATAGGTTGCTCGGTAGTTTTCGGCTGACGAGCTGCTCGGGGCAGCAGTGTAGAAAACGACGTCTACTGCAGATGGTAAGGAGCAGAGAGTGTCGGGTTGTGTCAGGTCAGCGGGAAATGGGGAGATGCCTGCCGGCAACTTGTCACAGTTGCGACGTAATCCCCAGACGGTATGTCCATCGCCAGCTAACCGTATTCCCAGTTCTGTCCCAACGTCACCACAGCCAGCTATCAGTACTCGTGTCATAGCTCAGCCCTCCGTTAATCGTTCAACTGCCAAATCGCAAAGTTCAGCGCCACTGCGAATGTCACCCACCCGAGATACGGTACCAGAAGCCAGCCAGCAATCGCTGTCACACGCCAGAAGGCTAACAGTGTCGCAACAATCGCGCCCCACAAGAACACGATTTCGACACACGCGGCACCCGGATTTTGCATTCCGAAGAACATGACTGACCACCCAAGGTTGAGCGCAAGCTGCACCATAAATAGCGCAAGTGGCACAACGATAACGACCGACTGGTGCTTGCGCCACACTAACCACGCTGCAACTGCCATACACGTATACAAGATTGACCACACTGGACCGAAGATCCAATTTGGCGGAGTCCAGCTCGGTTTGCGCAGCCTTGCATACCAATCATTCAAGACTGGCGTCGTGGACTCCGAGCCAACCAGCGCAACGGCGAAGCACAGCCCGAGAAAGCCCGTAAGGCCTAACCATTCGTGACGAGATGACACAGAGACCTCCTTCTGTTGTCAGTAAGGCGTGCATTGAAGCGGCGCGAACGTAAAGAGCCGGAGAATCGGTGCAACAAACAGTAGTCCAAGTGCGATCAGCCGCGCTGACTTTATGCGCTGTCCCTGCCCCTCGTGGGAGAGAGTCAGATAGAGGTGGCGGTCGCGGCCTTTACCCGTGTACTCTCCCTCAAGGGAGAGGAGAAAACCAAGACCGAGAAGTACCCACATCCCGTCCTCAAGATTTATGCGACATCGTGGTCAGTAGTGCGGAATATCCTTCGCGGAACGTCGGGTAACGAAACACGTACCCAGATTCTATCAGCTTGTTATTCCGGCATCGCTTGTTACTGCGCTGGAGGCTATTCTGCGTGGAAGTTGTATGGTCACGGCCTGTCCGTTGACAGTCTTGGCAGAGTTGAGCTTAACGACATCAGCCGCCATCACTTTGCCTGGCACCACATGATAGGTCAGGATCGCTTGCAACTTGGCTTTATTCTCAGGTTTCAAGAGGTCATCAAGCGTTCCCTTGGGAAGTTTTGCAAATGCCTCATCGGTCGGAGCGAAGACGGTAAGGCATGGGCAAGAATTAAGTTACCGATTAAGAGCGAGGAAGAAGCGTATAGTTCCAATCGCCATGAAACTTACCGGGTTTGATATTGAGCGCTTGAAACTCATCGTCGGA
>Ga0194132_10002515_pt1 | contig 34132 bp, 33 predicted proteins | sample TA2KigOf80mmetaG_FD_148612 | JGI IMG/M metagenome (GOLD analysis project Ga0194132, IMG submission 148612) | Freshwater microbial communities from Lake Tanganyika, Tanzania - TA2015054 Kigoma Offshore 80m | ecosystem: Environmental > Aquatic > Freshwater > Lake | place: Tanzania: Lake... | reverse complement strand
GGCGTGGGGACGCGGCGCTCGTCTCGAGGCTCGGCTCGGGCATGGTCTGCGGCGGCATAACGCTGCTAGTTACAATAGCTTACCGGACGGGTCCAGCCCTTCGTCACGCCCGCACCCTGCGCCCCGCAACCAGCCGCCATGTCGATCCGGTGGGACCCCGTCTTCACGCGCCACCTGGCTGCCGAGCTGAACCAGGCCTTGCAGGGATCACGGGTCCGTGCGCTCCGCCTGGTCGGGGGGTCGGGTGACCTGGCGATCTTGTTCGAGGACCGAACGCTGCTGTGGGCTCTCCACCCCTCGAAAGGGTGGCTCCGCCTCGCCGGACGGGCGTCGCCGGCGCCGGGCGACATCCCGCTGCGGGGGCGCGTGCTCGCGGTCGAGTCTCCGCCCGACGAGCGCATCGTGCGCATGCCGCTCGCCGTGACTGGCCGTGTGCCGACGGCTCTGGTCATGGAGCTGATGGGCAATCAGTGGAACGCGCTCGTGGTGGAAGGCGAGCCCGGCGTCATCAGGCACGTGCTGGTGTGGCGCGAGGGCGCGCGCCCTCGGCGCGTGGGGGAGTCCTACGCAGCCCCCGCGCCTCAGCCGCGCGCCGGTCTGCGCGGCGACGTGAGCGTGGAAGAGTGGACGCAGACGCTGGCCGAAGTCCCCGAGCACGCCCGCGCGCAGGCCCTCGTGCGAGCGTTCGCTTGGACGTCGACCCTGAACGCGACGGCGCTGCTCGGCGCACCCACGGTTGCACACGGACCCTCGGGGCTCGCGGTGGGACACGTGCGCTGGCTAGGAATCGCCTCCGGAACTACGCCGCCGGAGCCGGTCCTGCTCGAGCTGGACACGGGGCTCCAACCTTATCCGTTTCCGCTGGCCGGCGTTCCCTGCCGCCGCGTCGAAAGCCTGCTCGGGGCGCTCGAGGCGTGCGAGGCGGCTGCCGAGGGTCGCGAAGCCGCCGCGGGTGCACCACCGCCGGACCCCGCCCTGCTCGATCAGCTCCGAGGCGCGCTGCGCCGCGCCGAGGGGCGCGCCACCAAGCTCGAGTCCGAGCTAGCCGCGCTCGAGGACCCGGCGGCCCTCCGCGGAATCGGCGACCTGATCCTCGCGCGCTACGCCGATATCCCGCCCGGGGCGTCCCGCGCGCGACTGCCGGGGTTCGGGGGCGAGAGCGTCGAGGTCGATCTCGACCCGGCGCTCGCACCGCACGCGAACGCGGCGGCGTACTACCAGCGCGCCACCAAGTCCGAGCGCGCCGCCGAGCGCCTTCCAGCGCTGGTCGAGCAGGCCCGCGTGACGTGCAAGCGCATCGCCTCGCTCTTCGAGCGTGCGCAGACAGGCGAGGCCGACGACGCGGAGATCCGCGCGGCCATCGGCGTTCGAGCCGGAGCGGCGCGAGCCGACACGCCGCGCGAGGCCCGCCCCTCCCTCCCCTACCGGGTCTTCCGCAGCTCGGGCGGCCTCGAGATCCGCGTGGGGCGCGGCGCCCGGCACAACGACGACCTGACCTTCCACCACTCCTCGCCGGGCGACGTGTGGCTGCACGCGCGCCACGTCGGCGGCGCACACGTCATCCTGCGCTGGCCGAGCGCGGGGAATCCGCCGGCGCGGGACCTCGCGGAGGCCGCCGGCCTCGCCGCTCTCCACTCCAAGGCGCGCACGTCGTCGAGCGTGCCGGTCGACTGGACGTTCCGGAAGTACGTGCGCAAGCCGAGGAAGTCCCCTCCCGGACGCGTGCTCGCCGACCGTATCGAGACGCTCTTCGTGACTCCGGACGCGCGCCTGCTCGACGCGCTGGCCGCTCAGTCTGTGGAACCTACGAGCGATCCATCCCCTTCCTGAGCGACGCCAGGAAGCGGCCCGCTTCGGCGGCCCCCCCGCGGTCGAGCGCCTGGATGACCGCGCTCCCGACCACGACACCATCCGCCACCGCGGCGACCGCCGCCGCCTGCTGGGGCGTCGAGATGCCGAACCCGACCGCCAACGGGAGCGCGACCGCCGCGCGGATCGCGCCTACCTCGGCGGCCAGCTCGCTGCGCAGCTCTGCGCGCGCGCCGGTCACGCCGGTCCTCGAGATGTAGTAGAGGAACCCCGCGCCGCCCTTCGCGACCTCGGACACCAGCTCGAGAGGTGTGGTGGGCGCGATCAAGCGGATGAGGTCGAGCGGCGAGTCGATGATGCGCTGCTCGACCGCCGGATCGGAGCCCGTGGGCAGGTCCGTGACCAGCACGCCTTGTGCGCCCGCGGCGGCGGCATCCCGCAGGAACGCGTCCAGCACATAGCGAAGGAGCGGATTCAAATAGGTGAACAACACCACGGGCGTGTCGCGGCGCGCACGGAACGCGCGCAGGTCGTCGAGCACGCCGCGCACGGTTGTCCCCTTCCCAATCGACACGAACGAGGCGTGCTGGATGGTCGGCCCGTCGGCGAGCGGATCCGAGAACGGGATGCCGAGCTCGATCACGTCCGCACCTGTGTCCGCCAGCGCCTCGAGGACCGACAGCGTGGACGCACGCTCCGGATACCCCGCGGTGACGTAGGGGACGAGCGCGGCCTGGCCGCGCGCGCGGCGCTCCTGGAACGCCTGAGAGATGGATCTCACGCCGAGATCAGATAGTCGCTCACCCGGATGCCGTACTTCTGCGGGTCCGTGGTCTTGATGATCTGATGGCGAGGAGCACCCGTGGCCGGGTCGGACTCCGCGAGATCGATCGTCTTGGGTTGCGGCAGCGGCAGCCCCACGGGGTCGGAGATCACGCGCACCACCGGGCGGTGCAGCAGCGACGGGTCCTTGTTCACCTGCGCTACGATCGCGAGTTCGTGCGTGTCGAGGATGACGAGCGTGCCCACGGGATACACGCCGGTCGCGGTGATGAGGACCTTCACGAGTAGCGTGTCGAGGCCGCGCTTCGGGTTGTCACGCATCTCCTGCAGCACGGCGTCCGGTGGCCAGGGCTCGTACTGATAACTGCGCACGGACGTGCCCGCGTCGAAGGAGTCAGCGACCGCCACGATGCGCGTGAAGAGCGCCGGATGGCGTGCGCGCTGACGTTCTGCCGCGGAGGCCTCGGCCTCTTCGGCATCGTGCGCGGCCTTCATCTCCGCCTGCGTGTTGCCGGCACCCGCCTCCGGCATGGCCACAACCTCGGCCAACAGATCTACGTACTGGTACTCGAAGTAGCGGAGGTCGGCTTCCCAGAGGACGGTCAGGAGGTCATCCCCTTCGGGAACTAGTTTACGCGCCTTCTGCAGGACGCCGAGGAAGCGATCCAATTCCTCGGACTCGAGGCCCGGCAGGAGATTGATCTCGCGGATGCCGTCCTTGAAGAAGAGGAACGCGAGCGAATCGTTCCTGCTCTCCGAGTGATAGATGGTGACGTCGCCGAGGTACATGTGGTCCTCGTCGACGCGCAGCACGAGCTGCTCCATCTGCTGCCAGAGTGCTGTCAGCTCAGTCCGGAGCTGCTCCCCGAAACGCTTTCTGACAGGGTTGTTCTCGTCGTAGAGCTGATACGCGCGGAACGTCTTGCCGAGCGTGACGAGCAGCGCCTGGACCGCGGCGAGCACCGCGGGATCGTGATCCCAGTCCTGCTCCTCGGTGGGCGCCCCCGCCTTGGGCGTACGCGGACTGTTCAACGCCCTATCTCAGAGCAGGGAACCGCGGCCTTCGACCCGGGCCACGTGCGCGACGTCCTTGTCCCCCCGGCCGGAGAGGCACACGACGATGGGCCCCGAGACCTCGCGCCCGTGCGCGAGGACGTGCGCGACCGCATGCGACGACTCGAGAGCGGGGATGATCCCCTCCAGCTCGGAGAGCGTGTGGAACGCGGCGAGAGCCTCGTCATCGGTGGCAGAAGTATACCGCGCGCGCCGTGAGTCCTTGAGGAAGGAGTGCTCCGGGCCGACTCCCGGATAATCCAGCCCAGCCGACACCGAATGCGCAGGAGCGACCTGGCCGTCGGCATCCTGGAGAAGATAGCTGAGGGAGCCGTGCAAGACACCCGGAGAACCGGCGGCCAGCGACGCCGAGTGATGGCCGCTCTCGATCCCCTTCCCCGCGGCCTCCACCCCGATCAGCTGGACCGCGTGATCGGGCACGAAGGCGTGGAAGATGCCGATGGCGTTCGATCCACCCCCGACGCAGGCGACCACCGCTCCGGGAAGACGCCCCTCCGCGGCCAGGATCTGCTCGCGTGCTTCGTGCCCGATGATGGCCTGGAAGTCCCGGACCATGCGCGGGAACGGATCCGGCCCCACCACCGAGCCGATGATGTAGTGGGTGTCACGCACGTTCGTGACCCAGTCGCGGATCGCCTCGTTGGTCGCGTCCTTGAGTGTGCGGGTGCCGGAGCCCACCGGGCGAACTTCGGCACCCAGCAGCTCCATGCGATAGACGTTCAGCGCCTGGCGCTGCACGTCCTCCTCGCCCATGTAGACGACGCAGTCGAGGTCGAAGAGCGCGCAGGCGGTCGCGGTGGCGACGCCATGCTGCCCCGCCCCCGTCTCCGCGATGATGCGCCGCTTCCCCATGCGCTGGGCGAGCAGCGCCTGACCGAGCGTGTTGTTGATCTTGTGCGCGCCGGTGTGGTTCAGGTCCTCGCGCTTGAGATAGACCGCTGGATGCCCCGCGGCCTCGCCCAAGCGGCGCGCCCGATAGAGCGGCGAAGGCCGGCCCGCGAAGTTCTGGAGCAAGTCCGTGAGCGCCGCCTGGAACGCGGGGTCGATGCGCGCGGCCTCGTACGCCTCGGTCAGCTCGTCGAGCGCGTGCACGAGCGTCTCGGGTACGTAACGCCCGCCGTACGGGCCGAAGCGTTGGCGCGCGGCGGAGGCGTCGGTCGTCATACTGCCAAGGTCGCCGCGCGGGCCGCCTCGATGAACCCCCTCACCCGCCCGTGATCCTTCACACCCAGCGCGCGCTCCACCCCGGACGACACGTCAGCGACGTCCGGGGTGAACGAGCGCACCGCCTCCGTCACCGTGTCGGGCGTGAGCCCGCCCGCGAGCACGAAGATCGTTCCCGTGGGCACGAGCGCGCGGACACGCGCCGGGTCGAGCAGCACGCGCGCGCCCCCGACACCGAGCGAGCCCTCCTTCCACCCCTCGACCAGGAAGCCGTCGGCGAGCGAGCCGTAGCGCTCCACCGCCTGCTCGACGTCCGCGAGGGAGCGGGCGCGTACCGCCTTCCAGAGCTTCCATGGACCTTCGGCGCGAAGGGCCTCGAGCACCGCGGGCGGTTCGCCTCCGTGGAGCTGGAGGACGTCGGCGCCCAGAGCCCGACCCGCGGCCGCAGCGCCGTGAGCGGACTCGTCGACCAGCACCGCGACCTTCTTCGCCTCGGTCCCCTCGACGATCGCGCGCACGTCGGCGGGCTTCACGCTGCGCCCGAAGCCGGCGCTCAGAATCACACCCAGGTAGTCTGCACCCGCGGCGTCGGCCAGGAGTGCGTCTTCTCGCCGCGTGAGCCCGCAGATCTTCACCTCAACCACGGACCCGCTCCCGCCTCGGGACGGTGGCGATCTCCCGCGCGGCGAGCTCCGGGTCTGGAGCCCGCAGCAGCGTCTCTCCGACCAGCACGGCGTCGACGCCGTGATCACCGAGTCGGAGCACGTCGTCCGATCCCCGGATCCCGCTCTCCGACACGACCAGCACGTCGTCCGGCACATCCTCGAGCAGCTCGAGGGTCGTCCCCAGGTCGGTCTTGAACGTGGCCAGGTCGCGGTTGTTGATCCCCACGATCTCCGGATCGAGCTCGAGCGCGCGCGCGAGCTCCGCCCGGTCGTGCACCTCGACGAGCACCGCCATGCCGAGCGCGTTCGCCTCGGCGTGCAGCGCCGAGAGCATTCTGTCGGAGAGGATGCGCACGATGAGGAGCACCGCGTCGGCACCCGCCGCACGTGCCTCGAGCACGTGCAGAGGATCGAGCGTGAAGTCCTTGCGGAGCACCGGGACGGGCGTCCCTCCCTTGGCCGCGGCCAAGTCGGCGAGCGAGCCGCCGAAGTAGTCTCGGTCCGTGAGCACACTCAGCGCGGCCGCACCCGCGCGCGCGTATCCCTTCGTGAGGGCCGCGGGGTCGAGGCCGGGCCGGATCTCCCCCGCCCCGGGCGAGCGACGCTTGCACTCGGCGATCAGCGCCACGTGGTCGGGGCGCGCGAGCGCGCCCGCGAAATCACGAGGCGGCTCGGCGACCTCGGCCGCGCGCTCCAGCTCCTTGGCCCGCGGGCGAAGCTCCGCCAGCTCGGCGGTCTTGGTCCGAACGATGTCGGCCAGGATGCCGGGGAGCCGCTGAGATGCTTGCGTTTCGGGCAACGTTCGGGTATCCTTAGTTCGGTTCCTATTCGGGCCCCTGCGGCCCAATTTCGGAGGAGGGTAAGGAGCGTCGATGCCCCTCACCAAGCGCCAGAAAGAGATCCTCGACTACGTCGCCGGTTTCATCGACGCCAAGGGGTACGCCCCGAGCTTCGAGGAGATCGCGGAGTCGTTCGGATACACGTCCCTCGCGACCGTGCACGAACATCTGAGCAATCTGGAACGCAAGGGCTATATAAGGAAGTCGTACAACGAGAGCCGTTCGCTCGAGCTCACGAGCCCGGATGCAGGCCCTCCGTCGATCGAGCTCCCGCTCCTCGGCGCGGTCGCCGCGGGGCTCCCGATCGAGGCCATCCAGGACAGCGAGACCGTCGCGGTCCCGCCCGACATGGTGCGGAAGAAGAAGGACAACTACGTGCTCCGTGTGGAGGGAAACTCCATGATCGAGGAGCAGATCCGCGACGGGGACTACATCGTGGTGCAGGCCCAGCAGAGTGCCGAGGATGGCCAGATGGTCGTCGCCCTGGTCGGCGGCGAGTCAGCCACCGTGAAGAAGCTCTACCGGGAGTCGGGGGGGCGCGTGCGGCTGCAGCCGGCCAACCCGACCATGAAGCCGATCTACGCCGACGCGCGCGACGTGCGGGTGCAGGGGGTGGTGGTAGGGGTGATCCGCAAGTACTAGGTTGCCGACACCGCGGTCTACACGCGGGTCGAACCTGGAGCGGATGGGCGCGGCGTCGGCAACCTCGCCGGCGGATAAGCGACGCCCGTGGGCGAATGGGTGAACGTTATCGCAAAGCAGGCGTCGTTTATCCGCCTCGTATGCGACATGCTTCGCACGTCGCAAGACGGGAGGATGGCGTCCCCCCTCCGGCTGACACGCGATAGAGACCACCGAATTGCGTGCCGAAGACGAGTTGGTCGTCACTGCCCCACGTCAAACCCAGGATTCGACTCGCCGACTCAACCAGCACGACCGGCGCCCCTCCACTCACCGAGACTCGCTGCAGAGTGGTACCGCCCGTGGTCAGGAACGCGACCCACGCTCCGTCGGGCGATACGACCGGGCCAAAGCCGCCAGAGCGGCTCCGCTGAAAAATCCGTCTTAATCATCCGACTGTCGACGTGAGGAGGAGGCGCTACGAGGTCATCGACCATCACCCTGGTCGGTCTCGGCTGCGGGTGCCACCTAAAGGGAGTTAGGCGGTTCTCTTACCCTGGCGACTCGTCATCCTCGGTGACGTCTGGTTTCGAGAAAGTGGCCACGAGTTCGGCCGGCGAAATGATCTCGAGGTCAGAATCCGAGAAGTCTGACGGATTCCGTGTCACGAAGTAGTCTACCTCCGCCTTCGCCGCGCATGCAGCCTGCACGGCGTCCTCGAAGTCCTCCCAGTTCATCGCCATGGCGTGGAGTAGTCGGTCGTGATCAACCGCCACGACTTCGACGAGCTTAAGGAGGTCGGCGAGAGCGCTATTCGCGCGGCGCAATCCGAGATCACGCTCCAGGAGGTAGAACAGCGTCGTCGCGGTGTGCGCAGCGATGACACCCTCGGCCTCGCCGCTTTCAATTGCCGAGAGAATGAGCGCCGCATCGTTTGCGTACGGCTTTCGATCGGCCAGGACATCCAATAGCACGTTGGTGTCTAGGAACAACCTCATCGGGCGTGTTTAGCCGCGACGTGACGACGGTAGTCTTCCACCGACGCGTCCGACCGCAGCACCCCGCGCAGCCTCGACACGATGGGTGTCCCGCCGGACGGTTCATCCTCGAGCGATCCCAGGAATCGAGAAACAAGCTCGGAAACGCTCGTCCCGTGGCGTTTCGAATAGCGACGGGCCCGTCGAACCGAGGATTCCTCAACGCTCAGCGTGAGTTTCTTGCGCGGCATGGTCCGATGTGGTGATACGTATACAAGTTACTGCAGTATACGTATCTGTGAACCGCCTAACAAGTGTTTGCTGCTGCCACTTCGGTCAGATCTCCTGACCCGCGTGGTTCGGCTTGCACCTCACCACGCGGTGCGGCCATTACCCTGAGCGTTAGCCGCGCGGGTCGGACCTGCCCTGCACCATGTCCTTGATGCTCCTTCCGTCGCTCCTCGCGCTGACGTGGGCACCCCAGGTGCCGCAGGTGCGCCTTACGCTCCACGCGGAGATCGGTTCGGCCGCGGTGAACGCCGAGGGCGCGTTCGGGAGCGTAGGCGACCTGGCGGCCGACTCGGCCGGGAACGTCTACGTGCTCGACAACCTCGCCGGGCGGGTGCACGCGTACTCGCCGTCGGGGGCGCTGCTGCGGAGCTTCGGTCGGCCCGGAGGCGGACCGGACCAACTCAACCGCCCAATCCGCCTCGACGTCCGCGACGGCATGGTCGCAGTGCTGAACCCGAGTGGAACCTCCAGCAGCTACACGCTGGATGGCGAGCTCGTCGGCACGCAGCGCATGCCGTTCGGGGCGCAGCGCATGACGCGGATCGATGAGCGGCGTCACGTCGCGGCGGTCTGGGGCGGAATCGCCCGGGAGCGACCGCGCCCGATCGATGCGCTCCTCTTCGTGGAGGGCGGGATAGCGGACACCGTGCTCACCACGCCGTCCGCCGACGTGCTCTTCCGGTCCTCCTCGGGGAACGCCGCGATCCCGACGTCGTTGTGCCGGCTGGTCCACTTCGTGGTCGGCGACGAAGCCGAGCTCTGGGTCGCCTCGGGTGTCGATGGCACGCTGACGGAATGGACGGCCAGGAGCGCGGGGTTCACCGCCGGCCGCTCTGCCCAGCTGGCCCCCTCGGGTGCAGCGCTGCCGGACTCTACCCGTGCGCAGCTCATGCGCCAACTTCCTCGGCAGCTGGATCCGCAGACCGGTGACCTCTACTTGCCGCCCGTCCTCGCCGCGATCTGCGGGCTCGAGCGTTCGACTGATGGCTCCCTCTGGGTGCGCCTGGCGGATGCGGGCGGTCGCGAGCGTTGGCAAACGATCGATCGCACGACGCTCCGGCCGACGCGCGAGCTCATCGCCCCCGAAGGAGTGAGCCTGAGCGCCTTCTCGGGCACGCTCGCCTACGGCGTCCGCATGGGCCCCACGCGAGACCCGTACGTGCTGGTCTATCGCGTGGAGTGAGGTCGCCATGATGCGGCGCCGACGAGCTCAACGAAGTGTTCGCGGCCGCTCACTACGGTCGAACCTCGTCGCACGGATAGTCCAGGAGTCGGTACGTCGATGACGGAGGCGCCGGCCGGCGCGGACACGCTCGGCTCCCGCAGTCTCACAGCGGTGGTGATCGTCGCTGCGGCCAGCCTTGCCGGTGCCGCGGCGGGAGCCGTCGCCGTCCTGCTCTGGGCTGGTCATTCAGGCACGCCGATGCGTGAGCTCGGCTTCAGGCATCCGCCGAACTGGTTGCGAGTACTGGCCGAGGCAACGGCGTTCGGGATCGCACTCAGACTCGCGCTGGAGGCCTTGGTCATGCCGCTGCTCGGCGCTCCGGCGGTAAACACGCAGTACTCCTACGTAGCGGGAAATGCCGCGGCTCTGCCCGGGATCGTCGCCACCGTATTGCTGGCGGGAGTCACTGAGGAATTGGTATACCGTGGCTTCGTCTTCGAGCGGCTTCGCGCGTTCATGGGGCCGGGCCCGGCGGTCGTTCGCGCCTCGGTCATCGCATCCGCCGTCCTGTTCGCGCTCGCCCATTATCGCGACCAAGGCGCCCTGGGAGTGGCGCAGTCGGCCATCACCGGACTCGTGTTCGCGGCCACATTCGCTTGGCGGCAGCACATCTGGTTCCCGATCGTCGCGCACGTCGCGTTCAACCTGACCAGCGTCATGCTGATCTACGGCTCCTGGGAGGAAGCCGTGGCGAGGGCACTCCTCGGATGAAGGCGGCGGGGTAGCCGCCTCAGCGTCCTTGGGGCAGCCTGACCTCCACCTCAGCCGCGTACAGCATCTCGCGGTCCTGATCGACCCGCGCCCAGCGCCGAAGTACTTCGGCGTCCGGCTGCACCATCCCCTCGAACACGGTCTCGCCGTTGGCGACCACGCGGATGGGCTGCGCGAGATCGAACGCATCGGGTGAGACGAGCAGGCGGAGGCGGCGCACCTGGTATGTGAGTACGGTGATGGTGTTGCCCTCGCAGCGCGCGTCGACCACGCCGGCGTCCCCGCCCGCGGTCACCGATCCGAGATACCGGCGCGACTCGTCGCTCGGGAGCGCGCCGAGCTCGTCGATGACGAGCCAGTGCGCGCGGTTGTAGCGGTCGGTGCGCTCGGTGGCCCAGAACACGCGCTCGGGGTGCGGCGTGCGCGGGTGGTCCGCGACGAAGCGCTCGATGTTCTCCTCCTCCTCGGGCCACCAGCTGGTATTGTGCCCGCCGGGCTTGGGCGTGAACTCGAAGTCTGCGCTCACGTTCTCGAGCGCGCCGAGGAACGGAATGATCTGGCGCACGGGATAGAGCGGATCGGTCTCCCCGTTCACGATGAAGAGCGGCTTGTTGGTGACGTTGGCGAGGTGGACGTCGCCGTCGGCTCCGTTGGCCGGGTTGAGGAGGACGCGGGGGTCGCCGATGAAGGGCAGGAATGCCGCCCAGGGAGTCGTGTTCTTGAACGCCAAGAAGTACGCGCCGGTGCCTCCATCGGACGTGCCGAACACGACGACGCGGTTCTCGTCTACGTTGTAGGCCCGCTTGAGATCGGTGAGGATGCCGTTCAGGCTCTCCACCTGCCCCGCGGTCCACCAGAACGACTCGGGCCACGACAGCGGCACCACGGCGATGCGGTCGTGTCCCTCGATGACGTCCCAGTTGCGCCACCAGGTCCCGCCGGGTCCGGGAGGCTCGCGCGCGACGCCGCCGTGGAGGTAGAACGCCACGGGATAGCGGCGCGCCGAGTCGTAGTCCTCGGGCACGAGGAGCACATAGCGGTGCTCGAGCCCGGTCGAGATCGCGCGAGTCTTCTCGATGCGCCCCCGCGGCACGTCCGCGGCGTGCGCGGGACCGGCCCGGAGCCGCGCGTACTCGGCGGCGAACGCGTCGGGCGCCTGAGCCGGGGACGGCCGCGGCGCGGCCAGGGCCAGGACCGCGTAAGCGATGGGGACGATGCCGAGCAACGAGGTGCGCAGGCGGCTACGCCTTCTTCAGCTGCCGCCAGCCCCAGAGCAGGATGAGCGCGCCTATTACGGAGCCGATGAGGCCCGGCCCGCTGCCGATCCCGAGGATGCGGGTCAGGATCCCGCCGACGATCGAGCCGCCGATGCCGAGCAGGATCGTGACGACGATGCCGCCAGGGTCCTTACCCGGCATGATGGCTTTGGCGACGGCACCTACCACCAGGCCTACGACGATCATCCAGATCCATCCCATGGGGGCCTCCTGGGTCGGGGCTCGGACCACGCCGGCAATGTGGCGCGGCGGGCGCGGCCGGGCCAATACTACCCCCGAGGAGGCCCCGTGCTGAAAGAGCTCGCGGAAAAGCTGCAGGCCAGGTTGGAGGCGCTGAAGAAGCTCAGCATCGAGCCGGTGCCGTACGATCCGTCGCACCTGAACGACGAGATCGCCTCCAGGACCGAATGGGGGCCCGCCAAGAGCGGAGGCGCGAGCTTTCGCACGCATCGCCTCGTGGATGCCGGACCGCGGCGCGTGGAGTTCCGGGCCACCGGGGGAGCGCGGCTCTTCTATGGCACGTTTGCAGGCTTGGGCGCGCTGGCGCTCGTGGTCTTCCCGGTGGCGGCGTACTCGACCATGGGACTGCAGTGGCGCACCGGACTCTTCCTCATCATCCCGGTGCTGGTCGGCTCCGTATTCGTGGGTGTCGGCGGCGCGATGTGGTACTACGGGGCTGCACCCATCGTCTTCGACAAGCAGCGGGGCGAGTACTGGAAAGGGCGCGTCTCACCGGAGGAGGCCGGCAATCGGCACGCCATGAAGGATCGGGTACAGCTGGATCGCATCCACGCGCTGCAGCTCATCAGCCAGCACGTCAGCGGGAACGACTCCTCGTACTACAGCTACGAGCTCAACCTGGTGCTCGACGACGGCATGCGCATGAACGTGGTCGACCACGGCAACCTCGGCGAGCTGCAGACCGACGCGCAGGCGCTGGGGCAGTTCCTGGGGCCGCCGGTGTGGGACGCCACGGCGTAGGGGCGGCCGCGCGGGACCGGTTCTACGATCGGTCGGGGTCGACCGGCTGGACGACCAGCTCGAAGGCACCACCATCGGGGAAGCGGACGGATGTGAAATGCCGGACATCCCGAGTCGCGATGCGGCGCACGCCGACCTGCTCGGCTAGGGCGACCACCGAGGCGTCGAACAGGCCCGGGCGCAGGTCTTCATACTGGCGATCGATCTCCATGGCCCTGGAAAGCCTGGGATCGGTATCAGAATGCTCGAGGACTCGAGGCCCGCCGATGGCTGGACGGGACGATCTGCTACCGCCCCGCCGCCTCCCGGAGCCTCGCGAGCGCCGCGGCCGCGTTTCCCTCGTCGATGCTCGCCTCGGCGAGCCGCGCTGCCCCCGCCCACGACTCGGCGGCGCCGGCCGCGATGAGCGCCGCGGCCGCGTTCATGACCACCGCCGCGCGAGGCGCACCCGGCTTGCCCGACAGCACCTCTTCGATGATCACCGCGTTGTGCGCAGGGTCCCCGCCCGCCAGCTCCTCGACGCGCGCCGGCTTCAGGCCGACGGACTCGGGCGTGACCTCGTACTCGCGCACGGTGCCGTTCACGAGCTCGGCTACGCGAGTCGCACCCACGGGGCTGACCTCGTCCATACCGGGCTCGCCGTGGACGACCAGGGCCTTCAGGTGACCCAGCTCCCGTAGGGCGTTCGGGACGAGCCCGAGGAGCGCGGGGTCGGCCACACCCACGACCTGGCGACGCGCACCCGCGGGGTTGGTGAGGGGCCCGAGGATGTTCATGATGGTCGTGATGCCGAGCGCCCGGCGCACCGGCCCAACGTGCTTCATGGCCGGGTGCAGGAGCGGCGCGAACATGAACACGATGCCGGCCTCGTCGAGCACCTCACCCATCCGGGTGGGGGTCAGGTCGATGCGCACGCCGAGGGCCTCGAGCACGTCTGCGCTGCCGCACTTGGACGTGAACGAGCGGTTGCCGTGTTTGGCGACGGGCACGCCCGCGCCGGCCACAACCAGCGCCGCACCGGTCGAGATGTTGAACGTGGTGACGACACCGCCTCCGGTGCCCGCAGTGTCGACCAAACGTTCGGGCATCGCGTACGGCACGGGCACCATCGCCTTCCGGAGCGCACGCACACCGCCCGCCACTTCCGCCGGGTCGATCCCCTTGGCGCGGAGCCCCACGAGCAGGCCCGCCATCTGGGCTTCGGAGGCGGTCCCCTCCATGAAGCGATCGAACGCACCCTCTGCCTCGTCGACGGTGAGAGAGCGACCGCGCGCGACGGCCTCCAGGAGGCCCGTCAGGTCCTTGGCTCGTGGGTCCGCGCTCATGGTCTCGAAGCTCGGGTGGAGGCCGGAAATCCTAATGACGGCGCGGCTTTTCAGCCAATCGTACCGGTTGGAGGTTGGCTTGACACCACCCCTCTCCTCTCTAGACTTACCGCGTGGAAGCCCCGACCTCCGAAATCCGCCTCCTTCTCACCGTCCAATACGACGGTGGCGGCTTCCACGGGTGGCAGCTGCAGCCCGACCGGCGCACGGTCCAGGGCGAGCTGGAGGGGACGATCGGGCGCCTCGCGGACCGCCCGGTCACGGTGCTCGGCTCGGGGCGGACGGATACGGGCGTCCACGCCACCGGCCAGGTCGCCACGGTCGACGTGCCCGCCGCCTGGACGCCCGAGAAGCTGCACCGGGCGCTCGACGCACTCCTCCCCGCGGACGTGTGGGTGGACTCCGTGCGGCGGGTGCGGTCCGATTTCCATCCGCGCTTCGACGCGATCGCGCGCACCTACGTGTACCGTGTCGGAACGCACGCGAGCGCGGCTTCCCCGTTCCACCGGCGGTGGTGCTGGCCGCTCGGCGAACGGCTCGATGTCGACGCGCTCTCGGCGGCTGCCGCGCCCATCGTCGGGCGACACTCCTTCGAGGCGTTCGCTAAGTCGGGTCAACCGGAGCGCGGTGACGTGTGCACCGTATCCGCGGCGACCTGGTCGGAGTGGCAGCTGGGTCCGAGCTTCTCGGTCACCGCGGACCGCTACCTGCATCACATGGTCCGCTACCTGGTGGGCACGATGGTCGACGTGGCGCGGGGGCGTCGGCCGTTCGCCGACATTCCGAGCCTGCTCGCGCGCGAGCCCGGCCCTGGGTCCGCCCTCGTCACGTCACCCCCCGCACCACCCGAAGGGCTCTTCCTGAGCCACGTCGAATACCCCGCCGACGCGCTGCTCGAGGGCGAGCCCAGCGTCGCCTCCCCGAGGAGCATCGCCACGGTATGAAGATCTTCCTGGATACGGCCGACCTCGGGGAGATCCGCCGCGCGGCGGACGCCGGGCTCATCGACGGAATCACCACGAACCCCTCTCTCGTGGCGAAAGTCGCGGGCAAGCGAGATCCGAAGGAGATCTACCTCGAGATCTGCAAGGCGGTGAACGGTCCGGTGAGCCTCGAGGTGGTCGGGCTCGACCTCTCCACGATGCTCGCGGAGGGGAGGAAGCTCGCCGCCATCCACGAGAACGCGGTGGTGAAGGTCCCGCTCACGGAGGCCGGGCTGAAGGCGTGCAAGGCGCTCGTCTCCGAGGGGCATCGCGTGAACGTCACCCTGTGCTTCTCCGTCACGCAGGCGCACCTCGCTGCCAAGGCCGGCGCCACGTACATCTCGCCGTTCGTAGGGCGCATCGACGACATCGCCGGCGAAGGCATGGGCCTGATACATCAGATCCGTCAGGTGTATGACAACTACGGTTTCGCCACGGAGATCCTGGCCGCTTCGATCCGGCATCCCGTGCACGTCGTGGAGGCGATGATGATGGGGGCGGACTGCTGCACGATCCCGCCGAGCGTGCTCTGGCAGCTCAGCAAGCACCCACTCACGGACAAGGGCCTCGAGGCGTTCCTGAAGGATTGGGAGGGGCTCGGCGCGAAGATCTGACGATGAGCGCCTTCCTTCCTCTCCGAACACCACACCCGACTCGCTGGCTCGCACTCGCGATCCTGGCGGCGTGCGCACCCGACGGGGGCGTCGCGGGGGAGGCCGACGCCGCGATCCCAGCGGCAGAAGTGTACGCGCCGTCCTTCCCGCAGCAGCCCATCGAGGCCTCGGCGCAGCTCGACCAGAGCCGCGCGACGGCCATCGTGCGTGCGGCCAGCCGCGTCGCGCCCGCGGTCGTGAGCGTGAACGTCATCAGCCGGCAGCCGGTGCAGGCGCGCTCCATGTGGGAGAGCTTCTTCCTCCCGCCTGGCGCGGCGCGACAGGCCGTGAGCTTCGGCTCGGGCGTCATCGTGCGCCCGGACGGCATCATCGTCACCAACAACCACGTCATCGAGGGCGCCACGCAGATCCGCGTCACGCTGTCGACGGGCGCCGACGTCGACGCGGAGCTGGTGGGGACCGACCCACTCGCGGACATCGCGGTGCTGCGCGTGCAGGGCCGCGACCTCCCCGTCGCCCCGGTCGGGTCGGCGCAGGGGCTCATGATCGGCGAGTGGGCCGTGGCGATCGGCAACCCGCTGGGCAACTACGTAGGCGACACACAGCCCACGGTCACGGCGGGCGTGGTGTCCGCGGTCGGGCGCAACATCGCCCCCTCGGCGGGCGATCAGGGCTTCTATCTGGGGATGATCCAGACGGACGCCGCCATCAACCCGGGCAACTCGGGCGGCCCGCTCATCAATGCGGCGGGAGAGGTGATCGGCATCAATGCTTCGATCATCTCGCGCAGCGGCGGGAGCGAGGGGCTCGGGTTCGCGATCCCCATCGATCGGGCGCTCCGGGTCATGAACGACCTGCTCGAGTACGGAGAGATCCGCCGCGCCTGGGTGGGCATCGAGGTCGAAGCGGTGGACGCGGATGCCTGGGGGCGCACGCGCGGCGTGCGCATCGCCAGCGTCGCCCAATGTTCGCCGGGTGCGCGCGCGTCGCTCCGCGCGGGGGACCGGTTGCTCATCGCGAACCGGAAGCCGCTCGCCGGGCCGCTCGACTTCCAGGGAGCGCTGCTCGACCTGCGCGCCGGCGACCGGTTGGCGCTCCAGGTCGAAGGCGGCCGCTCCATCGAGCTCGAGGCGGTCGCGTTCCCGTCCACCACGGCGACGCGCGTGCGTGTGCTCGAGGGGATGGACCTGATCACCGTGACTCCGCAAATCCGTGCGGAGCGTAGGCTCACCAGCGAAGCCGGCGCACTCATCGCGGGCATCTCGAACGAGCTGGCCGGCAACCTCGGGCTCGAGCCCGGCGACGTGATCGTCGGCATCAACCGCACTCCGATCCGCACCGCCGAGGAGTTCTCGAACATCCTCGACCGTCTGAGCGGGCAGTTCTCGCTGACGTTCGAGCGCGGCGGCGGCTACAACGTGCGCACCTTCTATTGGAGGCGATGATTCGGCCTTGAGATCCCTCGATCGCTACGTGCACCCGCTCACGGATCGCTACGCATCGAGGGAGATGCAGGCGGTCTTCTCTCCGGGTCGGCGCTTCGGCATCTGGCGCCGCCTCTGGCTCGCGCTCGCCGAGGCCGAAGCCGAGCTCGGGCTGGACATCTCGGACGAAGCGCTCGCACAGATGCGCGCGAAGCTCGACACCATCGACCTCGCGCGCGCCGCCGCGCTCGAGAAGCGCTTTCGCCACGACGTCATGGCGCACGTGCACCTGTTCGGCGAGGACGCACCCGCGGCCGCCGGCATCATCCACCTGGGTGCGACGAGCGCTTATGTGGGAGACAACGCCGACCTGATCCTGCACCGCGAGGCGCTCGAGCTGACGCGCACGCGGCTCGTACGCTGCGTGGACGCGCTGGCCACGTTCGCGCGCACTCACGCAGACCTGCCGACGCTCGCATACACACACTTCCAGCCGGCGCAGCCCACCACGGTCGGCAAGCGCGCGACGCTCTGGATCCAGGACCTCCTGCTCGATCTCGAGGAGATCGAGCACCGGCTGGCGACGCTCAGGTTCCGGGGGGTGAAGGGCACGACGGGCACGCAGGCGTCGTTCCTCGAGCTGTTCGACGGCGACCACGACAAGGTCGAGGCGCTCGACGCGGCGGTGAGCGAGCGCATAGGGTTCCGCGAGGCGTTCGCGGTGAGCGGGCAGACGTACACGCGGAAGGTCGACTACCAGGTGCAGGCGGCGCTGGCGGGCGTGGCGGCGTCGATCTCCAAGATCGGGCACGACCTGAGGCTGCTCGCACACCTGCGGGAGGTGGAGGAGCCGTTCGAGGAGGAGCAGATCGGCTCGTCCGCCATGCCGTACAAGCGGAACCCGATGCGCGCGGAGCGCATGTGCGCGCTCGCGCGCCACGTCATCGTGCTGGCTCAGGACCCGGCGTTCACCGCGGCCACGCAGTGGCTGGAGCGCTCGCTCGACGACTCGGCGAATCGGCGGCTGTCGATCCCGGATGCGTTCCTCGCGCTCGACGGCTCGCTCGTGCTCCTGGAGAACGTCGCGAGAGGGCTGGTGGTGAACCCCGCGATGGTCGCGCGGAATCTCGCCGAGCACCTTCCCTTTATGGCCGTGGAGACCATCTTGATGCACGCCGTTTCCCGGGGGGGTGACCGGCAGCAGCTGCACGAGCGCCTCCGCCAACATTCGATCGCGGCGGCCGAGCGCATGAAGGAGGGCGCAGAGGTGGACCTGCTCCAGCGGATCGCGGGCGACCGAGCCTTCGGGCTGTCGCGGGCCGACCTCGACCGTCTGGCGGACGCGGCCAAGTACGTCGGCCGCGCGCCCGAGCAGGTCACCCGCTTCCTCGACGACCACGTCGAGCCCGCGCTGCGCCGCCACCGGGAGCATACCGTTACCCTCGCCGAGGCAACCCTCCATGTCTGAGTCCTCGACCGTCCTCGAGTCCCGCCTCGACCTGAAGCTGCTTCACCGCGGCAAGGTGCGGGACGTCTACGAGATCGACGCGGAGACGCTCCTCATGGTCGCGTCCGACCGCGTGAGCGCGTTCGATGTCGTGCTTCCACAGCCGATCCCGCACAAAGGAGAGGTGCTGACGCTGATCACCGCGTGGTGGCTCCAGCAGCTCGAGAAGCAGAGGATCTCCCACCACCTGCTCGCCGTCGACCCCGACGTCATCCAGGAGCGCCACCCCGACTTGGCCGCGAGCCGCGACGTATGGGCGCGCCGCGCCATGCTGGTGAAGCGCACGAAGCCGGTGCTCGTCGAATGCGTGGTGCGCGGCTACATCACCGGCTCGGCGTGGAAGGAGTACGCGAAGACCGGGACGCTGGCTGGCGAGCCGCTCGCCAAGGGGCTGCAAGAGAGCCAGAAGCTCGACCCGCCCTACTTCTCCCCTGCCACCAAGGCACAGACGGGGCACGACGAGAACATCACGTTCGGCCAGGTCGAGGAGCTGCTCGGCAAGCAGCTGGCGGGACGCCTCCGCGACCTGACGCTCCAGGTCTACGCCTACGGCCGGGACGTCGCCAACACGAAGAACATCATCCTCGCGGACACGAAGCTCGAGTTCGGCCACGACACGTCGGGCACCCTCCTGCTCATCGACGAGGTGCTGACGCCCGACTCGTCGCGCTTCTGGCCGAAGGAGAGCTATGCGGTGGGTCGCGGACAGCCGTCGCTCGACAAGCAGCCGATCCGCGACTTCCTGGACGGACTGAAGGAATGGAACAAGGCGCCCCCCGCCCCCGACCTACCGCCCGCGGTCGTGAAGGCCACGTCGGAGCGCTACCAGGACGTCTTCAAGCGGCTCACGGGGACGAGCCTGGCGGCGTATCGACCGCCGCGGTTCGGCCCATCGACAGGCAAGTCCGCGTGAAGCTCGTGCCCGAGGGGTATCCGTTCGTGGGCGGGACGCTCCTCCTCGCGGCAGCTGCATGGCTGGGGTTGGTCCCCGTGAGTGGCCTGATCGGGCTCTTGCTGAACGCCGTGTTCTCGGCGCTCGCGCTGTTCGTGCTCTGGTTCTTCCGCGACCCGATTAGTCGCGCGCCGGCCGACGCCGCCGTCGTGGTGGCGCCGGGTGAAGGACGCGTGATCGACATCAAGGAGATGCACGAGCCGACGTTCCTGCAGGCGACGGCCCGGCGCATCACGATCTTCCTCTCCGTGTTCGACGTGCACGTGCAGCGCGCGCCCGTGAGCGGTGTGGTGGAGCACCGCTCGTACAAGCCGGGCAAGTTCGCGGTGGCGTGGCTCGAGAAGGCCTCCGAGGACAACGAGCAGGCCTCGCTCGGCATCGCCACCGCGCAGGGTAAGGTGCTCGTGCGTCAGATCGCCGGCCTGGTGGCGCGCCGCATCGTGACCGACCCGCACGAGGGGGATCGGGTGGAGCGGAGCGCACGCATCGGCATCATCCGCTTCGGCTCTCGGGTCGACCTGTTCGTGCCGCTCGACTGGGAGATCACCTGCAAGGTCGGTGACCGCGCGCGGGTGGGCGCCACGGCGCTCGCACGGGTGCCGGCCGGCGTACTCGCCTCCGGCGTCGGAGCGCACCAAGTCCGCACGCAAGGAGTCCGCGCATGAGAGCGCCCAGGGTACCCCGCGTACCCAGCCGGCAGACGCTGCAGCGGGGCGTCGTCATCCTGCCCTCCGCGTTCACGCTCGGCAACCTGTTCTTCGGCGTGTATGCGATCGTCTCCGCTTCGCGAGGGGACTTCGTTGGGGCGGCGTGGTTCGTGGTGTTCGCCGGCGTGCTCGACGTCCTCGACGGGAGCGTCGCGCGCTTCACGCGCACGGGGTCTCGCTTCGGCGCCGAGCTCGACTCGCTCGTCGACGCCATCTCCTTCGGTGTCGCGCCCGGGTTCATCATGTACCGAGTCTTCTTCGAGAGCACGCAGGGGTACTGGGTGCTCTCGTTCGTGTACGTGACCGCCGTGGTCGTGCGGCTGGCACGCTTCAACATCGAGCAGGGGGGCGAGGCCAAGCGGTACTTCCACGGGCTCCCCTCCCCCGCGGCCGGCATGACGCTGGCGTGCTTCTATCCGTTCAGCCAAACGCCGTTCTTCGCCGAGTACCTGAGCGACCTGCCCTGGCTGGACATCTGGGCCGTGGGCATGGTGCTCGTCGGCGTGCTGCTGGTGAGCCACGTGCCCTACGCGCGCTTTCCGAAGATCGGACTGCGCACACCGAAAGGGATCCTGAACACGGTCGTCGTGCTCGCGGGGGTGTTCGCTGCACTCACGGTGCCGCGCTACTTCCTGTTCTCGATGGGCCTGCTCTACATCACGTGGGGCCTGCTCAAGTCCGTGATCCTGGGCCTGCTCGACCGGCTCCCGGGCGGTGACCCGCTGCTCGACGAGGACGAAGAGGACAGTGAGCACCCCTTGGCCGAGGTCCGCGCGCTGGACTATGCGGAACTGAAGGCGGAACTGAACGCCGAGCTGAAGGCCGAGCCGAAGGTCGAACGGCGTCCGGGAGCCCGGACGTCGCCGGGAGACGAAGTACCCCACGCCGAGGAGGATCGCGCTTGAGTCGGTACCACCTGGAAGTCCGTGTCAAACCGAGACCGGGTCTGCTCGACCCGCAGGGGAAGGCGATCCACGGCGCGTTGCGCTCGCTGGGCTGGCCCGAAGTGGACGACGTGCGCGTCGGTAAGGCGATCTATCTCTATGTCGACGCCTCGTCCGAGAAGGACGCGATCGAGAAGGCGACGGCCATGTGCCGCAAGCTGCTCGCCAACCCGGTGACGGAGGACTTCGAGGTGGCGCTGGCGGGACGCTTGCAGGGTGCGCGCGCGTGAAGGCGGCGGTCATCTCGTTCCCGGGGTCGAACGGCGACTACGACCTCTACAAGGCCGTCCAGCTGGTGGGTGGTACGCCTACGTTCGTCTGGCACCGTGACAAGGGCGCGCTGAAGGCCTACGAAGCGGTGCTCCTGCCGGGCGGATTCTCGTACGGCGACTACCTACGCGCGGGGGCCATCGCGAGCCTCTCGCCGATCATGGAAGAGGTGGTCGCGTTCGCGAAGGCGGGCGGTCCGGTCGTCGGCATCTGCAACGGATTCCAGACGCTCTGCGAGGCGCACCTCCTCCCCGGAGCGCTCATCCGCAACGAGGCACTCCGGTTCGCCAGCAAGCACGTGCGCGTCCGCGTCGAGCGGACGGACACCGCGTTCACCACCGACTACGCGAAGGGCCAGGTCCTGTCGATCCCGATCGCGCACGGCGAAGGCAACTACGAGGCCGACAAGGGGACGCTGGAGCGGCTCGAGGGCGAGGGCCGCGTCGTCTTCCGCTACGTGGATGCGGCGGGCGTCGCTACCGACGCGGCCAACCCCAACGGCTCCTGGCACAACATCGCGGGGATCGTGAACGAAGCGGGCAACGTCATCGGCATGATGCCCCACCCCGAGCGAGCCATGGAGACGATCGTCGGCTCGGCCGACGGGCGAGCGCTCTTCACGTCGCTCGTCGGTTCGCTGACGTCGAGCCTGGCGGGGTCGGCGTGAGCAACGCGGCGACACCCACGGCGGACGAGATGGTCGCCCCCCGCCCCGGCGACCCGCCGATCACTGCCGAGCTGGTGGCCGACCACGGCCTCTCGCCAGACGAGTACGAGCGCATCCAGCGGATCCTCGGCCGCGACGCCACTCTCACCGAGCTGGGCATCTTCAGCGCCATGTGGTCCGAGCACTGCGGCTACAAGAACTCGAGGCGCCTGCTGCGGCTCCTCCCCACCGAAGCTCCGTGGGTGATCCAGGGACCCGGCGAGAACGCCGGCGTGATCGACGTGGGTGACGGGTGGGCGCTCGCGTTCAAGATCGAGTCGCACAACCACCCCTCCGCCGTCGAGCCCTATCAAGGCGCCGCGACCGGCGTGGGCGGGATCTTGCGCGACGTGTTCACCATGGGCGCACGTCCGGTGGCCGTGCTCGACTCCCTCCGCTTCGGCGACTTGGACAGTCCGCGCGTGCGCTACCTGTTCGGCGGCGTCGTGAGCGGTGTGGGCGACTACGGCAACTGCGTCGGCATCCCGAACATCGGCGGCGAAGTCGTCTTCGACCGCGGCTACGAGGGCAACCCGATCGTGAACGCGATGTGCCTCGGGCTCATGAAGAAGGAAGAGCTCATTACGGCATCCGCGACCGGCGTAGGCAATCCTCTCATGGCGGTGGGCTCGCGCACGGGCCGCGACGGCATCCACGGCGCCACGTTCGCGAGCGAGGAGCTCTCCGAGGGCTCGGACGAGTCGAGCCGCCCGCAGGTGCAGGTGGGTGACCCGTTCACAGAGAAGCTCCTGCTCGAGGCGAGTCTGGAGCTGATCGCGAGCGGGGCGCTCGAGGGTATCCAGGACATGGGAGCGGCCGGGATCACCTCGTCCGCGTCCGAGATGGCAGGGCGCGCCGGCAACGGCGTCGAGCTGGAGATGAAGCAGGTGCCCACTCGCGAGCGCGGGATGACACCCTACGAGATCTTGCTGTCGGAGTCGCAGGAGCGCATGCTCGTGGTGGCCAAGAAGGGACGCGAAGATCAGGTACGCGACATCCTGACGAAGTGGGAGCTCGAGGCCGCGGAGATCGGGCGCGTCACCGACGACGGTCGCTTCCGCATCCTGGAGGACGGTGCGGTGGTCGCGGACATTCCCGTGCTTCCGCTCACCCAGGGGTGCCCGACCTACGAGCGCGATGGGGTGGAGTCCCCGGAGATCCAGGCGCTGCGCGCGACGGACCTGTCCGAGCACCTGATTCCGCAGGGCGACTTGACCAAGACCTTCCTGCTGCTGCTCGGCTCGCCGAACGTCGCGTCGAAGCGTTGGGTCTACGGTCAGTACGACACGACGATCCGCACGTCGACGGCCGTGAGGCCTGGCGGGGACGCCGGCGTCATCCGTATCCGCGGCACCACGCGTGCGGTTGCCGCGACGACCGACTGCAACGGGCGCTTCGTGTACCTAGAGCCGCGCGTCGGCGCGATGATCGCGCTGGCCGAGGCCGCGCGGAACCTGGTCTGCGTCGGCGCGCTCCCGACCGCGATCACGAACAACCTGAACTTCGGCAACCCGCTCAAGCCGCACATCTACTACCAGCTCCGCGAGGCGGTGCTGGGCATGGCCGCCGCCTGCGAGGCGTTCGAGACCCCGGTCACGGGTGGCAACGTATCGCTCTACAACGAGACGGACGGTCGCGCGATCTACCCCACCCCGGTAATCGGCATGGTGGGTGTGATCGAGGACGTGAGCACGATCATTCAGCACGCGTTCGCGACGCCGGGTGATGACATCGTCCTGCTCGGCACGAACACCGCCGAGCTCGGTGGCTCCGAGTACCTGTACGTGACCGCCGGGCTCGTCGCGGGTGCGCCCCCTGCGGTCGACCTCGAGAGCGAGCGAGCGCTCCAGCAGGCTGTGCTCGCGATGATCCGCGCGAAGCTGCTCCGTTCGGCGCACGACTGCTCGGAGGGAGGGCTCGCGTGCGCGCTCGCGGAGTCCGCGCTCGGCGACGGCGACGCGCCGCTCGGCGTCCGGGTGCAGCTCGACGACGAAGTGCGGCCGGTGGGTGTGCTCTTTGGCGAGGCCCAAGGGCGCATCGTCGTCTCCTGCGACCCGGGGCGCACCGACGAGGTGCTCCGGATCGCAACCCGCTACGAGGTGCCAGCCCGCAACATCGGCAAGGTCACGCGCGGTGACGAGGGATTCCAGGTGACGGTGCGAGACGCGTCGGTCTCGGCGAGTGTTGCTGCGCTGTCCGATGCGTACTTCGGCGCCCTGCCGCGCATCATGGACGCTCCGGCCAAGGACGACTGAGCCATGTGCGGAATCGTCGGGATCAGCGGAATCGAGAACGCGGCCGAGCAGGCCTACCTGGCCATGTACGCCCTCCAGCACCGGGGCCAGGAGGCCGCGGGCATCGTGGCGTTCGACGGCACCACGTCGCGCTCTCACAAGGGGCGCGGCCTCGTCTCCGAGGTCTTCAACGCCGAGACACTGAGCAACCTGAGAGGCAACGTGGCGGTCGGTCACGTGCGCTACTCCACGGCGGGCGGAAACGACCTGGCCAACGTGCAGCCGCTCACCGCGCGGTTCTCGCGCGGTGACCTCGCGCTCGCGCACAACGGCAACCTGACCAACCACCTGGACCTGCGCGCGCGGCTCGTCGAGGACGGTGCGATCATCCGTTCGTCGGCCGACTCGGAGGCGCTCGTCCACCTCATCGCCAAGTCGCGCCACTACGGCGTGGACGCGCAGGTCGACGACGCGCTCTCCCACTTGGAAGGCGCGTTCTCCGTGGTGATGTCGGTGGGCTCGACCGTGTACGCGGCGTGCGACCCGCGCGGATTCCGGCCGCTGGTGCTCGGCAGAAAGGGTGCCGGCCACGTGGTGGCGAGCGAGACGTGTGCGCTCGACATCCTCGGCGCCGAGCGCGTGCGCTACCTCGAGCCCGGGGAGGTCCTGCGCATCCAGGACGGCAGGGTCGAGCGGCTCCGTTCCCTCCGCCCGGCCCAACCCCACGCTCCCTGCATCTTCGAGCTGGTCTACTTCGCCCGCCCGGACTCGCACATCTGGGGGGTCAGCGTAGACCGCGCCCGGCGTGCGTTCGGGCGCCGTCTCGCGCGCGAGCATCCGGTGGATGCCGACGCGGTGATCGCCGTGCCGGACTCGGCCAACTCTGCCGCGCTCGGCTACTCGGAGGAGAGCGGGATTCCGTTCGAGCTGGGTCTCCTCCGCAACCACTACGTCGGCCGCACGTTCATCCAGCCCCAACAGCAGGACCGCGACTTTGGCGCGCGCATGAAGTACAACCCCGTGCAGGAGGTCGTGGACGGCAAGCGCGTAGTGATCGTCGACGACTCACTCGTGCGCGGCACCACCAGCCGGAGCCTCGTGCGCATGCTGCGTGCGGTGGGTGCCGCCGAGGTGCACTTCCGCATCGGCAGCCCGCCCGTGCGCTGGCCCTGCTTCTACGGCATCGACATGCCGACGCGACGCGAGCTCATCGGCGCCGACCTGGAGATCTCCGAGATCGAGGCCAAGCTCGGCGTGGACTCGCTCGGCTACCTCTCGCTCGAGGGGATGACCGAAGCGGTCGCCGAGGCCGGACCCTACTGCACCGCCTGCTTCTCGGGCGAGTACCCCGCTCCTCTGGTCGACGTGGAGAAGGGTCTCGCGTCCCCCGAGGGGCCGCGTCGTTGCTGAGCGCGACCGACACGCGACTGCTCCGGCTACCCAAGGCGGAGCTGCACGTCCACCTCGACGGATCCCTCCGTCCGTCGACCCTACTCGAGCTCGCAAGCGAGCGCGGCGTCGCCCTGCCGGCCCGCGATGCTGCCGCACTCGCCGACCGCATGGTGGTGCGGGACGCAGCCGACCTGGAGGAGTACCTCGAGCCATTCCGGCTCACGCTCGCCGTCCTGCAAGATGCGACCGCCATCGAGCGCATCGCGTTCGAGCTGGCCGAGGACCACGCGCGGGAGCACGTGCGCTGGCTCGAGGTGCGGTTCTGCCCGGGGCTGTGCACGTCCGGCGAGCTGACCGCGGCCGAGGTGCTCGACGCCGCGCTCGCCGGGCTCTCGCGTGCACGGGGCGTGCATGGCATCGAGTCGGCCGTGATCGTGACGGCGCTTCGCTCTCGGTCGTCGAGCGACTCGATTGAGATGGCGGAGCTGGCCGTCGCGTACCGCGCGCGCGGCGTGTGCGCGTTCGACTTGGCGGGAGCGGAGGCGGGCCACCCGGTTCACGATCATCTGGCCGCCGTGCGCACCGCTCGCGACGGTGGGCTCGCCATCACCATTCACGCGGGCGAAGCGTACGGCCCAGAGTCGATCCGGGAGGCGCTCGAGCTCGGCGGCGCGACGCGCATCGGTCACGGGACGAGCCTCGGTGAGGACCCGGCACTGCTGGCCCGAATTCGGGACGCGGGCGTCCTGCTCGAGGTGTGCCTCACCTCCAACGTGCAGACGCGCGCCGCGTCGTCGTATGCGACGCATCCCCTGCGCCGCTACTACGACGAGGGCATCCGCGTGAGCCTCTGCACCGACAATCGCCTCATGTCGGGGGTGACCCTCACCGATGAGTACGCACATGCCCGCGACGCGCTGGGGTTCACCTGGGCCGAACTGGTCGACGTCGCGCGCACGGGGTTCGTGGGCGCGTTCGCGCCGAGCGAGGTGAAGCGGGCGCTGGTGCAAAGGTTCGACGCGGACGTGGAGGGATCGTAGCGCCCCCGCTACGCCTTCCCCGCTAGATACGCCTCCGCCAGCTCGACGAAGCCCTTCGAGCCCATGTAGGTCGGCGTGCGCTGGTGGAGTGACTCCGGCGTGACCTCCATGATTCTGCGCTTACCGTCGCTGGCACGTCCCCCGGCCTGCTCGACGATCATCGCCATCGGTGCAGCCTCGTAGAGGAGGCGAAGCTTGCCCTTGGGACTCTCGCTGTCGGCGGGATACATGAAGAGGCCGCCCTGCAGGAGTGTGCGGTGGATATCGGCGACGAACGAGCCGATGTAGCGAGAGCCGAAGCCGCCGTCGGTCTTGAGGTAGGTGACGAGCTTCTGCTGCTCGGGCGACCAGCGCCGATAGTAGGCCTCGTTGATCGAGTAGACCTTCTTGGGCGGCTCGGGGATGCGCATCTGCGGGTGACTGAGCAGGAACTCGCCAATAGAAGGGTCGAGCGTGAACCCGTGCACACCCGCGCCGCTGGTGTAGACGAGCATGGTCGAGGAGCCGTAGACGACGTATCCGGCGGCCACCTGCCTCGTGCCGGGCTGGAGGCAGTCCTCGAGCGTACCGCGCTCCCCCTTGCTGACCTTCCGGTGGATGCTCCAGATGGTGCCGATCGACACGTTGACGTCGATGTTCGACGAGCCGTCGAGCGGGTCGAAGACCACGACATAGTCGCCCGCCGGGAATCTTTTCCGGATCTCGATGAGCCCGTTGCTCTCCTCCGAGGCCATGCACGCCACCAGGCCGGTGTGGTCGAGCGCGCGGATCATCGCCAGGTTCGCGAACACGTCGAGCTTCTGCACCTGCTCGCCGTGCACGTTCTCCTCGTCGGTGCCTCCGAGGATGTCGACGAGGCCCGCCTTGGTGACCTCGCGACTGATGATCTTCGCGGCCAGCGCGATGTCGTGCAGGAGGCTGGTGAAGGCTCCCGTCGCCTCCGGATGGAGGTGCTCCTGGTCGACGAGGAACCGCGATATCGTGACGACGTGGCTCTGTGGCATGATGCACCAATCTAATGGCGCCCCTCCCCGGAAACGGTATAGCTGCCGTCCTGCCGTCCGAGCACGCGCACGGTCCCGCGCTGGTCGGTGCGCCAGATCTCCACCCCTCGCCGCTCCAGGAGCGAGATGACCTCGGCCGAGGGGTGCCCGTAGCGGTTGCGTCGCCCGAGCGATACCAGGGCCACGTCGGGACGCGTGCGCGCGAGCAGGAGCGAGTCCGTGGAGGTGGCGCTGCCGTGGTGTCCGACCTTGAGGACCTCGAGGTCGAGCGCCAGGGAACTGGTGACGAGGCGTTCCTCGTCCCGATACGCGTCCCCTGTGAGGAGAGCATCGAAGTCGCCGTAGGAGATGCGGACGACGACGGAGGTCTCGTTCGCGTCGGGCACCGGGACCGCGCCCTCCAGGGGATGCAGCACGTCGACGCTCAAGCCACCGACCTCGAGGTGGTCGCCCGCTAGGGCGGGGCCCCAAGGCACGCCGCGCTCGACCGCGAGCTCGAGCAGCTCGAGGTACTCCTGACTCGGCGCCGGCAGGCCGGGATCGTAGATCGCGCCGATCTCGAACGACTGCAGCACCGCTGCCGCGCCGCCGATGTGGTCTAGGTGGGGGTGCGTGAGCACGAGCGCGTCGAGGCGGCGCACGCCGCGCGACGCGAGCGCCCGCACGACGGGGGGCGCGCCCGGGTCGTCCTCGAACCCTTCCCGCGAAGGCGGCCCGGCGTCGACGAGCAGCCATCGCCCTTTCGGGGAGCGCACGGCGATGGCATCCCCTTGGCCCACATCGATCATGAGCACCTCGACGGTGCCACGCCCCTGCCAGGCGACGAGCACGGGCCACGAGCCCACCGCGGCACCCGTGTACAGCACCACCAGCCCGCGACGCGCGCTCCCATGGACCCGGGGGTGGCGGGCCAGCCACGCAGCAGCAGCAAAGCCGAACGTCCCCGCGGCCACGGACGCCCGCGTCGTCCATACACTCGCCCAGGGCCAGGCGGCCGCGCGCGTCGCGCCGACGTCGAGCGCGGTGAGCGTGACGTCGACGCCCCCAGCCACGAACATCGCGAGCGAGTGCCACACGAAGTCGAGTCCGAGCGCGAGGATCGAGCCGACGAGCGCCCACGCCACGAGCGGTGTGGCCGCGATCGTGGCTGGGATGCCGACCAGGGAGATGCGCTCGAAATGCCACGCCACGATCGGCAGGGTCGCGAGCGTCGCGGCCACGCCGGAGGCCAACGCCATGGCGACCTCCTGCGGGCAACACCATCCGAGCCACCGGCGGCACCACGCCTGCAGGGCCCGGCAGAGCGGCCCGCACCAGGCCACCAAGCCGGCGACGCCCGCGAAGGAGAGCTGCACGCCGGGAGACGCGACGCGGCTCGGGTCGAGGGCGACGAGGATGAGGAGCGCCGCGCCGAGCGCACCCCACTTCGCCGGAGGTTTGGCCCGCGCGCGCGCGAAGGCCACCAACGTGACCATGAGCGCAGCGCGAGCCGCTGCATCCGGGAATCCGATGAACCCCACGTACAGGTTCGCCACCGCGGCAGCCCCAAGCGCGGCGCGACCCATGCCCCACCCCCGGAGACGGAGCACGCCGAGAACCAGACCGGCGATCACGCCCACGTGGTATCCAGAAATGGCCAGCATATGCGCGATGCCGGAGCGGGCATATGCCTCCCGCAGATCCGGGTCGAGCCCCTCGGTGCGCGCAAGCACGAGCGCGGCGACCAGCGGCGCGTGTTCTCCGAACAAGCGCTCGTAACGCTCAACCAGCGCGTCGCGCCAGGCGACCGTCGCCCACCGCAGCTCCGCGAGTCCGCCCCCGGGCGGGAGCGCGTCCGCTCCTTGGGCCAGGAACCAGGGGCGCCCGCCCGCACCGGCACGCCACGACCCGTGCAGCTGCAGCGCGACACCGGCGCGCACGCTGGAGTCCGCCAGCACCGCCGTGACCACACCGCACCCTGCGGCACGCTCGAACGCCCCCGAGCCCGCGCGGGGGGACGCCAGGAAGCGTCCCCGAACCTCCACGAGCTCGCCCTCGGGAGCGGGCGCACAAGCCGGACCCGGAACGGCGAGCCGAGCCGCCCCGAGGCCGACGGTGGCGACGAGCACCCAAACGAGCCGCTGTGCGGGACTCGCGGATGTGTGGATGGGCGCCAGTAGCCAGACCGCCGCGCCCAGCGGCGCGAGCTCGATCGGTGCGCCGGCGTGGACCCAGGCTGCCCCGAGCGAGAACGCCAGGGCCAGCCTCATCACGGGGGGCGCGTGACCCAACTAGGTCGAGCGCCTCCCGCAGGCCGCGCGGTTCAGCTTCGCTCCTTCCCCTCCACGAACAAGTCTTGCTGCGTACGGTCGACGAACCGATTCCGTTCTTCGAGATCCTCTGCTTCGAGCCTCGCCCGCAGGATACGCCGGACCTTGAGGTCCGAGCGCACGCCGGCGACGAGCATCACGAGCATGCCTACGAGCAAGCTGGCGAACGCCACCAGCGTGAGCGGCACGCCATAGAACGTGATGAACCCCAGGCGGAGCGTGACACGCTGACCGGAGTTCAACGATGCGAAGCCCATGGCGAGTGCGAGCGCCGCGATGACGCCGCCGATGCCGAGCAGTCTGCTCACGCGAGTGCCCCCGCCGTCGCCGAGACTTCCACACCCACGAACGTCGCGCCCGTGGTGTGCCGCAGCTCGACGCGCGTGTACTCCCCGACACGAGCGGTGTCGCCATCGAAGGCGACCACCTTGTTGCGGCGCGTGCGGCCGAGCACCTGCCCACCCTGGCGGCCCGGATTTTCGATCAGGACCTCCTCGACGCGGCCGACTTCCGCGGCGTTGATCTCCGCCTGTATGCCGCGCGCCACCTCGATGAGCTCCTCGAGGCGCGCCTGCGCTTCGTCCGCGCCGACGAAGTCCTCCGCGGGCAGTCTGGCAGCGGGCGTCCCTTCGCGCAGGGAGTACTTGTAGGTGTATGCCTCGTCGAAACGCACGGTGCGCATGAGCTCGAGGGTGTCGCGGAACTCGGCGTCGGTCTCGCCCGGAAACGCCACGATGATGTCCGTGGAGATCGCGATGTCGGGGATCGCCTCGCGCACGAGCTCGACCTTGGCGCGCAGCTCGTCCACCGTATAGCGACGGAGCATGCGCCGGAGCGTCCGGTCGCTCCCGGACTGTGCCGGCAGGTGCAGGTGCTCGCACACCGCGGGCTCCTCGGCCATGACCTCGACGAGCTCGGGGGTCACGTCGTTCGGGTGGGGCGACGTGAAGCGGACGCGCCGCACGCCCGCCACGCGCGCGACGCACCGAAGGAGCGAGGGGAAGTCCACCTCCCCCGACCGATAGGAGTTCACCGTCTGGCCGAGGAGCGTGACCTCGCTCACACCGCGCGCCGCGAGTCCTTCGACTTCGTTCACGACTTCTCGGGCGTCGCGGTTCTTCTCGGGCCCGCGCACGTAGGGCACTATGCAGAAGGTGCAGCGGTGGTCGCAGCCGCGCTGCACGGGCACCCAAGCCACCGGCCCCTCTGAGCGAAGTTGCTCGAGGCCCTGGTAGTTCTCGGTGGGGTGAAGCTCGAGCACTGCGAGCTGCGTGCGTGCGCGGGTGGAGCGGCGAGCCGCGATCCGCTCGAGCGACTCGGGGAGCGAGCGATAGCCATCGGGCCCCATCACCAGGTCGACGTACGGCGCCTGCTCGAGCAGGGTGGTCCCGAGCCGCTGCGCCATGCAGCCGGTGACGCCGATCACCAGGTCCGGCCTTTCGCGCTTCAACCCATTCAGCTGCGATACGCGCCCCAGCACGCGCGTCTCCGCGTGCTCGCGGATGGCGCAGGTGTTCACCAGGACGACATCGGCGTCCTCGGGCCGGCGCACGATCTCATAGCCCTGCTCCGCGAGCATCCCCTCCATCAGCTCGCCGTCGCTGATGTTCATCTGGCAGCCGTACGTCTCTACGTAGGCCCGTCGGGTTGGGGACGGTCGCGTCATGCGTCAATTCGCGCACCCGGAGCGGGGCGAGTCAATACGCGAATGGGCGATCCCTAGAAGCCAGTCACCCGGAGCGACACGGTCCCACGCCAGAAGTCCTCGCGGAAGCTCCCGCTGGTGCGGTTCCCCTTCTCCAGCCCCAGGTCCAGGGAGGCCAGCACAATCTCGCTGGTCACGTTCAACGGAATCCCGAGGCCGCCGGAGAAGGTCTGCTCGTTGGCACCGCCTCCCTCGAGGGCAAACGGCAGGGTCCGGCGACGGAATCCCGCGCGGAGAGGGGTCGTCCTGCCGAAGAGTTGGGCCTGCGCGAGCTCGAGCCCCAAACCCACCGAGGTAGCAGCCCCCGCCTCCCCGCTCAGGAGGTCCCCCTCGGTGCCTGACCAGTCCGCACGAGATGCGCTCGCCGCGAGCGTCAGGCCCGGGGCGAGCTGCGAGCTCGCGCCCAGTCGGAGTTGGAGAGGCATGTCGAACGACCGGCGCGATCCTGCGGTCTGGGCGCTCGGATCGGCATCGAGTTCGGTCGAGTACGTGGCGCTCGCGGCGAGTCGCAGGAACGCGGTCACGTCGCTCGACACGCCCACGGTCACTTGATAGCCGGAGTATGACCACGAGCCTCCCGCGCGATAGGGAAGCACTTGATTGGCCAACGCCGAGTCACCGAACTCGCGTGTCAGGGTGCGCGACACCGACCCGGCGTAGCGGCCAGCGGATATGCCGACCGCCATCGTCGACGCCACCATGCGGGAGTACCCGATACCTAGCGACGAGACAGCTCCGGCCTGCTCGAATCGATCCGTAGCCTGCGTCGTGGAGCTTCCGAGGTTCACGTTCACAATTCGCTCACCCGTGTAGGCCTGGTCGAGCACCGAGGTGAGGTGCACCGTCGCCATGCCACCCCGCACCGGATACGCGGCCGCGAACACGGGGAAGCGACTCCCGCGGAAGTAGCGGTGGCCCGAGTCGCCGTCGCGGGTCAGGTCGACCCAACTCGGCTGAACGACCATCAGTCCGCCGGGGATGAGCAGTCGCGCCGAAGCGGCTGGGTCGACCGGCAGCAACGAGGTCCCCGGCAGTCCGAGGCCCGAGCTGCCGAGAGCGCGAGCCCTGCCGTCCACCGCCTCCATGGGGAACCCGATCCCCGCTGCGTTGAAGAGCGACTGCGCCTGAAGCGGCGCGGCTGCCGCCCAGAGCGAAGCAGCCGCCACGAGTATGCTCACTCTCATGGTAGCTCCAGAGCAGGGCTCGCCGTCAGAATCAGCTTGAGCACGGGCGCGTTTGGTCCTCCGGGACCGAAGAACTCGGCAAACGAGAACTGCGACGGTTCCGGTGTCGAGAGGATCGCCAGCGTGTTGGAAGGAGGCCGCCCGGACTCGTCAGGACCTCTGAGGAAGTCCTGCACGAAAGCGGTGATTGGGATGTCGACGCGGGTTCCCGCCCCTGCCCCGAAGAGCGCGGGTGGAATCGTCGAGCCCGTCGGCCCCACGACCGAGCCACCGAGGGGCGATTTCGGCAGCGCAGGACGGCTGAGCACGGAGCGCACGTCGACCGTGACCGAGTCGGTGGGTAGGAACGCAGTCGGCGGCGTGCGAGTCCGAAGCCCTAGCCCGGCATACGTCACGTTGCGCGGCTCCAGCAGGAAGGGACATCCGGCCGCCGCACACAGCTCCGGCGGCCCGTTCAGCGTGGCGGGGAGCGCGATATCCAGCACCGTCCTCCAAGCAGGAGCCCCTCCGACGCGGAACCCATCCGAGGGCGCGGACGCCGGAGGATCGTAGATGTAGGTGGCCCGTGTAGTCGCCAACGTGAACACCAGGGTCGTGTCCGTGTCTCTCGCCGAGGTCGCAACGAGACGCACTGCGGCAAACCCCACCGACAGGCGGTGCCCAGCCGAGAGGAGATCGATGCGTCCGGACCGGACCGAGTCGGGAGCCCCGCGCCAGCGCGCGATCTGGGCCGAGTCGAAGAAGAACTGCACCGAGTCGCCCTGCGCGCGCACCCAGGTGCGTGTACGCATGGGCAGGACCGCACCTCCTCCAGGTGCCGACCACGGACGCACCACCGAGAGATCGCTCTGTGCATTGGTCCAGGTGGCTGTCGCCTCGTCCCAGGACTCGAGCGTCTGGCTGAGCGCCAACGTGACCGTGTCCGTGTTGGTGCTCGCGAGCGTGTCGAAGCGGGCCACGAGGTACGCGTCAATGAAGGTCAGCGCTGTGTCCGTGACCAGGTTGTTCGAGGCGTCGCGCACCTGGGCGCTCGTGGGGAACGAGGCGAAGCTCACCAGCGCACGCGCCTCGACGCCGCCGAACGACCGAGCCACGACGGTCGAACCCATCTGGTTCGGTCTGCCGTAGCCGCCATATACCTGCAGGTTGGATCCGAACTGGGGCCAGGCGAGCTCGAGGGTGACCGTCACGGGAGAGCCCGGGACCTGACCATCGTCCAGCCCAGACGGCAGCTTCTCTGTGCACGCGGCCGCGGTGACGGTCGCCAGTGCCAGCAGGAGCACAGTGCCCGATCCACGCCTCTCTTCGATCTTACGCATCAAAGTCGCATCGATTCCTTTCTCGCGGCCTTCAACTCACTGCGCTCAACTCACTGCGCTCAACTCACTGCGCTCAACTCACTGCGCTCCACTCAC
>Ga0194132_10002514_pt1 | contig 34140 bp, 35 predicted proteins | sample TA2KigOf80mmetaG_FD_148612 | JGI IMG/M metagenome (GOLD analysis project Ga0194132, IMG submission 148612) | Freshwater microbial communities from Lake Tanganyika, Tanzania - TA2015054 Kigoma Offshore 80m | ecosystem: Environmental > Aquatic > Freshwater > Lake | place: Tanzania: Lake... | reverse complement strand
GCCGGACCTTGTTGTAGTGCTCGCGCCACTGCCCCGTGATGATGCGGACCTCCTCCAGCGTGTAGAAGATTTCGCCGTTGAGCAGCTCGTCGCGCAGCCGCGCGTTGAACGACTCGATGTAGCCGTTCTCCCAGGGACTGCCCGGCTCGATGAACAGCGTGCGCACGCCGACCCGCGCCAGCGGTGGCGCGAAGACAACCCCTCGGACACGAAGAAGGCCGGTCCCATGGACCGGCCTTTCTTGTTTCGTTGGCTTGCCCCGGTCACCTCATGCTGAACTCGTCGAAGCATGAGGAGGGCGGCGGTTTCGTCCTAAGACAAAGCTCAAGGACGAGCCGTCTTCTTACTCGTCGCGGTAGCTCTTCTCGCGGCGCTCGTGTCGCTCCTGCGCCTCGATGCTCAAGGTGGCGATCGGCCGGGCTTCGAGGCGCGGCAGGCCGATGGGCTCGCCGGTCTCCTCGCAGTAGCCGTAGGTGCCGTCCTCGATGCGGCGCAGCGCGGCGTCAATCTTGCCGATGAGCTTGCGCTCGCGGTCGCGGGTGCGCAGCTCGAGCGAGCGCTCGGTCTCGGCCGATGCGCGGTCGGTCATGTCGGGCGCCGCCGCGCTCTCCTCATGCAAGTGCTGCAGGGTCTCGCTCGACTCGCGCAGCAGCTCGTCTCGCCACGCCAGGAGCTTGCGACGGAAATACTCGCGCTGCTTCTTGCTCATGAAGGGCTCGTCTTCCGAGGGCCGATACCCTTTCGGCAGACGTACGGTCATGTTCACTCGGTACTCCCCAGACTGATCCGTGTTGCCGCGCTTCTTCGGCGCAGGCGGCACGCCCCGGGCGCGCTTTCCGGCCGCGGCCGGGCGCGGAGTATAGGAATCGGCCTTTGCTCCCGCAACAGGCGGAGATCCGCGCTTCCTGCCCTTGTCGCGGGACGGCGACGGCCGCTTGTTGCCGAGGGATGACGGCCGCTTGTGGCTGGCCGCGGCCGCGCCTTTACGGGTACTGGCCAAGCTTGGCGAGCTCGACCATGGCACGCAGCTCGATGTCGTCGAGGATCGCGGTGAGCTTGGGATCCATGACGCCGTCGCGGCGCGCACGCACCAGGCGCACGAGATTGCCGAGCCGGTCTTTGGGGATCGCTCCCATCAGGAGACCCATGCGGATCTCGTCAAGGCGATCGAGGAGGTCGAAGCCGCGCCGCCCTCGAGCTCCTTGGCGAAGCTCGCATCCTTGGCCTGCTTGCGGCGCACGCGCGCCGTCTCGGCCGTATGGATTGGTCCCGTCCCGACGATCTTCACGCGGCGGACACCTTACTCCCGCGGTTTCCTCGCAATCCCGCCAGCCTGGCCGGACAGGGTTAACGCCCGGTAAACGGCACCCGGCAATGCGGGCAATCTACCCCAGGCCGCGGCGCCCGGCGGGTGACGGTTGCCATACCACGGCCCGCCGCCCAGGCGTACAGGCAAGGCGGTCAACCTTGACCTGCGGGCGGCAGGAATTGCCTTGGCGAGGGCCCGGCCGCCCCCTCCCCGGCCTGAAAAATCCTCGTTTTTCAAGGACGCTGGCCGCTGCCGGTGGCACGAGATTCGCTCTTTGTGGGCGGTCATGACCCTGTCCCGACTGGCTTCCCGATTCCTTATGAGCGTTGTCGTCGGGGCGGGCACGGCGAGGAGGCGCTACATTCTCCGCCGCATGTTAGGTTGAATGCCGACTTCGCGGTCGCGTCGCGCCGTAGCGTGCGGCTACAAGCCAGGGAGGGCTGCAGTGAACGCTGCGCGCGTTTGGTTGCGGACGGCACGGATCGGTGTCGCGGTTCTGGCCGCGGTGCTCGGCACGCAGGTGATCGCACCGAAGTCGGCGCTGGCGCAGGCGAGGCCCGCCACTCCCGCCGCGGAACGCGACGAGCTGACGCCGCGCCTCAAGCCCGAGACCATCCAGCAGCTGTTCCCTGGCGCCGAGACGATCACCCCCGCGGCGGGGCGCCCGCTCGCGCTGGAGGTGCGCATCGGCGGCGAGCTCAAAGGGTACATCTTCTCGACGTTGGACGTCGTCAAGGCGACCGGATACGCGGGCCGGCCGTTCGATTTTGTCGGCGGCATGACCGTCGACGGCAAGATCACCGGCGCCGTGCTGCAAGCGCACAGCGAGACCATCATCGGCCGCGGCGTACCGCAAGCGCGCCTCGACCAGTTCATGGCCGGCTTCGCGTCGGCCACCATCGATAACTGGCGCGCCGCCAACCCGGACCTGGTGCGCGGCGCCAGCATTTCCGGCCGAGCGCTGCGGACCGGCATGCAGAGTGCCGCCGAGCGGGTGTATGCCGCGCACATCAAGGGCGAGGCGGTCCAGGTCGTCACCGAGCCGACCCTCGACCGGCGCGGGTTCAGCTCGTATTCGACCGAGGACCTGCTCAAGATGGGCTCGATCGCGACGCTAACCATAAGCGTGCGCGACCTCGTCAAGCGCCTCGAGGCGCAAGCCGGGCCGGGGGCGCTGCCGCAGCAGCAGATGGCGCAGCTGCAGTCGCTCGACGAGCCGTTCATCACCTATATGGTGGCTCTGGCGACGCCGGCGTCGATCGGCAACAACCTGTTCGGCGACACGCGATTCCGCGAAATCACGGCACGGCCGCCCACCGACGCCCTCATCGTTTGGATGGGCGCCGACGGGTATTTCTCGCACGCCAGCAACAGCCACTTCAGCGCAGCCGCCGGTTACCTGTTCGACCAGGTGAAGATCGTGCAGGGCGACAAGGTGATCCGCCTCAATCGCGACCAGCACATGCGGCTGTCGCCGATCGTCTCCTCGGGCACGCAGCTGACGCGGCGCGACAACATGGTGTTCTGGATTCCCAAGGAGGCGGGGCTCGACCCTTTGCAGCCGTGGCAAGCGGTTCTGCTCGTGCCGGCCAAGAACGCCCAAGGCGCGGCGTTCATCCACGAGATTCCGCTCACCTACCACCTGCCCGACGCGCACAAGCTGTTGCCGCCGCCGCCGCCGAAGCCGGCGTGGGTCGAGCAGTGGGAGCTGCAGCGCGTCGACATCACCATCCTGGCCGCGCTCTTGGCGGTGGTGACGCTGGTCTTCCTCCTGCAGGATGTGCTGGCGCGCAGCCGAGTTGCCTACAACGTGGTGCGCATCGGTGTAGTCACCTTCACCCTCGGATGGCTGGGCTGGTGGGTTGGCGCGCAGTTCTCCATCATCAACATCCTCTCCTATCTGCAGGCGCCGCTGAACGGCACCGGCATCGCCACGTTCCTGCTGGATCCGCTCTTCTTCATCTTGGGGATCTACATCGCGGTGACGCTGTTCGTGCTCGGCCGCGGCGTGTTCTGCGGCTGGCTGTGCCCGTTCGGCGCGCTGCAGGAACTCACCAACAAGGTCGCGCTGCTGTTGCGCGTGCCGCAGGTCAAGGTGCCGCGCGCCGTGCAGGAGAAGCTGTGGGCGGTGAAGTACATCCTCGCCGTCGGCATCCTCGGCGCCGGCCTCTATTCCGTCGACCTGGCGAACCAGATGGAAGAGGTCGAGCCGTTCAAGACGGCCATCAACGTGTACTTCGTGCGCGAGCTGCCGTTCGCGCTCTACGCCGCCGCGCTGCTGGCCGCCGGACTGTTCATCGAGCGCTTCTACTGCCGCTTCCTCTGCCCGCTGGGAGGTTCGCTCGCCATCCTCGGGCGCCTGCACATGTTCGCGTGGCTGAAGCGTAAGCCGCAATGCGGCACGCAATGCCGCATCTGCGAGGCCGACTGCCCGGTCGGCGCGGTAGAGCCGTCCGGACAGATCAACATGAACGAATGTCTGCAGTGCCTCGACTGCCAGGTGGACTACTACGACGACAACAAGTGCGCGCCCCTCATCGCGCGCAAGAAGCGCAAGCAAGCGCGCGCCGAGGCGGGGATCGGCGGCCAGCCGAGCCCGGTGCCGGCTGAGTAACAGCGCGGACGCACGCCGTGGCGCAACAATTTCATGTACGGTGCGACGTGACTTTTCGCTGCCAGTCGCTGGATAGCTTGACCAAGATCCGGCGCGAACCACGTCGGTAGTGTCTCACTGAGACACTACCACCACAAAGATCACCTATGCGCTCGAAGCACTGATCGCAATCGCGCAAAGCTCGGGCAATACGCCCGCGCAGACTCGGCATTTCACCGACAGCAAAGGTGTCGGCAACCGCTACCTCGAGAAGGTAATGCAGAAGATGGTCCGAGCTGGGATCCTCAAGGGGATCCGTGGACCCGGCGGGGGCTACCTGCTGGCGCGCGAGCGCCGGCGCATTCCGGTCGGCGAGGTCGTTCGTATCGCCGAGAGCGTCACGCGGCGCACGGAGCCAGACGAAGGGCCCGACTCGCCGATTACCGAGCTCGTCGTCTACCCGCTATGGCAAGAGGTGCGGGAAGCAATGATGCGCGAGCTGGACGCCGTCTCGCGCGACGACTTGTGCCACCGCGCGCACGCGCGCGGCGCCACCCACGCTCGCAAGGACGAGTGGCGGGCACAGTTCGAGATCTGAGCGCACCACGGCTCCCGCGCCCTCTCCCCGCTCGCGGGGAGAGGGCCTTTCTTTGCGCGGAACTCAGGCGGCGGTGCTGTCGCGACGGCGCGTCAGTTGGTGGCCTGGACATACGCAGCCGCCGCCTTGAGGCGTGCATCGGTTTCCGCCACCAGCACGCGCGCCTCGGCATGGTGGTTCGCGAAGCGCGCGAGGTTAGCGGCACGCGTCGCCTCTGCAGCCCGGACGATGTCCGGGTCCGGCGGGTTGTCGTCCTGGGGAACCTCCCCCGCCGCGACGTAATAGAGAGACTCGACGGGCGGCAGGCCGAGGTAACGCCCCGCCTCGCTGAGCGGCTTCCTGATGCCGTCGCGGATGGACGCGGCCTCGCGATAAGCCGCGAGAACAAGGTCGCGTTGGCCTGCAGCGCGAGCCGCGTCACCGCGCGCAAGCGCCGCCAGGACCTGTCCCCAGGCGACGCCGATGCGGCCGAAGACGTCGCCCGCCAGCAACAGGGCTGACTCGCCCGCTTGCCCTTCGAGGCGCGCCAGCGCCAGCATGGAGCGCGCTTCGCCCAACGCGGAGCCCGCGTCGCGGAACTTGTCGAGGGCGGCATGCAGGTGCGGTAACGCCGCAGCGGAGTCCGCGCCGGCAAGCAAGCCCAGCGATAAGCTCGCCTCTGCTTCTACCTGCGCGTGACCACGAGCAGCCGCCTTCGCGCGCGCGATCGTCAGCGCCGCGCGCGCCGGCGCCACCTCGCCAAGCGCGGCTCGCACTTGACCCAGCGCCAGCTGCGCCGCCGCCTCATCGGGGTGGTTCGCCGCCGCGAGGCCAGCGGCGGCGCGGGCGTATTCTGCGCCCGCCTCCGCGAGACGACCTTGCAAGCGCTCGAGATCGCCGGTGCGCGCGGCGAGCCTTGCCGCGCCCACGGAATCGTTGCGCACCAGCGGCGCCGCCTCGGCGAGGCGTCCGCCCGCCTCGATGTTGTACCCCTCGCGAATCTCGGCGGCGGCGACCTGCAGAAGTGCGTCCGCCTCCCGGATCGGCAGGTTGGCGATACCATAACGGGCGCGCGCGCGCAGGAACGCGGCCTCGGCCGCGCCCGGATTGCCAAGGCCCATCTCCAGGGCGCCGAGCATCATCGCCGCGTCGCCCTCGCCTTCGGGATCGCCGATGTTGTGGAAGATCTTGTCGGCCTGATCGAGGACGGCGCGCGCCCGCGCCTCTCCCGACGGCGCCGCCCAAGCGCGATCGAGACTGAGCATCACATGCGGATCGGATTTCGGCTCCGGCACCAGCGCCCAGGCCGCCCGCGCCGCACGATAGTGCTGGATAGCCTGCGGGCCGCGGAACGTGTCCTTCTCCAGGTCGCCGTACGCGACCTCGACGCGCGCCCGTCCAGCGTTGTCGCCGGCGGCGGTGTACAGCGCCAGCGCCTCCGTGAACGCGGTGCGGGCGGCGTCGCTCTGGCCGTTGAAGTGCTCGAGCCTGCCGAGACCGAACACCGCGGCGGCCTCGCCGGCGGCGTTGTTCTGCCGCTTGGCCAGGGCGCGGGCGCGCACGTAGAGGTCCTTCGCCGTCGGCGTATCGCCGCGATTCAAGAGCCGCTCCGCATCGGCGAGCATCGGCGTGATCGTGTCGGTGACCGCTGCCGCCTTGGGCGACGCGGCCGCCGGTCCACCGGCCAGATTGTCACCGTCCCGTTCGCTGCGTCCGTCGGTGAGGACGAACACCGCCCCGAGGGCAGCGATCACCGCGCCGGCGCCGATAGCGCCGAATACTGCAGGCTTCATCATGTTGGTGTCCCCGCGCGGATGCAGTCTAGCAACGCCCGGCGCTCCCGTCGCGCGGAGAGGCGCTAGCGCTCGCGCAGGGCGTTTTCCCGCGCGCGCACGACGGGCTTCAAGAGGTACTGCAGCACCGTCTTCTTGCCCGTGAGCACATCCACCTGCGCCACCGGTGCCACCCAGTATCCGCGCATCAGCCTCGATCTCATGGGCACGCGCAGCGAGAACGCGGGCGGCGCCAAGGGCCTGAACGGCGACGCCACCGCGATGATCACTCTCACCTACAACCTCTATCGCGGCGGCGCCGACAAGGCGCAGCTGGAAGCAACGCGCGCCCTGCTCAATGAGGCGCGTCTGCGCCGCGAGGAGTCGATGCGGCTGATCGAGCAAGGCGTGCGAGTCGCCTTCAGCGCGCACGAGGTGTCGCTGGCGCGGATGCCGCAACTGGAAGACGCGCTCAAGTCGGCCGAGGAAGGCCGCAAGGCGTTCGACGACCGCTTCGAGGCGGGGGACGCCAAGCTCATCGACCTGATGGGACTCGAGGACGCCTTGTTCCAGGCGGCCGGCGGCGTGGTGAGCGGCCGCAGCTCGGTGCTGCTCAGCCACTATCAGATCCTGGGCGCGATGGGCCGTTTGCGCTCGTCCCTCTAGAGACTCGCCGCCACCCAAGCCACGCCCGCGAGGCCGCGAAATGCGGCTGTTTGCCTCGCTCCAACCCCTACGGTTCGGCTAGCCTCGCGAGGGGCTGCCATATTATGGTGCGCGCCCGGCCGTGGCGTCCCGCGCCGTGCGGCCCCGAGTACGTGTGGTCCATCCAGTCGCCGTCGACGTCCGACGGGTCAACTAGACGGGGAGAACTCCAGGCATGCGCCTACTACTGGGAATCGTCGTGGTCGGGTTGGTGGTGTTCGTGGGAGCGCTGGCCTGGGCCATGCGCTACGGCGAGATCGCGCCACTTGCCGCCGCCCCCGCCGCCAGCACCTTCAGCCGGGACGTGCTGGAGCACGGCAAGCTGATGACCGGCATGGGCGATTGCGAGGTTTGCCACACCCGTCCGGGCGGCGAGCCGTTCGCCGGCGGCCTGGCGCTGCCGACTCCGTTCGGCACGATCTACACGACCAACATCACGCCCGACGTCGCCACCGGCATCGGCGCCTGGTCGCTGGAGGCGTTCACCCGCGCGATGCGGGAGGGCGTCGACCGCAAAGGCCAGTACCTGTACCCCGCCTTCCCGTACATCCACTACACGCTGACGACCGACGAGGACATCGCCGCCATCTACGCCTACATCATGGGGCGCGTGCGCGCGGTGAACTACACGCCGCCGGAGACCAAGCTCCCCTTCCCGTTCAACATCCGCCTCAGCCTGGCCGGCTGGAACTTCCTGTTCCTGAAGAAGGGGCCCTACAAGCCTGACCCGACCAAGGACGAGGACTGGAACCGCGGCGCATACCTCGTCGAGGGCCTGGGCCACTGCGGCTCGTGCCACTCGCCCCTCAACTTCATCGGTGGAGAGAAGGGCGGCGTGTCGAAGTTCGCCGGCGGCGAAGCCGAGGGCTGGTATGTGCCGCCCCTCAACACCCAGACTCTGGCACCCAACCCGTGGAGCGCCAATTCCCTCGTCAACTACCTGTTCGACGGCTGGGACAAGCTGCACGGCATCACCGCCGGTCCGATGACGCCGATCATTCGCCACCTCTACGACCAGAAAGAGGACGACGTGTTCGCGATGGCGGAGTACCTCGCCACCTTCCAGCGGCCCGTTACGCAGGCGAAGGTGGACGAAGTCACCGCGTTCGCACGGGCCCGCGAGTGGAATCCCGACTCGCCGCCCCGTCCGACCGACCCGACGCTGGCGAAGGGTGCGACCGAGTACCAGCGCGTGTGTGCCAACTGCCACAAGCTCAACGGCCAGCCGCTGCCGCTCGGCATGACGACCACCGTCAACATGCCCGACGCGCGCAACGTCATCCGCATCATCGTCGAAGGCATCCGGCCGCCGCCGGGCGCGCGCGACCGCTCGATGCCGCCGTTGCAGCTGCGCGACGATGACCTCGAGGCGATCCTCATGTTCATGCGCGCGCAGTTCACGACGCGCGAGCCGTGGCCGGACCTGAAGCGTGACATCGCCTCGGTGCGCGCGCCGGCAGCGCACTAGGCTCGTCACCTTCACAACTGCAGGCTGTAGCGCCGCCGCTTGGACCTCCAGGCGGCGGCGCTGCCGCATTCAGCCGGCCGCCAACCTTCCCGTGCCGTAAGCTGGGAGCCGCTCGCCCGAGCACCCTTTAGTTGATGGCGGGTCGGCCGGCAGCGCCCCGTTAGAACGGCATCGATATTTCCCTACGGGAGTTGGGGGACAGGAACGGCCCCGCGCGCCGCCGCGTCCGATTAGCCCATAGATGTGTTAGGGGATTAGTGCACTTGATCCCCAGCCAAACTGTCGGGAAACTGGACCAAATTCCATGCTCCGAGCAACCGTTTTCGATTGTTTTCGAGCACTCCACGGCCTATTAGATGCTCACGGCGGGGCCTGCATTAGGCACAACTGCGGGAGGTCTCGGCCATGCAACATGCCGAGGCAATCCGTGTCGAAGACGCCCCGCATTTACCTTGAGGGAGGTAGCTATCATGGCACTGAGCCTTACCGTCAACGGCAGAAACTACACAGTGGACGTGGAGCCAGAGACGCCGTTGCTCTGGGTTCTGCGTGACAATATGGGCCTTACGGGCACCAAGTACGGCTGCGGCATCGCTCGCTGCGGCACATGCACCGTTCACATCGATGGCCAGGTTGCTCGTTCTTGCGCGACTCAGGCTGCGGCCGCGGTCGGCAAGAGAATCACCACCATCGAGGGCCTGTCCCCGACTTCGACCCACCCGGTTCAGGTCGCTTGGACCGAGCTCGACGTTCCGCAGTGCGGCTACTGCCAGTCCGGCCAGATCATGGCCGCTGCAGCGCTGCTGGCGAAGCGTCCGCGCCCGACCGATGCCGACATCGACACCGAGATGGAACTGAACCTGTGCCGCTGCGGCACGTACCAAGGCATCCGTGCCGCGATTCATCGCGCTGCGGCGATTGCCGGCGGCGCGCGCTAGGGCGAGGGAGGAAACCAATGACGCATCTCGATATCACTCGCCGTAGCTTTATCGTCACCACGGCCGCGGCCGGCGGTGGCTTGATGATCGGTGTTGCCATGTCCGGCCCGGCGCATGCCGCCGCCGGGATGAAGCCGAACCCGTGGGAGCGCCCGAGCGACAAGGCCGGCCAGGAGATCAACGCCTGGATCGTCGTCGACCCGGACGGCACCACGACCATTCGCGTCGGCCAGTCGGAGATGGGCCAGGGCGTTTTCACCGCCATGCCCATGCTGGTCGCCGAAGAGCTGCACGTGGACTGGAAGATGGTGAAGGTCGAATACGCCGACGGGAACCGCCACGTCCGCAACAACAACCTCTACCAGCGCATGTCGACGGGCGGCTCAGGCGCCGTCCGCAACAGCCGCGTGTTCCTGCAGCAGGCTGGCGCGTCCGCGCGCGAGCGTCTGCGTGAGGCGGCGGCCCAGGCTTGGAGCGTTCCGCGCGACCAAGTCGTGGCCAAGGACAGCGTTCTGACGGCGGGCAACCGCCGCGGCACCTTCGCCGAGTTCGCGACCCGCGCTTCGCAGGTCCAGCTCGCCCAGGAGCCGGCGATCAAGCAGTCGGGCCAGTTCCAGCTGCTCGGCACGACGCTCGCTCGTCTCGACACCCCGCTCAAGGTCAACGGCACCGCCACCTTCGGCGCCGACGTCAAGCTGCCCGGCATGGTTCATGCCGCAGTCAAGGTCGTCCCGGTCCGCGGCGGCAAGCTGAAGTCCTTCAACTTCGACGCCATCAAGGGCCGTCCGGGCGTCATCGGCGCGTACGCGCTGAAGCCGGTCGACACGCATCCCTTGCAGACGCGCGTCGACGAGGGCGTGGCGGTAGTCGCCGACACGTACTATCGCGCTCTGACGGCGCTCAACCTGCTCCCGATCGAGTGGGACCTGGGCCCGGACGTCGCGCAGACTACGACCGCGTACAAGGCCAAGATGGCTGAGGCCTTGAAGCAGCCGGGCGCCGTTGGCCGCAACGACGGCGATACCATCGCCGCCATGAAGACCGCGGCGAAGGTCGTCGAGGCCACCTACTACACCGGCTACGACGGCCACGCCTGCATGGAGCCGCTGAACTGCACCGTGCACATCGCCGCCGATCGCGTCGACGTGTGGGGCGGGTTCCAGAACCCGCCGGGCGCACTGGCCGTCGTGGCCGATCACCTCGGCAGGCAGCCGGTGGACGTGTACACGCACACCACGTTCCTCGGCGGCGGCTTCGGCCTGCGTGCGCGCAACCACGAAGTCCGTCAGGCGGCAGAGATCGCCCGCCAGGTCGGCAACCGTCCGGTCAAGATGATGTGGACCCGCGAGGAGGACACTCGTCATGTCCGCGGCCGTCCGGCCGGCATGTCTTACCTACGCATGGGCCTCGACGCGAGCGGCATGCCGATCGCGTTCTACGGCCGCTACGCCGGTCACTCGGCGGCGGCGCAGAACAACCCGACGTCGGTTGCCAACGGTCTCGACCTCGGCTCCATGAACGGCATTCGCGATCACCGCTACAAGATCGCGCACAACCTCATGGAAGGTCACATCCGCAATACCAACCTGCACACCCAGGCCTATCGTGCTCCGGGCTACGAGCACAACCTGTGGCACTTCGAGCAGTTCATCGATGAGGTGGCGCTGGCGGGCGGCAAGGATCCGCTCCAGCTCCGCATCGACCTGACCAAGGACCTGCCCGACTGGCAGATGGTGCTCAACACGCTCAAGCAGAAGTCCGGCTATCGCCGCGACCTGCCGCGCGGTGAAGGCATGGGCGTCGCAATCGGCGAGTCGTTCGGGTCGATCATCGGCATGGTCGCCAAGGTCACGGTGTCTCGCCGCGGCCAACTCACCATCGATAAGTTCGACGTGGTGGTCGACTGCGGCAACCTGGTGACCCCGGCGATCGTCGCCCACCAGATGCAGTCGTGCGTCGTGTGGGGCGTGACCGACGCGGTCTACCGCGAGCTGACCATCGACAAGGGCGCGATCGTGGAGGGCAACTTCGACACGTATCCGCTGATGAAGATCAACCAGATGCCGGTTGTCGAGACCCACTTCGCCCTCACGGGCGGGAACAAGTGGGGCGGCATCGGCGAGCCTGGGTGTCCCCCGGCCGCAGCGGCGCTCGGCAACGCTGTCTTCGCTGCCACGGGCAAGCGCGTCCGTGACAGGCTGATCAACCAGACCGACCTGAGATGGGCCTAACCGCCCACTCTCCCTAGGCAACCCCCAGGGACAAAGAACAGGACGGCCGGGGCGGGAAACCACCCCGGCCGTCACTGCTTTTTGAGCCTGGACTTGGCTCCGTTCGGGCCGCTTCGCACACGTACGCCATTGCTATTTGGCAAAGCTGAGTTAGATTCCAGCAAGTGACCCTTGGTTTTGGGGTGCCACAAGTGCAGGTTGAGAACCGTTTCCGGACCCCCAATCGCCGCACCTTTCTGGTCGGTGCGAGTCTGGGCATCGTAGGGATGGTCCCCGCGCTGCCGAGGCCAGCCCAGGCGGACGGCCCGATGGCCTTCCCGAAGCGCCTCGTCGACATCCTCGATCAGAACGTCGGGCCCGGCGAGTACTACTTCGGCGACCTCCTGATGGAGCTGCCCATCATTGCCGAGACGGGCTTCTCGGTGCCGGTAACTCTCAAGGTTGCCACCAAGATGACCAACGACGACCACGTCCGCCGCATCATGGTGTTCGCGCCGCAGAACCCGGAAGCCACCGTCGCCGACTACATCCTCGGCCCGCGCGCCGGCAAGGCGGAGGTATCGAGCCGCATCCGCCTGGCCAAGACCCAGACGGTCTACGCCGTGGCCCTGATGTCCGACGGCCGCCGCTGGGGCACCTCGCTCCCGCTGGAGGTCACCTTCGGCGCCTGCGCCGAGGAGGTTGATACCTTCCATGCCGCCGAGTTTCTCAGGCGCCAGCGCGTGCGCGGCAACGACTAAGGAGAGCCTCGATGCAGATCCCCGAACCCCGCATAGCCGTGCCGGAGACCGCCAAGAAGGGGGAGATCATCGAGATCCGCACGCTGATCAACCACGTCATGCACAACGGCTACAACTACACGCGCAACGGCGACATCATCCCGCGGCACATCATCAATACGTTCTTCGTGACCTACAACGGCGTAGAGATCTTCCGCTCCAACCTGCAGCCGGGAACGGCCGAGAACCCCTACATTCAGTTCTATACGACAGCCACCGAGAGCGGCACGCTCGAGTTCACCTGGATCGACGACGACGGCGACATCTACAAGGGTTCGCGCAAGATCACCGTTACGTAAGGGCGCGCCGATCCGGCGACTTCCATGAAGCGAAACACGATCGTGCTCGGCGCCGGTGTGGCGGTGGTCGCCGTGGGGGGATGGTTTGCCTACGACCGCTTCTTCTCGAGCGGCGTCAACGCCGGAGCGGGCCCCTACTACACCCTGCTGCAGGAGTGCCAGAAAACGATCTTCGAGGACACCCAGGAGCCGGACGACCTCAAGTTCCTGGAGAACACCGTCTGGCACGCGGGCACGCCCGACAACCTCAACATCGGCGGCAAGTTCACCCGCTTCAACGACGCCGGGCGGAAGGCGACCTTCAACTATGAGTGCCTGATCCGGAACAACCGCGTCATCGACGCGGGGCGGCGCTAGCGTCGCCGACCGGGGGACACGTGAGTCGGTGGCGAGCGAGGATCGCGGGCGGCATCGCCGCCGGCGTTATCGCCCTTTACCTGTCCGGTGCCGCCGCCCAGGAGTGCGAGATCAAGGACTGTGCCGAGTGCCCGGCCATGGTCGTGGTGCCGGCCGGTCGCATGCTGCGCAGCGACAAGTTCGCCGGCGCTGATTTCCCCGTCGTCCGCCTGCTCGGCGAGTAGCCGCGGCGCACTCCTGACGTACCTTTGGAACCGGCCCGTGCCGCAGAATTGCAGGCATCTCCCACCTTGTGCGGCCGTTGGTCTGCAAGTGATACGCGGCAACAGGTGGAGCGGTGTATATTTGCCGCCCATAACGCCGGACGTATGCCTCGCGGGAGAGCGATGGCCTCTTGTCCGAAGCAACGACGGGGCACGGGAGGGACCTGATGACGTCGCGAGCAATCTGTTCTACTGCCTTGCTGTTCTTCGCGCTGACGGGCACTGCCGTTGCGCAGCAGGCTCCTGCCCCTGCCGCTCCGGCCGCCGCGGCTCCGGCCATGGCGCCGGCTTCGCCCGTCGTGCTCGCCAACTCGTGCGCCTCCTGCCACGGCGTCGACGGCAAGGGTTTCGCCGGCACCAAGGTCCCGGCCATCAACGGGCGCCCCGCACAGGAACTCTCGACCATCATGAAGTCCTTCAAGGCGGACCAGGTCACGGTGACCATCATGAACCGCCTCGCCAAGGGCTACACCGACGCGGAAATCGACTCTCTCGCCGGTTACTTCGCCGCCATCCGCTAGCCACGCCGCGAAAGGGGAGAACACCATGATCCGAACGAACTCTCGCCGCGACGTGCTCAAGCTCGCCGGAGCAGCGTCTCTCGCCAGCCTCATGCCGTCGGGCAAGAGCTTTGCTCAGGCCGCCGGCAACGTAGTCGTCATCGGCGGCGGCTTCGGCGGCGCCACCGCCGCCAAGTACCTGCGCAAGCTCAGCGTCAACGTGACGCTGATCGATGCCAGCCCAAACCTCGTCACCTGCCCGTTCTCGAACACCGTCCTTGGCGGCTTCGGCGAGATGGCGCAGGTGACCCACAGCTGGGACGGCCTGCGCCGCGCCGGCGTCACCGTCGTCAACGGCACCGTGTCGGCCATCGACGCGCAAGCCAAGCGGGTCACGGTACAAGGCAACACCACGCCGATCGCGTACGACCGCCTCGTCGTCTCGCCCGGCATCGACTTCAAGTTCACCGACGCCGGCTCGCTCATGGGCTACAACGAGGCGGCCGCCGAGCGCATGCCGCACGCCTGGAAGGCCGGGACACAGACCGAGCTGTTGCGCCGCCAGCTGATCGCCATGGACGATGGCGGTGTCGTCGTCATGGTCATCCCCAACAACCCCTACCGCTGCCCGCCGGGACCGTACGAGCGGGCCAGCCTCATCGCCCACTACCTGAAGACGTCCAAGCCGCGCTCGAAGATCATCCTGCTCGATGCCAAGGACACCTTCTCCAAGCAGGCCCTGTTCCAGGCCGCCTGGCAGGCGGTCTACCCGGGCATGATCGAGTGGGTGTCATTCAGCCAGGGCGGCAACGTCAACCGCGTCGATCCGGCGACGCTGACCGTCTACACCGACTTCGGCATGCACAAGGGCAACGTAGTCAACGTCATCCCGCCGCAGCGCGCCGGCCGCGTCGTGGACCTCGCCGGGCTGGCCGGCACCGCCGACTTCTGCCAGATCAACCCGCAGACCTTCGAGTCGCGCGTGACGCCCAACATCCATGTCATCGGCGACGCGTGCGTCGCGGGCGCCATGCCCAAGTCCGGCTTCTCGGCCTCCAACCAGGGCAAGGTCACGGCCACCGCGGTCGCGGCGCTGCTGCGCGGCCAGCAGCCGACGGCGCCGTCGATGATCAACGTCTGCTACAGCTTGATCAATCCGGACTACGGTATCTCGGTTTCCAGCGTGCACCGCATCGGCGACGACGGCACCATCATCGCCGTACCCAACTCGGGCGGTAACAGCCCGGCCAACGCCTCGGCCGACTTCCGCAAGCAGGAGGCGGACTACGCCCGCGGCTGGTACGCGGCGATGGCCAACGAGATCTGGGGCTAGCCCTCGACAATCGCAGGCAAGCACACCCCCGTCAGCGGACGCTGGCGTGGGTGTGCTCGTGTTAGACTCGTCTCGTGCACGCAGTTTTCTTCAGTCTCGTGGTGGGCCTCGCCGCCGGCGTGGCGGCGGCCCAGGCACAAGCGCCCGCGACCGCGCCAACCCCGCTGCAGGCGCATCTGACCGGCCCGATCCCGCCGCTGGTGAAGTACGAGATCGTCGGCAACACCACCATCCCGCAGCCGCTCACCGAACGGCCCGGCGACCCGGTGCGCGGCCGCCGCGTCGTCACCGACGCGTCCAACTCGACCTGCCTGATCTGTCACGAGGTACCCACGCTGGAAGAATTTCCCAACCAGGGCAAGATCGCGCCGTCGCTGGAGGGACTCGGCAGCCGCTACACCGCCGCCGAACTGCGGCTGCGCCTCGTCAACCCGAAGCTGCTTGTGCCCGACACCATGATGCCGGCCTACTACCGCACCGAGGCCCTCACGCGCGTGCAGCGCCAGTACGTGGGCCGCACCATTTACAGCGCCCAGGACATCGAGGACGCCATCGCGTTCCTGATGACCATCCGATGAAGGCGCTGCTCGCCCTCCTCGCGCTCGTGCTGGCGACGGCTGTCACGGCGCCCGCCCATGCCCAGGGCTGGCCACTCGAGCGCTACACGGTGGAGGACCGCAATTCCGGCTACTTCTACCTCGGCCGGCAGACGCGGCTGCTGCAGGACGACGACTTCCAGAACCCCGGCATGTTCGCCGTCGATCAGGGCGCGGCCTTGTGGCGGCGCGTCGATGGCACCCAGGGGCGCTCGTGCCAGACGTGCCACCAGAACGCCGCAGACGTCATGAAGGGGGTCGCGACCCGCTACCCGGCGTACGATGCGAAGTCGGGCGGCATCATCAACCTTGAGTTACTGATCAACCGCGAACGCGTCGAGAAGATGGGTGCGGCGCCGTTCGCCTACGAGTCGCCCGAGCTTCTCGCCCTCACCGCCTACGTCTCGCACCAATCGCGCGGCATGGCCAAGAACATCGACATCAGCGGCCCCGCCGCGCCGTTCTTCGAGCAGGGCAAGGAGTTCTGGAACACCCGCCGCGGCCAGATCGACATCTCGTGCGCCATGTGCCACGACGATCGCGCCGGCATGCTGCTGCGCGGCGACGTCATCAGCCAAGGGCAGACCAACGGGCATCCGATGTACCGGCTGATCTGGCAGTCGATCAGCTCGACGCACCGCATGTTCGAGTGGTGCAACACGTCGATGCGCGCCGAGCCCTACCCGCTCGGCTCGCCCGAGTATCTCGCCCTCGAGCTCTACGTCGCCTGGCGCGGCCGCGGCCTGCCGGTCGAGACGCCGTCGGTGCGCAAGTAGCTAGGCGGCCAACTTCGCCAGCAGCCTCACCAAGGCGGCGCCAAGGCCCATCACCTCCTTGGTGATCTCCGGCGACTTCAGCGATCCGTCTTCGGCAAAGCTGTCCTTGGCGCTGGTCACCGCGACCTGCTGTGCCAGCGTGGTGATACGGCAGCCGGTCAGCACCGCGCGCAGCTGCAGGAGGCCGCGCACCCCGCCGTAGATGCCGTTGGACGTGGACATGATGACGGCGAAGCGGCCCTGGGTGGCGGCATAGGGCGGCTCCTTGCCGTCACCGCGCGACGCCCAGTCGAGGGCGTTCTTGAGCGCGCCGGAGACGCCCCAGTTGTACTCCGGCGAGGCGATCATCAGTCCGGCATGGCCAGCGACCAGCTCCTTGAACTTCCTGGCGTTGGCCGGGAAGCCCTCCTTCACCTGCAGATCAGCGTCGTAGATCGGCATCGGCAGATCGCGCAAGTCGAGCTCGGTGACATCGCCGCCGGCTTCGCGGGCGCCGCGGGCGGCGATCTTGATGAGCTTCTTGTGGAAGGACTCGGTGCGCAGCGATCCTGCGAAAGCGAGTATCTTCGGTGCCGCCATGGATGTGCCTCCTCCGCGCGAACCGTACCCTGAGATCGCCCCGTTTGACACCCGCCAGGTGGCGGTCGGCGATGGCCACGTCCTTTACGTCGAGCAGGTCGGCAATCCGGACGGCTCGCCGGCGCTGTTCCTGCACGGCGGCCCCGGCAGCGGCTGCCAGCCCATGCACCGCCAGCTGTTCAACCCGACCCGGTTTCGCGCCGTCCTGCTCGACCAGCGCGGCGCGGGGCGCAGTGCCCCAAAGGGCAGCCGCGACGCCAACACCACCCAGCACCTGATCGCCGACCTGGAGCTGGTGCGGCGCGCGCTCGCCATCGAGCGTTGGCTGGTGGTGGGCGGATCGTGGGGAGCGACGCTCGCCGTCGCCTACGCCGAGGCGCATCCCGCGCGCGTCAGCGGCGTGGTCCTGCGCGGCGTGTTCCTCGGCACCCGCGCGGAATGGCGCTGGGCGTTCGTCGATGCGCCGCGCACCTTCCGGCCGGAGCTGTTCACGGCCTTCGCCAACCTGGTGCCGCCCGAAGAGCGCGCCGACGTCCTGGCGGCGATGGCGCGCCGGCTGCGCGATCCGGACCCCGCCGTCCACGTGCCGGCCGCCGCGGCGTGGGGCGACTATGAGCGCACCCTGTCGGAGATCCGGCCCGAGAAGACCATGCCTCTGCCCGCATCGCTCGGGGTGCCAATGATCGTGCGCGCCGTGCCCTCGACCCCCTACATCGAGGCGCATTACTACGAGAACCACTGCTTCCTGCGCGATGGCCAGCTGCTCGCCGAGGCGCATCGCCTCGCCGGCATCCCCGCCATCATCGTCCAGGGCCGTTACGACCTGTTGTGCCCGCCGGCGATGGCGCACGCCCTTGCCACCGCCTGGCCGGGCTGCGAGCTCCGGCTGGTCGAAACCGCGGGGCACGCCCTGACGGAGCCGGGCATGCGCCCCGCTCTCATCGTGGCGATCGAGGACGTGGCAAGGCTTGGCTTGCCACCGGCTGCGCCGTAAGTCCGTCCCCGGGGCGGCGATCCAAATAGTTGCTCCGCCTGAGCGGGATATCCGCTTTGGACCGGATGCAATTCCCGCACAGGTTTGCGTTTGCTTGAACCGGGCAGCCCCGCACCGTTATGGGACGGTCGGCGCTCGCCCTGTGGAGGAAGAACAACATGAGGAAGCTCCTGATGGCCGTGGCCGGCTTGGCCATGGCGATGAGCGTTGGCGTAGCCACCGCGGCCGAGGTCAACGGCGCCATCGCCGCCGTCAACGCCCAGGCCCGCACCGTCACCATCAGCGGCGTGACCTATACATTCCCGGCCAACGTCGACATGGCTGGCCTCGCCGCCGGTCAGACCGTGACCCTGACCTACACGACGGCCAACAACGTCAACACCGTCTCCAAGGTGACGAAGTAAGCCGTTTCGCCGTCAACAAATAGGCGGACGCGCCCTTTGTGGACGCGTCCGCCTATTTGATTCTGCCGGTCGTTACAGGCCGGAGCTGGTGAGCGACTGGCTCGCCGGCGTCTCGTGGATACCGCACTCGTCCTTGTCCTGGCCGCGCCAACGGCCGGCGCGCATATCCTCGCCCGGCGCGACACGATCGGTGCAGGGCATGCAGCCAATGGAAAGGAAGCCCTCCGCCTCGAGGGGATGGCGCGGCAGGCCGTGCTCGATGAAGTACTCGTCGAGCAGGTCCTTGCTCCAGCCCGCGAGCGGGTTGATCTTCACGCGCCCGGCGGCCGCCTCGATCACCGGCAGCACGGCGCGGCGGCGGCCCTGGTAGCGCTTGCGGCCGGTGATCCACGCCTCGTAGCCCTGCAGCGCGCGCTCCAAGGGCTCGACCTTGCGGATCTGGCAGCACAGATTGGCGCGGCGGCTGAACAGCAGGCCGTTCGAATCGAGTTCCTTGATGCGCGCGGGATCCGGCCTGATGGTCTGCACGTTGGCCAGACCGAGCCGGCCGACGAGCTGGTCGCGATACCGCAGGGTCTCGCCGAACAGCTTCTGGGTATCGAGGAACAGCACTGGCAGGTTGCGGTCGATCTCGGACACCATGTGCAGGAGAACCGCCGCCTCGGTGCCGAACGACGACACCAGGGCGATGCGGCCGGAGAACTCGGTCTCGATCATCGCCGCCAGCAGCTTCTGCGCCGACAGGTGGCCGTACTTGTGCGAGAAGGCGCGCACCTTGGCGTCGGCCACGGCGATGCGAGACGGGCTCGGCGGCGGCGGCGCATCCGGGTCGGGCGGCACGTCGGCCACCGGGGTCAGATCGTCGAAATCGGGCCGCGACGGCTTCAACGCATTTGCCACCTGGCGACGCAAGGCCATGGCCAGCCGACGCACGTCCGCAGCGGGCTGGTAGAAGACGGTGAACTCCGCCATCGCCTTCCTCCATTCGCCGAGCTGCTTCGCATCCTTCACCTCGATGGAATTCACGCCGAGGCGATCGAGGAACAAGTATTGGTCGCGCAAGATGTGTCCAAAAGCGCGCACCTCGCCCTTGTACTGGTACCGGTCGCGCAGGAGTTTGGCGTAGGAGAACGGGCGGCCGTCCTTGAAGGTCGGGAACTCCAGCGCCACCACGCCAAAGTGGCCGAGATCGGCCGCCACCTGCGCTGGTGCCTGATCGCTCTTCAGCCGCAGGCCGAGCGCCAAGTTCCGCTTGAGCAACGTGTCGCGGTCGCGCTTCCAGCGGTCGAGGCTGACGATGGTCGGCCCATCGGCCAGAGGGTCGTCGTCGCCGCGATGGACCCATGGGTCCAGGGCCAAATTGCCGTCCCTAATGAGCGGCATAGAGCTTCTCCTTGAACGGCTTCAGGCCGACCCGGCGGTACGTGTCGATGAAGCGTTCCTTTCCTTGGCGTTGCGCAATGTAGACGTCGACGATGGTCTCGACGGCATCGATGATCTTGTCGGCCGGAAAGGACGGACCGACGATGTCACCGATGCTGGCGTCGGCGCCGTCGTGGCCGCCGAGCGTCACCTGGTAGAACTCCTGATTCTGCTTGTCGACGCCGAGAATGCCGATGTTGCCGGCATGGTGATGCCCGCAGGCGTTGATGCAACCCGAGATGTTCAGGCGCAATTCGCCGATGTCGCGCTGGCGCTTCAGGTCGGCGAAGCGTTCGGACAGTTGCTGCGCCACCGGGATCGACCGCGCCGTCGCGAGCCCGCAGTAGTCGAGGCCGGGGCACGAGATGATGTCGGTGATGAGGTCGAGGTTGGGCGTGGCAATGCCCAGCCGCACGAAGGCCCGCCAGAGCGCGTACAGGTCGTCCTTCTTCACGTACGGGAACACCAGGTTCTGCTCGTGCGTCACCCGCACCTCGCCGAGGCTGTACTTCTCGGCAAGGTCGGCAATGGAGTCCATCTGCTCGGCGGTGCAGTCGCCCGGCACGCCTCCGGTCGGTTTCAAGGACGAGGTGGCGATGACATAGCCCGGCTGCTTGTGGGCCGCCGCGTTCACGGCATTCCAATCGGCGAAGGCGCTGTCCTTCAGCAGACAGCCATCCAGGATCTTCGACTCGGCGGACAAGTCCTCGTAGCGCGGCGGCGCGAAGTAGGCGCGGATGCGCTCGATCTCGTCTTCGGGCAGCCTGAGCGCCGTGTCCTTGATGTGGGCGAACTCGTCCTCGACCATCTTGGTGAAGGCCTCGACGCCCGTGGACATCACCAGGATCTTGATGCGCGCCTTGAACAGGTTGTCGCGCCGGCCAAGCATGTTGTAGACGCGCAGAATCGCCTCGCAGTAGGCGGGCAGGTCGGTCTCCGGAACGAACTTGTTCAGTGTCGGCGCCACGGCGGGCGTGCGGCCCATGCCGCCACCGGCCATGATCTCGAAGCCGGTCTCGCCCTTGTCGTTCCTGTGAACGATCACGCCGATGTCATGGAACCGCACCGCGGCGCGGTCGTTTGCCGATGCCGTCACGGCGATCTTGAACTTGCGCGGCAGGAACGAGAATTCCGGGTGGAACGTGGACCACTGGCGAAGGATCTCGGCGTAGACGCGGCTGTCGACGATCTCGTCCGCCGAGACGCCCGCATACTGGTCCGAGGTGACGTTGCGGATGCAGTTGCCGGACGTCTGGATGGCATGCATCTCCACCGACGCGAGGTCAGCGAGGATGTCGGGCACGTCGACGAGACGCGGCCAGTTGTATTGGATGTTCTGGCGTGTGGTGAAGTGGCCGTAGCCCCTGTCGTACTTGCGGGCGATGTGCGCCAGCATGCGCATCTGGCGCGCCGACAGCGTGCCGTACGGAATGGCGACGCGCAGCATGTAGGCATGCAGCTGTGCGTATAGCCCGTTCATCAGGCGCAGCGGACGGAACTCGTCGGTGGTGAGCTCGCCCTTCAGGCGGCGCTCGACTTGGCCGCGGAACTGCTCCACGCGCTCCTTCACCAGAACTTGGTCGAATTCGTCGTACCGGTACATACCACTCAACCTTCGCGATTTTCGCGGCGCTCGCCGCGCTCGGTCTTCTTGGCCACTGCGTGGGAGGTCACGATCAGTCCGCGTGTCTCGCGCTCGGCTTGCTTGCCGAACTGCGGGTGGATGGTCGGGCCCTGGGCCCGCATCACCTCGCGCATCGTCACCGGCCAGGTGCGGCCGCCGCTGGTCGTCACGTCGATGAGATAGGTCTCGAAGATCTGGTTGGCATCCGACGCCGCCTTCGCGGCCGCGGTGAGGGCGTCGGCCGCTTCCTTCGTCGAAGCGAGGCGCGCCTCCTCGATCCACTCGGTCCAGGTGCCGTCGTCGGCCAGGTAGACAACGTGGCCGTCCTGCAGGCGATAGGCGGTCATCACCTGCAGCGTGCCCTTGGCGGCAGAGGCGGCTTCGGCGGCCGCGGGCTTCTTGGCGGTCCCGTCCATCAGCCGGCCACCGCGCGCACGAGCGTTTTGACCCGCGGCGCATCTGTCTGCGCCGAACGCGCAACCTCGCCGATGATGAACACGGCCGGGTTGGTGACGCCGTGCTCGGCGATCGCGTCACCGAGGGTACCGACCGTCGCCGCGACGATGCGCTGGGTCGGCAGCGTGCCGTTGTGCACGATCGCCACCGGCGTGGAAGAGCCAAGCCCGTGCACCACCAGCTTGGCGGCGATCTCGCCGGCGCGTCCGACGCCCATGTAGACCACCAGCGTGTGGCGGCTGCGGGCCAGCCCCGCCCAATCGGGCTCGGCGCCATCCTCGCGGCCGTGGCCGGTGACGAAGGTGACTTCCATGGCGTGGTCGCGGTGGGTGAGCGGCACACCCGAAGCCGCGGCGCAAGCGAGCGCGGCGGTGATGCCTGGCACCACCTCGACGTCGATACCCTGCGCGCGCAGGTGGTCGGCCTCCTCGCCGCCGCGGCCGAAGATGAACGGATCGCCGCCCTTCAGGCGCACAACGTTGAGCCCGGCGCAGGCGCGCTCGACCAACAACGCGTTGATCTCGTCCTGGGAGACGGGGTGGCGGGTCGGCTCCTTGCCGACGAAGATGCGCTCGGCGTCGCGGCGCGCGAGGCCGAGCACGTCTTCGCCGACCAGGCGGTCGTAGACGATGACGTCGGCCGACTGCAGCAGGCGGGCCGCGCGCAAAGTCAGCAGCTCGGGATTGCCGGGCCCGGCGCCGACCAGGTGCACGGTGCCGGAGACGTGGCCGACGCCGGCGGCGTTGAGGGACTGGAGCACCGCCGCGTGGGCGCGCGCCTCGGCGCCGGAGAGGACCTGCTCGGCGACCGGGCCGCTCACCACGCGCTGCCAGAAGCGCAGGCGCGCCGTGCTGTCGGTGACCTTGGCGCGGATGGCGGAGCGGAACGACTCGGCAAAGGCGGCGAGGCGGCCCAGGCGTGCCGGCAGCGCCGCTTCGATGCGGGCGCGCACCGCGGCGGCGAGGGCCGGGACGGCGCCACCGGTGGAGACTCCGACGACCACCGGGCTGCGATCGATGATGGCGGGCATGGAGAAATCGGACAGCGCCGGGCGATCGACCACGTTGACCAGCACACGCTGCGTGCGCGCTGCAGCAGCGACCGCCTGATCCACCGCTTCGACGCCGGTAGCGCCGTAGACGATGGCGTGGCCGCTCACGTCGGCGTCGGCGAACTCACGATCCAGGTGGCGGACACGCTGGGCGCGGGCAAGCTCGGCGGCCTCGGGTCCGAGGCGCGGAGCGACCAGGGTGACCGCCGCCCCGGCGGCAAGCGCCATGCGGATCTTGGCGGCGGCCTTCTCGCCCCCGCCCACGACCAGGACGCTGCGTTCCCGCAGCGACAACCAAATCGGCAGTTGATCCAATGCAACGCCCTCCGACGTGCGGCGACTCCGACCCGACGAAGGCCTGGGCCCCGCGCGAAGTGTCGGCCATCCCGCGATCTAAGTAAAGATTTCTGTGGAATTTTCCGATTACCAAATCGTATGTGTAGATAATGGGAAGCGTTAGGCGTTCCGCGGCTTTCCACGCTCCTTACTTGGAGATAGCCCTACTCGATCGCCGGCCGGCGCAGGCCGGGCGGCAGCACGGTGTGGACGTTGGGCCGTGCCTTGTTGACCTGGGATTGGATGAGGCCCGTTGTCATCGACAGGTCGGTCGAGGCGATGTCGGCGTCGAGGAGGTTGGCGCCGCGCAGGTCGGTGCCCTCCATGGCCGCCCCGCGCAGCGACGCGCCGGCGAGGTCGATGCCGGCCAGCCTGGTGTTCGTCAGCTTGGCCGTGGACAGGTCGGCGCGGCGAAGGTTGCTCGACGTCAGGTCGCCGTCGGTGATGTCGGCGCCCGAGAGGACCGAGCCGCGCAGATCGACGCTCTGGAGGATGCAGCGCGCAGGTTGGCGGTCTGCAGGATGACGTTGCGCAGGGTCGCGCCCGACAGGTTCACCCCGGCCATGTCGGCGCCGCTGGGGTCCTGCCCTTCCAGCACCGCCTTGCTCCCGGCGGTGCCGCCGGACTGCAGCCACTCGGAGTGGCCGGCGACCATGCCGGCGATGTCGAAGCTCGTATCCTCCTCGACCTTCTTCTCCTTGGGCGCGAGCTCGCTCGCCCAGTCGTCGTCATCGGTCTTCTTCTTGGCGGGCTTCTCCACCACCTCGATCTTCTCGGGCGCCTTGGGCTTCTTCGGCCCGACGGCGTCCACGAGCGGGACGTTGTCCGCCAGCCGCGGCTTCTGCGGGCCCGGGGCCGCCTCGCACCATGCCGACTTATCGCCGTCGTCCACCGGACGCTGCGCCGGCACCTTCGCGGCCGGCGGCGGCGTGGCGGCGCGCGGCGGCGGCTGCGGCTCCTGGACCTTGACGATGCGGCGCTTCTCCGGCCCGAGGTAGGGGTCGTTGGCGGGGCGCGGCCTGCGCCGGTCGGGGCCGAAGTAGGTCAACGAGCTGATGAACCGGCGCGGGTTGGTGATCGCGCCGGCGACGCGGGCCAGCAGCACCTCGCCGGTGACCGGCTTGCGGATGAAGCTCTCGATGCCGATGCCGGACATGCGGCGCAGGCGCTCGGCGTCGGCCATCGCCACCATCACCGCGACGATGACGTCGCGGTTGGGGCTCTCCTTGCCGCGGATGGCGCGCAAGACTTCGAGGCCGTCGGTGCCGGCCGGGTTGGCCTCCATCAGCACGAGGTCGGCGGGGAAGCGCGCCAGCACCTCAGTGACCTTGCCGCCGTCGCGCAGCACTTCGAGGCCGCCAAGCCGCACCGGGGTGAAGATGGCTCGGATGCGCTCCAGCGTCTCGGCGTCGTCCTCGATGACGAGAAGGCGCCGCCTGCTCCAGTCGAAATCGGCGCCGATGGTCATACCCGCCGCTGGCCCCACGAATCGCGGGACCATCCCCGGCATAGGCAGCCATGGTCCATGGCAGACCGCACAGAGACGCCTGCTTTCGAGGACAAGGGGCTAATTGTCGGAAGTGCAGAGCGACAGCGCGACGGCGATCGCAAAGAGGACGAAGACAACAACGATCACGTTGCCGCATCCTCGGTACACGGAAGCGGCGGCATGGCCAAGCTCGCTCATCGCCGGGTCTGCCTCTCCGCAGTGAGGGCACTTCGCCGCGCGCGTGCTCACGACGCCACTGCAGTACGCCAACTGAATGCCCTGGCCATCTATCCCCCGCCTAGGCTGACCGACGCGGCTTGTACGGCCCGCGCTTCTTCGCGGGGCCTTCCGCCTCATCCATCAGCGCAACGATATCAACCATCGACCAGAGCGTGTCGGAGACGCCAGCGGCCATTGCCGGGGTCATCTTCACGGCGCTGTTGATGCTCACGAAATTGTACCAAAGCGTGTAGATCGCAGCCATGTGGCAGTGGTTGGCGAACCGCTTGCTGTGCGCGTTTGTCAGGCGCGTGAAGCGGCGCATGTGCATCCGCATGCTCAGGTTGCTGCGCTCCACATGCGACGTGCTGATGTGCTTCCACTTCGGATTGCCGATGCGGGGTTCCTTCTTCGCGCCGAGGCAAATGGCCGGGGAGTAGTGCGCTTCGGCTTGGCGCGGCTCGCCGTAAATCTTCACGAGCTGGGCGTAGTCCACATCATCGCCAAAGTGATCTTCGACCTACCAGTCGCGAAAGAAGGCCGACTCCGATCCTCCCCGGCCCGTTACGCGCAAAGCACCGGAGGCTTCCTAGGGCAAACCCGCTAGCGGCCCGCTGGCGGGTTTGTCTTTGCTCATGCCGATGGGCCCAGCGACGTCCTATTGCCGCGCGCCTTCGATTAGTCGGCGAAGGACCAGCAGCGACGTCAGAATCTCCTTCTCCAAGTCTGCAGGCATCCGTGTGCGTTTCCCGCATGCATGACTTCGTTGCGAGTTTCCGCACGCGGTGAAGGGCTGCTGCGGACCCGCCGCTTGGAAGCGAACGGCGATCATCAATCAACCCATCGAGGTCCTTGGCATCCTATGCCGAGCTACGGGACCGGCCGAAAGCCGCTCGGGAACTTCGCGCCGTCGACCTTGGCGCCCTCGAACCGCGCATCCAACAGCTTGGTCATGGTCAGCGTGGCCCCGCGCAAGTCCGCGTTGGTGAAGTTGGCGCGCTGGAGATCCGCCTCGTCGATCTCAGCCCCGCGCAGATCCGCCCCGGCAAAGTCCGCGCCGGTAAGAAGGGCACCGTACAGCACGATCTTTTCCGCCGACGCACCGCCGAACTGCGCATTCTGCATTCGCGCACTTACCAGCCAGGTGTTGTTGAGCACGGCGCCGCGTAGATTCGCGCCGCCCATGCGCGCCTCCCAAAGATCCGCCTGCGTCAAGTTGGCGCCCGCGAGGTTGGCGCTCAGGAATTCGGCCCGTTGCATCGCAGAGGTACTGAAGTCGGCACCGCGCGCGTTGGCGCCGTCGAAGTGCGCCTCGTGCCCCATCGCGTCGACGAGCACGGAATTGCTGAGGTCTGCCCGCTTGAGATCCGCGCGATTCAGATTGGCCTCGCGGAGGTTGGCCCCCGCCAGCTTGGCTCCCGCCAGCATGGCCCCATGCAGATTGGCGCCCTGCAAATTGGCGCCGACCAGGTTTGCGTTTCGCAGGTCCGCGCGCTTCAGGTTTGCCCCCGAAAGGTCGCAGCCGGGACAATCGCGCGCGCGCGCCGCGAGTTCCGACGGGGCCGCTTGCCATGCACGGTAACGCTCTGCTTTGGCGGCCCGGTCCGGAATCTCCGCCGTCATGAGCTCGAGCAGGCGCGTCTCGCTGCGAAACTGGCCCGAGGTGGGAATCAGCCCTGCCGTTCTCGGATCGAACGCAGCTTGCCCCGCCTTGCGATAGTAGTGCGCCTCCACCAACAAATGCCGGCCCGGCGAGTCGCCGACGCACAGCTCCTTAACGAACAGCGGGCCGGCCGGCACTTCGTCCCCAGCGGGCTCGCCGCTCCGGCATTGAATGCTCGCGTCGGCGAACAGGTTCAGGAAGAATTGCAGCAGCGTCACCGACTTGCGTCGCGTCTCTTCGTCCACGCGCAGGTCCGTGACGATCCTGAGGCCGATCAGGAACCCGTCATCGGTGAATAGCGCCGAGACGATGACCGGGTGGCTGAACACCATCGTCCCGCCGTAGACCTCGCGGCGGAGATTCTTGGCGAGCGCCCAGTACTCGTCCTCGTCGTCGTAGCGGAAGTAGATCTCATGGAGGCCGGTGTCGCCGTCGCGTGGGCAAAGGCCTGACTCGTGCCAACCCGCGATCGTCCGGGAGGGCGGTCCGCCGTTGGTGCCGCACGCGAAATCCGCGAACTGGGCCATCGGCAGTTCCGCGGCATGGCGGCCCAGCGGGCGCAGGTCCCAGATGGAAGGCTTCGCGGCGACAGGCACCGGTTGGGCGCCGGCCGCAGCAGCAATCAGCGACAGGAGTAGCGCAGCTGCCAGCGCGCCGTGCGGTCGGACCATCAATACCGCTCACAGAATGCGTTCGTCGGACCGTAGTAGTCGAGGCACGCTTCCTTGGTGATCGGACCACGGTTCATCACCTTGGCCAACAGGTAGCCGACGAGATTGTCCACCTGGGTGTCGGCCAGGGACACCTCGCCGGTCGGCGGCCTCTGCTGCCCGACCTGCGCGGCAGTCATCCCAAAGCACGGGAGGCTTCCATATGCGTTGCGGTTGAAGCTTGGCATGGCCGAGCCCGGCACGCCGCACCGGATGATCTCCTTGAGCGCCACCGCGTCCAGAACGACCTTCCGAAGATTGGTGCCCGCCGGAAAACCGGGTCCCTCAACCGTACCGTCGCCAGCCCACCCGTGGCAGCGTATGCACCCAGCCGTTTGGCTCCAGACGCGCTTGCCGGCCTCGGCGTCCACCAGCGTCGCAGCGCCCTCGATCTCCGCGGCTCGAGCGCCTCCGGCGACAACGATCGCCGCGGTCGTCAACGCGGCGAGAATCCCCAGCCGCCATGTGTTGCGCACTTGATCCTCACCAGAACAATGCCGTTGAAGCAAACTTGGGGAGGCGGAATCCCGCCTCCCCAAGATCTACCGCTTCTCCAAGACTAGAGCGAGAACACCCACAGTTGCGCGTCACGCTCCAACGTGCCGCGGTCTTTGTCGGAGACAGCGCCACCGCCAGCGACGATGGCGATGTACTGCTTGCCGCCTACTGCATAGCTGATGGGCGGAGCTTTGAAGGCATTGCCAGCAAAAAAGGACCACAACGGCGCGAGGGTGCGGTCGTCGTAGGCCACGACCCAACCGTCCGCGTTGCCGGTGAAGACCAACCCGCCCGCGGTCACCGTCACGCCCGACAGGTTCGGGTATGCCAGCCGGACCTTGGCGACCTGCTTGCCCGTGGTGACGTCGATTGCGGTGATCGACCCCGCTGTGTACGCGCCGGGCGCGGTCGGACTGTTGGTCCCTTGCGCCTGGAACACCGCGCCGGGCCCCTTGGGATTGCCACCCGCAGGGCCAACCGGAGCCTCCGGAGCCGTGCTGATCGAGCTGCATCCTTCGTGACCGGCGCCATACACGGTCTTTGTGCTCGGGCTGTAGGCGGTGGGCTGCCAGCGGACGCCGCCGAGAAAGTGGGGGCAGAACAGCACCTGCCCACGGCCGCGATCGACACGCGTTGTCGGCAAGTATGTCTGGACCAGCTTGCCCGGATCGTACTCCAACGGCTTGCCGGTCTTCGGATCGATGCCGGCCGTCCAGTTCAGGTCATACGTGTACTGGTTGGCGTTGATGAACTGCCCGTTGGTCCGATCCAGTTGGTAGAAGAAGCCGTTGCGCCCGAAATGGCCGACGACCTTCTGCGACTTGCCGCCGATCTCCGCGTCGTAGAGCAAGTGGACGCCCTGCTCGTCGAAGTCCCAGGATTCGTTCGGCGTGTATTGGAAGAACCACTTCACCTTGCCGGTGTCGATGTCCCACGCCATGACGGAGTTCGTGTACAGGTTGTCGCCCGGACGGAACGACGGATCGAACATCGGCACCGGATTGGCCGTGCCCCAGATCGTGACCCGCTGCTGCGCGTCGTACGACCCTGTCGTCCACAGCGAGCCGCCGCCCGTGCGCCAAGCATTGTTGGTGTCCTTCCACGTCTCGTGGCCGGGCTCGCCGGGCGCAGGGATCGTGTAGGAACGCCACAACTCGTTGCCGTTGGTGGCATCCACCGCAGCCAGCCAGCCGCGCGTCCCCCAGTCACCTCCGGATTGGCCGACCAGGATCTTCCCTTCCACGGCGATCGGCGCGGCGCTGAAAAACTCGCCAATGATAAAATGCTGCTCGTTCGGGCCGCCGGGAAGATTCGTGTAGCCGAGCTTGGTGCGGGCGATCTGCTTCTCCCAGGCGACTTCGCCCGTCGAACGCAAGACCGAGGCGACGCGGCCGTCGACCATGTTGGAGTAGACGTTATCGCCCCACATGGCCATGCCGCGCACGTAGTGACGCTTTTCGGTCTCCTTGTTGACCTGCAGGTCGGTGCGCCAAACGACCTTTGCGCTGTTGCCGCGGCTGACGTCAATCTTGTAGTGCAGGCCGAACGCGCTGTTCAGGTACAGGGCGCCGTCATCGACCAGCGGCGTCATCTCCAAGTTGCCGGTGTTGGTCGGAATCCCGTCGAGCGAGTTGGTGAGCGGCATGGAGAATGCCACTTTCAGGTTGCCGACGTTATTGCGGTTGATCTGCGCAAGACGCGAGAAGCGGTGGCTGGAGTAGTTCTGGCCCCAGGTGATCCAGTTGTCAGGATCGCCGTCGGCGTTCTCGAGGCGCTGCTTGGTCACATCGGCCGCAATCGCGGCAGAACTCAGTAGTGCGGTGATGGCAAACACCGAAACTCCCTGCACAAGACGTGCAATGTCGCGATGCATCAGTATCCCTCCCATGAAATGGTTGACACCCGCGGTCGCGAGTGTTCAATCCGCTGCCGATCTTAGCATCTTGCGCTGCCCAGGCTAGAGCACGGAGCGCAGTCGTGAATTGCGCGAATTCGGCGCGTAGTGACGCCCTACCTGTTTTCTCCTCCGGCGTGAAGGTGAGTTTTCGGGCAAGTGACGGCTCCCCAAGAACTCCGCCGGGCGATGGGTAAGCCTTCGGCCTTCATTGGCCGGGGTTAACCCCGGCCAATGAAGCAAATCGCGCTGCGTACGATCCCCAGGTGCCGTGTGAGGATGGCTCTCGCTGTAGAGCATCCGCCACGCCTCGATTCTTGGCCCTGGCGTCGGCCAGAGACAAGAACCAGCGTGCGTTCAGGCACTCCTCGCGCAAGCGTCCGTTGAATGCCGCCCACCAAAGGTCGTGGCATAGGCACTTCACATCTTCATTCGAAGCCGCAGCATCTTGCAGGTCGTTCGGATCGCGAACATGCCTCTTGAGCGCCTGAAGAACATGCCTCTTAAGCGCCTGAAAGAGACTAATAAGCGCGGCGAACTCAGGAGAATCCTTCGTGCCTGCCGCGCCCGACTACGCCTTCACCAGCGGCACGAAGGCGACCGGCAGCACGGTGCGCTGGCTGACCTTGCCGCTCGCGTCCTTGGACAGCAGCTGCAGCTCCTGACCGCCCATGCGCGTGCGGCCGACGGGAATGACCATGCGGCCACCCGGCTGCAGTTGCGCAACGAGGGCATCGGGGACTTGTGACGCCGCGGCGGCGACCAGGATCGCGTCGTAGGGCGCGTGCTCGGGCCAGCCGGCGTGCCCATCGCCAACCAGCACGCTGACGTTGCCGCGCCCCAATGAGCGCAGCCGAGCTTCGGCGGCCTTGGCGAGCTCGGCAAGAACCTCAACCGCGTACACGTGCTGCACGAGCGCGGCGAGGATCGCCGTCTGGTAGCCGGAGCCCATGCCGATCTCGAGCACGCGCTCGCCGCCGGCGAGGTCGAGCGCGTCGGTCATCAGCGCGACGATGAAGGGTTGCGAGATGGTCTGGCCCTGGCCGATGGGCAGCGGGCCGTTGACGTAGGCGCGGGCCAAGTCGCCCTCGCGCACGAACTGGTGGCGCGGCACGGCGCGCATCGCATCGAGGGTGCGCGCGGAGAACGTCTCGCGCCCGGTGTACGAGCCGGTGGCTTTCGCCTCGGCTTCGATCTCCGCGACCATCTCGGCGCGGCGTGCGTCGTTATCGACACCCATGGGGTGCTCCGAAAAGAAAAGGGGTCCGGCAACGTACCGGACCCCTCCGAGCGTGTCAGCCCAAGCAACCGCTCCCTGCCCTCCCTAGGAGGGAGGGAGGCAGCGGTCTTAGTGGTCGTGGCCGGCGTGGGCGTCGGCGGCCTCGTCCTTCGGCCTCTCGACCACGGCGGCTTCGGTGGTGATCATCAGGCCGGCGACGGACGCCGAGTCCTGCAGCGCGGCGCGCACCACCTTGGTCGGGTCGATGATGCCGGTCTTCACCAGGTTGGTGTAGTCGCCCTTCTGCGCGTCAAAGCCCCAGTCGGTGTCCTTGCTCTCCAGGAGCTTGCCGGCGACCACCGCGCCGTCAAAGCCAGCATTCTCGGCGATCTGGCGCACCGGAGCCGGCAGGGCGCGACGGACGATGTCGACGCCGACCTTCTGGTCCTCGTTCTGGGTCTCGAGCTTGTCGAGCACCTTGGTCGCATAGAGGAGCGCGACGCCGCCGCCGGCGACGATGCCCTCCTCGACCGCCGCGCGCGTCGCGTGCAGCGCGTCGTCAACGCGGTCCTTCTTCTCCTTCACCTCGACCTCGGTGGCGCCGCCGACATGGATGACGGCCACGCCGCCGGTGAGCTTCGCCAGGCGCTCCTGGAGCTTCTCCTTGTCGTACTCGCCCTCGGTCTCGTGGATCTGCTTGCGCAGCTGCTCGATGCGGGCCTGGATGTGCTGCTTCTTGCCGGCACCGTCGACGATGGTGGTCGCTTCCTTGGTGATGAGCACCTTCTTGGCGCGGCCGAGCATGTCGATGGTGACGTTCTCGAGCTTGATGCCGAGCTCCTCGGCGATGACGGTGCCGCCGGTGAGGATGGCGATGTCGTCGCACATGGCCTTGCGGCGGTCGCCGAAGCCCGGCGCCTTGACGGCGGCGATCTTCAGGCCGCCGCGCAGCTTGTTGACGACGAGGGTGGCAAGCGCCTCGCCCTCGATGTCGTCGGCGATGACCAGCAGCGGACGGCCCGACTGCACGACCTTCTCGAGCACCGGCAGCAGCGGCTGAAGGGTCGAGAGCTTCTTATCGTGGATCAGGATGTACGGCTCGTCGAGCTCGGCCACCATCTTCTCGGTGTTAGTGACGAAGTACGGCGAGGCATAGCCGCGATCGAACTGCATGCCCTCGACGACCTCGAGCTCGGTCTCGAACCCCTTGGCCTCCTCGACCGTGATGACGCCTTCCTTGCCGACCTTGTCCATCGCCTCGGCGATGATCTTGCCGATCGAGGTCTCGCCGTTGGCCGAGATGGTGGCGACCTGAGCGATCTCGTGCGAGCCCGACACCTTCTTGGAGCGCTTCTTGAGGTCGGCGACGACGGCGGTGACGGCGACGTCGATGCCGCGCTTGAGGTCCATCGGGTTCATGCCGGCGGCGACCGACTTCATACCCTGGCGGACGATCTCGGCCGCGAGCACGGTGGCGGTGGTGGTGCCGTCACCGGCGTTGTCGTTGGTGCGGCTCGCCACCTCGCGCACCATCTGCGCGCCGAGGTTCTCGAACTTGCCGGCGAGCTCCACTTCCTTGGCGACGGTCACGCCGTCCTTAGTGATGCGCGGAGCGCCGTAGCTCTTGTGGATGACTACGTTGCGGCCGCGGGGGCCGAGCGTGACGCGCACCGCGTTGGCGAGCATCTCGACGCCGCGCAGAAGCTCAGCGCGCGCGTCGCCGTGAAACTTGATTTCCTTGGCTGCCATGTGTGTGTGCTCCCCTTAAGCGGCCCTCTTGGTCTTCTTGGTGTCCTTAGCTTCGGTATCCTCGACGATGCCGAACAGGTCGGTCTCCTTGACGACGATGAACTCCTCGCCGTCGAGCTTGACCTCGGTGCCGGTCCACTTGCCGAACAGCACGCGGTCGCCGACCTTCACGTCGAGCGGAACGAGCTTGCCGCTCTCATCGCGCGCGCCCGGACCTACGGCGACGACCTCGCCCTCGGACGGCTTCTCTTTGGCGGTGTCGGGGATGATGATTCCCCCGACCGACTTGGTGTCGCTGTCGATGCGCCGGATCAACACCCGGTCTTGCAGCGGTCGAAACATGCAGGCTTGTTCCTCCAGGACTCGTTGGATGTCTGACGTCGTTCTTTGCGGTGGGCCCCGCCTCGCTCGACCCGGCAGGCCGCGGCACGCTCTCGGACAAGCGCACCGGCGGCGCCGGGCGACGCGGGAGACCCGCGGCGGATATGGGCGCGGTCTTAGCAGACGCAAGAGTGGACTACCAAAGTTTTTTGGCAGTCGGCAACCTGGACTGCCAGAGACTGGCGGCAGCCTCCCGCGAGTGCTGCTAAGTCCCTGAAATTGCTCCGTTCTTGACACGCCCCGGCCCTGGCGGAAGCATCACCTTTCCGTTTTTCAGTAGGGAGTCACGCATGGTTCCTGCTTCGCCGGATTTCCTGCGTCAGCTCGAGGGCTACCGGCTGACCACCGCCGAGATCACCTATCACCGCCCGGACCACCCGGCGTTCCTGCAGCAGTTCATCTGGCAGGAGCTGGACCTGGCGCCGCAATTTCCTGCGCTGCAGCGCTTCCTGGACTTCTGGGAAGCCAAGATCGAGGGGAAGATCCACTCGGTCCGGGTCGCCTCCACCGCCTCATCAAGCCGCAGGAGTTCCAGCTCGTCAGCCGTGCCTACCCGGTGAAATGAGCCGCCCGCCCGTTTCGCCCGGGCGAATACGGGTGAACCACCCCGCGGCCGGGCCGCCCCCCGACAGGCGCGGCCGCCAGATCGCATTTTCCTATGCGGAGTCTACGCAGATCACGGCGCCGTGATCCGCCGCTGGGTGTTGGCGGGGCGCTCGCTCTGCAAACCTTTTAGACACGTATCGTATATAGTATACGATACGTTACGCGTTAACGCTAAAGCGGAGGCGCAGGCAGAGCACGACACCGGGCCGCTGGTACAGGGGGTTCCCGAGCACCACATGCGTGGCATGTCCTCGCGTCCCCTTCCCCTCTCGCACCCAGGCCGGTTGCAGGCCGTCCTGCTGATGGCGGCCATGGCGGCGGCGCTGCTGCTGTCGGCGCGTCTCCTGGCC
>Ga0194132_10002510_pt1 | contig 34147 bp, 27 predicted proteins | sample TA2KigOf80mmetaG_FD_148612 | JGI IMG/M metagenome (GOLD analysis project Ga0194132, IMG submission 148612) | Freshwater microbial communities from Lake Tanganyika, Tanzania - TA2015054 Kigoma Offshore 80m | ecosystem: Environmental > Aquatic > Freshwater > Lake | place: Tanzania: Lake... | reverse complement strand
GACAATTCGTGCTGTCGTTTCCCTCACGTGAGGAACTCCCCATGCGATTGTCGCGTTTGCTCGTCCTGGTGTTTTTCGTCGGTATTTCTGGGTCTGTGTCCGGTCAGACGACGTCGGCGCCGGCTGAGATCGTGTCGCACGACATGATCGTCAGCGTCGTCCAGGGTTTGAACGGAAAGCTCACTGGCGACGATGGGAAGTACGCCGTCGAACTCAAGAACCGCACGTTTTCGGCCTATCGACTCGACAGCGGCAGGCGTTTGTTGCTCAAAGCGACTGTCAAGGATCAGCCGTCACTCGAGACGGTCAATCGCTTCAATGAGAAAACGTCGGCCATCACGCGAGCGGTTCGCTACGAGAAGCTCGGCGTCATGCTTGAGTCTGCCGTTGACTGCCAGCTCGGCATCACCGAGAAGGGATTGCAACGTCTGTTCACGCGATTCGTGGCCGACCTGGCCGACTTCGAAACGTTCATCGCTCAAAACAAGAGCGCCGACAAACCCGCGGCCGATGCGCCGGCCAATGTGCCGGTCGCCGAACGCCGCAACCCGCCGCTCGAAATCGAAAAGGGGAGCGACGATCGCCGCTTCATGATCACGTTCCCTACGAATACTGCAAACTGGGGTACCGCCTGGAAGATCGACTGGGACATCGAAACCGCTCAGCAGGCCGTCGACCAGGGCATCGGCTTCCGCCCCAGCGGTCGTTCAGTGTTGTTCAAGATCAAGAAAGCCTACTTCAAGCCCGGCAAGGATGCGGAGTGGATTCAGGTCCTTGAGGACGCCCATCCGCAGGAGTTTTACGTCCCTTACTATTTCCGAAACACCCGTTTCTTCGATCTGCGCGACGTCGGCGGTTATACGACGCTCAGCCCCAATGAAGGCGGGGCTGTCAGCCAGGTGCTTGGCAAGAGCAAGAGGGTCATCGCGGAGCTGCGCGACACCGGCACCGCCTACAAGTTCGGACACATCACGCGCCGAAGCGAGGAACTCACCCTCTTCGCCAATTTCCAGGCCGGAAACTACACCTACATGGCCGAGTTCGGCTTCCGCGACGACGGCGGCATCGTTTTCCGCCATTCCCCAACCGGTTACAACTTCTTCCCGCATCTCGACGCCACCCATATGCACGGCAGCTATTGGCGCATCGGCATGAAGCTCGGTCCCGACGGCAATAACACGACGAACCAGGTCTTCGTCACGCGGCTGCCCACCGACCCGAAGGACCAGGCCGAGCAGGGGAAGATGAATATCCAGGAAATCACCAGCGAGAGCTTCGTCGACTGGAAAGCCGAAGAGTTCACCCGCATTCGCGTGGTCAATCCGAACTACGCCATCATTCCCGAAGCCAAGGGGCGCCCGGCATTGCCGATCAGCTACGATCTCGTCACCTATCCGCAGGGACTCGCTCGGCACGATCGCTTCAAAGACGAGAAGTTCTCCATGCATGATTTCTGGATCACGCGCTTCGATGGGCCGGAGAAAACCTACGTCAACCTCGGCAACTACTTCTTCCCGAAGGGGCAGCTGAACGCAAAGCTATTGCCATTGGAAAAGAAGAACGTGGTCCTTTGGCATTCGTCGTCCGGGTTGCACGTGCCTCGCCCGGAAGATGGAATTCTCAAGGGAAACAGCTCCCTCAATGGCCAGGCGACCATCTACTGGACGACCTTCGAGCTTCGGCCTCGCAATCTGTTCACCGGCACGCCGCTCTATCGCATCAACGATGCGGCGGCGCCCAAGGGGGGCAAGAAAGGGCCGAGCGGAATTTTGCGATAACAAGATAAGGGAAGCCCCGTGCTCACTCCGGGGCTTCCAAAAATAATGGATTCGCCGTTGACCTGGACGCCTGGTCATGCAAGAATAAGCGACTGAGAAAACCTACCTAACGGGGGATGGTGGTCCGCATCGTCACGGAGGCGATGGGAGAAGCCGTCCTTGTTTCAATTGGAGCGTGAACGCTTTGCCGCCGCCTTTTGATCGTGATCGTGATCACCGTGATCGTCAGCATCAAACACGAGTCAACGAACAGATTCGCATCACGCCGATTCGGCTCATAGGACCGAACGGCGAACAAGTCGGAGTCATCCCGACCGCGCAGGCCATGGAGATGGCCCGTGAGGTCGGCCAGGACCTGGTCGAGGTCGCGCCGCTGGAGAAGCCTCCCGTCTGCAAAATCATGGACTACGGGAAGTTCAAGTTCCAGCAGAAGCAAAAGCAAAAGGAAAAAGCCAAGGCGCACAAGCAGAAGCTCAAGGAAATTCGCCTGCGGCCCAAGACGGACATGCATGACATCGAGACCAAGATCAACCAGGCCAAGAAATTTCTGGAGCATCATGACAAGGTCTTGGTTTACGTCATGTTCAAGGGGCGCGAGTTGCAGCATATTGAAGAGGGCAAACGCATCTTGCAGATGATGAAGGAAAAGCTTGTCGAGTTCGCCAAGATCGAAAAAGAGCCGGCCATGGAAGGCAAGCGGATGTCGATGATGCTGGCGCCGAAGTGAACGCTCAGAGCCTGAAGCGTAAGCGAAGGAAGAAGCACTCCTTCGCTTACGCTTCAGGCTCCGATGGCCTTTCCTTCAACAGGGCGGTTCATATACTACATAACTCCCTTTGCCGACCGCGAAGGGAGTTGTTGTTTTTTGGGGTTCGTCATGCCGAAGATGAAAACGCACAAGGGATCGCGCAAGCGATTCAAGATATCCGCCAATGGGAAGCTCAAACGCTCTCAAGCGGGGAAGAAACACTTGAACAGCCCGAAGACCGGCAAACGCAAACGCCATTTGCGCGGCCGAGTCGCGGAAGTCGGCGTGGTGGCTCAGAAGTATATCACCGCTATGGGCGGATAGACTGATCACCGCTTGCGGCTTTGCGATCACGCGGCGCCGTGCGAGCGTGAAGCCGCAAGCGGCATTACACCGACGCACCCAGGGTTCCATGCCCCTGGCCGTCGTTCAGAGCCTTCCTCGCCCTTCGGGAGAGGGGTTGGGAGTGAGGGCGATCTTTCGAAAGGAGCAAAGTCATGGTTCGTGCAGCTACCAGCGTGCCGTTCCGCAAGGGACGCGCCCGCACTCGCAAGCTCACCAAGGGATTTCGCGCTAGTCGCCACAACCTTTATCGCCAGGCGATCGTCACGCTCATTCGCGGCCGAGTCTACGCCTTCCGCGATCGCCGAGTCAAGAAACGGCAATTTCGCCGGCTGTGGATCATCCGCATCAACGCCGCGTGCCGGGCACGCGGCATTCGCTACAGCCAGTTGATTCACGGCCTGCAGAAAGGGCTGTGCGAGCTAAATCGGCAATCGCTGTCGGAGATTGCCATCCACGATCCGGCGGCGTTTGACAAGATCGTCGAATTTGCCAAGCAACAGTTGTGAGTTTCTGCCGTGAACCTCGCGGCAAGCCCATGAGTCGAAAACTCGTGGGCTTTTTGCATGTAGGGAGAGACGAACCCACCATGTCCGATCTCGCCGCTCTTGAGCAGCGCGCCAGTGCCGAGCTCGCCGCCTGTGCCGACGAAGCCGCGTTGCGCGCGTGGAACACCAGGTACTTCGGCAACAACGGCGAGATGCTTGCGGCGCTCAAGGCGATTGGCGGCATCCCGAAAGAAGAGCGCAAGACGTATGGCCAGGAAGCGAATCGCATCAAGGAAGCGCTCACCAACGCCTACGAACAGAAACTCGCCGAGGTGAAAGAGCGAGCGCTAAGCGCAAGCCTGACGTCGAATCCTCTCGATGTCACGCTGCCGGGCCGACCCGTGCCGCGCGGCCGACTGCACGTCGCCACGCAGGTGATGCGCCAGATCACCGCCGTCTTCGCCGACATGGGCTTTCAGGTCTATCGGTCGCGTGAAGTCGAAAGCGACGAGATGAACTTCGAGTTGCTCAACATGCCGCCGCACCATCCAGCCCGCGATATGTGGGACACGTTTCACACAACGATTCCTGGCGTCATCCTGCGCACGCACACGTCGCCGGGCCAGATTCACGTGATGCGCGAACAATGTCCGAATCCGATCCGCGTCATCCTGCCGGGCATGTGTTACCGCTATGAAGCAATCACGACCCGCAGTGAGATTCAGTTCCAGCAGGTCGAGGGACTGGTCATTGGAGAGCGTGTCACGATGGCCGACCTCAAGGGAACGATCACCGCGTTCGCTCGCCGCTTGTTCGGCCAGGAACGCCACATTCGCTTCCGGTCGAGCTATTTTCCGTTTACCGAGCCGTCGATCGAAGTCGACATCGATTGGCCCAAGGACGACCCAAACGCCGATCGCCTGACGAAAGGGACCGGCTGGCTCGAGATCATGGGCGCGGGCATGGTCCATCCTGTGGTGCTGCGCAACGGCGGCTACGATCCGGCGAAATTCACCGGCTTCGCCTTCGGCATGGGCCCGCAGCGTATCACTATGCTCAAGCACGCCATCGACGATATACGCCAGTTTTGGGGAAATGACCTGAGGTTCTTGCGGCAATTCTGATGGCGCCACGCCCGCAGCCGAAAGGCTGCGGGATTCTCCGCCAAGGAGATGAATTCATGCCCACACCAGGAAAAAAATGGCGGCACATCATCTTCTCGACGCACAATAGCTGGCTCCCCGGAGATCCGCGTGGCTTCCGGAATCGTGACCACCGGATTCACTCTTCGGGCGACTACAAGAACCCGCCGCCGAAAGGTGAACATGCCGGGCTGCATCGGTACGCGAAGAAGATCAGCGGCGCTCCGGTTGTGCTTGAGAATGAGATTCGCGAGACGATTGGCCTCGCGATTATCGCGGAGTTGAAAAAGCAAGGTTGCAGAGTACTGGCGATTGCCGTTGCCGCCACGCACGTTCACATCCTGTGTGAACTGCCCGATGACGAGAGTGAGTGGCGAGCCATCGTGGGCCGATGCAAAACGGCGGCGTGTTATGCGGTGCGCGAGCAAAAGCCAGGCCGCCTGTGGGGCCGCAATGCAACGTACAAGCCGATCGATGACCGATCGCACCATGCGAACACGTTTCGCTACATTCTCGGACAAGCGGGTGCTTGGACGTGGTCCTTCAAAGAGGAGGGGGGAGCGGATGATACAGAATCGAATGAGGTGGATGGGAAGGACGACAAGGGCGCAAAGAATGATGAACCGACGTCGTAATCCCGCAGCCTGTCGGCTGCGGGCGTAGATTACCCTGAGATTACGCCCGCAGCCGACAGGCTGCGGGATACGGAATGAATCGCATGAGAATCCCACTATCCTGGCTTCGCGACTACATCGACATCAGCCTCCCGCCGGCGCAGCTCATCGAACGGCTCACGCTCGCGGGTCTGGAAGTCGCGTCGACGCGCGTTCTCGGTCTGCCGGTTCCGGAAGGCGTTCGCGTCAAGGCCGAAGAACGCGGTCCCGTCTGGGATCGCGACAAGATCTTTGTCGCCCAGGTGCTCGGCACCGAGAAGCATCCGAACGCCGACAAGCTCAAGCTGCCGACCGTCACCTGGGGGCCGGGAACGGAGAAACAACTCGTCACCGGAGCGCCCAACATCAACGTCGGCGACAAAGGACAGAAGGTCGTGCTCGCGCTGAGCGGCTCGGTGCTTTTCGACGGCCATTCCGAAGAACGCAAGCTCGCCGAACTTAAGCCGACCAAGATTCGTGGCCTTCCCTCAGATGCCATGGTCTGCTCGCTTTTGGAACTCGGCATCTCCGACAGCAAGGAAGATCACACCGGGATCATCATTCTCGAAGACGACGCCCCGGTCGGCACGCCGCTCGCGGACTTCATGGGGGACATCGTGATCGAGGTAGATGTGTTGCCCAACATGGCACGCTGCCTATCGATGATCGGCGTGGCCCGCGAGGTCGCTGCCATCACGGGGCAGCAGCTACGGCTCCCTTTGGCAAGCCGGGAGCGTCACCTACCGGATAACCCCGACCCCATCGCCGGCCAGGTCAGCGTGCAAATCGAGGACTCGAAGCTTTCGGCACGTTACGCGGCCGCGCTGATCAAGAACATTACCGTTGGCCCCGCGCCGGGCTGGATGCAGCGGCGTCTGCTGTACGCGGGCATGCGCCCGATCAACAACATCGTCGATATCACGAACTTCGTCATGCTCGAATGGGGGCAGCCGCTGCATGCCTTCGATTACGACGTCCTGGTTCAACGTGCCGGCGGCAAGGCGCCGACGATCATTGTCCGCCCCGCACGGGAAGGTGAAGTCCTCGTCACGCTCGACAAGCAGGAACGCAAGCTTTCGGCGGAGCATCTGGTTATCGCTGACACAAAAGGTCCGATCGCGCTCGCCGGCGTCATGGGCGGGCTGGAAACGGAGGTCACCGAAAAAACGAAGAACATCCTGCTCGAATCGGCCAGCTTCGACTTTGTCAGCATTCGCAAGACGTTTCGCCATTTCGACCTTCCCAGCGAAGCGAGCGCACGGTTCAGTCGCGGCATTCATCCGGAGACGGTGAAGCCCGCGGCGGAACGTGCGTCCGACCTGATGCGACAGTACGCTGGCGGCAGCGTGTGCCAGGGGCTTGTCGATTGTTATCCAGTGCCGCGTCCCGCGCAGGTGGTCGATCTTGATTTGGGCCAGATGGATCGGCTGCTCGGATTCAAGATCGACCCGGTCGAGGCGATTCGAATCCTGCGAGCGCTAGAGTATGAAGTCGAACTCGTCGCTAACGCTTCCGGCTCGTCAACGTACAAGGTCACCGTGCCGACGCATCGACTCGATGTACAAGAAGGACCGGCCGACCTCGTGGAGGACATCGTGCGCATCTACGGCTACGATCGCGTGCCAACGACGCTGCTGGCCGAGCCGTTGCCCAAGCAGCAAGCAAATGAGCCAATCCAGTTCGAGGAACGCGTTCGCGACGTTCTCGTCGATTGCGGGCTCCAAGAAGTGATTTGTTACGCGCTCACGGTGCCCGCAAAAGAGACTCCGCTAGTCGGAAACCGTGATTACGTCACACTGAAGAATCCAGTCAGCAGCGAGCGCGTCGTCATGAGGCAAAGCGTGCTGGCAAGCGTCCTGGAGATTGCCGAGAGCAACCTGCACAACGCCGACGACGTTCGCCTTTTCGAAATTGGTATCGCGTACTTTTCTCATGGGAGCCCTCACGCTCCGCGTGAGGACTCCGTCACGCGGGCCGTGGCGCCTACGCTGCCCTGCGAGCAACGCCGGCTCGCCATGGTCATGATCGCCAATCGCGGCCAGGAGTTCTGGAATGACGCCGGCGCCAAGGACAAGCAGCCGCTCGATTTCTTCGAGCTCAAAGGCGTCATCGAAGCCCTTGCGGATGACTTACATTTGAAGAACACGAAATATCAACCGGCCAACTTGGCGCACCTGCACCCCGGCAAGTCGGCGACGCTTATCGTCGGCGATAGACCGGTTGGTGACTTCGGCGTCTTGCATCCCAAGGTCGCTCAAGCCTACGGCCTCGGTGAGCGCACGGTGCTCGTTGCCGAGCTCGATGTGGATGCATTACAGGCCGTCACGCCGATTCGATTCAGCTACACGCCGGTCGCGCGCTTCCCGGCAGCGCTGCGCGACATTGCCGTGGTCGTCGACGAGGCGATTCCCGCCGACCAAATCGAAGCCGAGATTCGCAAGGCCGGCGGCGATCTGTTGAGCGGTGTGCGCCTTTTCGATTTGTATCGGGGCAATCAGATTCCGCCAGGAACGAAGAGCCTCGCTTATGCCCTCTCGTATCAAGCCCCGGATCGAACGCTTGCCGACAAGGAGATCGACAAAGCTCACAAGAAGATCGAGGATCGCCTGAAGAACGTGCTGAAGGCAACGATTCGTGGCAAGGAGTAAAGCATCGACTGTCATTCAGCGTTCGTCCGGCGCCGCGCGAACGCGACACGCAAGACATCGTTCACTTCATGCCGGTGCCGGAGTCTCTTGTACTGCCAGCACACAATTCGGAGAACGCCATGCCAGCCAAAATCCGACGCACTGCCGGGCCGCCGAGTGTCGAAGATGTGGTGGCCGACCTGCAGCGCATGGCCAGCAAAAAAGTGCGCGACGGCATGGCACGCTACGCGATTCCGTCCGACCGCGCACTTGGCGTTTCCGTCAGCGCATTGCAGAAATACGCGAAGAAACTCGGTCGAAACCACGAGTTGGCGAACGCGTTGTGGGGCACCGGATGGTACGAGGCCGGCATGTTGGCATGCTATGTCGACGATCCGCTTCAGGTGACTCCCGCGCAGATGGATCGGTGGTGCCGCGACTTCGACAACTGGGCGATTGTCGATACGGCCTGTTTTGCCTTATTCGATCGCACGCCGCACGCATGGAGCAGAGTCGACAAGTGGGCTCGAAGCACGAAGGAGTTCGTCAAGCGGGCCGCATTCGCATTGCTTTGGGGTTTCACCGTACACGACAAGAACGCCGAGGACCAACGCTTTCTGCACGGGTTGACGTTAATCGAAAGCGAGGCAACCGACAATCGGCACTTCGTCAAGAAGGCAGTGAACATGGCCTTGCGCGCAGTCGGCAAGCGCAGTCGAGCTCTGAATGATGCCGCCGTCGCTGTCGCCCGCCGTCTCGCTGAATCGGCCGATCGGCATGCTCAGTGGATCGGCAAGCACGCGCTGCGGGAACTGAGCAGCCCAAAGGTGACAGCGCGGCTCAAGGGACAGAACCACCGGGCAAGCGACACGCCGAAATTCAAATTTTGAATTGCCGGAGTCCATCCCTGTTCCCGTGCGATTCTTGCGCATCCGCATGATCCACACGTCGACCGCTGTGTACGGCATCGTCGCGGGTGGGTCCCGGGAGTTTCTGAAAAGCGCGGACGTGACGCGCTTCCTGGAATCCTTCAAGACCTGGGACGACCCGCCGCGGCAGCCGCCGTCGGGAGCGGATCGCGTCAAGGGCTGGATCGAGCAGCTGCAAAGCGCCGAAGACTTCGAACGCTTGATCGCCATGCGCGAGTTGGCCAAGCTCGGTGCCGAAGCCAAAGACGCGATTTCGCGCCTTGAAAAATTGGCGTGCGACGGTATCCCCGAAGAGCGCGATTACGCCAAGCTCGTGCTGGCCAGCATTCGCCGGGCCATCGCGTCGGCGCCCGCTGCCAATCAGAAGGTTGCGGCGCCGATATGCGAAATCCTCTTTCTCGCCCAGCCGACGGCCTCCAAAAAAGAGAAGTTCGCCGAGAGTTGGAATGCGAAAGTTGGCATTTAGGAATGGTCCATGGGCTGACAGAACGCCGGCCACGGTGAGTTGTCGCTCATTCGCGCGCTCCCTGCAAGCTGACGCCAGCGTCTCTACAATTCTTCGCATCGGCGGAGCCGACTACCTCGACAGCGCTGAAGCCGTCGGTTTCCAGGCATCGTTCTAGACCACGGACGGATCGCTCAAGGCTGCGCCCGCGCGGTAGGGGAGCTTCGCACAGCGCGGGGGATTCTGGACAGTGGTCCGACACCGCGTTCTTTCGTCGGACTTGCGGTGGCGGAACACCGTCGACGTCGGCGGTTCCGGACGCGGGCGCGGGCCAGCGGATGTGTGCAGAACTCGCGAAGCCAACGCAAGGCATTTTCCACCGCGCGGCATGCGACAAATCTGGTATAATCTCGTCGGACCCCCCCGCCAACGAAAGCCGTGGAGAGGTGGCGATGTTGTTTCTCGGAAGCGAGCGCCAGCGCAACTGTCAGGGCATGAGCCGACGCGCGTTTTTGCAGATCGGCGGTTCGACGGCGCTCGGTTTGACGCTGGCCGACTTGCTTGCGCTCAAGGCGAATCAGGGAACAAATCAAACGGGCCCGGCACGGTCGGTGATCTTTCTTTGGCTGTGGGGCGGGCCGTCACAACTCGACACCTGGGACCCGAAGCCGAATGCCGCGATGGAGTTTCGAGGGCCGTTCGCGTCGATCTCATCGCGGATTCCAGGCGTGCGCATCGGCGAACTGTTTCCCCAGATCGCCGACTGGACCGACCGCCTGGCGATCATTCGGTCGCTGCACACAGCATCGAACGATCACGGCGTTGCGGGGACGGCTGGCCTGACTGGCTCGACACAAGGGAGTGTCAACCTCGGCGGCGCGACGGCGACGGGGAACGTCCGGCCATGCCTTGGTGCGATCGTAGCGCGGGCCAAGGGATTTCGCTCGCAGATGCCGCCGTTTATGGTCGTCGGTGGCCGGCTGCATCAGGGCAAACGCGCGATTGCCGGTGAAGGCGGAGGCACGCTCGGCGCTCTCTACGATCCGTTCCGCCTGGTCTACGAAGCTGACCATGGCACGCGCGTGCCCGCGCTGCAACTCCCGGCCAATCTTTCGCCAGACCGCCTACGAAATCGCCAGCAACTGCTCAACGCTCTGGACCTTGCTCGCCGATCGTTGGATACCGGCACGCAGCGAACCATCGATGACTACCGCGACCAAGCGATCGCGCTGTTGACGTCGCCCGAGGCGACGCGCATGTTCGACCTGTCGCAAGAACGGCCGGAACTCGCTGATCGTTATGGACGTACGCGCTTCGGACAGTCATGCTTGCTCGCGCGTCGCCTCGTCGAGCATGGGGTTCCGTTCGTGCAGGTCAACTGGTCTGACCATGTCGAGGCCGAAGAGGACGCCGGCGACGGCGGGTGGGACAATCACTATCGCAACTTTCAACTCATGCAGGATCGCCAAGCGCCCTGGCTCGATCAGACGCTGCCGGCACTGCTCAGCGACCTGCAGGATCGTGGTCTGTTGCGTTCGACTTTGGTCGTCGCGATCGGCGAGTTCGGACGCACGCCGCGGATTAACGACAAGGCGGGCCGCGACCACTGGGAGCATTGCTATAGCGCGCTGGTCATCGGCGGTGGCGTTCGCGGCGGCCAGGTAATCGGCGAATCGGATGCCCGCGCCGAACGGCCTCGGATTCGTCCCGTGACGCCTGCCGATTTGGGCGCGTCGGTCATGCACGCCGTCGGCATCACCACCGAGCAGGCCGCGACCCTGGGCATCAACAGCGGCGGGCAGGTGATTCAGGAGTTGTTTTGAGGGGAGTGAACCCACGGACAAGGATAGAAAGCAAAGGACCCTACGAAGGACACAATTGAGTTGTCGTTGACGGACGGCATGAAGAATTTCTTGCAACACGAGGCCATGAAGCGCGGATATTCAACGCCAGCAGAGTTTGTGCAGTCTCTATTGGTTAAGTTACAGGCGCGTGAGGAAGATCGCAAGCGTCTCGACGAGAAACTTCGTGAAGGTCTTTGCACACCAGCGATCGATGCCGACGATGAGTTTTGGCGCGAGCTGGAACAGGAGTTCATTGATCGCCATCCTGAGCTGAAATCATGAAGCGTATTCGAGTACGCGCTGCCGCTCGTGCCGATAACAAAGAAATCATGGAGCATATCGCCCGCGACAGCCTCCGATCGGCACGCCGCTTCCCGTGGGCGATCGAAAAGCTTGCCAAGCGATTGGTGGAGTTTCCAAAACTTGGCGCCGCTTACGAATCGGACGACATCGACTTTGCGGACCTACAGTTCCCCGATTCAGAAAGTACCTCGTATTCTATCGAGTAGACGACGACGTAATCGACATCATTCGCGTCCTTCATAGCGCGCGTGACCTTCCAACAATCTTGGAAAGCGAGTCATGACCACTCCCACCCCCAGCGAAATCTACTCCCCAGGGCTCGAAGGCGTCATTGCCGGCGAAACGGAGATCTCCACCATCACCGGCGGGCTGCGCTATCGCGGCTATCCGGTCGTTGAGTTGTGTGAACGCAGCACGTTCGACGAGGTCGCATACTTGCTTTTGCACGGCGACCTGCCGACGAGTGCCCAACTGACTTCATTCAACCAACGTCTCGCGGCGGCACAGAAATTGCCACCGGTATTGAGCGAGGTGCTCACCAAACTGCCCAGGGACGCTGTGCCGATGGATGTGCTGCGTACCGGCGTCAGCATCTTAGCTCATTACGATCCGGACCTGAACGATTCGAGCAAACCGGCAAACCTGCAAAAGGCCGAACGGCTGCTGGCCCAGATTCCACTGATCATCGCCGAGTATTATCGCGCGACCAAAGGGCAGGCGCCGGTTGCGCCGAAGCCGGAACTCAGTTTCGCGGGCAACATGTTGTACATGCTGAACGGCAAGCAGCCGAGCAAAGAGGACGCCAAGGCGTTCGATGTATCGCTTATTCTTTATGCAGAGCACGAGTTTAACGCGTCAACGTTCACGGCCCGTGTCGTCTGCTCAACGGAGTCCGATTTGCATGCCAGCATCACAGCGGCGATCGGTGCGCTCAAAGGCCGACTTCACGGCGGGGCCAATGAAAAGGTGATGGACCTGCTGCTGGCCTCGGGCGGGCCTGACAAGGCGGAGAAGTGGATTCGCGACGCCCTCGCTCGGAAAGAAAAAATCATGGGCTTCGGCCACCGCGTCTACAAAACCGGCGATGTGCGTGCGCGGGTGCTGAAGGAGTACGCCAAGCAGGCGGCCCAGCGCGCCGGCACAACGCAGTGGGAAGTCGCCGCCGAGATCATCGAGAAGGTGCTCGAAACGGAGAAGAATCTCTTCCCGAATCTCGATTGGCCCGCGGGCCGGCTGTATCATGCGATGGGCCTCGAGGTGCCGCTGTACACGCCGTTCTTCGTGGCGTCACGAATAACCGGCTGGTCGGCCCACGTTATCGAGCAACTAGAACACAACCGGATCATCCGCCCGCGCAGCCGCTACACAGGACCCGATGAAAAGCCGGTGAAGCCGATCGGGCAACGCTGAACACTGACGAGCCCGCAGCGCCAGCAAGGGCCGCCCTTGTCGGCGTGGAACGAACCACTGAGGAAATACCATGCGACCTTATCGACTGGCTGTTCTCGCCCTTTTGGCCGCAGTACTGGGCTGCGTTCATCCCGCCGATGAATCCCTGCCGCGGGCCACGTCGAACGCGGTGGAGAAGAAACCGGCCGCCGACATCAAGAAGATTCCGCTCGGGAAAAACGTCAGCCTGGAGATTCAGGGGGATGTTCGCCGAGTGCGCGTCGAGGCCGAGGTTTGCTTCCGCGACGGGCCCATCGAGCACCTGCTCACCTGCCGGCGCATCAAGGATCATGAGGCGATCCTCACCGCCGACATCGACGTGCGCCACCTCCATGCGGCCCTGACGGCGGCCGGCGCGGTATCGGGAAAACCTGTTCAGTTCCGCCCGAAGCTGGCGGCGCCGAAGGGGACGACGATCAAGGTGTTCCTGGAACACAAAGACAAGGACGGCAAGCTCGTTCGCGTGCCGGCCCAGCAATGGATTCGCAACGTCAAGTCAAAGAAGGACTTCGCGACCGATTGGGTCTTCGCGGGCAGCGTCTTCATCCCCGACCCGAAGGACAAGGCCAAGCCTCCCTACTACGCCGCCAACGACGGCGATGTCATCACCGTCGTCAACTTTGAAGGCGCGTGTCTCGATGTGCCGTTCGTCAGCACCAAGGACAACGCCGACCTCGACTTCGAAGCCCACACGGCACGCATTCCCGCGCTCAAGACCGCGGTGTCGCTCATCCTGGAGCCGGTGATCGAGAAAAAGAAGTGACGTCTCGTTTCGTTTCGTGCGTGCAATTTCCTGCTTCAAAACTACGCCGCTGAGAAATTGCTCAACCGCCGCCACAGGCGGAGGTTCGTAATCCCGACTTTGCGCCGAACTTGTGCTGCTGACGATCATACGCGGGAATAAGGCTGCCTGGAGTGGCGCTGGCTACGCCTATCGTAGGAAGACCACCGTCCACGGCGACCGCCTCGCCGGCGTTTGGCAGGATTGGCAACAGAATTTCGGCGAATCGAGGTGGAAGTTCACGCCGCTGGGACACGGCCGTTATCGCGCCGAACAGATCGGCCCGGGCGGCGCCCGCGGGAGGGTGCACGACACGGTCTGCGCGGCCCCTTTTGGGAGGGCGAGGCTCCTGCCGAGCCGGAAGCGTAAGCATCGTAATGGCAACTCAGATTATTTGCGGGCTCGCGGCTCGGCAGGAGCCTCGCCCTCCCGTGCCGTTTGCAAACCATGTCGTGCACCCCCCGCGGGACCGCGAGCCTGAGCGGAAATCAGGTGCGGATCGAATGGTCAACCTCGACCCGGTCGGGCATCTATCAATACACGCTAGATGCGGCAGGCCGAACGGCTGCCGGCACGAACACGATCACAGTTGGCCCCGTCGGCACCTACCGGGCAGCGATGAGGAAACTGTGATTGCGGCTAGAAGGAAAGGGGGTCGGGAGTACTCCCAACCCCTTGGTCGATCCGGTCCGCCAAAAAAAGTCGTCAGTGATGTGTGGTCGATGGCGCGCACGGCGGGCCTATTTGCCGCTTGATTTGGAGAGATCAATTGTGAGGGACGTATCAGCACTGATGTCGAAGATGAGTTGCGTCTTTTCGAGAGTGAACAGGTCGTTGATTTTTTTTGTTTCGTCGCTGGCCGTAAAGGACATTTGGTTGACCGTGACTTTGTATTTGCCGGGCGGAATGCCCAAACCGTCACGGCCTGGAACGGTGAACGAGCCGTCGGTGCGGCTGACGTCGGCCGGATAGGAGTCGTGGTGGCTACCGGCTTCGACTACCGGGACGAAGATGACGTTGAGCCCGTCGTAGGTACCGAGCGGTTTCTGATTGTAGTTGACGGACCCGCTGACCTTGATCAGCGTCGGGCCCGTGGAGCAAGCGGGCAGCAGCAGAACCCCGGCCAGGACGACGAGCGAGAGGGGACGCATGGGATTCCTCGAGCGGGGTAGGAGTTAGTTTTCAGGAGTCAGAGGCCCGGGTTCAGGAGGCAGGGCCAGTAGCAAGCTGCAAACGTCAGAGGCCAAAAGGCAGAGGTCAGAAGTCTGAAGTCAGACCACATTCCTGACACCTGATTCCTGACTCGGTGTTAGAAGCTGTTCATATCGACGACGACGCTATCGTTGCGTCCGGTAATTGCTTGCCAAACAGATTGCCTTATGTTGTTTTGAATGAAGCGGATGCCGCCGTCGCCAAGGGCAATCATGACGCCGCCAGGATGTCGGCTGCGCGATTGGGCTTGCCAGTTAGGCCAGTTGTTGGGGAGATTGTCGTTGGAGCAGCCCATTTGCAACCTGCCTAAGCCGCCGTTACCGACGCCCAGGGCCGCGCGAATGGCGTTGCAGTCTTCGATGTCATCGGAGTATTCGTTGGAATCGTTGGGGACGGTGGCGTCGCCCGTGGCCAGCGCCCCGATGACGCTGCCGCCTGCCAGCCCCATCGCCCAGCAACCGCGACGATCGACATCGCCAAGGCCGATGCGAATTTCGGCGAACAAAACGGTGTTGGAGGAGCCATCGGCAATTTCGGAGAACCTGGCGCCCCAGTTGATTCCAAAGGGCCCGCCCAGAGTGGGGGCGTTGGGAGCGCTGAAAGGGCTATTGCTGCTTTGGCCCATGACCGTGCGATTAAACCAGCCGCCGCCGGCGTTGGCCGCGTAGTTGCCGCGCGCCCAGCTGCCGCCGTTGAGCGTGCATGGAGCCTGGCCGGCGTAATCGGCGGGGCATTGCATCACGCTAAGTTGCGTTCCGCGAATGGATCGCCAGTTCTGGTTCGTGCCGTTCGACGCCATGTAGGCGTCTGGGTTGGCGGCTTGATGGAGAGGTTGTTGTTCAAGGTACGGCAACAAGAGAACCACCCAATTGGGGCCGAAATCCGGCAAGCCTTCGAGCTTCGACCGATAGGAACTGGCCAAGTAGTTCGAGCCCGCCGCCGGCGCCCGAGCGATCTGAACCGCGGGAGGCAAGGTTTTGCGCGTGTCATGGTAGTTATGTGCCGCCAAGCCGATCTGCTTCAAGTTATTCCCACATTGGGAACGCGCCGCCGCCTCTCGCACTTTCTGCACGGCCGGCAGCAAAAGGCCGATCAGAATGGCAATAATGGCGATGACCACCAAAAGTTCAATCAGAGTGAAAGCGTTTCGCCTTCGCGAATCGGATCGGTTCATGACGGCCTCCAACTATCAAGATGCAACAAAACGAAAAAGAGGACTACTGCAATCGAAATGAATGGTTCCGGATAATCTGTGCCTAATCATAAACAAATTCGACCGGACGTAAAGGAAAAAATGAGCCAGGAAACGGAAATTGTCGCTCTGCCGCCGCAGCTCTCGCTGAGTGGGTTACTCGGATACACCACATAGGCCGCGGTCGGTTTGGGGGACACGTTAGGCGGCACTCTCAAGCGTGAGTTTCATTGCGTGATCTCACCGGCGTTACTGAAACGACTCGGCGTCTGGAAAGCCAGCGTCCACAAACCGGACCTTAGCTTCCTCGAAGGCGGCGCGCTCTCGAAATGGGGCGCCGAAAGCCGCTGCACGAAATACCCACCGCTCCTCGTGCGGCATGGCCTTGGCCAATAGCCGCGCTATTCCCGCCAAGTTTCGTTAACGGTCTGCAATAGACGAGGCCGGAGGTCCGCGGCCGCATCTGCGTAGGCTGCTCTTCGAATTTCAGAACTATAGCTGTTGAACCGAGTCGAACGCGATAAAATAGGAACAAAAGGGCAACGGCCGGCCTTGGTGCTATTTCCAATTCGCGGAGGCTATCATGGCGATACGAATGATGTTTGTTCTGCCCGCGCTGGCGTGTGTTGGATTGCTGTTGGCGGGCGAATCGGTCTACGCTCAAAAAGGCGGCGACGGGAAGGGGGGCGGAGGCGGCGGAGGGAAACCCGGCGGCCCCGGTCCCGGTATGAAACCACCGGGCGGCGGGGGCGGCGGCGTCAAGCCGACTCCTCCAGGGCCATCGCGGCCCATCTATCGGCCTGGCCCCGGGATCTACTCAGGCCGCTACTATGGCCCCGGAATCTATTCGCCCGGAATCGGATTGGGTTTCTACGACCCATGGTACTATGACCGCTGGTACACTCCGTACCCGTATGCTTATTCGTACTACGATCCTCCGACGGTCCGCTACATCGTCGTCCCTCCGACGCCGGTGGCGACCACGGCGACCATTCGCGTGCTCGTCCCTGATCCGGAAGCGAAAGTCTGGTTCGACGGCAAGTTGACCACGACCAAGGGAACCGTCCGCAGTTACACCTCGCCGATCCTGGAACCCGGCTATCAGTACGAGTATCGCATTCGAGCCGTGTGGGTGCAGAACGGAAACGAGCAGGTGCAGGAAGCGGTGGCCCGCGTGACGCCGGGCCAGACGAGCACGGTCGACTTCACGCGACCCGTGTCGGAGTTGGTGCCGGAGCCAAAAGAGTGAGTCGCGCGGTTGAGCGTCCGTTCGCTTGGCGGTATCGCGCAATATCGCCGAGCGAAGACGTTTACCGAATTTGGGGAGACAGTCGAGGCTAACAATGACATCTGCTGATCTGCAAGAACTTGTGGGCCAGAAACCGTTTGTCCCCTTGCGCCTGTTCGTAAGCGACGGAACGGTGCATGAAGTCCGCAATCGGGAGCTTTTCTGGGTCGGCATGGGCATGGCCGTGCTCGTTGTGCCGCTATGAGATCAGACGGATACGGAGAAACCGCTGATTGAACGGACCATCCACATTGACTTGGGCCACATTGTGAAGGTGGAGACGGAAGCGGCGCAGCCAATGCCATGAGCCTAAGCCATCACTCTTTCGGCGCGTCGAGGCTCGACGTGACCAGATCGCCGACCTTCAGCTCGACTTTAATCTTGGGATCCAGGGGCCGGCCAACGGACGTTTGAGACTTCGCGTCAACAATGCGAATCATGCCCAGGTACTTCGGCACCGGCTGAAGACGGTACACGTCCAGGGTGTGGTTGACGTTGACTCCGTGGTCCGTGCCGATGCTCAGTTCCACGAATGCGCCCTCGACCTTGAGAATCTTACCGTCCACCCTGCCGGCGGGCGGGTTCGTGTTGGGATCGCGAGGAAGAAACGGCTTTGGCTTGCCGCCAGCCTCGAGTTTCACGATGTGGTTCATAGCCTCACCGAGCGTTCGAAGCAGAAGCTCATTCTTGTGAGTCACGTCCTTGACGCGTTGCTCAAGGGCGACGGCCTTGGCGTGTGTCACTTTCACTTTCTCCTCCAGTAGGAGAATGGCGGCTTCGCGTTCACGGAGAGTGCGCTTCAGAAGCTCTATTTCTTTTTGTTGCCGTTCCAACTCCTTTTGCTGAAGCTTGATGATGGCATCCTTGTCGTCGGGCTCGGCGCGGGCCGAATCGCCGAGAAGGAGAAACAAACCGCACGCGAGTGCGGTAACTACGAGCATGACGCGGCGAGGCCAAAGATTAGAATCGATTCTCATTTGTTTAATCTCCCTCTAATGGACTGGCGGATACAAGTGACTGCATGGGCACGGCAGAATTGGCATCCCTGGCAGAATCGTCCCATTTTTCGTAGCCCATTGCAATCGGAAAATCCTTCCTCAATGGACATTCGGTTTGCAGGCCGTTAGCCTAAAGGATAACATAAACCGCTCACCCTACGACAAACCCGCACGCCGAAAGCGGTCGGCTTCTCGCTACGTCAGGAAAGCTCGGAATGAAGAACCTGGTGCGAACTCTGGTGCAAAAAGGGGCCATGAAGGAAACCGATGTGCCCAGGCTGCAGGAAGCCGTCGCTCAGTCGCCGAACAAGCCGTTGCACGCGATTATCATTGAGAACAATTTCGCCAAGGAAGACGACGTGCTGCCGCTGCTGGCCGAGCAGTTCGGCATGGAGTACGTCGACCTGACGACGGCGCAAGTCGATCCGGAAACGATCCGGCTGATGCCGATGAAGCTGGTGCATCGCCGCAATCTGATGCCGCTCTCGCGCGCCAACGGCTCGCTGGTGGTGGCGACGGGCAATCCGTTCGATGTCAACGCCATCGATGAGTTGCAAACGCTCACCGGCTTACACGTGCATCCTGTGTTGGCGAGCCCGCGCGAGATCACGCGGCTCATCAAGGCCCATTTCGGCGTCGGCGGCGAAACCGTCACCGCCATGGTTCAAGAGCGCGACGCGGTCGAGCTTCTCGAAGAGATCGAAGCCGACGACAGCGAAATCGCCAAGCAGGCGCAGGAAGCCTCGGTCGTCAAGCTGGTCAACGAAATCCTGATGGAAGCCGCCAACGAGCGGGCCAGCGATATCCATGTGGAGCCGGAAGAGAACGCCCTCAGAATCCGCTACCGCATCGACGGCTTGCTGCAGACGCAGAATCTGCCGCCGGAGATCAATCGCTTCCAGGCCGCCATCATCAGCCGCATCAAGATCATGGCTCGGCTCAACATCGCCGAGAAGCGTCTGCCGCAGGACGGCCGCATCAAGATGCGCGTCAACAACCGCGAGATCGATGTCCGCGTCTCGATCATCCCGATGATCCACGGCGAAGGCATCGTCATGCGCTTGCTCGACAAGTCGCGCATGGTGTTCAACCTCAAGAACGTCGGCATGCTCCCCGAAACGTACGGCATATTCAAGAAGATGATCGATCGCCCGCACGGCATCATCCTCGTCACCGGCCCCACCGGCTCGGGCAAGAGCACCACGCTCTACTCGGCTCTCAACGAAATCAAGGAAGACACCACCAAGATCATCACCGTCGAAGACCCGGTTGAGTATCAACAAGAGAGCATCAGCCAGATTCAGATTCACCCCAAGATCGGCCTGACGTTCGCGGCCTGCCTTCGCAGCATCTTGCGTCACGACCCGGACGTCATCCTCATCGGTGAAATGCGCGATTTCGAGACGGCCGAGGCGGGCATCCAGGCGTCGCTGACGGGCCATCTCGTCTTCTCGACGCTGCACACCAATGACACGCCGAGCGCGTTCACGCGTTTGATCGACATGGGCGTCGAGCCGTTCCTGGTGTCGAGCACGGTCGAAGGTGTCATGGCGCAGCGATTAGTGCGAACGATCTGCGCGGAATGCAAGGAAGGCTACGAGCCGCACATCGGCGAGTTGCCCGCGGACTTCCCGGGAGTCTCGACCCAGACGCCGCCCAAAGTTCTCTATCGCGGCAAAGGCTGCCGCACCTGCCATCAGACCGGCTTTCGCGGCCGTACCGGCATCTACGAGTTGCTCGTCAATACCGACGCCATGAAGGACCTGATCGTGCAGCGAACCAATGCCAACGTGCTGCGAACCGAGGCCCTGAAAAACGGCATGATCACGCTACGCCAGGACGGCTGGAAGAAAGTCACAATGGGCGTCACGACCATCGACGAAGTCGCCCGCGTGACGGCGGCGGATTTGTTTTGATACTGTAGGGTGCGTGGAACGCACCGTTCTGTGGCTGCGGTGCGTTTCACGCACCCTACACCAGGTGCAGAATGCCCGAATTTACCTACGAAGCCATGGCCGGTTCCGGGCAGCGTACCACCGGCACGATGACCGCCAACAGCGAGCGCGAAGTCGTCACCATGCTCGACGCGCAGGGGCTCTTCGCGCTCAAGATCGAAGAATCCAAGGGGGCAGGCAACCTTCGGGGCGGCGGCGCCAGCATCAGCTCGCGCGTCATGGCCACGTTCTTCTCCCAACTCGCCGATCTCCTCCGTGCGGGCGTGCCTCTCTTACGCAGCATCGAAATCCTCGAAAGGCAAAGCACCGACCAGGGCCTCGCGGAGATTCTGCGCGAGGTCCACGCCCAGGTCGCCGACGGCACCACGCTCGCCGACGCGCTGGGGGCGTTCCCCAACGCGTTCAGCGAGCTTGCCGTCAGCATGGTTCGCGCCGGCCAAGAAGGCGGATTCCTTGAGGATGTGCTCGAGCGCATTGCCGTCTTCACGGAACATCAAGAAGACCTCAAAGCCAAGGTGATCGGCGCCCTCGCCTACCCGGCGTTTCTCGCCGTCGTTGCCTGCTTGGTGCTGTTTGTCCTGGTTGTCTTTTTCGTGCCGATGTTCAAGCCGATCTTCGAGAAGCTGGACCGCGAAGGCGAACTGCCGCTGTTGACGCGCGCGCTCATCGGCACCAGCGAAACGATCATCGCCTACTGGTGGGCGCTTCTGATTCTTGCCGTAGCCGGTGTTTTCGCCTACTGGCAGATCACGGCCCAGGAAGGGGTCCTTTTCTGGATGGACGAGATGCGGCTGCGCTTGCCGGTGATCGGCACGATCTACCTCAACTTCGCGCTGTCGCGCTTCACGCGCATTCTCGGCACACTCTTGAAGAACGGCATTCCGATCTTGCAATCGCTGAAAATCGCCAAGGATTCGACAGGCAACAAGGTCTTGAGCGCCGCCATCGCCGACGCAGCCGAGCACGTGACGGCCGGTAAAAAGATCGCCCAACCGCTGGCCGGCTGCGAATACTTGCCGCGCGATATCGTCGAAATGATCTCCGTCGGCGAGGAGTCGAACCAGCTCGAGAAGGTGCTGCTCGACACCGCCGACGCGCTGGATCGCCGCACGACGCGACAACTGGAACTGATGATCCGCCTGTTGGAGCCGTTGATGCTGCTGGTGATGGCGGTAGTGATTTTGCTGGTCGTGCTGGGGCTTTTGTTGCCGGTGTTCAAGATGAGCCGGGTGATGAAGAATTGACGAGATCGTAGACATCACGCTCCGCGTGATGCCGCCACCATCACGCGGAGCGTGATGTCTACGGTTCCGCTCACGGTTCTTTAATCGGGGTGGGTGGTATATATTAACATCGGGTCAGACCGATAACTGTAAGGGAGGTTGTGCCATGTTGTTACGTGAGAATTCGGATCGGCGCCGCGGCGGTTTTACGCTGATGGAAATGTTGGTGGTGGTGGCAATCATCGTCGCCCTCGCCGGCATCGGCGGGTACTTTTTGATGGATGCTCTGAGCGGTAGCCAAGAGGACATCGCTCGCTCGAAAATCAAGGTGTTGCAGAATGCGTGCGATCAATACAAGTTGAAGCACAACGAATACCCCGACAGCCTGCGCCAGCTTACGGTGAAGGACACCGACGGTCGGCAGTACATCGAAGTCGATGCACTCTACGATCCCTGGAAGAAAGAATACAAGTACGACAAGAACGGTGGCCGCAATGAAAGCCGGCGCCCGGACATCTCCACGATTTCACCCGCGCCGGAGAACAAAGAGATCGGCAACTGGCAAAACGTCGAACGGAAACAATAGATTTCCTGATCCCCGCATACGTTCAGCGCACGCATGGCGCTGCGCGAGCGCTGAACGCATACCGGATTGAAGGCTATGCGAATCCGAACCTCCCATAACCGAACGGCCTTCACGCTGCTCGAGATATTGCTCGTGCTGGCGATTTTCGTCATCATGGCTGCGGTTTCCGTCCCGCTCATGCGGACAATGTTGGGAGACGCGAGCGCTACGGCGGCGGCGGATGCAATTAGCGGCCAGCTCGCCGAGGCGCGGGCGCGGGCCATGGACGAAGGCCGGGCCTGGCGCGTTGCCGTTTGGCCCAATAGCCGGGCCTATCAGCTGGCGCCGGAAGACTCGGCCGATTGGAACGGCAACCCCGCCGAGGAAGTGATCGACAAGGTGGACTTCATTCGCGGCTTGATACCGAAAAACACGATCTTCGGCACCCGCGAGGAAGATATTTTTCCGATCGAGAAGGCCGGGGCGCCGACCGGCACATGGACTACCGTGGCCGTATTCCTCCCCGACGGCAGCGCCCGCGACGACGGCCTGATTTTCGTCGGCACACCAGGGATTCGGCCGATGCGCGTAAGCGTTCGCGCCTTGACCGGAACGGCCAGCATCGAATCATACAAGGGCACGGGGCAGCCATGACACTGCGAACGGGCAGCAAACGACCGGGCTTGACGTTATTGGAAGTGATCGTGGCCGTCACGATCTTCTTCATGTCCGTCGTTGCCATCTTTCACCTGATGCTGCTGGGGACGGGTAGCGCGGAAGAGGTGCGCATGCAGACGCGCACGAGTCTGCGCTGCCAGTCGAAACTGGCGGAGTACATCGCCGGCATCGAATCGGTGGACAATACCAACGAGAGCTTTGTGCCGTTCGGCGACAGCGATCAGGACTTGCAGTGGAAATCGAAAGCGTCGCGGATGGACGAAGACGGGTTTTGCTGGCAGGTCGAAGTGTGGGTCAAAGGGCAGATCGTGGGCGGCAATCTGGTCGAATCGTACTTGTGCCAGTACGTGATTGACGCGCAGAAGTATCGCGGCACGACGTTCGATCCAGCGCCGCAGCCGCAGGAAGGCACGCCGACGCCGGATTCACCCGAAGCGGGCAAGTGAGGTTCAACGATGCGCATGTCGACGCCGACGAAGCGGTCCGCATTCTCGCTCTTGGAGATGGTGCTCGCCGTTGCGCTTGGGCTGCTCCTGCTCCTGGGCCTCTACTATGCGTTTGACACGTATCTTTCCAGTGCTCAGCTTGGCCGGGATGCCGCGGCCGAAGGCGCTCTTGTGCGAAACATCTTCGCGCGCATCAGATCCGACATCGTGGGCCAACTCGGGGCCGAAGATCCCCGCGTCAATGACTATACGCTCGGCGGCGCCGCCAGCGCAGATGGCGCGATGATGGGCGACCCCGCGGCCAATCTGGTTCACAGCAACACCGGCGTTTACGGGGGCAAAACGTTTGTGTCGCTCACGACGTTTCGCGTTCGCAAGGCGAACATGGCTCTGCGCGATCCGACCAGCGAAGCGCAGAGCGACGTGAGCCGGATTGTGTACTGGGTTGCGGGCAGCGTCGACAAGCCGGGCGGGCTGGCCCGCACGGAGATCAAGCAATCGACCAACGAGCAGGCCGACATTGACCCAACGTCGTTGCCGGATCAAGAGAGCCGTGTGTTCGCCAAGGAGGTCAAGAGCATCGAGTTCTCCTACTTCGACAGCACGTCCTGGAAGGACGAATGGGACGGGCAAACTCCGCCGGAAGTTGAGGGGGGACTGCCGCCGGGGCCTCCCGCGGCGATCAGCGTGAAGATCACCCTGCGTAAGAGCTTCGATGAATCGTCGCCGAATTACTACATGGATGGAGCGACTTACACGCAGATCATTGCCTTGCCGACGTCGAATAGTTTTCCCGCACCCTCCACCACTCCGTGAGCACGACCATGGCCGACGAAGCAATGCAGGCGCCCGTGCCGGAGGCGCCGAAGAATGACAACGAAAAGCGCCGCGGCGTCGTCCTCGTGGCGGTTTTGATCGTCGTCGCGTCGCTGTCGATCGTCAGCTACTACTTCAGCGACTCGATGTCGAGCGAACAAAAGGCGTCGGAGTACGGCCATCGCAACGTGCAGGCTCGCGCTTTGGCGGATTCGGGCATCCACTACGCGACGGCCCTGCTCAGCAATCCCAAGAGCTTCACGCAAAAGCTGGCCGGCAACTTCTGGAACAACCCCGATGTCTTCGGCAATCAAGCGCTGAAAGCCAGCGACGGCAAGCTCCTGGGCTATTTCAGCATCGTCGCGCCCGCCGATCCGGACGATTCCGCCGCCGCCATCTGCCAGTACGGCGTCATGGATGAATCGAGCAAGATCAATCCCAACGCCATGATGAAGCTCGACCCGACCGGCCAGACGCTGCTCGACAAGCTCGTCAAGCTGCCGAACATGACCGACGAGATCGCCAGCAACATCGTCGCCTTCATGGGCGGCTCGGCGGGAGCGGCAGCCGGCGGAGTGGGCAATGACTACTACGGCAATCTCAAGCCCCCTTATCGCATCAAGGGCGGCCCGCTTGACAGCATCGACGAGTTGCTCCTGGTCAAGGATGTCACCCCCGCACTGCTGTACGGATCCGACGCCAATCGCAACGGCTTCATGGACGAAGGCGAGCAGGCGGCGGAGGGTTTCGATCGCGGGCTTTCAGCGTACCTAACGGTGTATAGTCGCGAGCAAAACTGCGACCCGTTTACCGGTGAGCCCTACATCTTCATCAACAATACGGACCTCAAGCTGCTCTCGGAGAATCTGACGAAAAAGCAGATACCCGACGACATGATCAAGTTCCTGGTCATGTACCAGCAGTATGGTCCGGCTAACGCGGCCGGCAAGTCGCAAAGCACGGGCAGCAGCTTGATGTCGCTGCTCACCGGCGGCGCTTCGTCCAGCTCCACCAAGACGGTTCCAGGCGATCTGGCCAGTTATCAACCCAACTACTTGAAATCGCTGAAGTATCCGCTCAAGTCGCTGTTTGACCTTGTCGGCGCCCAGGTCGGCATCACGAAAGTCGTGCCCGGCGCGAAAGGAAAGTCCAGCACAGTGACGACGGTGTATAGCAGCCCGCTCAATGACCTGACGCGGACCGCCGATCTGTTGACCGCCCTGTTCACGGTTTGCACGTTCACCGATCCGCTGACGACTCCGGAGTTGCCGCCACGCATCAACGTCAACACCGCGCCCGCGGCCGTGCTGACCGCCATCGGTCTTCCCGACGCCGACGTGGTCAAGATCGTCGAGGCGCGCCGCAAGCTCGACCCGACGCAGTCAATCTCCAACACGCCCGCCTGGCTGGTCACGGAAGCCCAGGTCAGCATCACGACCCTGAGAGATTTCGCCCCGTACCTGTCGGCGCGCACGCAGGTTTATCGCATACAATCGATCGGCTACTTCGACGCCAAGGGTCCCACGATCCGCGTCGAAGCGGTCATCGATACCAACATCGGACGGCCGCGCATCCTGGCTTGGCGCGACCTGTCGGAACTCGGCAAAGGCTTGCCGGAAGTTAGCAAGTAGATTCCGTTTTTCGTTTAGCGTTCGCGCGGCGCCGCGCGAACGCTAAACGAAGAATCGGGATCCGGGAGGCATACCCTTGGCTTCGTGGCTTGTACTTGACTGGGATAACGATCAGTTTCACGTCCTATCGGCACGGGCGTCCGGCGCGGATGTAAAAGTCTCGCAGGTGGCGACATTCGTGCCTTCCGAGCCGTTGAACGGCGGCTCAGCCGAACGTGTTGGCACGGCTCTGGGCGCGTTCCTGAGCGCCAAGGGTTTTTCGTCCGGGACGGTGGTCGTCGGCGTGGGGCGCGATCGTGTCTTTCTGAAGGAGCTGTTGCTGCCGCGCGGCTCACTGGAGCCGCACGAGGAAGCCAACATTGTGCGCAACCAGACGGGCCGTGACCTGACCGAGTCGGTCGACCATTACGTCATCGACTATACCGAGCCGATGACCGGGGCGGAAGAGCGCCACGTCACGGCCGTTGCCATGCGCAAGGACATGATCGCGGCGCTGCAGACGATGTGTCAGACGGCCGGATTCACGCTTTACGCGGTTACGCCGAAGCTGTTCGGCGTGTCGGAAGCATTGCGGCGCGCCGTCGGGCCGGCGGCGTCGCCGATCAAGCCGAACCAGCTCAACGTGGTTCTCACCGTGGGGCAGCGCTGGGCGGAACTTTGTTTTTTCAAGGGCGAACGCCTGGTGCAGGCACAAGCCCTGGCGAACGGGACTCTCTTGGTCGGCGAGATCAAGCGCAACCTGGCGCTGTTTCAGGCGCAGCATGCGGTCGAAATGGACGTAAACGGGCCGGACAACCTGTACGTGTTCGGCGCGGATGAGACGCTGGAGACGGCGCTGGAGACGGGGCAGCCGTTGCCGGTGGAAGCGCTCAACCCGCTGCAGCCGGATGGCGAACTGGCCGACGCGATTCCGAATGCCGGTGTCTACGCCGGCGCAGTTGGGTTGGCGGTGCTTTGGGATTTGGCGTCGCCGACGCCGGTGAACCTGGTCAATCCGAAAAAGACGACAGCCCCGGTAAGCGCCGCCCGTCAGCGCATGATGATCTATGGCGCCGCGCTGGCGGTGTTGGCGATCTTCGCGGTCGGGGCGATGGGCTACGTGCTCGTCGACCGCCGCGCCAAGATTCGCGACCTGAACGCCATTAATCAGCTGCAGAACGAAGAGTTCAACAATCTCGGTCAGGAGCGGGCCGACCTGGAGGCGTACAAGGAATGGGAGCATAGCAGCGTCCGTTGGCTCGACGAGCTTTATGACCTGACCGCCCGATTCCCCTACAAGCCCGGCTTTCGCATCACGCAGCTCAACGCATCCAACACGACCTCGGGCGCGAAGAAGGGGGCCAAGGAATCGTCCGTCGGCCGCATCACCCTCGCGGGCGTCTACCCCAAGGGAGAATCGCAAGGGGTCAACGACATGCATTCTGCCATGTCGCGCGACGCGCATCTTCGTTCGAGCATCGAAGACATCGGGCAAGTCGACTTCAAGATGAAGATTGAAGTCTCAGCCCAGGGAACGCGCCGTTATGACACCGTTCTGAGCGTGCCGCCGCGACCGCCCACGCCGCCGCCCAAGATCAACTGGGTCTACAAAGACCCGCCTGAGGAAAAAAAACCTCCCGTGGAGCCCGATCCCGACGATCCCGATCCAGATGGAGGGTCCAACTAATGAACCCTCGCGAACGAAATCTGTTGATCGTGCTGGCAGTAATCCTCGCCTGCGGAGTTGGCGTCTACGGCATCAAGCGGTTCTTCTTGGACCCGCTGTGGACGTACAACGCCGAGATCGACGCGATGGAGAAAGCCAACGCGGAACTAAGCGAAAAGCTCGATACCTTCAACCGAGAGCGCAAAAAACTCACGCTGGCCCGGCTCAAGAGCTTGCCCGCCGATACGAATCAGGCTTCGGCCGAGTACATGACGTATGTCCGGCAGGTGTTCGAGAGTAACGGCCTGAGCGTCGAGAAAGTCACGCCGGCGGCGGCGGTCAAGGTCAAGCCGTCGACGCCGATCCCGAACGTCAAGGAAGTCGGCCACTTGATGATGCCCTTCACCGTCCATGCGCGCGGAGAGCTCTCCAATCTGGTCTTGGCGATGGAGCACATGCTGAAAACGCCATATGAGCACCGTATTCGCAGCGTCGTCGTCGATCGCAACATGCGCACAGGAAGCGACACGACCAAGCTGACGATCGTGATGAACATCGAGACGCTGATCGTCGCAAAGTCAAAGAACCAGCCGGGCCTCTTGCCGGGAGTCGATCCGGCGGCCGTGATTCTTGACGTGATGGCGAGCCGGGGCGGTCTGATGCCGATTCCCTGGGGCATGGTCAGCACCTCGGCCCTGCACGGGACGACAATGCCGACGCCGGCGGGCCGCGACTACGCCAAGATCGGCGACAAGAACATTTTCGTCGGCCCGCAGCCGCCGCCGAAACAAGAGATCATCACCAAGTACAAAGTGAAGGACACGCCGTCGATTACGTTCAACGACACGCCGCTCAAAGAGGAAGCGACCTCGCTGACGATTTCGGGCAAGAACTTCACCAGTCCGAGCAGTTCCAACCAGGTCACGCTGCTTCTGGACGGCAAAGAGCCGATCGATTTCAGCATCACGAAGGGCTCGAGTTCGTCACTCACACTCTCGCTCAGCGGCCCGCGCCCCGACCCCGGCAAGCTGGTTGCGAGAGTCGAAAACGCCAACGGTAAAAGCGGACTGGTACAGGTCGCTTCCGTCGTCGACATTCGCCCGAGCCCGCCGCCGGAATTCACGCCGCGCTACGTCTTCCTGACGTCGACGTTTCCCGAGCAGCATACGATCTTTCTGCGCAACAAGCTCTATGAGCCTGCCGACCCGTCCTTGCGCGAGCAACGCATCGAATCGCAATCGAAGTTCGACAAGTTCCAGATCGGCGACGAGGATAACAACTACATCTTCTTCAAGGCCAAGCTCTTGAAAGTCGAGCTGCGCTACGCCTATTTCCAGGTGCAGGACAACATCTACAAGATTCGTCCCGGCCAGGATTTGGCCGACGCCATGGGATATCAGCGTGGGTTCAAGGGGCAAAAGGGGCAGAATCTGCTGGATGACAAAACCGGCAAATCCGTGACGCAGCCGCTCAACAACTACTGGCTCAACATCGAGGTCGCCGGGCTCTACGATCCGCGCTGGTCGGCCGTGCAGGTCGGCGGCAAGGACAAGACAGAGAGCAAGTCCAAGAAGTTCGGCTTCCGCTGACCATGATTCGCGTTGGGCGATCGGCGCTAGAGGGTGCAACGAATCCTCTATCTGCAAGCGGCGACATAGCAAGAGGTTGCGCGGATTCGTTGCATACAGGCACTCATACCCCCCCCTTGCGAAATGCAACGAATTCACGCCGAATATCGGACACTTCTCGCTTAACGCGACGGAGAGAACCGCGAGGACCCGGGGAACACGGGGAGGATGCCGAAAAAGACAGAGAAACGACGAGCCGAGTTCAGACAATCCCGGTTGGCGGTTTTCCACCACGTCCCGGGCTCTTCTAAAAGCAATTCCCCGTGTTCCCCGTGCCCCCCGTGGTTCTTGATTTCTTTCGCGTGGGCCGAGAAGTTTCGAAAATCTCGTGCAATAAACATGGGCCGTTTCTTGATTTCTGTCTGTGATCTCTGCGTCTCGGTGGTTCGTTGCATTCGCGGTTTTTTTCCAAAACTCCCCTTTTCTTTTCTCTGGATTCGGGTATTTCCTCGCCCCAAAGCCGTTGCAGAATGCGCCGTTAGCTTGCGCCGAAGGCCGTCTCGTGATCCGGGGGATTGCGATTGTGACGGAAGTCGAAAAACCGCAAGATTTTAACGGCGATTTAATGTTTAGTTTGCTAGGATACCGTGTGGGAGATGCTCCGTTCCCATCTGGGCGCGGAGTGTCTCGTGAAACCAATCCGGGGGTCGACATGATTCTCATACGCCGCCTCACCGTGGGCTTCTTGGTTCTGAGTGGACTGGCCATCATGAGCCTGGCCGCTTCGAGCTATGCCCAGGAGCAGGACAAGAAGGCTTCCGATCCGAAGCCCGCCGACATCAAGCCGACGCCGCCGAGCGGCTCCGCGCTGGTCGATTGGCACGACAAGAAGTACACGTTCGAGTTGAGCGGCAAAGCGTGGCCCGACATTTTCCGCTGGCTGTCCGACGAGTCGAAGCTGGTGTTTTCCTCGCAGTACAAGCCGCCGACGGGCAGCTTGTCGTACATCACGCCGAAGGGGCAGAAGTACTCCCTTCTGGACATTTTCGACATCATCAATCGCCGTCTGCAAACGCACGACAAGGAGAAGTTCACGCTGGTCCGCAGCGATTTCGATTTGGCCCTGTATCCGGCGGACGTGGATATCCCGAACGTCTTGATTCCGCGTCTAAGGCTTGACGATCTTCCAAAACGCGGCCAAACGGAAATCGTAGAGCTCATGGTCAAACTGAAAGACCAGTTTATTGCTGAAGATATCGCTGCCGACGTCAAGCGTTGGCTGGGGGATTTCGGCAAGGTAACGCCGCTGCCCGTGACCAACAGTCTGCTGATCCGCGGCGATGTGGCGACGCTGCGTCGCTGGATTCCCGAAATCGCATTTGATCCGAGAGAGCCTGCGGACACTTCGGCGCACACGTACTCGCACAAGTGCAAGTTCGTTCGCGCCTCGACGGCGGAAGCCGTAGTGAAGAACGTCCTGGGCCAGACGCGGCAGATCATTCAAATCGAAACGAAGGGCGGATCGGATGGCGGCGGCGGCAAGGGCTCCGGCTTCGGCAGTGGCGGTGGCGGCGGAAAACGAGTCCTTCGCGAAACTACCGTCACGTCCGATCGAGGAAGCAACACCGTCCTCGTCAATGGCGCCAGCGACAAGATCGGCCAGGCCAAGGCCATCCTCGAAAAACTCGACGTTCCGCGCTACCCCGAAGACAAGGGCTTGATGCCCACGGGGCCGCATACCTTCGTCGATCACGATGTGCCCGGCGGCGGCGCCGACGTCATGGATAAACTTCTCAAAGAAATTTACCGCACGGACGATTCCATCAAGATCATGGTCGCCAACCCGGCCAAACTCTTCGTGTGGGCCGACCCGCAGACCCACTTCGAGATCAAGGCCATCATGCAGCCGCTCAAGCCGACCCTGGCCACAACCAAGGTCTTCCCGCTCACCCGTCTTGACGCCGGCAAGCTGGCGACCTCCCTCAAGGACATGGTCGAGGGGGCCAAGAACAACTCTCCGTTTATCGAGGCCGACACGGAGCAGAATATCATTCGGGCACGCGGTACTCCCGACCAGCTTAAGATCGTCGAGGACATCATCCGCATTCTCGACGGCGGCGCCGCAGGCGACGGCACCAAACGCATGATCGTCCTCGAAAAAGGCTCCGGCGCCACGATCGCTGAGGCTTTATCACTCGTCTTCGGCAAGATGCGCGACAACAAAGTCGAACTTATCTTGCCGGGCCAACTGGAAGATACGTTCAAGCTCGACTTCCGTCCGCCGGAAAAGAAGGAGCCGAAGCTCGATCTGAAGCCGTTCGAGAAGAAGATCTCGCGCGTCACGCCAGACATGGTGCGTGAAGCAATGTATCTGGACAATCCTCGTCGCGACTCTCAGGTCTCGGCGTGGGTGCAAGAAGAGAAGAAGTCGAGCTTGCCGCCGATTCGCATCATGGGTTTCGGCAATCGCATCATCATCAGCAGCGACGATCCCAAGGCGCTCGACGTGGCCCATGATATCATTCGCGTCCTGGTAAACACCGAAGCGGGCCCGGGCGATATCGAAGTGATTCGCCTGAGGATCGCCAACTCGGTCGAAGTGGCCAAGATTCTTGACGAAGCGTTCAACGGTCCGAAAGGGCAGCAGGGCGGTGGCCGGGGTGGGCCGCCTGGCGGCGGCGGCGGCGGCATCGGCGGCATTGGCGGTATGGTCCTCGGCGCCGTCATGCCGGGCCTGGGCGGCGGCGGAGCGCCGCAGCGCGTCGAGAACATCCGCGTCGTCGCCGACTCCGCGACGAACTCGCTCTTGGTTCGCGCCAAGCCGGCCGACATGCTGACCATTCGCCGATTACTCGAAAAGTACATCGACGTTCGCGATCCGAACTCGGAAGTGATCGTCAAGACGCATCATATTCACCTGAAGAACTCCAACGCTCTGGAAGTCGAGAGTCTGATCAAGACTGTGTTTGCCGAAAGCATGAAGTCGGCGCCGACTTCGACGCAAGGCAGCGGCATGGGCAGCCCGTTCGGCATCTTCGGCGGCCCGCGCCCGGTCGACCAGTCAGGGACCGACAAAAAAGTCCTTCTGACCGTGGCGGCCGACAACCACACCAACAGCATCTACGTCGCGTGCCCGACCACGCTTTACAAGGAAATCAAGCAGCTCGTGGACGAGATCGAGAATGTATCCTCGCAATCGAAACAGGTCACGAAGATCGTTTCGATCAAGGACATCGATCCCAACACGTTGCAGATGGCCCTTGACGCCTTCTCCGGTCGGCAGACCGCTCAACAACGTCGGCCGGGCGAAGGTTTGACTCCGGGCAGCTTCGCCCCGGGCGCCTTCGGCACTCTAGGCCGATTCGGCACCTTCGGCAGCGGGTTCGGCGGCAGCGGGTTCGGCGGCAGCGGGTTCGGCAGCAGCGGGTTCGGCGGCGGAGGCGCCATGCCGAGCTTCATCCCAGGTGGCGGAGGCGGATTTACGCCGGGCGGCGGTAGACCAACGCCGGGCGGAGGCGGGGGAGGCATACGCCCAGGCTCGGGGGGCGGCGGCAAAGGCCGGGCCGCTCTCGATGGAGGGTCCGATTTTTTCGTCTCGCGGGTCACGGATGACCCTTCGGTCCGAGTCTTTTACGATCCTGCTGAAGACCAAGAGCTTCCTGAGCCCGTCGATTATCTGCGCAACAACCTGCTAAAAGCGCCGGGCTACTCCATCAATCCGCTTCAATTGACCATGTTCCAGGGCGATGTGCCCCCAACGCCCAAGGCCGTCACCAGCGGCACCGTCCAGCTCATCGACACCTCCAAGACGCCGCAATCCGGAACCTGGAGCGTCAAGGACGGAATCATCACCCTTTCGTTCCCGCGCGCCATCTACACCGGCAAACTCAGCGGCACGGAAATGTCCGGCGAAGCCCGCGACGATAAGTTCCGCTGGACCTGGAGCGCCAACCGCTACGTCGGCACCAACGACTGGCTGGGCAAGGAAGACAAGCCCGGTTTCGGCCAGCTCATCTTCCGCTTCGGCTCGGTCGGGCCCGGCGGGTCAGCCGACGAGCTCAATCCGCCGCGCACCGGCGTTCAGTTTGAGGTGCTTCCCGAACTGGGCATCGTCATCCTTCGCGCCAATAGCGAAGGCGACCTGAGAGCCGTGTTGCAGATCATCGACATGATTCGGCGGGAGTCGCAGCCGGCGTTGATCGACGTCGAACTCGTGCCGGTCCGCTTCGGCGATCCGTTCGAGATCACCGAGACGCTCAATCGGCTCTACTCCGGCGTTATCATTCAGCCGTTCTCGCAGAGCTTCAATCCGCAGGGTACACGTCCAACGGGTGGTGGTCCGACGCCGACGCCGACCCCGACGCCAGGCGGCGGAGCGCCGGCGCCGACCGCTGCCGCCTCGGCTGCCCAGCCGCGCAACATCGTCTTGATCCCGCAACCGAAGCTGAGCGCCATCCTGGTGGCGGCGGCGAAGTCGCGCATGCCCGATATCAAGGCACAGATTCAAAAACTCGACCAGCGCCCCAGCGATCCGCACCACGCGGTCTACCGTCCGCTCAAGCGCGCAAGCGCCGCTCGCGTGGCCGCGTCGCTCAATACGTTCTACGCGTCGCGTTTTCCGGCGCCGGGCAACGTCAATCAGATTCGCATCACCTGGGACGACGGATCGAACACGATCATCGTCCAGGCAAGCCCCGCGGACATGGAAGAGATCAATCGCCTGATCGACTATATCGACAACGCGCGAAACAAGGTCGACAATGAGATCCGCGTGGTTTCGCTGCGGTCGGCCGTCGCCACCGACCTTTCGCTGCTGCTCAACCAGTCGATCGCCAACGGCGTCTTGACGCTGAACACGGTCACCGGCCTGCCGGGACAACAGACGCAAGCGCCACAGGCGATACCCGGCCAAATCGGCGCCATCCCGCAAATACCCGCGACCAAGGAGATCGGTCTGCGCTTGATCGGCAAAGATGGCAAGACGATCGAGGCTCGCATCCTGGAGGATATCCGCGTCAATGCCGATACGCGCACCAATAGCCTCGTCGTGTCCGCGCCTACGGAATCGATGCAGCTTATCTTGTCGTTGGTTCGCGAACTCGATGTCCCGCCGATATCGCGTTCTGAGATCAATATCTTCCATCTGCGCCGTTCAGACGCCACGCAGATGGCCCTGATGCTGCAGCAACTCTTCCTCGGTACCGGCCAGGTCGGCGCTCGCGCCGCCGGCGGCGGCGCGGCGCCGGGCGGCGGCGCGGCGCCGGGCGGCGGCGCGGCGCCGGGCGGCGGCGCCGCGGGCGCGCAGACGCGACCCCCGGCAACGTTCACCCTCAATGCTGCCACAGAGCCTGGAAGTCCGATTATCGATCTGCGCGTCACCGTCGATGAACGCACCAACAGC
>Ga0194132_10002509_pt1 | contig 34147 bp, 35 predicted proteins | sample TA2KigOf80mmetaG_FD_148612 | JGI IMG/M metagenome (GOLD analysis project Ga0194132, IMG submission 148612) | Freshwater microbial communities from Lake Tanganyika, Tanzania - TA2015054 Kigoma Offshore 80m | ecosystem: Environmental > Aquatic > Freshwater > Lake | place: Tanzania: Lake... | reverse complement strand
GTCGATGACGAGGACGACGAGGAAGAGAAGAAGCCCAAGAAGAAGGCGAAGGCCGTCGTTGAGGACGACGACGAGGACGACAAACCCAAGAAGAAGAAAGCCGCGGTCGCGGTGGACGATGACGACGAAGACGACGACAAGCCGAAGAAGAAGAAGAAGAAGAAGCGTAAGGACGACGACGACGAGGAAAAAACCGGCACGTCGATGACCCGCAACATAATCGGTGTCGTCGTGTTGATCCTCGCGCTGGGGATGGTGTTCTTCGTGTTCAAGGACCGCATCTTCCCACCGGATGATGCCAAGAAGAGCGAGAACAACTCGAACCCGGCCCTGCGTATGACGGCGTGAATCGTCGCACGCGAGCGAAAATCCCGGTCCCCGCTGTTGCCGCGCGCGCGCTCGCGACGTAACCTTCCTTCTAACCCGCTGCGCGCCACGCGCGGGCCTTGACAACTCAGTTGGTGAGCATCTTATCCAGAGTGGCTGAGGGGCCAGGCCCGACGACGCCACAGCAACCGGCCGAACGACCCGCGATTCATCTCGCGGGTCCGAGGTGCAGGTGCTAACTCCTGCCCGGCAAACGCCCCGCTTCACAGGAAGCTGGGTATGGCCGGGGAAGATAAGGTCTCGCACGGAGCCGGCCCCAAACCGGCCCCGGCGTTAGCTTATCTCACCGCACCCGCCGGACCCCGGCGGCACATCTGGCTAACCCTCACCTGAGTTTGAAGCGAGCGGCGCGGCGTAAGCCCGCCGGTTATTCGCAGCGCACCGGCGGGCTTACGCCGCGCCGCTCGCGAACGCAACCGCTCACTTTCCATCAGGGGTGCCGACCGTGCCGAGTAACGACGCCGTGCTGGGTCTGAAGTGCCGCGTGTGCGGCAAGATGTACCCGAAGGCCGCGAACTTCTTCTGCCCGGATGACAGCGGGCCGCTCGAAGTCGCATACGACTACGACAAGATCAAGCCCACCGTGAGCCGCGCCAAGTTCCAAGCACGCCCGCGGAACATGTGGCGGTACAAGGAACTGCTCCCGCTCGACGGCGAGCCGACCGTCGGCCCGCAAGTCGGTGGCACGCCGCTCGTGCGCGCGGATCGCCTCGCCGACGCGCTCGGCGTCGAGCGCCTCTGGATCAAAAACGACGCCGTTAACTTCCCGACGCTGTCGTTCAAGGATCGCGTGGTGTCCGTCGCGCTGTCGAAGGCGCGCGAGCTGGGCATGAAGATGGTCGGCTGCGCCAGCACCGGGAACCTCGCCAACAGCGTCGCGGCGCTCGGCGCGAGCGCCGGCCTCGACACCGTCATCCTCGTCCCCGCGGACCTTGAGAAGACGAAGATTTACGGCACCGCGGTGTACGGCGCGAAGGTCGTGAAGGTGTCCGGCACCTACGATCAGGTGAACCGGCTCTGCACCCAGATCGTGATGAAGTACGGCTGGGGCTTCGTGAACGTGAACCTGCGCCCGTTCTACGCCGAAGGCTCGAAGACCGTGGGTTTCGAGATCGCCGAAGACCTCGGCTGGCGGTTCCCGCAACACGTCGTCTGCCCGATGGCCGGCGGCGCGCTCATCGGCAAGATTCACAAGGCGTTCACCGAACTGAGCCGGCTGGGGTTGGTCGATCAAGAGGTGACGACGAAGATGTACGGCGCGCAGGCCACGGGCTGCAACCCGATCGCGGACTGTGTGAAGAGCAATCGCGAGCGGCACAAGCCGATCAAGACGCCGAACACGATCTGCAAGAGCCTCGCCATCGGCGACCCGGCCGACGGGTACTTCGCGGCGCAGCTCATCAAGAACAGCGGCGGTTGGGCCGAGGACGTGACCGACGCCGAGATCGTGGAGGCGATGCAACTACTGGCGAAGACCGAAGGCATCTTCGGCGAAACGGCCGGCGGAACCACGGTCGCGGTCGCCAAGAAGCTGATCGAGCAGGGCCGCATCCCGCGCAACGAAGAGATCGTCATCTGCGTGACCGGCAACGGTCTGAAGACGCAGGACTGCGTGTTCGAGGCGCTGGACGAACCCGCGACGATCAAGCCCGCGCTGGCCGACTTCGACGCGCTCGCGGGGCTAGCCGCGGCGGAACCGGCGCTGGTGTAGGCGAACGGCCGGTGTCAGCCGGCCGGTGGGAGCAACGCGGACGCACCGGCCGGCTGACACCGGCCGTTCGCCACGAGGGGCATATGGCAATCAAAGTTCAGATTCCCACGCCGATGCGCGATCAGGCCGGCGGCAAGGCGGAAGTCGATGTGACCGGCAGCACCGTAAAGGCCGCGCTCGACGACCTGCTGCGCCAGCACCCCGGCCTCACCGCGAAGCTGTTCGACAACGGCAAGCTGCGGCCGTACATCAACGTGTTCCTCAACGACGAGGACATCCGCTACCTCGACGAGATGGACACGAAGGTCACAGACGGGGTGATTCTGGCGCTGATTCCCGCTGTGGCAGGTGGGTGAGCAATGCCCGTCGTGGTGATACCGACGTGCTTCGTTGACCCGACGAGCAACTCGCCGGGCAGCATTGAGTGTCGCGTGTTCAACCGGGTTCTGCCCGCGCTCCTTCAGGAGTTGTTGCAACTGCACCCATCGCTGTACACGCGGTTTCGACAAGTGGATGGGCAACCCCGGGCAGACTGGTTCAATCTGTATCGTGATGTGGACGGCGAGGACCTCCGCTACACGCCGGAGTTGGTACTCGGAGAAGATGAACGAGTTCTGTTGGTCAATGCTATCGGGTGCTGAATGCCAGAGGACGCGACGAAGCCCGAAGAGACGCCGGACGGGGCGGCGGTGTTCCCGCTGATCCCCGAAGAGTTGGGCGTTCACCCGCTGCTGCTCGCGGCCCTACACGCCTACGTCTTCCTCGAAGGGTCCGAAGCCACCGTGCTGAACCCGGCCGTGGCCGACGAAGCGATGGAGTATCTCGTCGGCTACATGCAGCGCCTGAACGGGGCCGAACTGCGCCGCGTGCGCGAGGACTTCATTACCCTCGTCGGGTTCGCCAAGTCCGAGGACTGGCCCAAGCAGCACGTCCGCTTCCTGCAAGACTTCCTGAAAGAGAACGGTATCGGCGCTTGAGGCGAGCGGGGGGGGCGTAAGCCCCCCTGTTCTGCAGAGCGACCCAATCACGCACTCACATCGAACAGGGGGCTTACGCCCCCCGCTCGCCAACACCATGACAGACACCAACCCGCTCGAACGCTACTCCCGCCAGATGCGGTTCCCCGGCATGGGCAAGGCCGGGCAAGAGAAGTTGCTCGCCTCGCGCGTCACGCTCTGCGGGTGCGGCGCGCTCGGCACAGTGCTCGCGAACGTGCTCGTACGCGCCGGCGTCGGCTTCGTGCGCGTCGTCGACCGCGACTTCGTCGAGCCGTCGAACCTCCAACGGCAGGTGCTGTTCGACGAGTCGGACGTGACGAACAACCTGCCGAAGGCCGAGGCCGCGGCGGTGAAACTGCGGCAGATCAACTCGTCGGTGACAATCGAGCCGGTCGTCGCGGACATCAACCGCACCAACATCGAAGACTTCTGCGCCGGCGCGGACCTGATCCTCGACGGCAGCGACAACTTCGAGATCCGCTACCTCATCAACGACGTAGCGTTCAAGCACAACAAGCCGTGGGTATACGGCGGCGCGGTCGGCAGTCAGGGCATGACCATGACGATCATCCCCGGCGAGACCCCGTGCCTGCGGTGCGTGTTCGAGGCCGCGCCCGCGCCCGGCGAAACGGGCACCTGCGAAACGGCCGGCGTGCTCGCCCCCGCGGTCAACATCGTTGCCAGCTATCAGGCCACCGAAGCGCTCAAGCTGCTCTCCGGCAACAAGGCCGCGGTGAACAAGGAACTGCTGATTCTGGACGTGTGGGAGAACACCAACCGCCGCGTTAAGGTGGCCCCGCTCGCCGGGCGCAAGGGGCAGTGTCCGTGCTGCGCGAAGCGCAACTTCGAGTGGCTCGACGGCGCGCACGGCACGCAAACCACCTCGTTGTGCGGCCGAAACGCGGTGCAAGTGAGCCAGCGCGCGAAGGGCAAACTCGACTTCGCGTACCTCGCCTCCGTCCTGAAGCAGTCGGGCGAAGTGAGCTACAACAAGTTCCTGCTGAAGTTCCAGTTGGTGGAGAACGGCGACCCGTACGAGTTCACGGTGTTCGAGGACGGCCGCGCGATCATCAAGGGCACCGACCAACCGGACAAGGCCCGCACGCTGTACGCCAAGTACGTCGGGCACTGACGCGGTATGATGGAACAACCCGCACGGAGCCACTCATGACAACCGCAATTGCTTTGACACCCCCGCCGAGCGAAGAACCGCCGAGCCGGTTGTTCAGCGTCGCGGACTACCACCGTATGATCGCGACCGGCATCCTCCGCGAAGAGGATCGCTGCGAACTCATTCGCGGTCGGATCGTTACCATCATGCCGCCCAACCCGCCGCACTCGTCCGTTTCGCGCCGCGTGGCGCGCAACCTGATGCCGCTGTTCTCCCCGCCGGAATGGGTGTTCGGGTCGAACGACCCGATCACGCTTTCCGACAGTCAGCCGCAACCATACTTCTTCGCCGCGCGCGGCCCGGACGTGCGGTACGCCGACCTGCACCCCGGCCCGAAAGACTTGGTGCTCGTGGTCGAAGTGTCCGACTCGTCGCTCGGCTACGACCGTGGCACGAAACAGGAACTGTACGCCGAGGCAAAGGTGCCGCAGTACTGGATCGTGAACGTGAGCGAGAATCGCGTCGAAGTGTACACGGACCCGCGCGGCGGGAAGGCCCCGGCGTACAAGACCCGCACGGACTACGGCCCCAGCGACAGCTTGCCGGTCGTAGTTGCCGGTAAGCAACTCGGTGTGATCGCCGTGAAGGAACTGCTCCCGTGACCTACCTCGATAACGCGGCGACCAGCTTCCCCAAGCCGGAAGGCGTGTACGCCACGATGGACCGCTTCGCGCGCCACGACCTCGCCAACCCCGGGCGCTCCGGGCACCGCATGGCGCTGGCCTCCGAACACGCGCTCGCCGACGCGCGGCACCGCCTCAACCGGTTCTTCAACGGCCGCAACCCGGACCGCTGGGCGTTCACGCTCAACTGCACCGACGCCCTCAACATGGCGTTCAAGGGCGCGCTCAACGACGGCGACCACGTCGTCACGTCGGACCTCGAACACAACAGCGTGTCGCGCCCGCTCGTGGCGCTCGCCGAAGCCGGGCGCATCACACTCACGCGCGTCGCGGCCGACGCCGGCGGCACCATCGATCCCGACGCCGTCCGCGCCGCGCTCACCCCGAAGACCAAACTGGTCGCGCTCACGCACGCCAGCAACGTGCTCGGCACCGTGCAGCCGGTCGCGGAGATCGGCCGGATCGTGCGCGCGCGCGACCTGCTGTTCCTCGTGGACGCCGCGCAGACCGCCGGTGTGCTGCCCATCGACGTGCAAGCGGCGTGCATCGACCTGCTCGCGCTGCCGGGGCACAAGTCGCTGTTCGGCCCGACCGGGACCGGGGCGCTGTACGTCGGCCCGCGCGCGACCGTGCGCCCGTGGCGCGAGGGCGGCACCGGCGGCGACTCGCTCACGCCCACCCAACCCGCCGACTTCCCGCACCACCTCGAAGGCGGCACCCCCAACGTGCTCGGCGTCGTCGGCCTCGTCGCCGGCCTCGACTTCGTCGAAGAGCGCGGTGTCGCGAGCATCTTGAAGCACGAACTGGAACTGTGCGACCGGCTGCGCGGCGCGCTCGCGGAGCTGCCGGGCTTCGAGTTCTTCGGTCACGCCGACAACGCCCGGCGCGTCGGAACGCTCAGCTTCCGCTGCGAGGCGCTGCCCGCGCCGGACCTCGCCGCCATCCTCGACCAGTCGTTCGACATCGCCGTGCGGCCCGGCCTGCACTGCGCGCCCTACGTCCACAAGGCGCGCGGCACGGCCCCGGACGGTCTGCTGCGCGTCAGCCCCGGCCCGTTCAATACCGAAGCCGACATCGATCACCTCATCGACGCACTCAAGCAGATCACCAGCGTGTAAGAATCGGAACCGCGCGGCGCGAGTTGCCTACACTATCGGCACCCCGCCGCGCTCCTCTCTCGTCGCGGCGGGGCCACACGCGAGGGTTCCCTCATGCTGCGCCGCGTCCCGTTCGCGCTCGCCGGCCTCGTGCTGGCCGCGCTCATCACCCCCACCCGAGCCGCCGACGACCTGTCGGGCAACTGGCAACTCGTCACCAGCACCGCCGCCGCGGATTCGACCGTGTGCGTCGTGAAGGTCGAAACGAAGGACGGCAAGCCGACCGCGAGCGTCGCCTTCGCGCCGGAGAACGTGCAGGCCAAAGTCACCGACTTCCGCGTGACCGATACCCGCGTGGTCCTCACGGTGAAGCAGACCCGCACCGTCGGCAAGCAGACCTTGACGAGCGAGATCGCGTTCGTCGGCGTCCGCGGCACCGACGCGAAGCTCGTCGCCGGGAGCATCGGCACCGACACCGCCCGCACCCGCGCGAAGCTCGTCGCCACCACGAAGGACGCGCTCGAGAAGGACGAGCTGGTCACGCGCCACCCGCTCGTCGAGCCGATGGCGAAGGCCGCGCAGTTCAACACGAAGGTGCTACTGGCGCAAAACAAGGTTCAACTCGAGAAGGACGCGACCAAGCGCGCGGAACTGATCAAGGACCTGACGGCGGCGCGCAAAGAGGCCGACGAGAAGGTGCCGGGCCTGTACCGCGAAGTGGTCGAGAAGCACCCGCACTTCCCCGCCGCGTACGACGCCGCGGTCGGCCTGCTCCGCAACGCGACCGTGCTCAAGATGACCGCGGAGGAGGCCCAGAGCCTCGTGAAGGTCGCCCAGAAGCACGCCGACCCCTACGGCCCGGTGTTCGGGGGCGTGGCCCTCGCCCCGGTCGCCGACGAACTGGTGAGGGCCGGTCTCGAAGCGGCCGCGCTCGTGGCCGTCGAGCCGAGCGCGAAGAAGCTGAGCCCCGACGACCCCGCCGGGGCGCGCGTCACCGTGCTGACCGCGTACCAGAACGCGCTGGCGAAAGCCGGCAAAGCGGACGCGGCGAAGGCGGTGAGCGCCGAACTCGCCAAGCTCGAATCGGTCCTCGACGCCGACTACCTCAAGGCCGTGCCCCCGTTCAAGCCGACCGCGTTCGCGGGCCGCAAGACCAACGGCGCGAACACGGTCGCGGTGCTCGAACTGTTCACCGGCGCGCAGTGCCCGCCGTGCGTCGCCGCCGACGTCGCCTTCGACGGGCTGCTGAAGGCCTACAAGCCGAGCGAGCTCGTGCTGATCCAGTACCACGTCCACATCCCCGGCCCGGACCCGCTCACCAACCCCGACACCGTCGCGCGCGGCCGGTACTACGGCATCACCAGCGCGCCGAGTTCGTTCTTCAACGGCACCCGCGCCGCGTCCGGCGGCGGCGCGATGGGCGCGTCCGAGGCCAAGTTCAAGCAGTACGCCGAGGTCATCGACCCGATCCTCGAAAAGACGACCGACGTGAAGGTGAGCGGCAAGGTCGCGCGTGCCGGCGACAAGCTCGACATCGGCCTCGAGGTGACCGGCGCGGACGGCGAGGACCTCAAGTTGCGCGTCCTCGTCGTCGAAGAGAACGTGCGCTACGTCGGCAGCAACCGCGTCCGGTTCCACCACCACGTGGTGCGCGCGATGCCCGGCGGCGCGGACGGCGTCGCCGTCAAGGACAAGACCTTCAAGCACGCCGCCAGCGCCGACCTCGGCGACGTGCGCAAGGCGCTGACGAAGTACCTCGACGACTACGCCGCGACCCGCCCGTTCCCGAAGGCCGACCGGCCGATGGAGATGAAAGACCTGAAGGTGATCGCGCTCGTGCAGAACGACAAGACGAAGGAGATCGTGCAGGCGGCGCAGTTCGACGTGCCCGCCGGCCGCTGACCCGATGACGACCGAAGCCGACTTCCAACGCGCGCTGGCCGCGGAGCCATCGGACTGGCACACGCGGCTGGTGTTCGCCGACTGGTTGGAGGAGCGCGGCGACCCGCGCGCGGAGGGTTACCGCGCGATGGGTCTGCTGCGCCGCGCGCCGGCCCTGTGGGGCGGGCGCGGCCCGTGGGTGTGGCTCAACTCGCGCTGGGCCAAGAACTACGACCCGACCGACGACATCCGCACCGCGACCGTGCCTGATGATTGGTACGACTGCATGCCCAAGAACGAGAACGACGTGGCCCACGAGCGCACGACGCTCCACGAGGCGCTCGACGACGCCGCCGCCGGGTTCGCGCGGCTCCCCGCCGCGCGCCGCGCCGATCTGCTCACCCCGACCTGATGCGCCGGAAGCGGCACGAAATCACAATCGGTTGCACAACGCGCCGCAGCCCCGCCGCGGAGCGGCGGACGACTCCGAGGTTGCACGACGCCCGTCCTCTCGTCGCGCGAGTTGCAAAACGGATCACTCTGGTACAACTGGCGCATATCAGAATGTCCCCTGTCTTCGTCGGTGCCGCGCGGCGCGCGGCAGTTCCGGCGCGCACTCGCGAACCGCACACCCGTTCACAATAGTATACGGATTGCCAAGTCGCGTCAAGGGCCGGGGCGCAAAAACCGCGCGCCACCGAATCCGGTGGCGCGCGACAGGTGCTCTTCGCCGGCGGGTTACGCACCCAGCTTGTACGTCACGATGCGGTTGTGCCCGACGCAGGTGATCTGGTCCGCGGCGGCGGTGATCGCGAAGTCGTGAACGTGGGTCATCACCTTCTCTTGGCGCAGCGTCTTCTTGGCCTTCACGTCGAAGAACACGAGGAACCCTTCCCCCGCGCCGCCGGCCCCAACCAGCCACGACGAGTCCAGTGCCCACGCGAGCCGGTTCACCAGCCCGCTGAACTTGTCGCCGGGGAACTCCGCCGTCTGCTTCCCGGCCTTCCAGTCGAACACCTCCACGCGGGCCTTGCCTTCGAGGTGGTCGATGTTGCCGACCTTGCCCATGCCGCCGACGGCGAGCAATTTGCCATCCGGCGAGAACGCCAGCGAGCGGATGCCGCCGATGGAGTGCAGTCGCTGCACCTTGTCCCACGTGTACATCACCGGGGCCTCGCAGGTGCCGAGTTCTTTGCCGCTCTTCGCGTCCCACACGACGACGTGCCCGACCTTGTCGCCGGTGGCGAGCAGCGCGCCGTCGTTCGAGAAGCACACCGCGTACAGCATCGAGCCGAAATCGTTCGGCGTCTTCTCCTTGTGCCCGCGCAGCTCGTGAACGATCTTGCCGGTCTTCGCGTCCCACAGCTTGCACACCATGTCGTCCGCGACGCTGGCGATTAGCGCCCCGTCCGGCGACGCGATCACCTTGCGGATCCACTTGGCGTGCGCGTCGTGCGTGCGGATCACCTTCTTGCCGGCGGTGTCGAACCACGTCAACTTGCCGTCGTACCCGCCGCTGACGAGCGTAGTGCCCGCGAGCGCGACGCCGGTGACGTAGCTCTCGTGCGCGAACAGCTCCTTCGGCTCGAACTTGGCGGCGGCGAGGTCGCCCGCGTACACCTTGAAGTCCGAGCAGCCGAAGTACGCGGTGTCGGACCCCTCCGCGCGCGCAACGGAGAACGTCATCACTTGGCGCGAGTGGTCCTTGTGGAGCTTGAGCGTATCCGGGTTAGGGGCTTTCATGGAGTTGATGTGGGTAGTGTGGTGGGTGGATGTTTCGTTAGCCGCGAGCCGCAGGCGAGCGCGTAAGTTGCTCACCTGCGGCTGACCCTTATTAGCTCACCAGCGCCTTGATCGGTTCGACGCCGGGGTTGACCAGCGGGATCGGGCGGCTGCCGACGTAGTAGTTCTTGTGCGGGTCGAGGCCCAGCGCGCTGTACACCGTCGCGAACAGGCTGCCCGCGTCCACTTCCTCCGCCACCACGGTGTTGCCCTTCGGGTCGCTCTTACCGTACACCGAGCCGCGCTTGATGCCCGCGCCGCTGATGGTGCAGCTCCACGCGCTCGCGAAGTGGTCGCGGCCGAGGCTGGCGTTGATGCTCGGCGTGCGGCCGAACTCCGCGAGCGTCATCACCATCACGTCGTCCAGCAGCCCGCGCTCGCCGAGGTCGTCGAGCAGCGTCGCCATGACGTGGTCCAGTTCGGGCACCATTTCTTGGTGCGTCTCGAAGTTCTGGCCGTGGCTGTCCCACCACGCGCGGCCGACGCGGACGAACGGCACGCCCGCTTCGACCAGCCGGCGCGCGATCAGCGTTTGCTCCGCGAACTGCGTCGGGCCGTAGCGGTCACGCACCTTCTGCGGCTCCTGCGTCACGTCGAACAACTTCTCGCTCGCCATGATCCCGCGCACCCGCTGGTAGGCCTCGTTCTGGCTGTTCAGCGTGTCGGAACTGCGGCCCTTCTCGAAGCCCTTGCCCAGCACGTTGCGCAGGTCGGCGCGCTCGAGGTGGTCGAGGTCGGTGATGCCGTCGAGCTTCTTGATGAACTCCGGGTAGTTGTTCGTCGTCAGCTCCATCGGGGCGTAGCGCGCGCCGAGGAACCCGGACGCGCCGGGGGCCATACTGCGCCCTTCGGTCTGCGTGTAGAAGGTGACGTAATCGGGCACCTTGCTTTCCGTCAGGCCGAACTCGCGGGCCACGACCGCGCCGAGGTCGGGGTACCGCAGTGCGGCCTCGTCGCGCCGGCCGCGCATCATCGTGAGGGCGGCGCTGCCGTGGTCGCCGTTGCGGGTGTTCAGCCCGCGGATCACGCAGGTGGTTTTCATGCGCGCGGCCATCTTGGGCATCAGTTCGGAGATGCGCAGGCCGGGCACGTCGGTCTGGATGGAGCGGAACGGCCCGCCGGTGGTCGCGCCCGGCTTCGGGTCCCACGTTTCGAGCTGCGACGCGCCGCCCGCGAGCCACAGCAGAATCACGCGCTTCTGCTTCTTCTTCAGCGCCTTGTTCACGTCTGGCGCGGCGAGCGCGTTGAGCGCGGTCATGTCGGACGCGAGGGCCGCGCCCGCGAGCGCCCCGCCCAACAGGGCGCGGCGGTCGATGGCGTGAGCGGCGGACCCGCAGAACGTGTTACGAGGCATGGCAGCGGCTCCTGAGTTTGGCGAACCCCGACCGCAAGGTCGGGGGTGTTTCAGCAGGGTGTTGAGAGAGCACTTCCGACCTTGCGGTCGGGGTTCGCCCTAATAGCTGAACCGGAACTCCGTGCCCGTGACCAGCGCCCACAGCACTTGCTTGTAGGCGTCGGCCTCTCGGCCCTTGCGCTTCTCGACGTAGGCCACGAGCGCCTTTGATTCGTCGGCGGTCGCGGGGCGGCCGTAGGCGGTCTTCACCAGCAGTTCGACCGCGTCCTTCGGCGGCATGGTCTTCACGCGGCCGAGCACGGTGCCCGCGCCGTCGGTCAGGACCTCGCGCAGCACGCGGTCGCCGTTGCTGAACAGCAGGGCTTCGCCCACGCCGATCTGGAAGTTGTCCGTCGGCTGCGCGATCAGGCTCGCGAACCCGCGCGCAACGATTTCGATCTGCTCGATGCGCTTCTCGAACTCGTCCGGCTTCAGGGTGTCGAAGCTCGCGGGGTCGGTGGCGGCGATGCGGAGCGCGGTCGAGAGCTGTTGCGGGGTCATGGGCTTGAGCCGCGCGACCGCGAACAGCTTGTTGCTGGGCCGGTTCTCGGAGTCGTACTGGCTGCTGCGCGAGTACGCCTTGCTCATCACGATGCCGCGGATCAGGCGCTGGAGGTCATACTTGTGGGCCGCGGTGTCGCGCGCCAGCCACGCGAGCAAGTCCGGGTGCGTCGGCTCGTTCTCGGCGTGCATCTGGTCGAGCGGACTCACGAGGCCGCCGCCGAAGAAGCGGTGCCACATGCGGTTGCTGATGCTGCGCGCGAAGAAGTCGGCGTTCTCGCCCTTCAGCGCGACCTTTACCAGTTCCTGCCGGCCGCTGAACTTGGGCGCGGGCGGCGCGGTCTTCGCGGCCTTCGCCTTGTCCAGCGCCTCCTTCTCGGCCTTCTGCTCCGCGGCGGTCGGCTCCTTGGCGTTCGCGTCTTCGACGGTCGCCCCCGTCAGGAACATCATCTTGGCGACGCGCTCCGGGCCTTTGGTCGGCTTGTACTTGATGACGCCGTAGCCGCGCTCGCCGAGGAACCCGCCGTTGTCGAAGGTGCGGGCGAGGAACGCCTTCATGCCGTAGAAGTGATCTTGCGTCCAATCCTTCACGTTCGGGTGGTTGTGGCACTGGGCGCAGCTCACGTTCACGCCGAAGAACGCGACGCTCACGTCGTTCGTCAGCTTGTCGGCGTCGGAGATGCGCCCGCGGAGGAAGTCGGCCGCGCCCTTCAGCTTCGCGTCGGACTCGTTGGGGAGAATCATCTCGCGGAACATTTGGTCCCACGGGCGGTTCTCGTGGAGCGCGTCCGCGAGGTAGGTGCGCAGCGCGCCCGAGCCGCGCCGGTCGCCCTCGGGGTTCAGCATGATCTCGAACAGCGCGGCCTGATGGCGCACGAACCCCGGCGACGCGATGAGCCGGTCCACGAGTTTCGCGCGCTTGTTCGGGTCGCTCGACTTCACATAGGCCTCGACCTCGCCGCTGGTCGGGATGCGGCCGACCAGATCGAGCGTGAGCCGGCGGATGATGGTCGCGTCGTCGGCCTGCGCCGCGGGGGTCGCGCCGGCGTCGGCGATGGAGGCATCAATGAGTTGATCGATCGCCTTCTCGACCGGCACGCTCGCGGGCGGCACCTCGGCGGCGCGGCCGAACGGCGCGGCGCACGCAATCGCGACGACGGCGAGCAGCAAACGGAGCCGCATGAAGGGTGCTCCTGACAAGGCGGGTAGGCGCTTCGGCCCGGCGGGTGGGAGAGCTATCGGCAGGGCGGGCAACTTCACCCAAGTATAATCTGACGCGGGCCGAATGCCAGAGCGTATTTTCGACGTCTTGGCGAATGGGGACGTAAGCCCGTCCTTGGCGAGCGGGAGGCGTAAGCCCCCTGTTCGAGAACCGGAGGCTGCACTCATGAACGACCAGCGGAAGCGTGCGTATCGCTCGTTGTTGTACTACGCGCTGATCGACATTCGTTTGGTGTACTGGGCCGCGGAAGCGGAACCGCCGACCAAGGGACCGTCTCAGTCCCAACTGGCCGCGTCACGCATCCAGCGCGTCGGCGTGATCGCCGATTGGCTCCACAACCTCGCGTCGTTCTCCGCGAACGACTTCGACGGGTTCGACGAAGAGTACTTCTGGGACGAACACCAGCGGTTCTGCGACCGCTACCCGATGTTCCGAATGGAGCACTACCGCGAGCGCTTCGAGCAAGACGCGGGGCCGCGCGGCGTATGAGCGCGCCGCTCACCCCTTCGGCGGCGGCTGCAATACGTCGCGCCAGCGGCGGGGTTGGGCCGCGAACGCGGCGGTGTAGGTCGCTTCCAGCGGCACCATCACGCAGCCGTTCGGTTCGAGGAACAGTTCCATGTCGGGCAGCGCGTCGCCGACGCCGACGTTCTGGAGGTAGGCCCGCGTCACGAGGTCCGATTCATAGGCGACGAGCGTGAGCGGTTTGCCCGCGGGCGGGCGGAACTCGGTGTCGGTGATCTCGTTCCAGATGAGGTCGTGGACGCCGCCGGGGTCGCGCGGGCCGGGCGGGAACGGGTCGACGATCAGCAGGTGAATGCGGGCTTCGAGCAGTTCGCACGCCTTGTTCACGAAGGCTCGCGCGCCGTTCTTGCTGGCCTTGTTGCCCGGCGAAACGATCTCGATCATCGCGACGACGCGATCCCCGCTGACGTGCCGAATCGCGATCGCGCTCTTCTTCCGCCGGTAGAACTCGCCCTCGGTCTGCGTCGTGATCTTGCTCACCGTGCGCGGCTGAAGGGCGCGCATCGCCGTCGCCACCCCTCCGCCCGAAGGCGCGGTCGGCGAATCGTCGTCGTGATCGGCTTGCAGCGCCAGCACGTCCGGCCCGAACCCGCCGGCCACCTGCTCCGGCAAAGCGTACAGTGTGCGCGGCAGCAGACCCGCGTTCAACGTGCGCCCGATTTCCTCGATCCACGAGTGGTGGAAGGCGTGGAAGATACCATCGGGCACCGTCGTCCAGTCGTGCATCGGCACGGCTCACCTCCACAGGCATGATACCACGCCTTCGGGCCACGATTCGCGCTCACTTCGCCAAGTAGTTGAGCGTGTAGTACGCCTCGGCGTGGAGGGGGCTTTCGCCGTCCTTGGTCTTCGGGCCGTCGATGCGGAACTCGTACACGCGGCCCTTGCGCAGGTTCTCGACCGGCACGAACAGCGTCTTGCCGTCGTCCGAAAGGGTCGCCGCGCCCACGGGTTCGGCGCGGGTGTCCACCTCCGGGCCACCGTAGCGGCTCTCGTAGACGTAGGTGAACGAACTGACCGACACCGGCTTCTTGCCCACCGTGTCCGCGTCGATGGGCTTCGTGAACGTGAGCTCGAAGCCGTCCTTCTTCAGCGAAACGTGGTGAACCTCGAACGGCTCCGTGCCGGTGTACGCGAGGCGCTGCAGGCCGAAGGGCTTGCCGCCGCTCGACCCCCACCCGCGGTTGGTCTGGCCGGCGAAGACGCTGCCGTCCGGGGCGAACGCGAGGCGGTTCACCCCGCACTGGAACCCCGCGCGGAACGGGAAGCACGCCCCTTGGAACTCGCCCTGCACCTTCTCCAGCGCCACCCGCATGATGACACTGTTCGTCTGGTCGCCCACGAAGCACTGGCCCGCGAACGGGCCGAACTTGCCCTTCGTCGTGTCCCAAACGGGTTCCGTCACCGACTTGCCCATGCGCCCGTAGGGGAACCAGATGCACGGCGGGCTGAGGTCCGGGTAGGTGCCCGTCTGCTTGCCCTGCTTATCGACGCCGTCGTACCGCATCCCGCTGGCGACCTTGTCCGGCACCTTCCCGGCGAACTGAGAGTCCTTCACCCAGCGCAGCCCGGCTTGGTGGCCGACAAACACGCCCTTTTTCAGGTGGTGCATCTTGTTGGTGACGACCCACTCGCCCTGATTGTCGCAGTAGAACAGGTCGCCGTCGGGCGAGAAGTTGATGCCGTTGGGCGAGCGCAGGCCGTAGGCGAACGGCTCCATCTTGCCGTCCGGCGAGACCTTCACGCACCAGCCGCGCCACGCGGCCTTCGCTTGGTGCCCGCCGCCGAACCCGACGTTCAGCGAGATGAAGAAGTTGCCCTGCTTGTCGCGGGCCGGGCCGAAGGCGAACTCGTGGTAGTCGCCGCTCACGCCCCACTTGTCGCACACCGTCGTGTACTCGTCGGCCCGGCCGTCGCCATCGTTATCGACGAGCTTCGTCAGCTCCGCGCGCTGCACCGCGTACACGACGTTGTTGGTGTCGCAGTACAGGCCCAGCGCCTCGTGCAACCCGGTGGCGAACTTGGTCATCTTCACGTCGGCCGGGTTGTCCGCCATCGGGTTGTGGATCAGCCAGACCTCGCCGCGGCGCGTGCAGGCGAGCAGTTTGCCGTCGGGCCGGAACACCAGCCCGCCCACTTCCAGCACGCAATCGGCCGGGAGCGGGATCGTCGTCATCTTGTAGTGCTTGTCCTCGCCCTTCGCGGGCGCGACCAGCGCGGCCTCCGAGCGCGACGGGAAGTCGCGGTCGAGGCGCTTGCGGATCGTCTCGGTCACGACGCCCGCGGGCAGTTCCGGCGCGGCGTACACCTGCCACCCGCCCCCCTCTTGGCAAATCTTGACGAGCAGTTCGTTCGCGCCCTCCTTCACGTCGATCTCGACGCGGTCTTGGTCCGGCGCGGCGGGGCGGAAGTGCGGCTCGTGGTACACGCGCTTCCCGTTGCTGAACACACTCAGCGTGTCGTCGCTACCGAACGACAGCGGCCACTTGTACGCCTTCGGCGAGGTGAACGAGTGGTAGAGGTAAACGACGGCGTCCGACTTGGCTTTGGGGAACAGCGCCATCAGGTCATAGATCTGGCCGGGCTTGAAGCCCGTCAACTCCTTCCACTCCACCTTCGCGCCGCCCTTGCCGGTGTAGGTCGCCTTCAGATCGACCTTCTTCTCCGGCGGGTAGGCGAAGTCGAACCCGGCGCGCTCGGTGTTGTCGAACGGCCCGGCGAAGTACCACTTCCCTTCGAGCGTCGGGAGCTTGTGCGACGCGAGCGTGGCCGACGCGCTGGCCGCGCGGCTCCCCTTGTTGACGTACTCGCCCGCGGGTGCGTCCTTCGGCGGCTGCGCCCCGGACGGCACGAGCGAAACACCGACCGCGAGCGCGGCGGCGGCAACGGCGAGAAGTGTACGAGGCATAGCGGCTCCGGCGGGGAGTGCGAGCGGTGGGGAGTGCGAGCGGTCGTGGAAAGTGTAGCCCGACGGGCCGCGGTCTACAACCGCGCCGTCCGCCGGGTGTGGGGAATCGATCCCGTCCGGCGGCTAAGGTTTCAACCCGAAGAACGCATACGCGGTCGCCACGGCTAGGCCGAGCCAAGTGGTCCCGATCGCGGCCAGTGTCTTGTTCACACCGGACCGGATGATCACCCCGACGATCAGAGCGCTCAACCCGGTCACCAGCCACACTACCATGTACGCGATCGTCAGTCCCACGTTGATCGAACTGGGGTTTTCGCCCTTAGCCTTCGCTTCGAGCGTCGGAAGGGCCGGAGGTTGGTTGGGCTTCGCGGTGGCGAGTTGGGCAACCACCAAGGCGGACACGAGGCCCCCCACGGTCGTCGCTGTAATGGTGATCCCCGAGGGGAAATCCGCGGTCTTGTGCTTGGCGACCATGTACGTCATGTAACCAACGAGGCCGGCGTAGAGCGCGAGAAGGATGTAGGCAATTACGCCACTAAAGACGACCTGGAATTCGCTCATACCCCGCCCCCCGTTCGAGTTCGGGCCGTGAACCGTTTTCGAGATGGTGGAAAGGATACCCCGCGGCCGGAGCAACCACAACGGCCTACCGTGGGGAGCCTCAGAACCGGCTCCACAAGCGGGCGAACTCGGCGGCGAACGCGGCGACCATTCTCGGGTCCGCGGTATCGACGACGTTCTCGAAGTTCACGTCGGCCGCGCCGCGGGTCCAGTTGTAGCTCCCGTTCAGTAACCGCGCGCCATCGAACACCGCGAACTTGTGGTGCATGTGCCCGTTCAGGCCGGGGTCGGCCGCGGCGCGCATGTCGTCGGTCTTCACCGGGACGCCCGCGGCGCGCAGCTTCTGGATGTCGGACCCGGCGTCGTGCTGCTTCTCGTTGTCGGCGATGACGCGCACCGCCACCTTGCGCCGGTGCGCGTCGAGGATCGCGCGCGTGATGCGGTCGTCGGTGATGGTGAACACGCACACGTCGGCCGTGCGGCGCGCCGCCCCGAACCGGTGTACGATCCGGTGCAGGCACTCCTCGCCCGGCGCGAAGAACGCCTCATCTTGTATGGGCGAGCGAGGGGCGTCAGCCCCCTGTTCTTTGCCGCTCAGCGGCGCGAGTACTTTCATCACGTCTTCGAGCCAGTCGAGCGCGCCCGCGGCGGCGGGGTCGGCGAGCGCCCCGCGCGCCACCTCGAAGGCGACGTGCCGCGCCAGTCCGCGGTGCTGGTCGGTGGTCACGTTCTGGGCCAGCCAGTCCGCGAGGGCCGATTTCTCGCCCCCCGAGAGCTTGCGGTCGGCCAGTGATTGCGTAAGAAAGCGGGTTAGAATGTCGGTGTTCATTGTGCGCCGGGTTTGCGGGTTTTCCGGGGAATGTGTTCGCGCCTGACGGGAGTTTCTCCCACTCCCCACCGGAGGACACGAGCCGTGGACGAACTGCCGCTGTTCACAATCGAAGCCGTTCGCGCGTGGGTCGGCGATTCGGAGATCGGCAAGGGCCGGCCGTACGCCGAGGGCGCGGCCGTGACCGGGTGCGCCCACTCCGGGAGCTTACTCAAGGCGTGCGTCAAGGGCACGCGCACGCGCCCGTACCGCGTCTGGGCGCAGCCGGCCGACGGCGGGATCGTCGGGGCCGGGTGTTCGTGCCCGGTCGGGCGCGGCCAGACGTGCGGCCGGAGCCGGTGCAAGCACGTCGCCGCCGCCCTGCTCGCGTACCTCGAAGCGCCGAACCGCTTCGTCCGCATCGACGACGTGTACACGGACCTTGAAGCCCGTGACAAGCCCGAACTGGTCGCGCTCGTCATGCAGATGCTCCAGCGCGCGCCGGAAACGGAACCGCTGCTCGCGGCCCCGCTGCCGGGTGTCAGTTCGCCGCGCGCCGTGCCCCCGGACTTCTACTACTGGCAGACCGCGGAGATGATCCGCGGGGTGAACCTCGCCAACGACCGCGCCGGCCGCGAGATCGCCGAGTGGGTCATCGAGATGCTGGAAGACCACTTCGCGTTCGACCACTGCGATCAGGGCGACGTGTTCCAAGCGGTGCTGACGGGCGCGGCCCGCGCGCTCCAGCACGAACTGCCCGCGGCCGTCCGCGAGCGCGTGCTGTGCGAACTGCCCGACGACCTGCGCTACACCCTCGCCGCCCCCCGCGAAGTCGGCGTGTGACGGGTTCGTATTCACCGCGGAGACCGCAGAGACCGGAGAGGAGGACAGGAGAGAGCAGAGTTTATTTCAAAACTCCTCTCCTGTCCTCCTCTCCGGTCTCTGCGGTCTCCGCGGTGAATCGTTTTACTTCTCCCTTCGGACGCTCCAATCGGTGAGGCTTTCGAGGATCGTGCGGCACTCGCCGCGGGGCAGGCACTCCAGCTCTTGGCGCGCCTGTCGCGCGAGTTCTTCCGCACGGCGCTTGGCGTGCGCGACCGATTGCGTGCGCTCCAGCACGAGCAGGACCCGCGGGGGAAGGTCGGGCGCGCCGGCGCGGATCGCGTCGCGCAGGTGGTCCGCGTCCGCGGCCGGGAGCCGGGTCAGGCAGTGGATCACCGGGAGCGTGAGCTTCTGCTGCGCGAGGTCGGTGCCGAGCGTCTTCCCCGCGGTGCCCTCGGTGCCCACGAGGTCGAGCACGTCGTCGGCGATCTGGAACGCGCGCCCGAGGGCGCGGCCGAAACTCGCCATCCGCGCGACGGTCTCGTCCGGCGCGCCGGCGTACAGCGCGCCGAGCCGCGCGCAGCACTCGGTCAGGGCCGCGGTCTTCCCGTCGATGACGGCGAAGTAGTCGGCCTCCGTCAGGTCCAAGTTGCCGCGCTCGGTGATCTGGCGCAGCTCGCCGGCGCACACGCGGTTGGTGGCCTCGCCGACGAGCTGCGCGGCCCGCGCGTCCACGGTGCTCGTCAAGTAGAAGGCGTGCGTGAAGAGCATGTCGCCGAGCAGCACGCTGACGGTGTTGCCCCAGCGGGCGTTGAAGGTCGCGGCGTGGCGGCGGAGCGCGGCCTCGTCGAGCACGTCGTCGTGAACGAGCGTGGCCGTGTGGATCATCTCGACGGCGGCGGCGAGCGTGTGGTGGGCCGGCGCGACGGTGCCGCAGGCGCGGGCGGTGAGGAGCAGGAGCGCGGGCCGGAGCCGCTTGCCGCGGTAGTGGCGCAGGTGGTCGAGGAGCGGGCCGAACGGCCCGCGGTGGGGGGCGAGGGCGCGCTCGAACGCGCGCTCGGCCTCCGCGAGGTCCGCGGCGACCGGGGCGAAGGCGAAGCCCGGCGGCTTCGCGGCGGGTACGGGCACGCCGCTCGAAACGGCGGGCGAAACGGTTCCCATCGCGGTAGCGGTCCCCATCGCGCGGCCCTCCCGCTCGCCGGGCGCGCGCCGCAACCCGGAAAGCATACGCCCGCGGTGCCGCCGGTCAACTCGGAGCCGAACCGGGGTCGCGGACGAAGTGCCCGCTGCGCCCCCCGTCCTTCTCCTCCAGCCGCACCGCCTCGATGGTCATCGCGCGGTCCGCGGCCTTGCACATGTCGTACACCGTCAGGGCTGCGACCGTAACCGCGGTGAGCGCCTCCATTTCAACACCGGTGCGCGCGAAAACCGCGACCGCGGCCTCGATCCGCACCGCGTCGTCGCCCGGGAACATGAAATCCAGCGTCACCGAGGTGAGCGCCAGCGGGTGGCACAGCGGGATCAGGTCCGCGGTCTTCTTCGCGGCCATGATGCCCGCGAGCCGGGCCACTTCGAGCACGTCGCCCTTGCTCAGCTTCTTGTCGCGAATCAGCGCGCGCGTTGCCGGCGTCATGCGCACGACCGCCGACGCGCGGGCCACGCGCGCGGTCTCGGCCTTCGGGCCGACGTCCACCATGCGCGCCGCGCCGGACTCATCGAAGTGCGATAGGGTTGGCATGGGTAGGGCTTGCTTTCGGTAGCCGCGAGCCGCAGGCGAGCGCGGCTTCTCTCCTCCAAACCATTTAGGCCGCGCTCGCCTGCGGCTCGCGGCTAACGAGGAGAGGAACGAGGTGATCGAATTGTATTGCCCCTACTGCTTCTCAGGGGTCAGGAAGCGCGCGCCGCGCTCGACGGGCGCGGGGGGCGGCAATTCCTCGGTGTCCGGCGGCAGCGGCGAGGGGACGCGCGGCGCGCCCGGCGCGCGCGGGGCCGCCATGAGCGGCGGCTTCACACTCACGTCGCGGTCGGCTTCGTAGGTGCGCCCGTCCGTTGTGACCAACCGCACCGCGATTCGCACGCGGTCGGTCGATGGGGGCGTTTGCCACGGCAGCGCAACGAAGTAGCCCGTGCTGATGAGGCCGCTTTTCCACGTGCGACGCAGCTTGTCCGACGACAGTTCCCACGAGCCAATGGGCGTCTTCAGGCCGGCGGGCGAGACCTCCCACGCGGCGATGTGGGCGCGCGCCGGCACTTTTACCGCGGAGCCGTCTTCGTCCTTCGGCACGATAACGACCATTAACCCCTCGTCGCCGGGCGCGGCGTCTTCGTCCACACCGCCGGTGCCGCGCGCGAGGGCGATTTCCTTGACGGGGAGGAACGGCCCGCCGCCGGCCGCGGGCGCGGCACCGCCACGGGACTGCGAGGCTTCGTAGGCGCGGAGGAGGTTGCGCGACTGGTCGAGTGCGGCGCGCGCATCGGCCAGTTCGCGCTCGCGGGTCCGCAGTTCGGCTTCGAGAACGTCGTACCGCGGGTTTGTGCGGCAGCCCAGAAGTGGCAGAACGAGAAGGGACGCGACACCACAAGCCGCGAGGCGGCGCGCGAACCGGAGCGCGTTAGGCGTGTGGTGTCGCATCCTGCCGTCCGTTGTCCCCCCAGTTCCCCGCCCGCGTGTCGCGAGTGGGCCTGTTCTTCCTCCCCCTCCCTTTAGGGAGGGGGTGGGGGTGGGTTGCGTCTCCTACTCGGCCGCCGCGCGGCTACCCAGCCCCTCGGCGGGCATGCGCTCCAGCACGCGGTCGATCAGCCCGAAGTCGCGGGCCTCGGTCGCGGACATGAAGTTGTCGCGGTCGGTGCCCTTGAGGATCACGTCGAGCGGTTGCCCGCTGTGGTGGGCGAGCAGTTGGTTCAGCGTGTGCTTCGTGCGCAGGAACTCCTTCGCGTGAATCATGATCTCTTCGGCCGTGCCCTCGCTGCCGGCGAGCGGCTGGTGGATCATCACGCGGGCGTGCGGCAGCGCGTACCGCTTCCCCTTCGTGCCCGCGGTCAGCAGCATCGCGCCCATGCTCGCGGCTTGGCCCATGCAGTACGTCGCGACGTCGCAGGTGATGAACTGCATGGTGTCGTAGATCGCCATCCCCGCGGTCACGCTCCCGCCGGGGCTGTTAATGTACAGGCTGATGTCGCGCTTCGGGTCCTCGAACTGGAGGTACAGCATCTGCGCGACGATCAGGTTCGCCATGTCGTCGTGGACCGTGCCCTGAAGGAAGATGATCCGGTCCTTCAGGAGCCGGCTGTAGATGTCGTAGGCGCGCTCTTCGCGGCCCCGGCTCTCCACCACAATCGGTACGAGCGGCATGTTCGGTCCTCCGGGCGAACCGCCGCGCCCTCTGGTATCGGGCCGGTGGCTCGCGGCTGGTGAGCGGTGCTGAACGGGTTCGGGGAGTCGGCGCGCCGCGCGCGCCGGTTGTACGTGTCGTGGCGAGCGGGGGGCGCAAGCCCCCTGTTCGAGAGGAAGGCGGAAGAACTACTTCTTCCCCTCGGCGCGGACGAGCACCTCGTCGACGAGGCCGAACGCCTTGGCCTCGGCCGCGTGGTAGTACTTGTCGCGGTCGGTCTCGCGGGCGATCACCTCGACCGGCTGGCCGGTGTGCTTCGCCAGAATCTCGTTGAGGCGCTCGCGCTCTTTCAGCAGCTCGGCGGCCTGAATCTCGATGTCCGAGATCTGCCCGCCGACGTACCCGGCCGGCTGGTGGATCATCACCTTCGAGTTCGGCAGGCAGTACCGCTTGCCCTTCGTGCCGGCCGCGAGCAGCACCGCCGCGCCGCTGGCGGCCATGCCCATGCAGTACGTGTGAATGGGCGCTTCGAGGAACTGCATGGTGTCGTAGATGGCGAGCGTCGCGGACACGCTCCCGCCGGGGCTGTTGATGTACATGTGGATGTCCGCGGTCTTGTTCTCGTACTGGAGGAACAGGAGCCGCTGGATGATGACGCTGGCGAGGGCGTCGGTGATCGGCCCGCGCCCGTACCCGTCCGAGTACCCCTCGGACGCGCCGAGGAAGATGATCCGGTTCTCCAACAGCAGGTCGGAGAGGGTCATCATCCGCTGGCGCGCGTACTGGCCGCGCTGGGCCACCGGCTGGATCGGGCCGGTGGCGACGGTCGGATCGAAATGAATCATGCGAGGCTCCAACGGGGGCACGATGAAGGCAGAAGAGATTTAACCACAGAGTCACAGAGGAAGACGAGGAAGACAACAAGCAGGAGAGCGAGCGAACGCAGTGGTCTGTATTTTTCCCGGCCTACTGCTTTCTCTCTGCCTTGTCTTCCTCTGTGCCCTCTGTGACTCTGTGGTTAAATCACTTCCGCACTGCGCGCCGGGTTATTTACACTGTACGCGCGCGGTCAACTGGTCTTCGGCGTTTCGCCCTCGGCGGGCGCGGGCGCGGCCGGCAACTCGGGCAGCACGTTCTGTTCGACCGTCGCGACCTCACCCGCGCGGTCCTCGGCCTTCAGCTCGTAGTCCTCGTAGGTCGCGCTCGAGAGGATCAGGTCGAGCGCCTTGCGCTCCAACAGGTCGGCCGCGACCGCCTCCATCAGGTCTTCCTTTTCGAGCCGCGCCTTCACCTTGCGGAAGCTCTCGTTGCTCTGCTCCGCGATGCGGTCGATCTCGGCGTCGATGTCGTCCTGCTCGATCTCGATCTTCTCGACCTCCGCGACCTTTTGCAGCACGAAGTGCTCCTTGAGCGCCGCCGCGGTGTTCTTCAGCACGTCCTGTTCGAGGACGCGGCGGCGGCCCTTGATCTGCTCCTCGCTCATGCCGGAGTTCATCATCTCCATCACGCGCCGCGCGAGCGTCTTGCGGGCCTGCTTGCGGAGCATGTCCTGCGGCAGCTCCCACTGCGAGGCCGTGGCGATCTGCTCCAGCACCTGCTGGCGGGCGCTCTGGCGCTGGGTGTACTCCAGCCGCCGGGCGAGGACCGCCTCGATCAGTTCGGTCAGCGACTCCGGCGTGCTGACGGAGAACGCCTCTTCGAGGAAGTCACGGGTCAGTTCCGGCGGGCGTGTCGTCTTCACGTCCTTGATGGCGAACGTGGCCTGCACCTTCGCCCCGCGGAGCGCGAGGTCGGTGGTCTCTTGCGAGAGGGTGATGTCGGCGGTGCGCACGTCTCCGGGCTTGGCCCCGGTCATCTTCGCGCCGAAGTCCTCGGCCACGCCGTCCGACAGCGCCAACTGCGGCTCGACCTTGACCTGAACCTCTTGCAGCTTGTTGATTTCCTTGCCTTGGAACGAGATCGTCACGTCGGCGGTGATGACGTCGTTCAGTTCGGCGACGGCCGGTTCCTTGGGCACGCGCTGGCCGTAGGGCTCGAGCAGCCGGGCCTTTTCCGCTTCCACTTCGGCCGCGGTGTAGGTGTGGACCGGGCGGCGCAGCTTCATGCCCTTGTAGTTCGGCAGGTCGAACTCCGGGCGCACTTCGATGTCGAACTCGTAGACGAACGGCCCTTCCTTGGGGATGCTGAGCACGGTCGGGTCGAAGTCCGGCGGGCTGAGCGGCGAAATGGCCTGATCTTCGGCGAGCTTTTCGAGGCTCGCCATCAGCACTTGGCCCTTCAGGTCGTCCGCGACGCTCTCGTAGTACTGCTTCTCGATCATCTTGCGCGGGGCCTTGCCGGGCCGGAACCCGCGGACCTGCGGCTGGTCGCTGAACACGATCTTGGTGAACCGGCGGTCGAACTGCCGGTCGATCTCGCCGCGGTCGATGGTCACTTTGACGTGCTTCTTGCACGGCCCGACGTCGTTGATCTCGACGGTCTGCGTGACCTTGATCGCGTCCAGTTCCTCTTCGGTCGGCTCCGCGGCCGGGGCGTCGGCAACGGCGGTGGCCGCTTCGTCGGTGGGGGCGGTCTTGACTTCGTCTTCGGCCATGGTCGTTCTCCTCCGTCGGCGTCGCGCGCTCGGGCGCGGTGGTGTCTGGTGAAAACGCACGAGCCGGGAAGTGGTGGGCGGCGGGATTCGATCCCCGCCGAGCGCCCGCGACTTCCCGGCTCACGCAGTTCGGTTCAATCAGAGCGGGTGATGGGACTTGAACCCACGACAACCTCGTTGGCAACGAGGTACTCTACCACTGAGTTACACCCGCATGTCATCTCGGCTCACCCATTTTTAGGGGCGCGCCGTCGCGGTTTCAAGGGAGAATATCTGAACCGGAGAGAGTGGACAGGGAGAAAGACGAAGAAAGCCAACCCCGGCCCCCTCCCTGAAGGGAAGGGGGGTCGTGGTTGCAGATTCGGTCAGCAGCACGGCGCGGCAAGTTCGACGCGCGTGCTCCCCTTCCCTTCAGGGAAGGGGGCCGGGGGGGTTAGGGTTCTTCTGGAGTTTCCTATGCCGCCATTCACGTTGACGCGGGCCGAGGTGCGCGAACTGGACCGCCGGGCCATCGACGGGTTCGGCGTGCCGGGACTCGTGCTGATGGAGAACGCCGGCCGCGGGTGTGCCGAGCTGTTGATGCGCCTGAACCCCGACCGCGCGCCGGTCGCGATCCTGTGCGGCCCCGGCAACAACGGCGGCGACGGGTTCGTGATCGCGCGCCACCTCGACAACGCCGGGTGGCCCGTCGATGTGCAGGTGTTCGCGCGCCACAACCGCGCCTCCCCCGGCGACGCCGATATCAACTTCGACATCCTGTTCACGTCCGGCATCGCGTTCACGCAGTACCGCCCGGACAACTTCGACGCCGCGCACCGCGACCAGTTCGCGCGCCACCTCGCCCCGGCCGCGTGGGTGGTGGACGCGCTCTTCGGCAACGGCCTCACCCGCGCGCTCGGCGCGCCGTTCGACGAACTCGCGGCGCTCGTGAACGCTTCGGGCAAGCCCGTCCTCGCCATCGACCTCCCTTCCGGCCTCGACTGCGACACCGGGGAACCGCTCGGCCCGTGCGTGCGTGCGACCCACACGGCGACGTTCGTAGCCCCCAAACGCGGCTTCCTCAACCCCGGCGCGCGCGCGTGGACCGGCGAGGTTCACGTGATTGACATTGGCGCGCCGCGGTTTTTGGTGGAGGAATATCGGTGCCGAAAGTAGGTGCCGCCTGCCGGGCGGCACCGCTATCGAGCGCAATTGGCCGTCGCGTCGAAGTGAATGAGGTCCTCAGCCGTGCCGCCCGGCAGGCGGCACCTACCTGAAGCCCAATGGACGCACTCGCCTTCCTGAAAGCGAAAGCCGCACCGCGGCAGCCCGTGTACGCACTCGTCGGCGACGAGGACTTTCTCAAGCGCCACGCGCGCGAGAAGATCATCGCCGCGGCGCTGGGCGACGAAGACCCGTCGTTCGCGGTCGGGGTGTACGCCGGCGACAAGCTCGATTTCTCCACCGCGCGCAACGAACTCGAAACGCTCCCGTTCCTCGCGCCGTGCCGCATCGTGGTCGTGGAAGAGGCCGACAAGTTCGTGACCGAGAACCGGCCGGCGCTAGAGGCCTACGCCGCGAAGCCCAGTTCCGTCGGCGTGCTGGTGCTGGACGTGAAGACGTTCCCCGACAACACGAAGCTCGCGAAGGCGCTGCCGGACGCGGCCAAGATCGTCTGCAAAGCGCCGCCCGCGTACAAGCTCTACGACCTCAAGCCGTGGCTCGCGGAGTGGGCCAAGACCGCGCACAAGAAAAAGTTGCCCCCGGACGCCGCGGAACTGCTGCTCGACCGGATCGGGTCCTCGATGGGACTGCTCGATCAGGAGCTGGGTAAGCTCGCGGTCGCGGTGGGCGCGAAGCCGGACATCGCGGCCGAGGACGTGGCCCGCATGGTCGGGCGCAGCAAGGCCGCGGACGTGTTCCGCGTCCTCGACGCCATCGGCGACGGCAACCCCACCGAAGCGCTGAGCGTGCTGGAAGAATTGTTCACGGAGGGCGAGGTTCCGCTCGCGATCCTCGGCCCGATGACGGCGCAACTGCGCAAGCTCGCGCTCGTCGGCCGGCTCACCGCGGCCGGGCAAGCCCTCGGCCCGGCGATGGACGCCGCCAACGTGCCCAAGTGGGACAAGGCCCGCACCGCGTTCGAGCGCCAGTTGAAGCACCTCGGCCGCCGCCGGCTCGACAAGCTCGGCGACTGGTTGGTCGAAATCAACTACGGCGTGAAGGGCGGCAACGCCCTGCCGGAGCGCGTACAGGTCGAGCGCCTGATCGTAATGCTGGCACGGCCGCGCGAGAAGTGAGGGGCATGACCAATCGGGATACGTTGAGCGCGCCGAGTCCTTTATCTTCCGCCCTGAAGGGGCGGAACATAAAACGAACAAGCCCACCGACTGCGTCGGTGGGCCTGCGTGTGGGACGACAGCGCGCCTTACTTGCCCGCGACCGCGCCGGCCTTCTCGACGGCGGCGACCAGTTTCTTGAACTCGACGGTCTTCGTCTCGCCGGACTCGAACACGACGGTCTGTTTCTCGCTCTCTTCCTTGTCCTTGACCTTCACCTTCACTTCGACCTCGTAGAAGAACTTCTTCCCCGTCGCCAGCGCCGGGGTGTAGAACGCGCGCGTGGTGCCCGCGCCGGGTTCGGGGTCCTTCTTGCCGTCCACGTACACCTTCGCGTCGGCCGGCACCTTGAAGATCAGGTTCGCGCCGACCGGGGGCGCGTCGGACCCGGTCTTCGCCGGCGGGATCATCGGGATCACCATGACCGGCGGCGGGTTCGGGCTGTGCGTGCGGCCGTAGATGGTGACCGGCGCGCCGGCGGTCCACGTCGCGGTGCCGGTGTTGTACCCGTGCAGGGTGTACGGCGGCATGCCGACCGGCGGGCCCCACGCCGAGCCGTGACACGAGCCGAAGCACGACCCGCTGCACGACCCGTGGCAGGCGTACCCGCTGCACGAGAACCCGGTGCAGCCGGTGCAGCCGTGGCACGAGCTGCGGTGGAACAGGCCGCCGCTACGCAGGCCGAGGAACCCGCCGCAGCACCCGTGGCACGACGTGTACCCGCTACAGCCGGTGCAGCCGCTCATGACGATGCCGCTGCACCCGCCGCAGCCGACCGGGGAAACGACAACAGGGGTCGCCGGCTTCGGCGGCGGGGTGACGTCGGCCCCGGCCGACATCGCGGTGAGCATCACGATGCTGTACATGGATCGAATCCTCTCGTTTCGGGACGGGCCGAAGGAGGCAATCCCCTCCGTGATGAGGATGGTAGAACTACAGGAAAAATCCGTCAAAGGTAAACGGGGGAAACTGGCGCGATTGGGAAAACAGCACAGCCGTTACGACTGGACCACCTTCCGCGCCAGTTGCGCGACCAAAACGAGTTGTACGGACCGTGGAGCTAAGCCCCGGCTTTGCGCGCCAGCACCATCGTGCAGCGGTTGCCGGCCGCGTTGTACCGCACTTCGTCCATAAAGGTGCGCATCAGGAGCAGGCCGCGCCCGCTGGGGCGGTCGAGGTTCTCCGGGTCGGTCGGGTCGGGGAGCGCGGCCACGTCGAACCCCGGCCCCTCGTCGGTAATCACGAACGTGGCCTTCTTTTCCGTCACGCGTGACAGCACGCGCACCCGGCGCGCGACGTACGGCTCTTGCGTCCGGCGCTCGTGGGCCAGCGCGTGGAACGGCGCGTCGCCGTTCTTCTTCAGTTCCGAACTGATCTCCAAGTTGCCGTGGTACACCGCGTTCAGCAGCGCCTCTTCGATCGCGATCCCGACGCGCGTGGCCGTGTGCCGGTTGCACACGCCGACCGCGAGCAGGTCGTCGCGGAGTTGCGCCACCAGCGGGGTCACCAGCTTGGGGTCGTTGACCAGCACGAACCGCGTGAGCCGCCCGGTCATGCCGTCGAGGAGCCGGAGCCGGTCCATCTCGGCCCGCGCGTTCGCCAGCACGCGCTCGATGATGGGCCCGAGCTCGCTGACCATGCACCGCTTGGGCACGTAGTCCGCGGCCCCGGCCTTGAGCGCGGCCACCGCGGTCTGCTCGCTCCCCATCCCGGTCATCAGCACGACCGGAATGTGGGGGAACCGGTCGCGCACCTGTTCGACCAGCGCGAGGCCGTCCATGCGCGGCATGTACACGTCGGTCAGCACGAGGCTCGGCTGCGACTGTTCCATCGCGGCGAGCGCGGAGACGCCGTCGTTGGCCTGCACCACGCGCCACGTGCCCGCGGCCTCGAGCAGACTGTTCACAATGCGCCGCTGCACCGAGGAATCGTCCACGAGTAGGATCGTGGGCGCGTCCGCGGGCACGACGCGGGCCGGGGTCGGCGTGCGCACCGGGGCGGGCGTCGAGTGCAGGGCGGTATCGTACCGCGTATCCGGGGCCGTACCGGGGAGCGTGTGCATGGGTGCCGTGGTCTGGAGTAGGGGCCGTTGAACGGACCCTAGAACGGATCGCGGTGCGGCGCGAAATCGGAAAGTGAGGTGCGGGCGCGGTTTTCATCAGTTATTGCAGCGATTTCACGCGGCGGCGCAGTTCTGCGCCCCGGCGCGACGGCGATCATATCTTCACGAACACCTTGCGCCGGTACATCCACAACAGCACGAGCCAGAACACGCCCAGAACCGCGGCCCCGCTCGCGAGGTGCTGGTACGGCCCGGCCTGCGCGAACACGTTCTGCCCGAAGTGCGTCTTGAACGACTCGGTCACGAACCCCTTCAGCAGCCCGGCCGCGACGTAGGCCGCGATGCTGTTCGCCCCGATCACCACGAGCGGGAACGCCCACCGCCCTTTCAGGCCGGTGTCGAGAAGGACCGCGAACCCGGCGAGCAACAGGAAGCACCAGCCCCCGCTGAACAGCACCCACGCCGGCGTCCAGATGCGCTTCACGTTCGGGCACAGGCCGGTGGCGTCGAGCAAGTATCCGCCGGCGAGCAGCGCGAGGCCGAGCGCGGCGAAGTGTCGCACCGTCGCCCACGGGCGCTGCGCGGCGCGGAGCCAGTTGCCCGCAATTAGGCCGAGGATCATCGTCGCCAGCGTCGGGATGAAGCTGAGCGTCGCGTACCCGCCCCGGTTGTGGACCGCGTGGCTCCACGGCTTCTCGCGCGGGAACTGGTTCAGGAACCACGTGTCGAAGCCGGCCGCGGCGTTCGTGTTCTTGTCCCAGTGGGCCGCGAACCCGGTGGGGCGCTGGTCGGCCGGCAGCCCGGCCACGGCCGTGTAGTCGAACTCCGGCCCCGGTAACGGGTGGAGCGCGAACAGCGCCCAGTAGCCGATCAGGAGGAGTACGAACGCGATCCACTGCCACGTCGCGCGCAGGTGCCCCAGCGCGAACAGGAAGACGTAACCGAGGCCGATCTGCGAGAGCGTGTCCGTGAACATCCAGTTCGTTTGCTTCTGGCCCACCGAGCGCAGGAACACGCCGAGCAGCACGAGGCGCGTCGCGCGCCAGATCGCGTGAAGCCAGCGGAACCACGCGGCGTCGCCGCGGGCCCGGCGCGCCGCGAGCGAGAACGGCAGCGCCACGCCCACGAGGAACGAGAACGACGGCTGAATGAGGTCGTGGAGCGAGCACCCGCGCCACGCGACGTGGTCTTGGTGGTACGCGAGAAAACTGGCGACTTCGGACTCGGGGAACGCGGTCTTGAGCGCGCCCAAGCGCAGCACTTCCGCCATCATCAGGAACATGACGAGACCGCGGTACGCATCCACGGACGCGACCCGCGCGACGGGGAGAGCGGCGGGCGCGAACGGCTGAGACGACATCGTGTGTTCCCCCGCGCGCGGCGCGCGCCCGCTAGTGTCCGGCTACAATAGCGCCGCATTCTAACGGGAACCGCCGGGCGTCCGCATGTCCCAATTGCCGCGAATCGCGATCACGATGGGCGACCCGGCCGGCGTCGGCCCGGAGCTGTGTCTGCGTCTGCTGCGCGACGAGCGCGTGCGCGCGCTGTGCGTACCGCTTGTGTTCGGGAGCGCCGGCGTGCTAGCGCGCGTCGCGCGGCACCTCGGTTGGCCCGAACCCGACCGCGCCGCGGTTCGCGATCTGGGGGCCATCGACGCCGACACCCTCGTTCCGGGCGCGGTGTCGGCCGCGTGTGGGCGGGCCGCGTACGAGTACGTCACGTTCACCATCGACGAGGCGCTCGCGGGGCGCGTCGATGCGATCTGCACCGGGCCGCTTCACAAAGAGGCGCTGCACGCGGCCGGCGTGCCCTTCCCCGGTCACACCGAGATTCTCGCCAGTCGCACCGGCGCGCCGCGACACTGCATGATGCTGACCGCGGAGGCGATCACCTGTAGCCTCGTCACGGTCCACGTCGGCTATTCGGAAGTGCCGGCGCTGCTGACGGTCGAGAGCGTGCGCGACACCATCGACCTAACGGCCGAAGCGATGCGGCGGATTCGTGGGCGCGCGCCGCGCCTGTTGGTGTGCGGGCTGAACCCGCACGCCGGCGAACACGGACTGTTCGGAAGTGGCGAGGAAGAGCGTATCATCGCGCCGGCCATCGAAGCGGCGCGCGCCGCGGGGATCGACGTGCGCGGCCCGCTCCCGCCGGACACCGCGTTCCTGCCGAAGCTGCGCGCCGCGTGCGACGCCTACGTCTGCATGTACCACGATCAGGGACTTATTCCGCTCAAGGCGCTGGCCTTCGAGGACGCGGTGAACGTAACGCTGGGGTTGCCCATCGTGCGCACGAGCGTCGACCACGGGACCGCGTTCGACATCGCGTGGAAGGGCGTCGCGGACGTGTCGAGCTTCGTGCAAGCCGTCGCGCTCGCCGCGAAGCTGGCGCGGTAGGAGTGCGCGTGGCATTTTCGTCGCGCAGCGACGAGCCGGAAGCGTGAGCGACGGACAAGCTACATCGCAATGGGGGCGTCGAAGGCCCTCACGCGCCAAAGCTTGTCCGTCGCTCACGCTTCCGGCCCGTTGCTACGCTACGAATACTTTTACTTCCCGCGCGCCCAGTCGAGCGTTTGGCGCAGGCCGACCGCGAACGGCACTTGTGGGGCGTAGCCGAGGTCGGCGCGGATGCGGTCGATCTTCGCGCGCGAGTGGCGCACGTCGCCGGCCCGCGCCGGACCGTGAACCGGGACCGCGCTCGTGCCGAGGACCGTGTTCAGTTCCGCGATCAGGTCGAGCAGCGTCACGCTGCCGCCCGTGCCGACGTTGTAGACGCGGCCCGACACGCCGGGCGTTTCCGCCGCCAGCATCAAGGCGCGCGCCACGTCGGACACGTACACGAAGTCGCGCGATTGCAGGCCGTCGCCGTGAACGGTCGCTACGCGCCCGGCGGCGAGCAGCGCCGCGAAAATGGCGATCACCCCGCTGTACGGGCTGTCGGCGCGCTGCCGCGGGCCGAACACGTTGAAGAACCGCAGGCGCACGGTTTCGAGTCCGAGGCTGTGCGCGAACGATTGCGCGTAGAACTCGCCCGCGAGCTTCGCGGCGGCGTAGGGCGAGAGCGCCATCAGCGGCGTCTCCTCGTCCTGCCCCGCGGGGTCGCTGGCGTTGCCGTATGCGCTGGCGCTGCCGGCGTACACGACGCGCCGCGCCCCGGCCTTGTGCGCCGCGTGCAGCACGTTCAGCGCGCCGGTGGCGCAGGCCGCGTGACTGGCCGGCGGGTCTTCGACGCTCTTCGCCACCGACGCCAGCGCCGCGAGGTGGAAAACGACTTCGCACCCGGCCGCGGCGCGCGCGAGCGCCGCGGTGTCGGTCACGCACCCTTGAACGAGTTCCGGCGCGGGCACGATGTGCGTGAGGTTCGACGCCAACCCGGTCGAGAGGTCGTCGAACACGCGCACGGCGCGCCCGGCCGCGGTCAGCGCCTCAACGAGGTGCGAGCCGATGAAGCCCGCGCCGCCGGTCACGAGATAGGTTCCGGGCATCGCTCCTCCGCGCAACGAAACCGCCCGGCCGCGGAACGGTCGGGCGGGCGAGTGCGAGAAGTTTAGGACACGTTAGCCGGGCACGGTGAACTTGCTCTGCACGACCGGGATCGGCGGGATCGTCGGCGCGGCCCCAGTCTTCTTCGGTTCCAGCGGCTTCGGGTCCGGCAGCTTCGGATCGAACGGCTTCGGGTCCGGCAACTTCGGGTCCATCATCTTCGGGTCGAGCGGGCGCGGGGTCGGGCCGCCCGGGTTCAGCACCCCGGCCGGCGGGCGCGGCGCGTCGCTGACGCCGACACCGAGGTACGGGTACGGGCACACTTCGTCCCACTTGCGCCACTGCGTTTGGAAGTAGCCGAAGCACGCGCCGGGGCACAGGTTCACCGGGTACGGGGTCTTCCCGTTGCGGTGCAGGCTCAGCAGGCTCCCGCACTTGGCGCACTTGGCCTTCGCGGTGCCGTGCTGACAGGTCTCGCAACCGGGGTCGCCCACCGCGACCGGCGCGCCGTACACCGGTGGCGGGGGCGGCGGGGTCACGTCCGCGGCGGTGGCTGCCGACGCGCCGGCCCACGCGAACGCGCCGGCAATCGCCACCAGCGCCGACCGAACCAAGACTGCCGGGTTCATACTCGACCTCCGTGATGGTAGGCAACTCGCTCCGCGAGTTGTCGTTGTGATCCAGAAGAAATGGCAACTCGCGGAGCGAGTTGCCGACTCTTAGCGCCGGAGCTGGCCCATCGCGGCCCCGGCGGTGGCCGCGCCGTTCAGCAGCCCTTGCGCACCGCCGCCGCGCGCCCCGCCCACCGTCGGGCCGACGCCGACGCCGCCCGCGTAGCCGCCGCCCCCGCCGTATCCGATGATGCCGCTGCCGTTCTTCAACCCGCCGGGGTACCAGTGGCCGAGGTTGCCCCCGTACCAGTGCCCGAGGTTGTTGAACGAGCCGACGACGGCGGACACGGTCGTGGACCTGCCCGCAAACCTCGGGTGGTACGCCGCCGCCAAGACCACGTTCGACTACTGCGTCGCGCTCGCCATGCTCCCCCCGGCGCTGGTGCTGATCGCGCTCGCGGCGGTCGCGGTGAAGCTCACGTCGCGCGGCCCGGTGTTCTACACCCAGACCCGCGTCGGGTTGAACGGCCGCAAGTACAAGATCATCAAGGTTCGCACCATGCGGGCCAACGTGGAAGCCGTGTCCGGCATCCAGTGGTCGCAGAAGGGCGACAGCCGCACCACGCGGGTCGGCCGGTTCCTGCGCCTCACACACATCGACGAACTGCCTCAGCTCTTCAACGTCTTGATGGGTCAGATGAGCCTCGTCGGGCCGCGCCCGGAGCGCCCGGAAGTGATTCAGGCGAAGGGGCTGAACCAGCTCGTGCCCTGCTACCGGCACCGGCTCCGCATCAAGCCCGGCGTGACCGGCCTCGCGCAGTGCCTGCTCCCCGCCGACACCGACGTGACCAGTGTGCGCTACAAGGTCGTGTACGACCTGTACTACGTCGAAAACCAGAGCCTGTGGTTCGACCTGCGGCTGATCGCGGCGACGCTGTTCCGCGCGTCCGGGGCCGGGCCGGGGTTGCTCCGCCGCCTGTTCCTGCTGCCCACACGCAAGGCCGTCGCCGACGCCTTCTACGCCAACATCGTCCCCCCCACCGACGGCACACCCGTCCCCGCGCTCCAACCGGCCTGACACGGAACAGGAAGGCAGAAGAGTTTTGACAGGCTGAACAAGATGAATACAGGATAAAGATACAACGATCCGCGAGAGGGCTAGAAGGTAGCGTATTCTGTGTGTAAACTCTTGCGTGATCATCTTTTCGCTGGAGGCGGCTCAAACGTGGAGGTCGGCAGGATGCCTTACCACTGGCCCAAGGATACCGATTTCGCCCTCCTGGAACTCGACGTTCTCGATCGGGATTGCCCCTTCTGCGGGCGTCTGATGCACATCTGTGACCACCGATACCGGCACTT
>Ga0194132_10002508_pt1 | contig 34153 bp, 29 predicted proteins | sample TA2KigOf80mmetaG_FD_148612 | JGI IMG/M metagenome (GOLD analysis project Ga0194132, IMG submission 148612) | Freshwater microbial communities from Lake Tanganyika, Tanzania - TA2015054 Kigoma Offshore 80m | ecosystem: Environmental > Aquatic > Freshwater > Lake | place: Tanzania: Lake... | reverse complement strand
TTACCTCAGAAAGAGGTGTAGTAAGAAATGGATAGGGAGCAAGAGAATGCGGTGTCGCGACTTCTTATGGGAGCGCCTGAGCTGGAGATTTCTGATCCGCCACACGGCGCTTGGCCTGTTGGATACGGTCTTCCTTGGACGGATCGCCCATTCCCTGTTCGCGGAATCGCTGGAACAGCTTTTCGTTGGAGGGATCGAGTTCAAGCGAATGGAGCCATGCTTCTCTGGCATCGGAAAGATTCAGTTGTTTGATATAAATCTCGCCCAGGTGCTCGTAGATGACGGGATCGTCACCGACCAGTAAAACCGCCCGCTTGATCTCCGTCAATGCCTCGGCCAACAGTCCAGACTTGTAGAACGCCCAACCCAGACTATCGACGTAGTACCCGTTCTCCGGTTTGAGGGCCACGGCCCGCCTGGTAAGCGATAGAGCCAGGTCGATCTTAATGCCCCGTTCCGCGTAGCTGTAGCCAAGATAGTTGAGCGCGTCGGCATGGTGAGGGTCCAACGAGATCGCTGCTTCCATTGCACGAACGACATCGTCGAAGCGATTCAACTTGTCGTACACCGTCCCAAGATTGAAATGCATATCGGCACTCTTCGGATTGTGACGAACGCCTTCTTCAAAGACCAACGAGGCTTTTTCGAATTGATCGCTTTGCAAATACGCAAGTCCCAGGACAATGCGCGGCTCTGGTTGCCTTGGCGTAAGCCGCACCGCGTCGCTGAGATGCCTGATGGCGTCAGGGAATTTCTTCTGGCGATACTGGAGCACACCCAAATGGATGTGGCTGTCGATAAAGTCTGGATCCTGCTGAAGGTTGAATTGGTATGTCTCGACAGCTTTTGACACGTCTTTGGTCTCTTCATAGAGATAGCCCAGATAATCACGAACTTTTAGCTCACTCGGCCTGACTTTGAGGATCGCCGTGAGCCGATCAATAGCCTTCGTAAATTCTTTCTTTTCTCCGTAGATCAACGCGACTCTCAGCTGGGCATCCAGATCGGTCGGATCGTCTTCCAGAATCCCTTCGAGCTCAGCGAGCGCGCCCGCATAGTCTTTGGTCGTCATATAGAGCTTGATCAGATGCTGCCGAATGTCCTTATTTCGTGGATTGACCTGGTGCAGATATTTTTGCAGGATCGCAATGGCTTTCTCTTTCTCTTGGCGAGACTCATGGAGCGATGCTTGAGCCAAGTACGCCGGTTCGAAAGACGGGCTCACCGCCATGGCCCGATCAAAACTTGTCACGGCCTGTTCGTCGTTCCCCACTTCAAGTGAGATGCGCCCTAAATAATACAGGCCGATCGGAGAGTCCGGCGCGTATGTCAATCCCTGCTTAACCGTCTGTTCTGCTTCCGCCGCCCGTTTCTGGTTGAGAAGAATGATCCCTTTGGGGAAGTAGGCTTCGCCTCGATTGGGAGTCTGCTCGATCGCTTTATCCAAAAGTCGAAGCGCATGATCTGGCTTGCCGGCACCGACCAAAATCCCCGCCATTTGCACCAGCAGTTGCACCTCCTGGCCGCTTCCCTCACCTACTTCTTCCGCCATCTGCACAGCTTGAGAAAGATTACCCAGCCCCAAATAGATCCCGGCCATCCGAGCCTTCACTTCGCGAGAGGATGGGTCGGCTTTGAGGGCGGTCTGATATTCCCGCAATGCTCTGTCATTGTCCCGCGCGAGTTCTGCCTGATACCCGAGCATGAAATGGTACATCGCGGCTGAGTCTGGAGGGGAGGGGATTGACTGTTTCACGAACGTCGCCTGCGCGGGAACCGGGCCCGGCAAATTCGGTGCCCCTGCACAAGCCATGAAGATACATGGCACGATCCCCAAAGAGAGGCGCTTCACGAATGTGGGACCCCAGCGCGACTTAGTCATTCGAAGGGCACAGGCCTTCATCTTTTGAGCAGACATAGCCGGCTCTCATATGTGGGCGGGCTGCACGTATGGAAGAATTATACCGAGCGAGGGATGAATGCGCAAAGCATTTCACGTTTCACGAAGATCGAGGCTTTCGAATTTGGCAAACCGGTCGTGAAAAAAGAGCTCCTTTTTCCCAATCGGCCCGTTGCGGTGCTTGCTCACAATAATATCCGCGATGCCTTTCCGTTCGGAGTTTTGGTCATAGACCTCTTCGCGATAAATAAACATCACTACATCGGCATCCTGTTCGATGGCACCACTTTCCCGCAAGTCCGCCAGCATCGGAATGGGCGGTTTGCGGGCTTCGACAGCCCGGCTCAACTGGGACAATGCCACGACCGGAACGTTCAGTTCCTTGGCCAGCGCTTTCAGCGAGCGTGAAATGTCGGAGATTTCTTGCTGACGAGATTCGGAATCGCTGCGCCCCTGCATAAGCTGAAGATAATCCACGATCAACAGACCAAGCCCCTTTTCAGCCTTCAAGCGGCGGGCCTTTCCCCGCATCTGTTGCACGGTAATGCTGCCCGCATCATCGATATAGATCGGCGCCTGTTCCAACCGGCCGGCGGCTTCCGCCAATCGCCACCAGTCTTCTTTTTGCAGCTTTCCCGTCCGCAAGGCATGGGAATCCACCCGCGCTTCGGAACTCAGCATGCGCAAGACGATCTGTGGTTTCGACATTTCCAAACTGAAGATACCGACCACGGTCTTGGCATGAATCGCCGCATGGGTGGCAAACCCCAGGGCCAAGCTGGTTTTCCCCATGCTAGGCCGGCCGGCCACCACGACCAAGTCGGACGGCTGCAATCCCGCAGTGAGGTCATCCAAATCATAGAAGCCGGTTGGGACGCCGGTCAGATGCTCTTTTCGCTTCGACAATTTATCCACCAGATCCAAGCTTTCCTTGATAATCTGGTTGATCGGGCTGAACGACCGTTCGAGCTTGCCCTGCGCGATGCTGAAGACCGATCGTTCCGCGAAATCCAGCAGATCATCGATCGACGCCGTTCCCTCGTAGCCTCTGGTCAACACTTCCGTCGAGGTGTTGATCAACTGCCGCGCCACAGCTTTGTCACTGACGATCTTACAATGGTATCGAATGTTCGCCGAGCTCGGAACAATCTGAACCAGCTCGGCCAAGTAGGTCGCCCCGCCGACCGACTCCAGCGCTCCCAGGGCCGTCAACCGTTCTGTCAACGTAATCTGATCGATCACCTCGCCAGTCTCGGAAAGGTCCAGCATCGCCCGATATATTTTCTTGTGCGCGGTCCGATAGAAATCCTCCTCGACTAAGAGCTCCATTGCCTTCGGCATCGCGACATTGTCCAACAGAATCGCGCCGAGTACGGATTGCTCCGCCTCCAGATTTTGAGGAGGTAACTTCGGTTGCAACACGTCGACGGATGCAGCCGGACTCATAGACGTGTCCCTCCTCCACCAATGGGCCGGCTGTTGGTCCTGATCTCGGAATGGTTCCTGGACAAACTGAGCCCACGAAACACCCTGTCCACATTCAACGCAAACCCGGTCGAAGGCATCTGCCTCCCGAACCGTCCAATTAAATGGTTATACCGACCGCCGCCGCCTAGCTCAACTCCAATGCCCTCGGCAAACACATCGAACACAATCCCGTCGTAATAATCAAACCCGCGGAATTCGCCCAAGTCCAGAAACAGGACATCCTGATAGCCCGCACGGCTCAACAATCGATACACCTGCGCCAGCCGATCGAGGGACTCGGTCAGAGTTCTATCGTTGCTAGCCAATCGGCGGCCTCTTGCAATGACGCCGACATTCCCAGATAATTCGAGCGCTTCCAGGATCATTTGGGCGAATCGAGCAGAGATCTTCTCCTGACGAAGGATTTCGTGAAGTTTCGGTAGGTCTTTCTTGGCGGCGGCGTGTTCCGCGCGCTTTTGTCCGGCGCTCGACAAGCCGGCCCGTGCCAGTAACCCCTTGAAAAAACCGACATGCCCCAGCGACACCTTGAATCTGGCGAGACCCAGTTTCCGCAAACATTCGATCAGCAGCGCGATGATTTCTCGATCCGACGAGAGATCATCTGCACCAATGAGCTCGGCACCAACTTGGAAGATTTCCCGATCACGTCCAGCATGTTCCGGCTCATCCCGAAAGACCGTGGTCCGATAGGCCACCCGCAACGGCATGCGATCAACCATCATCCCCATGGCAACGGTGCGGGCAATTTGCGCGGTGGCATCGGGACGGAGAAGAAGAAGCCGGCCGGTCGCCCGATCCGGAATCTTGTAACACTTCTCCACCAATTCCGGTTCAAGTCCGGGAGCCAAAACATCGAGATACTCGAAGGTCGGCAGGATAATTTCGTCGTAGCCCCGCCCGGCCAAGACACCGATGAGGTCAGACTCGATAGCCCGAAAGCGGCACGCGGCTTCCGGAAGAATTGTGGCCATTCCCGCGGGGACGAGGGACCGTTCTTTCAACGGATGGCCCTGCCCCCCTCGCGCCCTGTGCTTCGAATGAGCAGAAGCCATACTCACCTGCAAGCGTCGCCTGCCGTTACGACAGGCTGGCGACTTTGACGGAAAGAATGTTGGAACTGGATTTGATATGGCCCAAGACCTCGGTGGGAAACTCCGTATCCGACTCAATGATCAACAACGCGTCTCCACCCCGTTTCTCTAACGCACACTGCATCCGCACGATATTGATTCCCTTGTCGCCGAGCACCTGCCCGACCATGCCAATGACACCGGGGCGATCCATATTATGGATGAACAGTAAATGACCTTCCGGCACCATTTCCACTTTGAATTGATTAATCTCAACGACCCGAGCCTCTTTCTTATGATACAGCGTGCCTGCAACCTGGTGGGACACTTTCCCTGCCTCGACGCGCACCCGAATCAGACTGATAAAGTCGCCGGCATCGGAGCTCTTGATCTCTTTGACTTCGATCCCGCGCTCCTTGGCCACCGTCGGCGCATTCACGTAATTGACCGGGTGCTCCATTATCCGAGACAGCAGCCCTTTCAGCACGGCAATGGTCAACGGCGCGACCGACAACGCCGCCACTTCACCGCTATATTCCACCGTAACCCGTTCGATTCCACCCTGCGACAACTGCATCTGCAGCGAACCGAGTCTTTCCGCAAGCGTCAGGAACGGCTGCAATCGAGGCAGCAAGTCGGGAGAGATGGACGGGATATTGACCGCCCCCCTTGCCACGCCTCTGGTGAAATAATCGACGATCTGCTCGGCAATGCCGATGGCGACATTTTCCTGCGCCTCGGCGGTCTGCGCCCCGATATGCGGGGTGCAGATGAAATTATCCATCGCAAGCAACGGATTGTCCGCTTTCACCGGCTCATCTTCAAACACGTCGAAAGCCGCCGCTGCCACACGTTTTGTTTTCAGGGCCTCGCACAGATCCGTTTCGTCGACGATCCCTCCACGGGCGCAGTTGACGATGACTACGCCCGGCTTCATCGTCTCAATGACCTTGGCGTTGATCAACGACTTGGTCTCCGGCGTCAACGGAGTATGAACAGACACGATATCCGCCAGACGGAACAGTTCCGGTAACTCCACGAGCGACACACCCATTTTCTCAGCCCGCTCAGGCGCCAGGTAGGGATCGTACGCGATGACGTTCATCGAGGCACCCTGCGCGAGCCTTGACAGATAGCCGCCAATCTGGCCGATCCCCACGATGCCGAGCGTCTTGTTATAGAGCTCGATCCCCATAAACTTGTCTTTTTCCCACTTGCCCTGCTTGACCGAGGCCGTCGCCTGGGGAATCTTGCGGCACGCCGAGAAGATCATCGCCATGGTATGTTCCGCCGTCGTCACCATGTTACCGCCTGGCGTATTCATGACGACGACGCCCCGACGCGTCGCGGCGGGAGTATCGACATTGTCCAACCCGGATCCGGCCCGCCCCACTACCTTTAATTTTTGAGCGGCGGCAATGAGTTCCGCCGTCACCTTCGTGCCGGATCGCACGATCAGTCCGTCGGCATCCTGAATTTCCTTAAAGAGCTCCTCTTTCGGCATCTTGGACTTCACCACGACGGTGAATCCGCTCTGCTCCAGCAGCTCCACTCCCTGTTTCGACAGACTGTCGCTAATCAAGATCTTCATCGGTGCAGTACCCATGCACGTCCTCACCTCGTTATTTCACCATCAAGATTTCTTGCGCTTTTCCAACACCACTGCCCAGCTTCACCGGATGACCGAGTCCTTTCAGCACCATTTCGGTGGCGGCCAAGGCAGCAATCACGTCGAACGTATCCGCATAGCCCATGTGCGACAATCGGAAGATCTTTCCCTTCAAGTGATCCTGCCCACCGGCGGCCGTCATGCCGTACTGCACGCGAAGATTTTTGTAGATTGCCTGGCCATCCACGCCGTCCGGCGCACAGACCGCCGTGAGGGCGTCACTCGGCGACTCTTTGGCAAAGAGGGCCAACCCCGCGGCTTTGACCCCTTCGCGCATCGCCAGGGCCAAGCGCCCTTGCCGCGCGAACATTTTCTCGAGGCCTTCCCCCTTCATAATCTTAAAGGCTTCTTGCAAACCGATAATGAGAGAGACGGTGGGAGTAAACAGGGTCTGATTCTTGACCTGGTTTTCCCGTTCCTTTTTGAAATTGAAATAGAACGCCGCATTCTGGGCCTTGTCCGCCAACGCCCAGGCCTTGTCGCTCACACTCACAAACACCATGCCCGGCGGCAACATGAGCGCTTTTTGTGAACCGGTGATCACCACATCCAACCCCCACGCGTCGGTCTTAATGTCGAAGACCCCAAGCGCAGTGATAGCATCCACAACAAGAATCGTGTGCTCATAGTTCTTGATGATTTCCCCCACGGCTTTTACATCATGGGATACACCAGTCGACGTCTCGCTTGCTTGCATGTACACCGCTTTAATCGAAGGATCTTTCTTCAACGCATCGGCTACCTGTTGGGGATCGACGGCATGCCCCCATTCCACTTTGAGTTCCGTCGCCTGCACACCGAACGTCTTGCAGAGCTTCCCCCAGCGTTCTCCGAACTTCCCGCCGTTGACATAGAGCGCCTTGTCGCCGGGAGACAAGAAGTTGGACACGGATCCTTCCATCCCTCCCGTTCCGGATGCGGCCAGCATCAGCACCTCATTGCGAGTCTGATACAACCATTTTAACCCCTCACGGACCTCCGCGAAGATGGGATCAAATTCCGGGGCCCGGTGATGGATGATAGGCCTGGCCATCGCTAGGAGCACCTCTGGGGGTACGGGCGTGGGGCCGGGAGCTAAGAGATACCGCTTCAACATTGATCGATCTCCTTCAATGAGGACTGGCCTGATGTAAACCGAAAAAGAGGGGGGCACGTTACCATTTGCGTCGTGAAACTGTCAAGAAATCCTCCCGCGCAACCGATGATTTTTCAAGGTATTTTCACGCATCATCTCAACTCAGAGGCATCTCTGCACAGAGGGTAGTGGGCGGGGGGTTCTAACACAAGAGAAGACCCCAGCCCCCCCTCCCTATTTCCTTGACAAGTGATGAATCACTCGTTAGCTTAGCCAACACGTTTTGCCGGTTCTTGCATTACGAGGTGAGCTCTAGCAATGCCGATCAAACTTCGTTTCACAGCTATGATGGCCGCCGTGCTCTTCGTCCCACTCACAGCTGTTTCATTCCTCTTCCCCAGTCACGGCATCGCTGAACCCGTTTCCATTGACTCTGGCACCCGAGCAACGACACAAAACAACGATGACGACAACGTCGATGCCAACTTGGTACCTTTGGAGCCGGGACTGACCATCATACCTCCGGATCTGAGCTTCCCCGACGTCGCTCCTGACAAAAACGCCGACCCCATTGCCGGACACCCGCCTGCGTGGAACACCCCGGACTCAACCACGTACCCAACTCAACGAATTTTTACAAACGGCTCGAACGACGTTACCTTTAATATCCCGGTAATCGTCAATCCTGCCGTTGAAAGCCACATCCAATTCTTTATTACGTCGATCAGAAGCCGGTTTGAGCAATGGCTGATCCGGTTCAGCCAGTACCGCCCGATGGTCGAGAACATTTTTGAGGAGTTCAATCTCCCGCGCGACCTCGTTAATCTGTCGCTGGTTGAGAGCGGATTTAATCCCTATGCCTACTCGCGCGCCAAAGCCACAGGTCCCTGGCAGTTCATGCAGGGCACGGGCAAGGCGTACGGTTTGCGTATCGACCGTTATGTGGATGAACGGCGGGACCCCATCAAATCGACCGTGGCGGCCGCCCGGTATCTCAGAGACCTCTACGATATCTTCGGCAACTGGCCCTTGGCGATGGCAGCCTACAATGCTGGAGAGGGAAAAGTGTTGCGGGCGTTGCACACAGCCCGGGGTGAGACCTTTTCGGATATCACCAAGACGAAATTAATTCGCCAAGAAACCAAACAGTATGTCCCGCGCATCATGGCGGCGACGATCATCGTGCGGAACCCTGAAAAGTACGGCTTTAGTCAAACTACGGCTCCGCCGTACCACTTCGAGGAAGTGATCGTCACCCGCGCATTGCATTTCCGCGCGATTGCCTCCTTCAGCGGTATCACCTACGAGAATCTTCGCCTGTTGAATCCCGAATTGCTGCACGATGCCACACCTCCGAATGATCTGGCCTATCACTTAAAAGTTCCGATAGGGACGGCAAACAAAATATCCGGTCTGCTCGACCGAATCCCGACCTACAAGTTTCCTCCGCTTATCTCGAAAGTGCGGCACGCCAAGGCCACATCTCCGCAATCGTATCGAATCCGTCGAGACGATACGCTGGAGAAAGTCTCCAAGCGGTTCAATGTTTCGCTGAAGACTCTCAAAACACCCAACAACCTGTCGAGTTCCGTCATCCGGCCCGGCAAATCTCTCACCATCAGCCGCTGACCCAACGCCAATTCCGTGGCACGGTGTACGGCACTACGATCTGTTACTGGGACAGGCTCACGCTGGACTATGGTTTTGCGAGGGATTTGGAAGAAGCGGGACTCCTCGGTGCGTCAGGTACCGGAACAGGCACCGGCGATACCTCTGCGGGCTTCTTCATATCGAAAACTTTCTCACGAATCGCCGCTTCATTGGCAAACGGAGATTTGGGATAGGTCTTGATCAGCTCCTGATACCGCTGGAGCGCCCCCTCTCGCCGAGACTGGCCTTCCTCTATCCGAGCCAATTCGAAGAGGGCTTGATCCCGGTTCAGAGAACCCGGACTGTCGATCACCGCCGAATAGGCCGCCGTTGCTTGTGCCTGGTCCCCCTTCGAGAGATACACATAGGCAAGTTTCTGCCGAACAAGACCGGCGAGAGAAGCATTGGAGCTATAGGTGGCAAGAAACCGCTTATAGGCCTCGATGGCGGAATCGAGTTGGTTGGTTTCGATCAGGGCATTGCCGAGCCCAAATAACGCCAGCGGCGCCGACGGCGTCCGAGGATACTCATCGGCAATTTGCTGATATAACCGGATCGCCTCCTTGAGGTTTGTCTCAATCTTCTTCGGATCATTGGCCGGACGTGCCAGGTATTGCAGGGTGGCCTCACGTTCGAGATCCTGAGCTTTGCCCGCATTGCGCGCATCATACCAGACGATCCCACCGATGAGCCCACAGACGAGCAGCAGCACCACCAGCCCGACGATGAAGGGCACTCGATAGACCTTCAGCCCGATCAGCCGTTCTTCCAGCGTACTGACAAGCTGACCTTCAGCGACCGGCAGAGACCGGGGTGGGACTTTGATCCGATATGACATATCCATGACGCCTTGAAGAATTGAACAACATGCATTCCCTTCAAGCAACCTCGTGTTTTATACTAGGGCCCTGTTTCTCTTGTCAATGTGCCCGTGGCCGAGAGCACACGATGTTTCGGACGAGATTGCACCAATTGGCAGAGCAGTCCCTGACACGGACGGTGAACCCACTTGAATCCTCAACGGGACCGGTCGTTCAGCGATTGGGGCGGCGCGTGATTCTCTTATGTTCTAACGATTATCTGGGACTAGCCACCCACCATGACGTCATCCACGCAGCCATCTGCGCAACGGAACGATACGGTGTAGGATCCGGTGCCGCGCGCCTGATCTGCGGAACACTCCCCCCCCATGAAAACCTTGAAACCTCTCTGGCCAATTTCAAAGGGACGGAAGCCGCGCTGATGTTTGGGTCCGGCTATGTTGCGAATCTCGGCGTGATTCCCAGCTTGATCGGACACAATGGCCTCATCCTGGCTGACCGATTGTGCCATGCCAGCCTGATCGATGGCTGTCGGCTGAGCGGCGCGGATTTCCGAGTATTCCGCCACCGTGACCTCGCTCATGTCGAATCACTGCTTAAGCGTCGAGCTGCAAACAGACACACGTTGATCGTGACCGATGGGCTGTTCAGCATGGATGGCGACATCGCACCGTTACCGGAGCTGGCCTCGTTGGCGAAGCAGTACGACGCCATGCTCTACGTCGATGACGCGCACGGCACCGGAATCATGGGGCCGACCGGTCGGGGAACCCTCGAACAGCTTGGCGTCGAGCACGAGATTCCCTTTCATATGGGAACCTTGGGCAAGGCGCTCGGAAGCAGCGGTGCCTACGTGGTTGGCCCTCGCGATATGATCCAGTACCTGATCAATACCGCCCGCTCCTTTATTTTCACCACGGCTCCGCCTCCAAGCTCGGCGGCCGCTGCCAACGCGGCGCTCGCCATCATTCGACAGGACCCTGAACGGCGAATCCGACTCTGGGCAAATCGCCATCGTTTATTTACTGGATTACAGCAGCGAGGATTCCGGCTGACGGACACCGTGAGTCCGATTCTTCCCATTCTCATCGGCAGCGCTGAACAAGCCCTCGCCTTCGCCGAACAGTTGCTGGCCCACGGAGTTTATGTGCCCGCCATCAGGCCGCCGACCGTTCCGGACGACACCAGCCGAATCCGCGTCACCGTGACATCGGAGCACACCGCCGATCACATCGACGAAGCGCTCAAGGCCTTCGAACTCGCAGGCCGAGCTACCGGTCTGGTGTAAGGGAGTTTCCCCAGCGCCTTCCGGCTATTTTCTTGCTTTCCCACTTTCCTGTGGCATGATGCCAAAAGTTTCTGCTGCCGTCACTCTCATTCAATGTCATGATGATGGAGCGATCTCGATGGATATTTCCAAACTCTTGACGTTCTCGATTAAAGAAGGTGCCTCGAATTGCCATAGCAGCACAGGTGAGCTGCCGATGATCAATATCAACGGGGACCTCAAGAAACTTGCTCGCTAGGCCCTGACGTCGAATAAAACTGACGCCCTCATCTGCGATTTGATGAGTGACGTACAGCGGAAATACTTTGAAGAAAAACAGAAGTGCGACTCTTCTTTCGAACTTGGCGACATTGCCCGATTTTGCGTCAACGTGTTCGTGTAGCAGCGGGGATTCGGCGCCGTGTTTCAAAACATTCTGATGTAGATCATCATCCAGGGAAAACTCGGCATACTGCCAATCGTTCACCAGCGGTGCGACAAAGAAAAAGGACCGATCCTCGCCACCGGTCCGACCGGCTCCGACAAATCCACCACCCTGTCGAGCATGGCCGATTATCTGAACGCGACCTTCGAAGGTCATATCATTACCATCGAGAACCCGATCGAGTTTGTACACAAATAGAAGAAATATCTGATTAATCAGCGCGAATTCGACATCCATATATTGTTGTTCGTCAACGCGCTGGAGCCTGCGCTCCAAGAAGATCTCGATATCATCCTCGTCGGAGAAATGCGCGACCTAGAAACGATTCAGCTGGTCCTGACAGCCGCGAAAACCGGACACTTGGTGTTCGGTACCCTCCACATCTCGAGCGCGCCAAGACAATCGACCACATCATCGATGCGTTTTCGCCGGTGCCGCAGGCGCAAACCCACGTTCAGCGGTCGGAAGCCTGGAAAGCTGTCATTACACAAACACTGTTGAAGAGGAAGGTAGGCGGACGCGGCGATGCCTTTAGCATTCAGGGTGGTGCGGCAGATAACGTTACCCCCTCATCCGCAAACGCACGTCATGGCTTGATGAAACGTGCCGCCTGGCTTAGCCAGGCGGCGTACTCTCCGTCTGCTGCTCCAAATAGGTCGCGATCTTCTCCAACGCCAACGCGCTCAACTTCGATCCATACCATGTCGGCATGGTCCAACCCGGATAACCGAGAACAACAAACCGCTCCGGATCAAGCACCGACTCCACAACGTAATCATGGACCGTGTGCGCCTCGCCCTTGTAGTTGGGACTCTGAATCCGCTGTAACCCTGTTGTCCCCAGCACTAACTTGGGACCGATCTGGCCGTTCGCGCCAGGAATACCTGGAATCACATGACAGACCGGACACCCGGCACGGGTAAAAATCTCGGCGATGGGCTCTTGTCCTGTCGTCAGGGGAACCTTGTCAGACGACACCATAGCCAGCGCCGCCGTCTCCGGCTCAACCTGATGGTCCTGTGCCGTTCCGGCTTCCCGAAGAGTCCAGAGCGCATACAGCAACACAGCGCCGATGATGACAATGGTAATGACACGTTCCTTGAGCGGAGCAGACGCGCCAGAGATAGATGAGTCTGATGCGAGTGGCATGGTAGGGAATCGTACCACACCGATACGGCTGACTCTATCTCCCCTTAAGCTAATCTGACCCTAGCTGGTGTTCCATCTCTGTGATCAGGACGAGTCCGGCCAAAAAGCCAAATCGAGTGATACGTCTCAGGCACAAGCCGCTTGACAACGAGGCCCCAATCTATCGGGCCGTTGCACAATCATAATACCTGCACGATGAAACACTTCAGATAGCGCGTTTCGGGCATACTCGCCAAAATTGGATGATCGGCGCTCTGACCCCGTTGTTCAATCAACCGAATATCACGCTTGGCATCGTGTGCTGCAAGGCGGATGCTCTTCCAGAGATCTTCATCGGAGACGGGATGCGAACACGAGCTCGTCACCAAAAATCCTTCCGGTTTGAGCAGCTTGAGGCCTAGGAGATTCACATCCTTATACCCGGTCAATGCACCGGCCAGGGCCTGTGGGCTTCTGGCAAAGGCCGGAGGATCAAGAATCACCAGATCATACCGTCGTCCCGCCTTCACCAGCTTCCGCATGTCCTCGAACGCATCGGCTTGGCGATAGAGACAGCGCCCCTCCACCTTGTTCATCATAGCGTGGGTGCGAGCCATTTTTAGTGTGTCTTGACTGATATCGAGGCCTTCAACGGATGCCGCCCCGGCCAACGTGGCATGAATGCCAAACGCGCCGGTATGGCAAAATACTTCGAGCACTTCGGCACCAGCCGCGAGTTTTGCGGCGGCAAGCCGATTCTCTCGTTGATCGCAAAACCAGCCGGTCTTCTGCCCCCGTTCGACATCGACCAGAAACTTCGCCGGCCCTTCCTGAATTTCAACTTGTGTTGGGCCACTGCCGAAGAGAAATCTTCGTTCAAGCGGCAACCCTTCGAGCTGCCGACTCTTGGCCTCGTTCCGAAGATAAACGGCTGAGACATTGCACTCCTGCATCAGCAGGTCTGCCACAAGTTCCTTCCGGTTATCCATGCCAAATGATAAACACTGCATGACTAGCAGCTGATCGTACCGATCCACGATCAATCCCGGCAGTCGATCACCTTCAGCATAGATCAGCCGATACGCATTGGACTGCGTGGCCACCCGCTGCCGCAGGCGGATCGCTTGCTGAATTCTTTCTCGCCAGAACGTTTCGTCGATTCGCCGGTCTTCGAATGTCAGGAGGCGGACTCGGATTTTCGAGGACGGGTTATAGAGACCACGTCCATAGAAGTGTCCATCAGCGGTCAAGACATCGACCAAGTCCCCAGCAACTGCTTGCCCGACGGCTGGTCCGACATGACCGGCAAAAAGCCAAAGTGGTCCCCCATCAGGGAGGCGTCGTGACGTCAGGCGGACATGGGCCATCGCTGTCATTGTTTCTTCTCCTGTAACACGATCTCCCTGACTGTGTGTGGCCGCATAGTCGGTTGTCGTCCGCCTCCCCCGATCACACACTCATTGCTTGACGAACTCACGCCAGTATGTTCTTCTCATAACGCAGCATGTTAGCCGCCGTGTGAGGATAAAGAAGAATGGGCGACAAAGCTACCATTGGTTCCGCAGTGTTAGATCGCCTGCATCACCTGGGCGTCCGCCATATTTTCGGCATTCCCGGCGACTATGTCCTGTCACTCTTCCAGCTGATCGAAGCGTCTCCAATCAAACACATCGCAACCACCCGCGAAGATTGCGCCGGATTCGCCGCAGATGCCTATGCGCGGATTAACGGGATCGGCGCTATCTGCGTCACGTACTGTGTCGGAGGGTTGAATACGGTCAACGCCATCGCCTGTGCCTATGCCGAGCGCTCGCCGGTAGTATTGCTGACCGGCTCCCCGGGACTTTCAGAGCGAATACGCACGCCGTATCTGCACCATATGGTCAGGGATTTTTCGACGCAGCGCGAGGTGTTTGAGCACATGACGGTCGCCGCTGTCACGCTCAACGATCCGCTGACTGCCGAACGGGAAATGGACCGGGCCTTTGCCGCGCTCTTACGCTATCGACGTCCCATTTATTTAGAAATCCCGCGCGACATGGTTTTCACACCGCTGAGCGGAGCAATCAAGCCAATCTGTTTGGATGATGAACCCAGCGACCCGGCCGCCTTGGAAGAAGCGGTCGGAGAAGTCCGTACGATGCTGGCCTCGGCGAAACGTCCAGCTATGCTGGTCGGCGCGGAAGTCGGCCGGTTCGGCTTGCAAGACGACCTCGCCAAGCTGGTGGAACGAATGAACATTCCGATCGCGTCGACGCTGCTTGGAAAATCCATCATCAGGGAAGACCATCCGCTCTACGTCGGTGTGTACGGCGGCCTCATCGGGCGCGATGACGTACAGCAGTTCATCAACGATTCCGATTGTCTCTTGATCCTCGGTTCGATCCTTTCGGACGTTGAAGACCTGGACACCCGTTCACCATTGCTTTTCGAAGGGCGGATCATTCATGCCACGGCCGACCGCGTCGCCATCAAACACCATCGATATGAATCCATCAAATTCCAGGATTTTGTCCAGGCCCTCGTACAGGCACCCCTCCCCTCATTCCCCTTGCGCACGCCGCCAGGACGCACTGTGACCCATGCTCCACAGCGGGGCCCTGATTTGCCGGTCACCCTCGAAAGTCTCTTTCGTCACCTTGATACCGTCCTGACTGACAAGACGATCGTGATCGCCGACGTTGGCGAATCTCTGTTTGCCGCCGCCGATCTACACGTGCGCCACCGCTTTGAATTCTTGTCACCGGCCTACTACACATCGATGGGCTTTGCGGTGCCTGCGGCACTTGGGGCCTCGTGTGCTGACCCCAGTTTGCGGCCTATCGTCCTTGTCGGAGACGGGGCTTTCCAGATGACCGGCACAGAGTTGGCCAGCTGCGTCCGCTATGGGCTGGCGCCCATCGTTGTCTTATTGAATAATCGCGGTTATTCGACGGAGCGTGAAATCTTGGAAGGGCCCTTCAACGATGTACATGAGTGGCAGTACGAGAAACTCGTCGATCTGATCGGAGGTGGCAGAGGCTCGCGCGTGAACACGCAGCGCGAGTTCGAAACCAGTCTGACAGCCGCGCTTGCGGACCAGAGCCAACCCCACCTTCTCAACGTACTTCTCAGCCCAAACGACCGTTCACCCGGCATGGTGCGGCTCGCCCGGCGCCTCGGCAAAGCACTGTCAACGGACAAACCCTAACCCGCATCACTCATGATGGATTTGACGTCGCCCCGTTGCACCCGACGACGCCTCCAACCAAGACTCTTTCTGAGCCAGAGCTAGTCTTCTTCAGGATTAACGATATGAAGCCCCACCGTTTTGGCTGCAGCCAGCAGATGCGTATCCGCACTGACAACAGTGAGTCAACGCAGCTTCAACGCCAGCGTCAAGTGCATCACTTGCTGCGGCTGCAGAAACAGATACTCCAATATCAATCCCTTCGTCCGCAAATAGGTATCCACCGTCGGCACGATAAAGTAAAAGAGCGCCTATTCGACTCGGTTTCAAACTTATAGAATCCCAAACTTTGTCTGAACCCGCTGTGTTGTTGCTCTGAAAAGCGTTGCGACGAAAATTGGAGAGATGCTAACATCTGTACCTACCTTCGGCAACAAAACACAGCATCGGCGCTGAGGATCATGAGAAGGCTCTCATGGTCTGACCATCTATCAATCAATTACGCTAGATACAAAGGGGGATGAAACAGACATGGCCAACATTCAGATTCAAGACGGCATCATTACCATCGCCAATCTTGATGTCCAAGACCCCAATATTGCCACCATCTTGGCTGCCTATCCGCAAGCACGTTGGCCAGAAATCACCCGTCGGGCGGTCAAGATTGGACTGGGGTATCTAAAAGATGGAGAGAAGGATTAAGGCGTGGTCTTGGCAGCACGATCCGCTTGGGTAAAGGCCTTGCGCCCTTCGACCAACACTATATCTCCGTCGCCGTCAATCCGCACACTGACTGGATGCTGCCTCCCCCTGGAATCTTCCTGCACTTGTTGCATCAGGTATATTCCTAACTCAGATGCCATCAGCCACCCATTTTTGTCCATATCGGCCGCACCTGCGAGTCCAGTCAGCAACGCCTGCACAAAGACACTTTTTCCATCGGAACGGGACGAGGACTCGCCCTTGCTGGCCGCGCTGATCACCTGCACCGCACGGCGGTCCATCTCGCCTTCTGGCTCCAGCCGGCCTTCTGGCGAGAGCAGCTGAGTCGCCGTTATCTCCCATCCGAACACCGGCGCGTCAAAAATCAGAAGAATGTGTTTCGACGCAGACCGTCTGGTAAATTCTTTAAGCTCCTCAACGGTCACGGCTTTCGCCGGGTTATTGAGCTGTGCGTCCAGCGGCACGAGATAGCTTCGAGCTTCTCCCTCGACATCTGATGCCGCTTCTGCATGACCAACATAAAAAATCACCAACCGATCCATGCGTCCGACTTTTCTCGGCAAGATATCGTTCAAGACTTGATGCAACCGGCGAGAGACTACATCCTTGTCATACATTTCGACCACTTCATCAAACTTCAGATCCCGAAACGCCTGTGCCACTCGTTTGGCATCGTTGACAGCCCCCTGAATGGGCGGTGCCACAATATAGTTCTCGATCCCGATCACGATTGCCCAGGACTTATAATAGAGACCTTCCGGCTTTCCCAACTGCGCATGTGCGAGCGAACAGGCACCGCCGGACACCACGCCCAATGCCCAACCCATAACGAACACAGCAATCCCAGGCCTCTGCAGGAATCGTTTCATGTGATTACGCTCATCGCTTCTGAGTGAGCCTACCGTCAGCCTTCTACGGCTGTCAAGAAACCTGCCGATGCATCACTCTTCTTACCACAACCGGAAAAATTGTACCGGATTGTTGCAGACGCTTAGGGCTTTCTCCATAATGGCCCATCGCATTCTCACGCTCCGCAAAGGAGGAGGCACTGTCTATGAGCGAACAGATCGAAACCCTGTTGAAGAAAAGCCGAACCTACAGGCCAACCCCCAAGACCATCGCGGACGCCTATATCAAGGACTACGAGGCCGAATACAAGAAGTCCATTGCCGACCCCGAAGAATTTTGGAGCAACGCCGCCAAGGAATTGGAATGGTTTTCCCCCTGGAACAAAGTCCTCGATTGGAACTACCCCTGGGCTAAGTGGTTTGTCGGCGCGACCTGCAACATCACCTATAATTGCCTGGACCGGCACGTCAACACTTGGCGGAAGAACAAAGTCGCGTTGATCTGGGTGGGGGAACACGATCAAGAGCGAGTGTTCACGTATGGAGAGCTGTACCGGCAGGTCAATCGCTGTGCTAATGCCTTGAAGAAGCTCGGCTTGGCCAAGGGCGATCGGGTCACCATCTATCTGCCCAAGATTCCCGAGCAAGTTATCGCCATGTTGGCCTGCGCCAGAATCGGCCTGATCCACAGTGTGGTCTATTCTGGTTTTAGCGCGCCGGCCCTTGCCAGCCGTATTCACGACGCCGAAGCCAAAGTGGTTATCACCGCTGACGTAGGGTTTGATCGAGGCAAGATCATCCAGCTAAAGCCGGTCGTGGATGAGGCGCTGAAGACCTGCCCCACCGTCAATCATGTGGTGGTCGTTCGCCGTCAAACTCCGGCGCAGCCCTTATCCGCACCAAAAGAACTCGATTGGAACGATTGGGTAAAAGGCAATCAGGCCGTCTGCGGAGCGGAACACCTCGATTCCGAAACGCCCCTGTACATCCTGTACACCTCTGGCACAACCGGCAAGCCCAAGGGTGTGGTGCACGTCCACGGAGGGTACATGGTCGGCACCTATACAACCACGAAATATGTATTCGACATGAAAGACAACGATGTGTACTTCTGCGTGGCCGATCCAGGCTGGGTCACCGGCCACAGCTACATCGTTTACGGCCCGCTTCTCACCGGCGCGACGATCTTGACTGCGGAAGGTAAGCCGGACTACCCAACTCCCAGCCGGTGGTGGGACTTGATCGAGCGGTACGGAGTCACCATCTTTTACACCACCCCGACTGCAATTCGCCTCCTCATGCGCTATGGGGAAGAGTGGCCCTCGAAGTTTGATCTCTCCTCGCTGCGGATCCTTGGTAGTGTCGGTGAACCAATTAATCCAGAGGCCTGGGAATGGTATCACCGGGTAACCGGCGGAGATAAACCGATTATGGATACCTGGTGGCAGACGGAGACCGGTGCCATTCTCATCACTCCCCTGCCGACCGTCCCACTCAAACCTGGATCCGCCACACGCCCATTCTTAGGCATCGAGGCGGACGTCGTGGACCGGGAAGGGAACAGCCTGCCCGCCAATGCTGGTGGCTTCGCCGTGATCAAGAAACCCTGGCCGTCCATGATGCGCACCATCTATAAAGACCCGGAGCGGTACAAGACCTACTGGAACACTATTCCCAATTGCTACGCTGCGGGCGACGTGTGTCATAAAGATGCGGATGGCTATATGTGGTTCATGGGCCGAGCAGACGACGTCATCAAGGTCGCAGGAAACCGGCTGGGCACTGCTGAAGTGGAGAGTGCGTTGGTCAGCCATCACGCAGTCGCGGAGGCTGCTGTCATCGGCAAACCACATAAAACCGTCGGCGAATCCATTAAGGCCTTTATCATCTTGAAACAGGGAGAAACGGAAAGCCCTGCCCTGATCAAGTCGATCAAAGATCAAGTCTTGAATGAATTGGGCAAGATCGGCGTCCCATCCGAGATTGATATCGTCTCGTCACTTCCGAAAACTCGGTCCGGCAAGATCATGCGCCGAGTTCTCAAAGCAAAAGAGCTCGGGCAAGATCCAGGAGATATCTCAACGATTGAGGAGTGACGAAATTGAGCAGAGGGGGACGAAAACCCGGCGAGCCGATCTACTTGCGACGGCATATTATTGCTCTTGCTCTGGCGGTTAGCCTGCCGGTTGTGCTTCTACAACTCTATAAGATTTACATAGGCCCAGTGAGCTTTGACGCAGAGATTGAATTTGGGCTTTTCATATCCATCCTGGCCGGGTTCATCCTCACTCGCGCCTACCGCTCGTCGGCCCAAAACGAACCGTAAGATTCCTCGAAGAGAGGAATCGTCCCTGCGTCAAATTAGCCCCCGCTTCTGCAGGTAGTCTTTATCGATGACGGGTGTGGGTTGGGGAAGCTGGCTGCGCTCTTGAAGCAACCGTTCGACGTACTTGCCGATGAGGTCGGACTCCAGATTCACGGAATCGTTCACCTGTTTGATGCCCAGTGTCGTTACTTTGGCCGTGTGCGGAATGATGGCGACGCCAAATCCCTGAGCGGTCACGTTATTGATCGTCAGGCTGATGCCGTCTACGGTGATTGACCCCTTCGCCACGCAATAGCGGAGAATCTCCGGAGGGGCCGAAATGGTGAATAGGATCGCATTACCATCCTGCTGCCGGCTGCGGATCACGCCAACTCCATCCACATGGCCAGCGACCAAATGCCCACCGATACGCTCATTAAGCCTCATGGCTCGCTCAAGGTTGACTGGTGTTCCCGCAGTGAAACTGCTGAGTGTCGTAACCGCCAGGGTTTCTGGCGAGACTTCGACGGAAAAGTCCTGCTCGCTTCTCGTTACGACTGTGAGGCACGTCCCATTCACGCTCACACTGTCGCCGAGCTTCAGATCGCCCATCATCGTAGAGGCCAAGATGGTGAATCTGGTCCACGCCAGAGTTTTCTCCATCGAAGTGATCGCGCCCATTTCTTCGACAATACCGGTAAACATGCTTACTCCCTCTTTATGAAGCCCCTATTATAGCACCGTCCGCCAGCCTATCTGCCTTTCATCGCAATCCAGAACACAAAGCCCGCCGCCAACTGAATGCCCGCAATGATAACAAACGCTTGTGAGTAACTCAGATGGGCAATCAACAAACCCGCTAGCAAGGGGCCGCTCGCGTGGCCGATGTCCATGATGGTGCCCTGCATGCCCATGCCTGCTCCGAGTCGTTTGAACTCGGAACTGTCTGCCACTAGTGCTGAGGAGGACGAGGAGACGACCGCTTCGCCAAACCCAAATCCGGCGGACAGCACCGACAAGACAGCGAACATCGAGACCTGCGGGATACAGACGAACGTGCTCGCGCAAATCAGTAGGCCGATCACAATCAGCGGCTGCCGTCCGACCCGATCGGATACTCGACCCATGATCGGCTTCGAAAAGAACGACGTACACGCTTGAATAGTGAATAAGAGGCCGACTTCGCCAGGATTCAGCCCAGCCGAGACACCGTACAACGGCAAAAAAGCCATCAAGGCGCCGTTGGCAATCATCTTGGCACCATCGGTCACACTGGTAATCAGCACGATCTTATTCTTGGCGACGGCGGAAAATCCCTTCCACATCTCGGCCATAACAGCAGCCATTCCCGTGTCCTGCCTCTGCGGAACCGCGACATCGAGGTGCAGACTATAGAACAGCGCCATCCCGACACAACCGAACACCCCGGCTGTGACAAAGGCTATAGAGAATCCCGTCATGTGAATGAGATAGCCTCCAAGAAAGGGGCCCAGTAGTGCCCCGGACTGCGTGCAGGCGGTGTAAGTACCAAGGGCGGCGCCGCGACGTTCTCGATACAGCTCCGCAACGGTGGCCAGGGCGCTCGGCGCAAAAATGGCCGTCGCCAGGCCGTGGATAAATCGCAACACTGTCAGCGCATTCAAGTCCGCAATGAAGGGATAGAGAAACGGCGGCAACCCGAAGGCCACCACACCAATCCGCAATAGCAATCGCCTTCCATATATATCGGAGAGGGCTCCGGACGGCAGCTTCAGCAATACGCCCGTCAAGGTCGAAACCGAGACGATCAGTCCAATTCGTTCCGGGCTCGCGCCGAGCGATTCAGCAAATAGTGAGAGTGCGGGCATCCGCACCATGTTGTAGCTAATAAAAGAAAAGGTACCGACCATGCAAATGAGTAAGAAGCTGCGTGATGTGGTCATGGGGAGGGCAGGCCTCCCAACGCCTTTCTCAAGAACGCGACATCGACGTCTGACAGTACGGGCGGTTCAGTTGCCTTAGACAGGACATGTTCAGGATTCTGTCGCATCGCCAATCCCAATCGATTGACAGTTTCCACCCCCTTTTTCAACTTTCCGCCCGCGACTCCCCCGATCAGCGGATGCAGGAGAGAAACTAGTCCCGAAAGCAAGCGGTTGTCCAGCTTGGTGTAGGCCACCATGGTACTGTTGATTGCTTCTCGATTGTGGCTATCGCGTACGACTTCCATTCTCAGGAACACCACCGCTTCCCCTGAAATATCTGGAAGGATCCAGCTCGTATGCGTTCCCTCAAGAACATACATACGGGATGTTGGATCTTCATAGACCAATTCAACGATACCCTTGGTTCCTGCCCCGTCATCACCCCAGAAACGGCCAGGTCCTCGGAATTCTGACATGTACACACCGAAACCAAGGCGATGGATCAAGGCGGCAGCAAGAGGTGGGCGATCCAGCAGATACCGGTACAGAGACTCGGACAGGGCCACCCGAATTGGCCCCACGGTGTTAGTCGTCGTTCCATCGTCAATGATTGAGTGCAGCCGGCAGAGCCACGCGTGATCGATTCTCTCGACAGGGAATACAAGACCTGCATGGGTTGGAGAGAGCGTGCAACTTGACGGCCATACAGGCTTGGCATCCGGCACCAAACCCAATCCAAGCATCACAACCACCACCACTATGATCTTCCGGGTCCGCGCTGATTGAGAAGGCAATAACTCGGCAGTCATGGACGGTGTGGAATCGTGATCATCAGTTGAACAGGAAAGAGTTCCTGAGGATCTTGACGCAGCCTCGCTTGCCGAAGCAAGGTCTCGAGAGATTGCGTAACCACCCCCTCAAACGAGACCTCCCCATTGGTCACAACCGTCACCGGCTTTGAGACATCAACCATTCTATCATTCAAGAAGAGGCTGTAGCGCCGGACTCGTTCCGCACGCACCTCAATCCGGTTTGTTTCTACAATCGAGGCGTCGAGTTTTGCGTATTCCCGTCGCCTGGTTCTTTCATCACGTTGATCGACCAAATCCTCAGAAAACGCCGTGATCAGATCAGTCGACTCCAGCCGCAACCAGCTGAATGATTGAAAGTGGGAGGCTTCCCGCACCACCGTAAGTCTGGAAGGCAACGGCCCACGCCGTTGGCTATTAAGCCACATCACAAGATCCGGCAACTCTTCTTTGGGAAAATAGTGGCCGCCCGCCATCGGATGTTCACGTTCATGCTCACGATACACATGAGAATAGCCCAGCGCGTCCAGCTCACGTGAAATGGTCCGGCTCAACTCCACTGGCATCACCTGATCCTTCGCGCCATGAATAATGTAGATCGGAGTGTTACGGAGATTTGCCAGAAACGGCATGAGGACGTCGTCTAGGCCGCTGGCCATCGGCGCGATCCCGGCAAATAGCGGCGCATGATGCATCCCAATCAGCCAAGTCCCGATTCCTCCATTCGACATCCCGGTCAGAACAATCCGCTCTGAATCGATGTGGTAGCGTGTACGGAGATCGTGGATCGTGGCAAGAACCAGCTCTTCAGCCTGCCGCGTAAACCACGCGCCGGAAGGATAAGTCGGACAGGCCAGAAGATACCCTTCACCCAACCGCCCCCGCCATCGTTCGAGATAGACATCCCCGGTGAAACCAGCTCCGTGTAAACAAATCACCAATCCGAGATTCTTCGAGGGATCATACGTGTCTGGAATTGAGAGAGACAGGGGATAGATCCGTCCGCGAACAACAACTTGTTCTTCAGGAAACATCCCGGTAGGTTGGGGCCCGTAGACTCGTCCGGCTCGAATGATGTCAGCGACCCGTTCGATCGACACATTCGGATGGGCCTGAATGTCTTTCAGTAAGCGATCAGCTTCTTCACTATCCTTGGTATCTAAGTAGTGGAAGATCGCACCCGCAAGAGCCTTGGATCCATCCACTTGACCATCGACAAGCCTCGAACTGAGATTCACACAACCCCATGAAAGAAGGAGCCCGACAAGCAAAAAGCCGATCACAGATCGCCTTCCAGGACGAGATCTTCTTCGATCAAGCGAGTCTTCACGTTGTGTAGCCTCAGTGCAGAAACGAGACTTGCCGGGCTCCTGCCCCCGATCACGTCCTTGGCATCATCACCACCAAGCAGCATCGGCGCGATGTATAAACGGACATGGTGCACAAGCTTCGCCTTCAGCATGGCCGCATGCAGTTCGCCACCGCCCTCCACCAACAAGGATGTCACACCCCGCTTACCCAGTTCGCACATCAACGCTGGAAGCGAGACCTTTCCTCGCACGCTGGGAAGCGCGAGTACTTCGATACCTCGCTTCAGAAGCGCTTGTTTTTGCGCGGCAGATGCCAACTCGGTCGTGGCCATGATCGTTTTGGCGTTTCGCTGCTGAAAGAGAATTCGTGCGTTCAGGGAAATGCGCAAGGCGCTGTCGACAACGATGCGGAGTGGTTGCCTTGGTCTCATTTTCCTAAGATCACGACCGATTCGCGCCGTCAGGGCAGGATTGTCGACCCGCACCGTACCAATCCCCACCAATACGGCGTCCATCTGGCCACGAAGCCGATGGACCTCTTCACGAGACTGTTTGCCGGTGATCCATTTCGACTCCCCAGAAGCTGTGGCAATCTTCCCGTCGAGCGTCATCCCCGCTTTAAGAGTCACATAGGGGCGCTTCGTCTTGATCCAATAAAGGTAGGCGATGTTCAATTTCTCCGCCTCATCACGAGCGACGCCGACGAGAACCGTGAGCCCAGCCCGCCGGAGCGCCGCCGCTCCCTTTCCCTTCACCGATGGATTCGGATCGGTCATGGCAATGACCACGCGGGTGACGCCGGAGCGAAGAATATTCGGTACACAGGGTGGCGTGCGCTTACGAAAATGACAGCAGGGTTCAAGCGTCACATAAAGGGTGGCACCACGGGCTCGACTGCCTGCCTGTCGAAGAGCTAGAATTTCCGCATGAGGAAGACCGGGACGGAGATGAAATCCCTTTCCGACGATCCGGCTATTGTTGACGACTAGAGCACCGACCATCGGGTTCGGGCTGGCGGTACCCAGTCCCTTCGCCGCCAGGCGAAGGGCCAGAGACATGTAGTGATAATCTTGTTGGTTGCTGGTCACCGTCTCTTGCGGGACGCCGCTTTCACCTTGGCGGAAGGGCGTCGCGATTTGGCTGTGGCCCTTTTCACATCGGCCCCGGCTAATGCAGCATGCGCGGCGGCGAGTCTGGCAATCGCGACTCGATAGGGCGAACAGCTCACGTAATCCAAGCCGATTTGGTGACAGAATTCGACGGAACTGGGGTCACCGCCATGCTCCCCGCAAATCCCCAGCTTGATGCCAGGCCTGGTCTTTTGGCCGCCGCCAATAGCCTGTTTCATTAACGACCCCACCCCTTCTCGATCGAGGGTGGCAAAGGGGTCGAATTCCATGATGTTGACTGTTCGGTAATAATCAATGAACTTAGCCGCGTCGTCGCGCGAAAATCCGAATGTCGTCTGGGTCAAATCGTTCGTACCGAACGAAAAAAACTCCGCTTCTTCGGCAATCCGATCGGCGGTCACCGCCGCCCTCGGCAACTCAATCATCGTCCCGATCAGATAGGAGAGCTTGACGTTGTAGCGCTTCATCGTCTCTTGGGCAACTTCACGAACCAAATCTTTTTGCGACTTCATTTCCGAGACCATCCCGACCAAAGGAATCATGATTTCCGGGACGATCTTCTTGCCTTCTTTCGTCAACTCGCAGGCTGCTTCCATAACCGCGCGCGCCTGCATGCGCGTGATCTCCGGCATCGTAATCCCCAGTCGGCATCCGCGCAGTCCCAGCATTGGATTGAATTCATGCAACTCTTCGACGCGGGTCAGTAATCGACGCTTCTCGTCGAGCACGACGCCGTCTTTACCCGTCAACTCAAGCTGCGCGATCTCGACCATCAGGTCTTCTCGCTTGGGGAGAAACTCATGGAGCGGCGGGTCGAGGAAGCGAATGGTGACCGGATAGCCCTGCATCTCACGGTAGAGTCCGATGAAATCCTGTCGTTGGAGCGGTAGCAGTTGATCGAGATATTTCTCGCGTTCCTCTTTTGTCCGAGCCAGAATCATTTTCTGCATGATCGGAATTCGATCTTCCGCAAAAAACATGTGCTCCGTCCGGCACAGGCCGATCCCCTCGGCACCGAACCCTCGGGCGATCTTCGCCTGCTCCGGTACGTCGGCGTTCGCCCGCACGTGAAGCTGCCGGAACTTGTCGGCCCATGACAGAATCGTCGCGAACCGTTGATACTTCTCAGACTTTTTCGGATCCAGCTTGCCCTGAATGACCTGAATGATCTCAGACTCGACAACCGAGATATTGCCCTCATACACATTGCCGGTAGACCCGTTGATTGAGAGAAAGTCCCCCTCACGGAAGGTCTTGGCGCCGATCTTGACACTCTGTCCCTCCAACACTTCAACAGCCTCGCAACCGGCGACACAGACTTTGCCCATTTGGCGGGCGACGACCGCCGCATGCGATGTCATCCCTCCACGAGCCGTCAGAAATCCGGCGGCCGCATCCATACCGTGAATGTCGTCGGGGCTTGTTTCCTGCCGGACCAGCACGACACGATTCCCTGCCGCTTTCATTTCCACAGCCCGATCTGGGGTCAGCGCAATTTTGCCCGCCGCTGCCCCAGGACCGGCCGGCAATCCCTTGCCGAGTGGGTTCGACTTCGCCTCTTCCTTCGAGTCGAAAATCGGATAGAGATATTGCGCGAGTTGGTCAGGCCCAATGCGCTGCACCGCTTCCTGCTTGGAGATCAATCCCTCTTTCACCATATCGACGGCAATCTTCACCGCGGCGATGCCGGTCCGTTTGCCGACACGGGTCTGCAGCATGTAGAGCTTGCCCTCCTGGATGGTAAACTCCAGGTCGAGCATGTCTCGATAGTGTTTCTCGAGCTTCTTGTAGGTGTGTCCAAGCTCCTTGTAAGCCTCCGGCACCTTTTTCGAGAGTTCGGTCACCGGCAAGGGCGTTCTGATGCCGGCCACGACGTCCTCGCCCTGAGCATTCATCAGACATTCGCCGAAAAACGCATGGCTGCCTGAGCTGGGGTTGCGGGTGAAGGCGACACCTGTGCCGCTCGTCTCGCCCATGTTCCCAAAGACCATTGCCACGACATTGACTGCGGTGCCCCAGGAGTCCGGAATCCCGTACAGTCGCCGATAGGTGATGGCCCGTGCGCCAAACCATGAGGAGAACACAGCGTTGATCGCCAGGCTTAATTGATCGAGGGGGTCATCTGGAAAATCTTTCTTCGTTTCTTCCTTGATGAGAGCTTTGAAACTGGCGACCAACTCACGAAGATGCCGGGCATCCAAATGGGTCTCGTGCGCCACGCCGACTTTCGTTTTTTTATGTTTGAGGATGGCTTCGAAATGTTCGCGTGGGACCCCCATGACAATACTACCGAACATCGACACGAATCGGCGATAACTGTCCTGCGCAAATCGGTCATTGCGCGTTCGTTCCGCCAGCCCCTCCACTGTCTTCGTCGTGAGTCCGACATTTAAGACCGTATCCATCATGCCAGGCATCGACGCGCGGGCACCGGACCGCACGGACACCAGCAGTGGCCGTGCAGGATCGCCAAACCCCATGCCCATCGAGCGCTCCACACGTTTGAGCGCCTGCAACGTGGCCTCCCACATTTCTGGCGGATACTTCTTGCCAACCTTGTAATATTCGACGCAGGCCTCAGTTGAAATCGTGAAACCCGGCGGCACCGAGATGCCCAAATTGGTCATTTCCGCCAAGCCCGCACCCTTGCCGCCAAGTAGCTGCTTCATATTGGAGGTACCTTCGGCCTTTCCGTCTCCGAAGTAGTAGACGTATTTCTTCGCCACGCCTGCGTCTCCTTTGTGGAAATTCGTTCCCGCCGGATTATGCTCCTTGTACCACAATCTGGGAAAAGTCCGCGAACGACATGAATAATTCATCCACGTCCTTCAGCAGGGACAACCGATTACTGCGAACGGTCTTGTCGTCAGCATTGACCATCACGGCAGAGAAAAACTCGTCGATCGCCGGTTTGAGACGAACCAATGCCTCCAGGGCCTGCTCATACTCACCGGCTTTGATGGAGGCTTGCACCTGGCTCCGTTCCTCTACCACGGCTTCGTACAGCACGGACTCGACGGCATGCTGAAACCGCGCCGTCTTGATCGGTTCCCGCGTCCATTGTTCCTTCTCGACCAGCCGGTGAGCCCGCTTGAACCCAACAATCAAGGGATCAAACTCTGTCTGTGTCGTGACAGCTTCGAGCGCCTTCATTTTCAGGACAAGATCGACAAGATCAACCACGTTACCGCGGGCCGACTTCAAGACCGCCTCTATCACGTCATCTCTTAGGGCATGCACAATGCGGACGTAATGCCGAACACGTTCAAACATGAAATCTATGATTCTCCGCCGTCCTTCCCGCTCGAATCCTGGAGCGCCTTTGAACCCATCCTGAGCCACGAGGTTCATGGCCTGCTCGATATACATCACCAAATCAGTTCGCATATTGGCTTCGAGTATGATCCGGACAATCGCCGTCGCATGCCGCCTCAACGCAAATGGATCTTCGGAGCCTGTCGGCACAATACCAACATGGAAGAAGGCCGCGATGGAATCTAGTCGGTCGGCGAGCGACAAGACACGTCCCGCAACGGTCTTGGGCAACTCCCCTTCGATGGCCTTGGGAAGATACTGCTCTCGAATGGCCTGGGCCACTGCGCTCGATTCTCCATCGTGCTTGGCATATTCACCGCCCATGATGCCCTGCAACTCAGGGAACTCGCCTACGATGCCGGTCAAGAGATCAGTCTTGGCCAACGCCGCTGCCCGCTCACATACCTGTCGTAATTCATTCTGTACGGGAGACAGGTCTGCAGCGATGAACCCGACCAAAGCTTTCACGCGTTCTTGCTTATGCGCCATCGTGCCGAGTTTTTGGTGAAACGTGATCCCGCCTAATTTTTTCGCCCGCTCATCAAGGCGCACCTTCCGATCTTCGTCGAAAAAGAACTTCGCATCGGCTAGCCGCGCCGTCAGCACCCGCTCGTTGCCTTCACGAATCAGGGACATATCCTTGGTACGGGTGTTCGCCACCGCGATGAAGTGGGGTGCTATTTCCCCAGTATTCTTCTGGCGCAAGGAAAAAAATCCCTGGTGTTCCTTCATCGAGGTGATCAGAATCTCCTCCGGCACATCCAGATACGCCTCTTTGAACGACCCAATAATCGAAGTGGGCTGTTCCGTTGTATACACGGCCTGGTCAAGCAGGGCTTCGTCCTCGTTCAATTGCAATCCGATCTTATGGCAGATGGCGGCGATCTGCTCTTCGATCAGCTTGCGGCGGTGCTGTGGGTCAATAATGACGCCCTGGCGCTCCAACGTACTGATATAGGAGGCGGCATCGCGAACAGAGATCCATTTCCCTCCACCCAAGACCCGATGGCCTTTCGTCTGATTCCCGGCCTTGATCCCAGCCACTTCGATCGGCAGCACCACGCCTCCATAGAGCGCCACCACCCAGCGGACCGGCCGGGCAAAGCGCACACCGGCCTCGTTCCATTTCATCGCTTTGGGAAACGCAAGACCCGACACCAGTTTCGGCAACGTGTCAACCAGCACAGTGGAAGCAGAACAGCCCTCTTCTCGTTTCACCGCGAACAGATACTCGCCTTTCGGAGTCTGGCGGATTTGTAAATCTTGAACGGCAACACCCTGGCCTGCGGCAAATCCTATGGCGGCTTTGGTCGGGTGACCGGCTTGGTCGTACGCGACGACCTTCGACGGTCCCATCGCTTCTTTTGTCATTGATGTCTGTCTCACAGCCAGGCCATCGACCACGATCATCAGACGACGCGGCGTTCCCATCGTACGGATCGATTGAAAGGCCAGCCGTTGCTCCTTAAACAACCGGTCGGCTGACTCCTTGAGAGAGATCAAGGCAGGAAGAATAAACTGATAGGGCAGCTCTTCCACACCGATTTCCAGGAGCAGCTCAGCCGCGGACAGCACGGACCTCCCTCGATCTTTCTTGGGCGCAGTTATCCGGCGTGCCGGTTTCTTGTGAGTCGCCATATCTATTTACGTTCGACCCGTCCTGACTCTTGAACGAGACCAGCCCGGCTTCACCGCGGTATTCCCGCGGTTCAATAACGGATGTCCCATGGCGGCCCGCTCCTCGATGTAACGCTCAGCGCATTGCCTGGCCAATGCCCGTACTCTCGCGATGTATCCGGTCCGCTCCGCGACGCTGATGGCACCTCGCGCATCCAGCAGATTGAATGCGTGTGACGACTTGATGCAGTAATCATAGGCCGGCAGGGTCAGACGCTTGTCGGTCTGCGCGAGCAGCCGCTTGGACTCCGCTTCGTAGGATTGAAACAGCTGCATCAACATCGGCACGTCGCCCTCTTCGAAGTTGTAGCGGGACCCTTGCACCTCGGTTTCATGATGAATATCGCCGTATTTGACTGTGTCAGTCCAAGCTAAATCGAACACGTTGTTCACTTGTTGCAAATACATGGCGATGCGCTCGGTGCCATAGGTGATCTCACCCGTAATAGGAGCAAGTTCAATCCCACCGATTTCCTGAAAGTAGGTGAACTGAGTGATTTCCATTCCGTCCAACCGTACTTCCCAGCCGAGTCCCCAGGCACCGAGCGTGGGCGATTCCCAATCATCTTGGATGAAACGGATGTCGTGCTGCTTGGGATCGATTCCCAACCGAGCCAGGCTCTCCAGATAGAGCTCTTGGATATTATCAGGAGAAGGCTTGAGCACCACTTGATACTGGTAATAGTGCTGCATGCGATTCGGATTTTCCCCGTAGCGGCCGTCCGTCGGACGACGGCAGGCTTGGGCATACGCCGACTGCCATGGCTCCGGGCCCAATGATCGGAGAAAAGTCGCAGGATGAAACGTGCCGGCCCCCATTTCCATATCATAGGGTTGATGAACTACACAGCCGTGATCAGCCCAGAAATGATGGAGTGTGAGGATCAGATCTTGAAAATTCACGGAAGGTCCAACTTGAACGGAGCAAATAACCGAACGGAATCCCCATCTAACAAAATGACCTGGCAAGCTAACAAGAATGGTTTTCTTCTGTCAAGCAAAATTCTCCCTACGATCAATAGGTTGCGCATAACTTCACAGACTTTCTGTCGGCGCCCGGTGTCATTCGTGTTGTTGTCTCCTCCCTTACTCTTACTGTCAACAATCCAACTCGGAAAAGTGTTTCTCTCCTCACTTTTCCATATTGAGCATCAGCTAAGAATTTGTCTTCGCTACCGGAAGAACCCTACATCGACCATTCCTCTGTTTTTTCACATTTCATGAGATAGTTCCCTGCCCATCTCTGTTAATAGTGAATGCTCTGCCCTTCACGCTCGTAAGATACATTCGGTTTTTGTCATTTTCCCTTTGTAATTCTTGTCTATTTCCGTGGCACTTCTCTTATTAACAGCCTATGTGATCGATATGCGACTCCCAATCAACAAGACCCCGCAACAATTCGTCTTTGGCTCAGTGTGTCAGATTGTTTTGGGAGTCCTAATTCCTCTCACTGACTGGCTGCGGAGCCGGCCAGCAGGGAAACCTAGCGATTACGACCACTGCCCCCCACAGGAACAATGGCAAGCTTGCAGTGGGATCCTGTTAATGATTCCAGCGTTGTCGGCTATTACATCCATTACGGGAGACAATCTCCTGGGCAAGCGAGCTCCTGTGCCTATGACGACGTGAAATTCGTGACCACCTCTTCTGGCCCTGTTACAGGCCTCGACACCGGCAGTTTCTACTACTTTGCCGTGAGTGTATATAAATGGAATCGAAAGCGTCTGCTCAAATGAAGTTTCTACCCACATATAGATCATGCTTCTTACCCTGAGCCTTCACCTCTTGTGCCTCCTTTTTCAGATCTCCCATCAGCTTCATTGACTCCCCCCAGCTGATTTGCTAGCTTCAGCCCCCGCGTGTGAGTACTGATCATGAAGAACGACATCTTATAGAAGACTCTCATCACCTAATTCTCCAGAAAGGAGTTTTCATGGCCGCCTCATCTACGTCGTCCACCCTGCTCACGCTGCTCCACAACAAAGCGGCCCAGCTTCGCATCGAAAGCGTCCGATCGACCAGTGAAGCAGGAAGCGGTCATCCATCCAGTTGTTGTTCCGCTGCTGATATCGTGGCCACGCTTTTTTTCTCTGTCATGCGGTTTGATCCTCAAAACCCGAAGGCTGCCAACAATGATCGATTCGTCCTGTCCAAAGGCCACGCTGCCCCGCTACTGTACGCTGCCTGGGCCGAAGCGGGGCTCTTCCCCAAAAGTAATCTCTTGAAGTTGCGCACGTTGGCATCCGACCTCGAAGGCCATCCGACGCCCCGATTGTCCTTTGTCGATATGGCCACCGGATCATTGGGCCAAGGACTGGCGGCCGGAATCGGGTTGGCCCTGAACGCCAAACGGCTCGAGAAAAATACGGCTCGAACCTATGTTCTGATGGGTGACGGGGAATCGGTCGAAGGCTCCGTCTGGGAATCGGTGGAGCTAGCGCGGCAATTTAAGCTCGACAATCTTTGTGCCATCGTGGACATCAATCGCTTAGGACAAAGCGATCCGACGATGCTCCAGCATGACATGAAAGCGTACAAGTCTCGCTGGGCTGGGTTCGGGTGGAACGCGTTAGTCGTGGACGGACACAATCCCAAAGCCCTGCTTGCGGCATTCGCGAACGCCGCAAAGACCAAAGGCACGCCCACGGTTCTCTTGGCCAAAACGTTCAAGGGTAAGGGCATTTCCTTCATGGAGAATCATCCCAGTTGGCACGGGAAACCGATTCCGAAGGGCGAGGAAACCCAGAAGGCCATCGACGAATTGACGAAACGCATCAAGCCGACGAAGGCTGTTCCGAAATTCAAATTGCCACCTGCGATCCCCTCTCGCACATCATCGACCAAATCCATGGCGCCCTCCCCCTACAAGATCGGCGATACCGTCGCCACGCGTGAAGCCTTTGGCACGGCACTGGCAGCCTTAGGAGAGGCTAACCCCTCGGTGATCGCCCTTGACGCCGACGTCAAGAACTCTACCTACACAGATAAATTCGGAAAACAGTTTCCCGATCGGTTTTTCGAGAATTTCATCGCGGAGCAAAATATGCTGGGTGCTGCAGCTGGGTTCTCTGCCTGCGGCAAGATTCCGTTCGCCGCGACCTTCGCCGCCTTTTTCACACGCGCCTACGACTTCATTCGTATGGCCGCAATCAGCGGATCGAACATCAAGCTGGTCGGTACCCACGTCGGCGTGAGCATCGGCGAGGATGGCCCGTCGCAAATGGGACTGGAAGACATCGCGATGATGGCGGCACAGCCAGGCGTCACCGTCCTCTATCCATCGGACGGCACCTCTACCTACCGGCTGGTGGAAGCAGCCACAACACACAAAGGAATGGTCTATATCCGTGCCGGCAGGCCGAAGAGCCCGGTGCTCTACAACGCGGGAGAGCATTTCCCCATTGGGGGCAGCAAAGTCCTTCGCCAGAGTGCATCCGACGTTCTGACCATCGTCGCGGCAGGTGTTACCTTGTTCGAGGCGCTGAAAGCCCACGATCAATTGAAGACTGCGGGCATCGCCGTCCGTGTCATCGATCTGTACAGTATCGTTCCCATCGACCGCACGACCTTGTTGGACAGCGCACGAGCGACTCATGGCCGTATTGTGACTGTCGAAGATCACTACGCGCACGGCGGCTTGGGTGATGCGGTGCTCAGTGCGGTCGGAACCGAAGGTATCAAGGTTCACAAACTCGCCGTCCGCGTGATCCCGCACAGCGGCAAGCCCGAAGAACTCGTGGACCACTTCGGTATCGGCGCGCGGTCGATCGTCGAAACAGTCAATCAGATCATCAAGTAATCCCTGCCACATGCCGATATACCTTTCTGAACGCCCGATGCGACGAGAATTATCTGCGGAGTGTGGTAGCCACGGGCAGGGACAGATGAAAACCCTGGCGGCTAGGCCAATTATTCGGCAAGATGTTTTCGTCACGAGGTGGTTGTGTGATAGGCCTTACACGTTGCGCGATGTAAGGTACGCATGCCGACCTGAGAATGATATTAGAGGCGACAACACCACCTTAGGAAAAGTGGTGTTGTTTATTGGCGAGATGAAATAGCAATGGTTTCAGTGAGAAGGGCACAACTAGAACCTAGTTTCTAGTAAGTCACCTCTTCTTCTTCAATCGCGCATAGTTCTCGCACCCTAACTCTTCCTTCATATCGCACGCTTTCCCGAAATAGTTGAGTCCGTCTGTGTTGCTTTGTTTGACGCCGTTGCCTTTTTCATACATCAAGCCCAGACTGACACACCCTAACGCATCTCCTTCGTCACACGCTTTACGCCTCAGCTCGACTGCCTGAAAGAATTCTTGTTTCACGCCTGTGCCGTCGTTATACATCACACCCCGATTGTTACACCCTTCCGCAACTCCCCCGTTACACGCTTTACGATACAACTCGACCGCCTGAAACGAGTCTTGTTTCACACCCGTGCCGTTGTCATACA